>Ga0302325_10034252_pt1 | contig 10387 bp, 9 predicted proteins | sample Palsa_T0_2_FD_201948 | JGI IMG/M metagenome (GOLD analysis project Ga0302325, IMG submission 201948) | Peat permafrost microbial communities from Stordalen Mire near Abisko, Sweden - Palsa_T0_2 | ecosystem: Environmental > Terrestrial > Soil > Palsa > Peat permafrost | place: Sweden: Abisko...
CGAAGCTGGAGGTGCTCGTCATCCCCGTCTCGGATGTCGACCGCGCGAAGGAGTTCTACGGAAGCCTCGGCTGGAGGCTCGACGCCGACGTCGCCGCCGGTGAGGACTTCCGCTTGATCCAGTTCACACCGCCAGGCTCGGCGTGCTCGATCCAATTTGGCACGAACCTCACGTCGGCCACGCCCGGCTCGGCCCAGGGCCTGTACCTGATCGTGGCCGACGTCGGGGCGACGCGGGACGACCTCATCGTCCGCGGTATCGAGGTCAGCGACGTGTTCCACGAAGGGACACCAGGCGCTCGGTTCCATCCGGCAACGAGCGGCCGCCTCAGCGGACCTGCACCGGATCGCGCCACCTACCGCTCGTTCGCCTCGTTCAGCGATCCAGACGGCAACGGCTGGCTGTTCCAGGAGGTGACGACGCGGCTGCCCGGCCGTATCGACGCAGCGACGACGTCCTTCGCCTCGACCGGCGACCTGGCGAGCGCGCTTCGCCGCGCGGCGGCCGCCCACGGCGAGCATGAGAAGCGCACGGGTGAGGCGGATCCCAACTGGCCCGACTGGTACGCCGCGTACATGACGGCGGAGCAAGCCGGCCAGGAACTGCCCGCGTGAGCGACCGCGACCTGACCGTCCTCGGACCACCGGGTTGACAAAGCTCTGTTTGAGAGCTCAAGGCTGTGAGTTTTTCTGTGCGGGGTGGTCGGTGCCGGTGTCCTGCGCGTGGGTGCCCGTGTCCTCGGCGGTGACCGCGAGACGCTCCTCCAAGAAGGTGCGCGAGAGCGCGGCGTCGATCAGCACAGGAGCGCTGATCAGCAGCATCGTCATATACGTGCGCAGCTCGTCAGAAGCGCTATCGCGGTCGCCGCCCTGCAGGACCGCCATGACCGCCCGCGTCGCACGCACGGCCTGGCTCATCACGATCGCGGCCTGCGCGGCGATCGCCCGGGAGCGGTCGCGCAGCTGACGCACCGACAGGACCCGGTTGACGATCAGGACCGTGACCAGGAGAACGAGGATCCCGGAGACGGTCGACGCGGTGAAGGCATGGCGCCCCCACCAGCGGCGCACCGACCCATCAGCGAGGTCGAGAACCGCCAGGCCGAGGGCGAGGAGCGTGACCGCCAGCGCCGAGCCCCACGCTTTCGCTTGAGACTGCACCTAGCGGTCGCTCGCAGCCGTGGCACCGTCGGCGGGCCGGCAAGGCGGTCCATGAGAGGCGCCCAGCAGGATCCGACGCGCCCGCATCAAGCAGCCGCGCGACCCCGGCACAGGCGATCGCGCGGCCACATGAATTGCTATTTCACGATCCGGATTGTCCGTTCCATGCCCAACTGCGTGTGTAGGCGTCCATCCTGGGTGTTCATGAAGCAGGCGAGTACGTACACGCCTGGCTTCTCGGTCACCACGAGTTGCTGCAGGCCACCCGACGACAGCGGTCCGGCGAACCCGCCGGTCGCGGTCGCCGCCGCCATCGCCTTCCCGTTCTTGCCAGCCAACAGCAACGCGGTCAGCCGCTTGGCGGCCAGCGGGTTCTTCACCTCGATCCAGGCGATCATGTGCACGAGGAATCCATCGTTCTCGAAGCGCACCAGCTCGCCGTCGTGCAGGGTGCTGGCTCCCCGGAATCCGAACTCGATCGCACTGACCGTGGCCCCGGGCTTCGGGAGTGCTGCGGGGCTTGCGGACTGGGTGATCGTGAACTCCGTGTGCGGGGGAACCGCCGCGTTGCTGACCGTGTCAAGCGCGACATAGTTCCCTGACGCCAGCACGGTCTGCGCGCTGCTCGTCCCCTTGTTCACCGTCGCGTCGAACACGATCGACCCGTACGGGTCGAGGTAGTTCAGGTCCCCGCCGTGGGAATTCACCGCGGCGAATGCCTGCGCCGCTGTCGCTCCCGGCTTCAAGAGCACCAGCGTCGGCTCCCCCTGGGCCTCCTTGGTGACTGTGGTGACCACGTTCACGGCACCCGATTTCAGGCTGCCGCCGACCGTGACCGACTTCCCGTTCAGCGCGAGCGTCAGCGTCGGCAGGGTACTCGCCGCGTGGGCGCTCTTGGCGTTCGCGACCCCGCCGGTGAGCGCGAACGCAGATCCAGCGGCCACGACAGTCGTCGCGACGATAAGCGATGCGAACCGCTTCATGACTCCTCCTCTTCTTGGGTGAACGATCCGAGCCCCGCGAAACCGGTCTGCCGCAAAGCAGCTCAGCCGCTCCCAGAGCCCACGCGCGCCTCGGCCCAAGCGCGCAAGGAGACTATCACCCGTGCCTCGGGCCGACGAACACTCGGCGTGCCTGGCGCGCGCTTCACGGCGTCATCTGCGTCCTGCCGGTCGAGCCGGCGCGGGCCGAGCCGAAGCTGTAGTCGCTGGAGCACTGCGTCGGCGTGAGCGCGGGTCATCACTCCATACAAGCCCCGTCACGGCCCGAATGTTTGCGCCGCGCAGAACCGTACGGCAAATCAACCTGTTGGGTTGATGCGATCTCATCCGCTGTGGCGGCAGGCTTCTCAGCGTGTCAAGGAACACCGCCGTTCCGACGGCACCGTCGATATCTCGAAGGCGCTCGAGGTCGACACCAAGTTCGACCTCTCGCGCCAGTACCCCTCGTGCCACCAGCGTCGCGACGCTCCGCAACGCCGCCTGCTCCTCGGCCAGCCCACGGATTCCCGCACCAGTCAACGGCGCTCTCGTGCGCATCGACTGCCAAGCCTGCCTTTACCTCATCACGACGTGAACCCCGCTCACGTCTCTCGCACGCCGGGTAGGGATCACCCTACATAGGCCCTCCGAAAACCGGGGGCGCCTGCTCTGGCGGGTCCGTATGTACGCACACGAGGGCCGCTGGGAACCTGCTCTTCGTTCCCATGGGCGCGCAATAGGAGCCGGTCCGGACACCACACAACCATGACCACGAGAACCATCGACCGCACGGCTCTGAGGAGAGCCGCGCGCGCCGCGATCGTGATACCGGCGGTGTTCGCGTTTGCGGACAAGGTGATCGGGAATCCGACGACGGCGTTGTTCGCGGCCTTCGGATCCTTTGCGCTGCTCGTCCTGGCCCAGTTCACGGGTCCGCCGCGGACTCGCTCGCTTGCCTACCTCGCACTCGGGTGCGTGGGCGCTGTGTTCATCACACTCGGGACACTGTGCTCCCGCAGCCCGTGGCTCGCCGCCGCGGGAATGGCGGTCGTCGGCTTCGGCACGCTCTTCTCGGGCGTGTTCAGCGGATATTTCGCGGCGGGCACGCCCGCGGCCATCCTGACGTTCGTCCTGCCGGCGACGGTTCCGGCGGCGAACGCGGCGATTCCGGATCGACTCGCGGGCTGGGGCCTGGCGACCGGCGCGGCGATCTGCGCGGTCATGCTCCTGTGGCCGCCTCGTCGAAGCGCCGACCTTCAGCACGAGGCCGCCGACGCCGTGCGCCGCGTTGCCGATGTCTTTGACGCGGACGCGGACCAGCTGGCCGAACACGGACGCGTCGCCCGCGACGCAGTCGAGCGTCTAGAGCGGCGCTTGCGCGGCACCCAGCAGCGCCCGACAGGTCCAACTGGCCCCTTGGCTGCGCTGGCGTCGCTTCCCGGCGAGCTGGACTGGCTGCTCTCCCTGCTCTTGCTGCCAGCCGAAGCCGGGCCGCCCCAGCGCGCTTGGGCGGCGGAGAACGAGGAAGCGATGGCGGCAGCGGCGGCCGTGCTTCGTGCGGGCGCCGAGCGACTCGAGGGTCGTGAGGCGCGTCCGGATTTCGCGCGCCTGGACGCGGCGCGTGATGCGGTCGCGGGGGGACTCGTGCACCGGCTGCCCGACCTGGTGTCCGACGCGACCGCCAGCTCTGTCGCCCTCGCGTTGGAGCCGCCGTTCCGGATCCGGGCGGCGACGTATTCGGCCCGCCAAGTCGCGGGCTACGCGTTGCGTGCCGCCGGGGCGGACGTGCCTGAACTCGACTGGCCGGAGATAGAGCCAGAGCCTCAGCCCTCGCGCGCGGTGCTCCACGCGACCGAGCAACGCGTATGGGAGCACGCCAGCGTGGCCTCGGTCTGGTTCCAGAACAGTCTGCGCGGCGCGGCGGGGCTCGCGATCGGCGTCTACATCGCCCAGCGAACGGGTGTCCAGCACGGTTTCTGGGTGGTGCTCGGGACGCTCTCGGTGCTGCGATCAAACGCGCTGGGGACCGGCCGGTCGATCCTCAGCGCACTCGCCGGGACCGGGGTCGGCATCGTCCTCGGCGCAGGGCTCGTGATCGCGATCGGCACCCACGAGGGAGTGCTCTGGGTGGTGCTGCCCGTTGCGCTGCTGGTGGCCGCCTACGCGCCGCGGGCGATCTCCTTCGCCGTGGGTCAGGCCGGCTTCACCGTGTTTGTCCTCGTGCTGTTCAACCTCCTGGCGCCCGTCGGCTGGAGGGTGGGGCTGGTTCGGGCCGAGGACGTCGCGATCGGTCTGGCCATCAGTCTCGGGGTTGGGCTGCTGTTCTGGCCCCGCGGTGCCGCTGCGCTTGTCCGCCAGGACCTCGCCGTGGCGTACGCGCGCGCCGCTGACTACCTCGCCGCCAGTGCGCGGCAACTGATCGAACGACGGACCTCGGAGGACGCAGCACCTGCAGCCCGCGCCGCCGACGTTGCCGTCCGCCGCCTCGACGAGACGTTTCGTCAATACCTCGGCGAACGCTCGGCCACCCCGGTGAATCCAGAGGACATCGCCGCGCTCGTCGCCGGCGCGTCACGCGTCCGGCGCGCGGCGCAATCGCTCACGACCCTTGCCCGCATGGCCAATGGCGACACCCAGCTCGACGGTTGTGGTCAGAACCTCGACCGCGAGCTAGGAGCCCTCCAGACCTGGTACAGCGCATTCGGGTTCGCCCTGATGAGCGGTGGCGCGCTGCCGCCGCCGCACATCCACGACGAGCAAGACGCCCGCCAGCTCCTCTCCTGCGTGCGCGACGCCGCCCAGGGCCGCGGCCAGGCGCCGGTCAACGCCGCACTTGCCCTCCTCGTAGCCAGCCAGCATCTCGAGAACCTCTCCCGCCTCGAAACCCTGCTCAGCGAGCGCGCGAACGCCATCCGAACCGCGCCCGAAGACGGTGGAGCCCTATGGAAGCTGCGGATGCTCGCGTCATGAGCATCCGCTCCGGCTGATCGACCTCGCCACGCCCCGCGACACCGATCCAGCGGTAACCTCAGTTGGAGCTTGGCGGAGCGGGCTACCGGGGAGCCGACGTCAGGGTCGGCGGGCCGGCTTGGGCGGCGGCACGCTCAGCGCCACGCAGTGCGCGGGTGAGAAGTTGCCAGAGGATGGCGCGCTCGTCGGGGTCGAGGGCTTGCAGGACGTCGTCCTCGATGTCCTCCTGGGCCCGGGTGGCGCGCTCAAGCGCTTCGCGCCCGGCGGTTGTGATGTAGACGCGATGGCGCCTGCGGTCCTCGGAGTCGCGGCGGCGGACGAGATAGCCGCTGTCCTCCAGCTCGTTGAGGAGCAGCACGACGTTCTTGGCGTCCATGCACAACGCGTCCACGAGCTCTTGCTGGGGGGCGCCGTCGTGATCGCCCAGATAACTCAGTGCCATGAGGAGGCGGAGGTCCATGCCCAGCAGCTCCGGGCTGCTGCGCCGCATGACCTGCTTGGCCAGTCGAGGCAGCAGGACCATCGAACTTGCGGCGTTTGGATCGTTTCCGGGATACATACGAGAAGGAGTATAGCGCCGTATCAGGCATCGTGGGCGTGACATTCACAGTCCGTGTTACGTAATTGATACTTGCAGTATGGATGATGCTGCTATGGTGATCTATCACCACGACCGGAAGGACACCGATGAGCATGAGCATTCCCACCCGAACCTCGATTGCCGACCCCGACCGGTGGGCGGTGCTTGCCCTGCTCGGAGTCGCCCAGCTGATGGTCGTGCTTGACGCGACGATCGTGAACATCGCCCTGCCGTCCGCGCAGCGGGCGTTGCACTTCTCCACCGACAATCGGCAGTGGATCATCACCGCCTACGCCCTGGCCTTCGGCAGCCTTCTGCTGCTCGGCGGCAAGCTCGGCGACCTGTTCGGTCGCAAATGGACGCTGATCGCCGGACTCACGGGCTTCGCGGTGGCATCGGCGATCGGCGGGTTCTCGCAATCGTTTGGAATGCTGGTGGCGGCCCGGGCGTTACAGGGCGCTTTCGGCGCGCTGCTCGCGCCATCGGCACTCGGACTCTTGACGGTGACCTTTCAGGGATCACCCGACCGGCCCAAGGCATTCGGGATCTTCAGCGCGATCGCGGCCGGGGGCGCCTCGGTTGGACTGCTGCTCGGCGGCGTGCTGACCCAGACGATCTCCTGGCGCTGGTGCCTGTACGTCAACCTCCTGATTGCGGTGCCGACGGCGATCATCGCGTTTCGCCTCCTGCGTAACGAGCGCCAGCCACACCGCGCGCCGATCGACCTGCCCGGCGTCGCGATCGCCTCCGGTGGCCTGTTCGCGCTCGTCTTCGGGTTCTCGCATGCCGAGACGAGCTCGTGGTCAAACCCCATCACGGTCGCTGCGCTCGCGATCAGCGCCGTGTTGTTGACCGGCTTCGTCGCCCTCGAGCGACGCGTCGAGCATCCGCTGCTGCCGCTGCACATCGTGCGAGACCGAGCCCGCGGAGGCGCATACGCGTCGATCGCCCTGGCCGGCTCGGCGGTGTTCGGCGTCTTCCTGTTCCTCACCTACTACATGCAGCAAAACCTCGGGTACTCGCCCTTGACGACCGGTCTGGGCTTCCTGCCCATGACCGCCTTGATCGTCGTCACCGCCACGACCGTGCAGACGAAGGTTCTGCACCGCACCGGTGCTCGGCCGCTGGTAGCCGCCGGCATGACGCTCGGAGCCATCGCGATGCTCCTGCTCACTCAGCTGACTCCCCACGGGGCCTACCTCACCCACGTGTTGCCCGCGCTCCTGCTTGTCGGAGCCGGGATGGGCTGCATCTTCGCGCCCGCGTTCTCTACCGCAACGCTTGGTGTCAAGAGCACCGACGCCGGCATCGCCTCCGCCATGGTCAACACGTCTCAGCAGGTCGGAGGGTCGGTCGGCACGGCGCTACTGAGCACGATCTTCGCCAGCGCCGCCGCCACTTTCATATCCGTTCACGCCAAGACCGCGGGGCTCGCCAACGCGGCGTCGATCCACGGCTACACAACCGCGTTCGAATGGGCGGCCGCGCTTTTCGGAGTAGGCCTGCTCGTCGCGCTGTTCGTCCTCCCCTCAGACGGCGTCGCCCGCGCCCGGGCCGCACATGCCGAAACACGCAGTGAACTCAACCTCAGCCTGGAAACCAGCTGAGCCAAGCCGCACGGGGCCGGCATCGCCCATCGATGCCGCGCCCCCGCTCATCGATGGGAGCAAGTCCGTCGGCGCTTTTGTCGCCTCTCAGCGGAAAGCCTGAATCCCAAATTGGTACCATTATGGTATGAGCAAGCAGATTGCCGTACGACTACCCGACGACATCGTCGAATTCGTCGACGGACAAGTCTCCGCAGGCAACGCGGCCAGCCGAGCCGTGGTCGTCAGCAGAGCGCTCGAGCGGGAGCGTCGACGAGCGATTGCCGCCCGAGACGCTGCGATCCTCGCTGAGGCTGGCCACGACGCCGACATGCAGAGCCTCGCCGAGCACGTGGCCAACACGCCGCTCGAACTCGGCTAGTGCGCCCGATTCATGCGGCGCAGCTCGACAAGTCCCGACCGGTCCTGGTACTGACGCGCGAGCTCGTGCGACCCCACCTCGCGCGGGTGACGGTCGCGCCGATCACCACAACCGTCCGCGGACTATCGACTGAGGTGCCGGTTGGCAGCGCCAACGGCCTGCAAACCGACGGCGTCGTCAGCTGCGACAACATCGTCACGGTGCCGACCACCGCGCTCGGACGTCACATCGGGTTCCTGCTCCCCGCCCAAGAGGCCGCGCTCACCGCCGCCATCCACGCCGCCTTCGACCTCGACTGAGGACCACCCGCGCGCGCGAGCCGCGGCGGCGGTGGCCGGCGCTCGGTCTGCGTAGGGGTGGGTGTTATTCAGGAGTGGTCGAGCAGCGCGGTGAGCAAATCGGCGAGCCAGGACCTGAACCGGGCTGGATCGTTGTCGAGGAGCAATTCTGTGGTGGCGCCGTCATGGATGGCCATAACCGCTCGGGCGAGTCCGTCAGGGGTGCGCAGGGACGCGGGTAGGCCCGAGCGAGCGGTCACAGGGGCCAGCGAGGTGGCGAGCGCGTCGCGAAGCTGGTTGCGATGGGCGCGGAGCGCGGCGGCGACTTCGGGATTGCGCGCGGCGTAGAGCCGAAAGTCGGTGCTGACGAGGATCCAGTCGCGGTCGACGATGAGCGCTTGGACCGCTTGGGCGACGAGTTCGGGGAGGTCGGCCGAGGGGTGGGCCAGGCCGGTGGCGACGCGGTGGGCGATCGCCTCGCTGCGCTCGGTGTACAGGGCGAAGAACAGCTCGTCGAGCGTGTCGAAGTTTGAGTAGAAGGCGCCGCGCGTGTAACCCGCCGCCTCGCAGACCTCCTCGATGCTCGCCCGTCCGAACCCGCGAGCCGCGAACACGCTAAAGGCGGCGTCGAGGAGCCGGGCGCGGGTTTCGGGTCGGCGCCGGGTCACCCGCGCTGGGGTGCCGTCGGCCCGAAGCGTGGCGCGGCGGGCTCGCTGGGCGGGCGTTCGGCTCGGTGTGGGTTCAGGTGGCGTGATGATTACCTTTCAATACGTTGACGTATCCGATATGTTGATGTATTGTAACAGAGGTCAGCAGACAACAACGTCGGCCGACGACAGAGGACACGCGATGAACCAAACACCCGCACAACCCCTGCCCCAGCCGGCGCCAGCCACACCACAAGGCTTCCTCGCCGAATTCTTCGACGCTTTCAATCGACGCACGTTCTGGTTGGTGATCGGGGTCCTGCTGATCCAGATGGGCTTCGTGTTCTCCTATGTCGGTGCTTTCCATCACCCCACCCCCCACCGGGTGCCGATCGCCGTCCTCGCCCCGGCACAGATCTCGGGCCACCTGGTTGGCGAACTCAACGCCATTCACGGTCAGCCGCTACACGCCACCGCCGTCGCGGATGAGACCATCGGTCGCACGCTCCTGCGCCACGGATCGACCAGCGGACTGCTGATCGTCAATCCGGCCGCCAAGACCGACGCGCTCCTCGTCGCCGGGGGCGGCGGCGCGGCGACCGCGACCGCCGTGCAGGACGTGATCGCCGCGACCGAAGCTGCCCAGCACCGCCGCGCGACGGTCATCGACGCCGTGCCGGCCCAGTCGGGCGACGCCCGGGGACTGTCGGGCTTCTACCTGGTCGTCGGCTGGCTGGTCGGTGGCTACCTCGTCGCTGCCCTGCTTGGGCTCGCCACGCGGCCACGACCCGCCACCACCCGCCGGGCGATCATCCGCCTCATCGTGCTCGTCCCCTACGCGATCCTCTCTGGACTCGCCGGAGCCATCATCGTTGGGCCCGTCCTCGGTGCGCTCAGCGGCCACTTCCTCGCGATCTCGGCGCTCGGCGCCCTCATCGTCTACTGCGCCGCGGCGGTCACCCTGGCCTTTCAAGTCCTCCTCGGCACCCTCGGCGTCGGCCTCACGCTCATCCTGTTCGTCGTGTTAGGCAACCCCAGCGCCGGCGGCGCCTACCCCCCACCGCTGCTACCGGGCTTCTGGCGGGCGATCAGCCCCGCCCTACCCAACGGCGCAGGAGTGCAGGCCCTCCGACGCATCGTCTACTTCGGCTCCTACGGCATCGCCAGCAACCTGGTCATCATCGCCCTCTACATCGTGATCGGCGTCGCCGTCACACTCGCCGGGACGTCACTTCTCGCCCGCCGCACCGCGGCTGGCAAACCAGCGGCGACCGTCCTCTGAGCAACCCCCGCTGTCCCACCGCCCATCCGCGAGACACCAACGCCGACCCTCCTCGTTAGCTGCCGGACGCTGAGCAACCGACGGACCGGGCGACCCACCGCCTCTAGACTCGTCCTCGGTGCGCGGCGCCGCGTACGCAAATCATTGAGGAGGCAGATGATGGCGATCACCGGGCATCGGCCCGAAGGACAGGGGGACGGTGCGGGGGCCCGACTTACGTTGAAGGTGGAGAACCCGGCTACGGGTCAGCTGATCACTGAGCTTCCGTCGCTTGACCGGGCTGCGACGCTGGAGTTGGTCCGGCGGGCCCGCGCGGCCCAGCCTGCGTGGGAGGCTCTGGGTTTTGGGCGCCGGGGAGCGTTGATGCGCGACATGCGCAAGTGGCTGGTCGATAACCGCAAGCGGGTGATTCGGACGCTCAGCGATGAGAACGGTAAGCCTTACGAGGACGCTCAGCTCGAGCTCTTCTACTGCGCCGACGCACTGGGCTTCTGGGCGAGGAAGGCGCCCAAGTGGCTGGCT
>Ga0302325_10034255_pt1 | contig 10387 bp, 4 predicted proteins | sample Palsa_T0_2_FD_201948 | JGI IMG/M metagenome (GOLD analysis project Ga0302325, IMG submission 201948) | Peat permafrost microbial communities from Stordalen Mire near Abisko, Sweden - Palsa_T0_2 | ecosystem: Environmental > Terrestrial > Soil > Palsa > Peat permafrost | place: Sweden: Abisko...
CGATAAAGCGACAGGAATTTTCTGCACGTTCAACATGCCGGCGCTTGTCTTCCGGCCCGCAAATCTCTTTCAGCAATTCGTCATTACCGCTCCACTGGGCGCTATGGACGAGCAGACACTTCACCACCACCGCGTAAAACTGCGGGTCCATATCCGCCAGCATCGAACCGCCCTCACGGTCCATGAGCGCGTCAAAGATACGGTGGGACGCGCGAGTGGCAAGCGCCGTTGCCGAGCTCGTTCCGTCGCTCAGGGCCGTATAATCGAGCCGTCCCTGCCCAGACGGGTCCGGCGCAGCCGCCTTCAATCCATAAAGTCTTTGCGGCGGCCCCATGGAGATTTTAAGACCGTTTCCGGTACTCTTCAGCCGGACATATTCACGACCGCCCGGAAGATAAAGTTCCGGCTTTATCATCCGCCGGTGCCCGAGGCCAAGTCCGGAACTGACGTTCGGCAGGGAATTGTCCTCAAAAGGATCGACAGCACTATGTACACCTGGGCGTGAAGTCAGATTGTCATGGTGCTGCGCACCAATGGTCAGAGCGTTGAGGGATTCCGCAGGTGAAAGGATGGTGCGTTCAAATTTGACAGCGTTAAGCGCCTCAAGAACCGCCCGCTCGCGATCCTTCGCAGGAGCGGTCTCGAACGCCGTCCAATTGTCAAAGCCCGGAATCGCCAAAGGGTAGGGCACATTGCCGCCGCTCACAAGAAACAAAACGTTATAGCGGTCTGACAGGAAATCCAGCAATCTCGCGAGCGGGCTCACCAGCCTTGTAAAAGGGCGGCGGGTATCACCCATTGAAAGATTAATCAGGAAGACGCTCGGCGCAACAGCTTCTTCACCTGCGCTGCCTTTGATCCGCAACACGGCCCGGTAGATCGTGTCGATGAGAAGCCGATCCCCCTCCGTATGCTCATGGCCGTTTTCATTTGCCACCATGAGAGGTCGGACGTAGAGCGGACGCTGAAGCGTCAGTCCCCCTTCGTTCCGGTCGCCGTGCAGAATCAGGGAAGCCATTGCTGTGCCATGAACACGGCGCGACACAAGCGCTCGGCTTTGCAGATTGTCCGGATCGTCAAGGACCAAACGGTTGGCAAGAAGCGCATGCGCCTGCACCGGCACGCCGTCGAGCAGCGCCGCGATCGGCTGCCCTACGGCGGGCGGACCCGATCCAGCGCCAAGCGTCTCATCTGCAGCGGGCTCGACCTCAACCGGTCCCAGCAGCATGCTCTGCGGGCGAAGGAACATCACATCGTCGGCCAGAGCCAGCTGCACCGTGCGATGGTCCATTAAGTTACTGACTTCGCCCGCAGGAATGTCGATCAGCGCCCCGTGGTAGGCGATGTCAGAGATTACTGCCTCATGCACAACGCGGCCACCCACATCGGCGACAAGCGCCTGAAGAGTTCCCGACGCCGTACGACGCCGGCTCTCGCTGTCGCGAAACCACAGCTCGACTTCGGTCCGCACCGGCTGATCAGGATGACGCTCGCTTTCCTCGCGCCAGTACGCCATCGTTTCATCGGGAATGCGATCCAGTGGACCCCAGGGACGAAGCGCATGAAGCTGCTCAAAGAGGTGTGCGAAGGGCGCGTAGCCGCTGTCGAGGGGCTTGCCTTTCTCCCATCTATCCCAGAGGCTCAGAAGCTCCTCCAAGGCGCGCACGTCCGGCATGGCGAGATAGAAGCGGCCCGGAACAGCCTTGTCTGTTCGATCCTGACCTTCCCTGCCCTTGCGCGTATCCTGCACCGCAAAATGTTCGTCGGCAGCGAAGTCAGCTTCATATTCCGCCATGAACTCCAGCCCGTCGATGCGGGCAATGGCTTTCAGAAAGTCGGCGATAGTGCCGGCGATCTCGAAGACGATGACGCGGTCGGGCGCAAGGCTGCTCGGGTCGTCACGCAGTTCGAGGGCGCCTTTCTCCTTCTTGAGAACAGCCCGCAGGCGGTTGAAAACCGGTCCGAATAGTTCTCTTTGCCGGCCCTTTGCCGGGAAACGCATCCCCGCCCCGCCGCCATGCCCTTTGGGCGCAGCGATCGCATTAGGTGTCGGAAGACGCAGCAGCGGACGCGTCGCCATTGCATGCCCTCCCTTCCGGTAACTGCTTAGCGCGCGTCTGGGACGTCCAGATCTTCAGCTGCTCGGCAACAATCGATTTCAGGTTCTTCTGGCCTATCGCAAGCACCTGCCGCCTGCGAACGTCAAGGCAGAACTGCTCCGCTTCGGCATAGCTGATGGCTCCAAGGCTTTTCGCGATCGACAGAGGTGCCAGGCTGGGAGACTCATCGAAGCGCGCGACAAAAGCCTCGATATACGCCGCCAGCTCCTTCTGCGTCGGCATCGGAAGACTGATCCGCACCTGAAACCGCCGCCAGGCGGCCCGGTCCAGCAGTTCAGGGTGGTTGGTCGCGGCAGCAACGATCGTATAGCTGGGCAGTTCGTCAATCTGCATGAGCAGCGAAGCGACCACGCGCTTGATCTCCCCCGTCTCGTGAATGTCCCCCCTCTCCTTGCCGATGGCGTCGAATTCGTCAAAGAACAGAACGCACGGCGTTGTTCGTGCGTAATCGAAAACGCGCTTCAGGCGCGCGGCCGTCTCTCCGAGATAACTGCCGATCATCGATTCATAGCGGACGACAAACAACGACACCGCCACCGCTTCGGCGATGGCCTCGGCAAGCGTGGTCTTGCCGGTGCCCGGCGGCCCGACAAGAAGGATGCGGCTGCGCGGTTCGAGGCCGTGGGCGCGCAACAGATCGGCACGCTGTTGCTCTTCGATCAGCTCCTCGACGCCCTGACGCGCCGGGCTTGGCAGGATCAGGTCTTCCAAGCGCCGGCGCGGCGTGATTTCAAAAATGCAGTCTTTCCCCCGGTTGACAGGGTCGGTTGCAACGGGGGCGCTGTGCATACTATTTCCGTTGGGCTGGATTGCCTTGGTGAGGCGTTCAGCCAGAACATCATGGTGCTTCGCGCGCTCCTCGGCAACGATAGCCTCTGCCGCCGTCCGAAAGCCGCGCTGATCGCCCGTGGTTCCGGCCTTGACCAGTGAAACGAGCAGGTCACTTCGCGCCATGCGACCCTCCGGAACCGCCTTTGCGCAATTTCTCAATAGCGGCCTCAAGGAACCAGTTATTCCGAGAAAGAGGAATGTCTCTCTGGTCCAGCTCTTCGTCGATTTGCTTGACCATGTTTTCAGGCAAACGAACTGTCACCGGCACTCGCGTCGAGACCGGCCGTCTGGATGATCCGTTACTTGCCTTGCGCTTCATAATGACATCATAGTGCAATCACAGTGAAGCGCAAGCCCCTACTTTCGCTAATTCGCCGGCGTGCTCTGAAAAGCGCCAGGCCAGCCGCCCTGTTTTTCGATGACCTTGTCGATCTCGGCCATCAGGCGGATGGTTTCGCTCAAGGCGACGACGATCTTCTGGTAGTGGGTGATTTCATCTTTCGAGAGCGTGCGACCTTTGCGGTCTTTGAGCCACTTCTCGCAGACTTGGTAGCCGCCGATGTGGAAAGTCCACACGGCCTCTGGCACGCCGCGGAAGCCGCGCGTCTGCGCCTTGTCGAGCCAAACGGTGTCGCGGTCGTGGGAGATTTTCTCGACCTCCGGGACTGGCGGGCCAGTGTACATCGGGGGGAGATTGTCGAGCTTGGGAGACTCCAGCAGATGCAGGGCGACCAGTTCGCCGCCCAGCCGGGCCAGCGCCCGGAGTAGCTCCAGGTTTCTGGTCAACGGCAGCCGCGGGAAATCAATCTTCAGGAGCTCCACGTACCGGCTCCGGTAGGTGGGACTGTAAAACGCGGCGTAAGCATACTGGAAGATGTCTTCCGGCGAGATCGCCTTCGCTTTAGCACCCAACACCTGTGATAACGCAGCAGCAAACTTTGGCGTAAAGTTGGCTTCACAAGCAGAACCTGAAAGCAGGTCGTCTCCAGGCGATAAGAAAAGCGGAGCGAAGTAGTCCTGCCCCTTGTTGCCAAGATAAAAGGTTCCATGGCAAATCGGGACTCGGGAAACGCCGAAGTGAGAAATGCTGTCGCCCACAATTTGTCGATTGAAGATTATCCCGAAGTTTTTCCGACCGATTACGTGCTGCATCACTTCTCGTCTTGGGTAAGCCAAGAACCCCTTCGTTTTGCCGGTCCAATAGGTGTATCGGACATCAAAGGGGCGATAGAGCAGTTGGGTGACATGCCGCTTATTAGGCCCAGATTCAGCCAAGTCCGCCTTCGCTCCGGCGACGGTCCAGTCTCGCCCATCATCACCGAGATCAAATTCCTGCCGAGCGGCGGCACTGGCGAGCGCGTGAAGGCGCCGCACCCTGGTCCACAATACTTGCTCATCGAAATCGACGCAGAGGCCATCACGCTTGGTTTGGATGCCAGAAGAATACACGCGGAACACCTCGTTCAGAGGCATCCAATGGAGGTACTCTGCCTCGATGCCCGCATGACCGCTGCCCTGAAAAGGCACCCAGCGAAAATATGGGGCTGAGGGCTCAAACGACGCGAGTTGCTTATCGAGCGGTTCTTTGGCGGACAAAAGGGAGTATTTGTCCTTGCGAGTGCCGACGAGCGAGAAGAAGCGATGCCCTACTCCATCACCCCGGCAAAGAACTGCGACGCATACTCCCTGCGTGATCTCGAATACGTTCTCATCCGCAATGTTCCCCTTCACGTCACCGTTCAGATCAACAATGATGCGAAACGGAAACGTTTCCTGAAGGCTTTCCCTCATTCTTCGCTTTGCGACCCCGTCGAGGAAGTCGCGGTTGACGATGTAACCAAGGATTGCAATCGGGCTCTTAGAGCACGTCATTTGACCATAACGGACGAATTTCCATTCCTCTCTGTTGAGGTCGATCTTGGTCTCGTTGAGGCCTTTCTTCCATGATGCGAGTTCGCTCATGAGCCATTCCGGTTCCGAAATCGACGCAGAATATGGAGGATTCCCGATGACTACCGTGAAACGCCGGTGGCGTTTGATGGCGTTGACGGCCTGGGCCTCGTGCGCGAGCGCGGGCACCCACTCCTCAAACTCGCGCTGTTCCTTGTCGTCACTTGGCGCTTCGAGAGTGTTGGTGAGATAGATACGTGCTCGCTCGTCGCTGCCGAAGCGGTAGCCGGTCTCGTAGAGCTTGAGGCCGATTTTCATGTGCGCGATGGCGTAGGGCGCCATCATCAACTCGAAGCCGTGCAGGCGCGGTAGGAGATGCTTCGGAACGTACTCGTTCCACGCGGTGTGCTGCTGCGCCTCGGTGAGGCGTTGCTGCCTCCACTTGGCCGTGAGAGTGAGATAGATAACGTCGATGACCTCGACCAAGAAGGTGGCTGTGCCAGTGGCGGGGTCCAGAATGACAACGAACGGATCAGCCGGGCTCACTCCGTCAGGGATTTTCAACCCGGCATGTTTTGCAGCCATGTCGCCCCAGGTGGCGGTAGAGGCGAGGCCGTCTTCGAGGCCAAACTCGGTTTGCAGTAGTTCATGGACGCTGCGAACGATGTAGGAGACGACCGGCTGCGGAGTATAGAAGACGCCGCGCTGCATGCGTTTCTTCGCGTCGTACTCCTTCAGGAAAAGTTCGTAGAAGTGGATGACCGGGTCTTCGTCGCGGTTGCGATCGCCGAAGTCACGGACGACCGCCTCCATGTTCGCCGCGTCCAGCAACTCCACGACCTCGCTGACCCCGAGTTCGTCGAAATCAATGCCATTGCCGCCGCGATCCTTCCGTTTGCGCCCTCCAAGGTGGAGGAAGGTCTCCATCAGCTCCTTGAGGAAAGGATTGGTAACCGGGATGTGAGTAGCAACGGCATCGGCGGTTGCGTGTGTGGGATTAGCAACGCGGGCGGAAAGCAGCCCATAAGCGATGGTCTGCGCATACATGTCCGCAAAGTCGTCTGTGGTCAGGTCGTGGATGAGGGCTTCCTGGAAGGCCTTCATCAGCTTCGTGACCGGTCCCTTCTCCGTCTCAATTGTCAGGACCGTTCGAATGCGATCGTGGATGGCGCGGGCCAAGCCCGCGAGCCGGACAGCAAGATCCTTCGAGGTGGTGATGACTTCGCGGTGTTCCAGCGTAAACGCGGATCGCCAGTTCTTGCGCCAGCGTTTCGCGTCGTGATCATCCTCGGGCCAGGCGAGCCGCTGATGAAGGGTGTCCGCGACATCGTCCAGGTGAAGAGCAGTGTCGCGGTTGTCCCAGCCGAGCACCTTCAGCGTCGGCAGGTCGGCTTTCTCTCCGTGTTGAGAAAAGTGCGCGAAGCTGATCTGCCGTTCGGAGCCTTCGCCGTAATTGGAAATGAAGAGCAGGTCGTCCGCCTGCCAGGCCGCGCGCTCATCGCTGTTGGCTGAAGCGCGTTTCTTGAGGACTACCCGGCTCAGCACGCGCCGCAGAGCCACGACGGGCAGCCGCTTGGGCTCGAACTTCACGAAGAAGATGCCCCAGGGCTGGCCCGCGGAAAAGGGGCGCAGCCGCTTGATCTCCTGAATTTTGGCAGCGCTCGCGGAGTCGATACCTAGTTCCTCGGGCGTGTAGTCGAAGGTCAGATCATCGAATTTATCGGACTCAATCGGCCAGTCCAGCTCATCACGCAGAAACTTGATGAGCTGCGGGAAGGTGCGGATGTTTCTCAGCGCGTCGCGGTGGCTCGGCATCGGGTCAGCTCTCATTGATTTCCATCCAGCACTTCAGCGCCGGCTTGACGCCCACCGGCGCATCCACGCGCTTCAGGTACGTATCCTTGATGTGCTTGAGCACTCTGGCCCGGATATCGTTGAGCGCCTTTCCCTCAATAATGCAGCGCCGCGGCGTGTTCGGCTTGCAACGGAGACTCTCGATGATCTCGCCGGGTTCTTCGAGGATCGTGCTCTTTTCCATGTCGTAGAGATACCAGCGGGTCGTGCCCGCGGCCTCTGTGAACTCTCCGGTCTCCTTGTCCAGTGCCGGCAGCGCGTAGCAGAAGAAAACGCCACGCGTTCCTTTGGCGGGACGCTTTCGTCCGCTGAAGAACGCGCCGGGCAGTCCGTTCAAGCGTTCGGCCAGTTCCGGGTGATCCTGCACGAGGGCCTGGTACTCCAGATGCATCTCTTCGATGGAACTCTTCGTGCCTTCGTAGGCGTGATTGAATTCCTTGAGCGCCGCGTAGTCATCCTCGGGTGTGAGCAGTTTCTTGCCCTCGATGCCGAGGGTCTTTGAAATCATCAGCGTCTTTTGCGTGACCTTGGTGTAGAGCGTCAGCAGGGCGTTTAGCTCATCGGGCGGGAGGAAGTTCCAGAAGGACACCTTCCCGCGGGACGCCGCGACCTCGGGGTGATCGCGGACCAGAGCTTCCTCGATCGTCGGATTCATGCGCCTGTCTACGCGGCCTATTCGCTGCATCAGGCGGACCGGGTTCCAGTGGATGTCGTAATTCATCATCCGGCTTGCGTCCTGGAGGTTCAGGCCTTCAGACAGGACGTCAGTGGAGAGGAGTACGCGGATCTCTTCCTTGCCCTCCTCATGGAGCTTGGCTGAGTTTGTTCCGTTGTAGTAAGGCGAGAAGCGCTGAAGGATGTCGCGGCGATTTCCCTTGGTTGCACTGTCAACCTGCGCAATTCCCGCGATCCCGGCCTCTGTGAGCTGCCGGAACAGGTAGCGGGCGGTATCCGCAAATTCGGTGAAGATGAGGATTTTCTCAGTCTCCAGCTCTTTCGACTTAAGCAGCCGGATGAGCTTCTTCAGCTTGTCATCGTGGCGGGGCTCGAACTTCTTGGCTTCTTCGAGAAAGCTCACAATCTGATCGAGGTCGAGGAATGTCTCCTGTATCATTTCCACGACTTCATATTCGTCGCGGCTCAGCTTGGTGACCGCCTCTAGAAACTCTTGCGGGACGATGTCCTCATCCTCGTCTTCATCATCAGCATCATCTTTCCAAAGCTCGAACTGCCGGTGCGCCACGTAGTTGAGCACCTCCGCATTTTGGTGTTTCCATCGCTCAAGGCGCTTCTTTTCTCCGTCTGTCTCGCTATGCACCTCAAGGAACGCGAGCAACTTTCGCATCAGCCGATCACACGACAGTTCGAACGCTGCGACGGAACTCTCGAAGCGCTTGAGGAACATCGTGCGAATTAGGCCGACAACCTGCTTCTGCCGGTTTTCTTCGAAAAAATAGTCGATGCTCTTGCCATCGCGCTTTTCATCTCCCTTGTAGTAGGCGAGGGGGTAATAGATCGGGAGGCTGAACAGTGGGCTCTTGCGCTCAAACGCCTTTTCCAACAGATCGAGGAGACGGCCATACGTCTTTCGGATTGAATATTCGGCGACGATGGGAGCCTTTCGCTCGGGGAACGCTGCGGCGGTTCGGCTTTCACGGATCTGGCTCTCGCGCGCATAGGCGCGGCTGCGCTGAACGACCAGGTGCCGGAATATCTCGTCACCGGTCAGCGTTTCCTGGACCTCGACGATATTCTCGCCGACGTCGACGTCTCCACCCAGACGCTTCCGAAGTGCTTTTTCCATGTTGTTGAAGTGGGCGCGCAGGTTGTTCACGCCCAGTGTACGGGCGAAGTAGGCGTCGTCTTTCCGGCTGAAAAGCTCGGTCATGTGCCGGAAATCGCTCAGCCGATTGTTGATCGGCGTGGCTGTCAACATGAAGAGAGTCTTCGGGCGCACGGAACCGTCCAGCAAATCGTAGAGCCTGTAGTAGCGCGACCGGCTCTCATCATCCTGATCCGCGCCTTCCCGTCCGGTATTGCGGAAATGGTGTGCCTCGTCGATCAGGACAACGTCCGCAAGCTCCGTAATGCGGCGGAACCGCTCGGGGAAATCCCCCTTCCGGTTAAGGTCCGTATGGCTGAAGACGGCGAGGTTGCTGAAGTCAGCACCGCCGCTCACGCCGCCGATGTGGGGCAGCCACTCGCGCAGATGCGGCTCCCAGACCGCTTCTTTCGCGGCCTTTGGCGCGAATAGAACTACGCGTTTCCCCTCGTGAAGGATGAGCCGCTCGATGAGCATTAGACCCACGAAGGTTTTGCCGAGGCCAACCCCATCGCACAGGAACGCGCCGCCCTGCTGGCGCGCAATCTTCATCAGCGCCCAGTACGCCTCCTTCTGATAGCGATCTAGATTCGAGAACATCTTCGACCGGGTTTCTTCCCACTCGCCGGCCGTCATCTCGTGGCCGCGAAAATACTCGTGCAGCGCCTTCGTATAAACGTCGAAGGGCAGGTATTCCTGCGTATGGCGCTCGATGGTTTTTAGAATTTCTGCCGAAACATCCTCTGCCTCGTTCCAATGCTCCTCATACCACTCCTGCAGCACCGAAACGGGCTGACCAGTAACCTGTATGTTGAGTTCGATATTTTCGGTCAGGCCTGGGTAGGTGAAATTCGCCGACCCTACGAGAGCCGAGGAGCCGACAACTTCCAGACGAGCATGGGTGATGTAGGCCTTGGCGTGGAATTTGTCCTTGCGGTAAACGCGACACGTAATCTTTCCCGAACGGATCGCTTCGACAATCCCAGGTACATCGGTGAGAAAGCCATTTTTTTCTTTTTCGGTTTCAAGGCTCAGGTCGAGGCGTTGCCTCACTTGCTCCAACCCCGCGCTGAAGGCGTTCTTCGTGCGGCGTGAGACTTCGTCGCCCATGAGTATGCGGATTTTGTCAACTTTCTGCCATTCGTCCTGCAGGGCCAAAAGTGAACCAATCTCGAAATAGGCAGTGGCAATGTCGATCGCCTTGGAGAGCTGGCACCAGTCGTGAAGGTACCGCAGGACCTTCCAGTCCTCCTCGCTGTTGTCTACGATAAACAGTTCGCTACCTGTGGAGCTGCTCCGTCGCGGCATTAAGGCATCATCCTTTATATTGGGAACTATCTGCGCGCGGGCCGAGTAGCTTCGGCAGTTCGCTCTTCCACGTCCACGTATCTCTCCGCGGCATCACGCACCACCCAAGCCAACGATACTTTTTTCTGCTTCGCCAGCTCCTCAAGCGTCTCGTACAGATCGGGCGGAAAAGTGATCGTTGCGCGCACCGACGCCGCGCCGCTTTCGGGTTTCATACTTTTTGCCGCTCCTTTTTTTCGCTTCATGCTCTAACCAACCATCACCGCATTGCACCACATCGGTGATGCGAAGACAAGCCCGCCGCCAGGCCTAATTCTCTCCGGCAGTTTCCACGTCGTCGGTAGAGACGGGCTTTCTTTCCCAGAAACTGGCTTGCCGCCCCCTGTTGATCAGGTCCGCGCGATTTTGCGCGACAACGTGGCATCGGCCTCGCCTCCTTTTCCCGTTCGCATCCCCTTCGGGATTTTGTTGTCCGGATACCATACGGCCGTCGCGGAAGAGCGTCAAGAAAAGCCCTCGGGACCCATCCCGACGTTTTTCTTGACGCCGCGCCCTCCGTATG
>Ga0302325_10034256_pt1 | contig 10387 bp, 11 predicted proteins | sample Palsa_T0_2_FD_201948 | JGI IMG/M metagenome (GOLD analysis project Ga0302325, IMG submission 201948) | Peat permafrost microbial communities from Stordalen Mire near Abisko, Sweden - Palsa_T0_2 | ecosystem: Environmental > Terrestrial > Soil > Palsa > Peat permafrost | place: Sweden: Abisko...
CCTGAAAAATTCAGCATCTTTTGAGCGGCGTCCGGAACCGGCCCGCACTGCATGGAATGAGGTCAAAAGCACACATGAATTTCCTGGTCACGGGCGGGGCGGGTTTCATCGGCTCCCACGTGTGCGAGCGGCTGCTTACCGCCGGGCACGCGGTTTGGGCGCTGGACGATTTAAATGACTTCTATGATCCCGCCCTCAAACGGCGCAATCTGGCCGAAATTCAGGGGCTGGGCAAACCTTTTGTTTTTTGCGAAGGCGACGTGGCGGACCAGTCGTGCGTCGAGCGAATGTTCAAGGCGGCGCCGTTCGACCAGGTGATTCATCTGGCGGCCCGGGCCGGCATCCGGCCCAGCCTGGCGGCGCCGGCGTTGTATCAGCGCGTGAACGTGGAAGGCACGGCCAACATTCTGGAAGCCGCGCGCGCCGGCGGAGTAGTCAAGTTAATTCTCGCCTCTTCCTCTTCCGTTTATGGTGTCAACTCGAAAATTCCATTCGTGGAAAGCGACCCCGTCTTCGCCCCGATCTCGCCCTACGCCGCCAGCAAGCTGGCCTGTGAGGCGCTGGGCCATGTCTATCATCATGTCTATGGCATGGATATCGTGATGTTGCGGTTTTTCACCGTTTATGGCCCGCGCCAGCGCCCGGACCTCGTCATCCACAAATTCGCCCGCCTCATCGCCGCCGGCCGCCCCATCGAGCTTTTTGGCGACGGCTCCAGCGCGCGCGATTACACCTACGTCACCGACATCGTCGATGGCATCATGGCTTGCGTCAGCCAGACTTTCGGCTACGAAATCTTCAACCTGGGCGGCTCCAACCCGGCAAAGTTATCGCATCTGGTCCAACTGCTGGAAGCGGCCCTGGGAAAGAAAGCGCTGGTGGAAAGAAAGCCGGACCAGCCTGGCGATGTTCCGCAGACGTGGGCGGACATTTCCAAATCGGCGCAGCGTCTTGGGTATGCGCCCAAAGTCAGGATCGAGGAGGGCATTCCGCTTTTCGTGGAGTGGTTCCGCCGCGCGGCGCGGGAGGGTCCGTCCTAAGCCGGAACCATTCAATTGAACAGGAGGAAGCAGAGGCAACAGAGGGGGAAACTGCCGGATTTAACCCATCGAAAGTGAAACATTAGTCAGACGATGGAATGGCAGAATAATGATTCATTTAACTCGCGGCCACTGCTCAGCGTCCTCTGTTCACTTCTGTTGAACTGGATCGTTCCGGCTAAGCAATGGCTCCGCGCACGGGTCACGGGGCGGCGTCTGCAAGGGCGGGCTGCAAAACCGTCCCCGCGCGGTAAAAAAGCGCCTGGACCTCGGCTGTGGGCCATTCCGTAATTCGGAATACTCCAAAGTCGTCCGCCGCCTGATTGGTCAGCGCCAGCCAATGCGGTGAGGACAAACTCTCCGTGTATTGGATCTGATATGTTCCGCCAGGCGCGCCGTCAAAGCTCAGTTGCAGCGATCCATCGCCCACTTGGGACATGGCGAAATGCATCGGTTGCGTGTTTTTCGCATGAGGCATCACCGTGACTGTGCCCTCAGCCGTCCCGCAATGTCCGTCACTCACGGTGTAAGTGAACGTATCCACGACGGCTTCGCCTCCGGGTGGCGCATAATAAATCCAAGGTCCGTTCATGCTGACGACGCCGCCGTTGGCGCTGGTGGGACTTACGGCGATCACGGTCAGACTGTCATACTGAGCCGCGGTGTCATTGGAGGTCACAACTGAAACGTTTATCCGGACTCCACCTTGCGAGAAGCGCTGGACGATGCAAGGCCCTACCTCCGGCGGGGAACCCAGCGCCAACACGGCCACCGCGCTCGTGACGGCCCCAAAGGCATTGTTGACGACCACTCTGTATCTTCCTAATTCAGAGGTTTCGACCACGGGCAGATCCAGAATCGAGTTTGTCGCAGAGGTCAACAGCACGCCGCTATTGAACCATTGATAACTCAGCGGCGCAGTGCCGAAGGCCTGGACTTTGAGGTTGGCGCTGCAACCTGACTCAACAGACTGGCTGGCCGGTTGCAACGCGATGCCAGGCAGCGTGGCCAAGATCAACTCCGCGTTGGCACTGAGGACCGAGCCATAGTTGTTGCTCACCAATACCGCATAATTGCCGGTATCGGAGAACTGCACGTCCGTCATTGTCAACGACGCGTTGGTCGCGCCATCGATGATCTTTCCGCACATACTCCACTGGTAACTCAATGGCGGCGCGCCGCTGGCCGTGACGCTAAAGGCCGCGTTTCCGCCTCTCAGTGTGGCCTGGTTGGTCGGCTGACTGTCAATGACAGGCGGCGCGGTGGAGGCTGGCGCCTGGTAGTCAATTTCATTGGAATAGGCGCTCTCGACTCCATTCGTGTCCTCGGCCGTGACCGCGAAATAATAGGTGGCGCCGGGGACAAGTCCGCTCACGGCGGCAATATAGGTGAGGCCGGCAGCAATCTCGTTGGTATAGACTCCGCTGGCGCCCCCGTAATAGAGGTTGTAGTTTGTGACATTCGCATTGGGGCTGAGAGCCCAGGCCAACGTGACGGATGGGCTGGCGCCGGTTGGCGAGGTTGAACCTGCGGACGAGGAGACACTTGCCGCCAGGACCACTAGAGTCAACCAAGTTAGAATTAGGGTTTTTGCTGGTTTTTCATTCATACAGCGTCCCTTTGCACATGCCGTGCCAAGGGAGAGCCGTGGAACTCCTCGCAGTTTGTTGAATGCTCTCGCGGTTTTGAGAGGCTTAATGGAACGTCTTGCGAGGTGACGCAAGCACAACGGCCTTGGCGGCGCGTGCAATTTTGCGAATGGCGGCTGCCTGCTGGTTAGGGGCACTGTCTCATGCGCCGCTCGTCAAAAATGGAACGTGGCCTAAACTTGGACAAAGGACCTCGGTGGGCGGACCCATTGAAATGAACAGGAGGAAACAGAGGGGGAAATTGCGGGATTCTAGCCACCAAAAATGAATCATCATTTAGTGGGGCGATGGCATGGCAGAACAATGATTCATTTAACTCGCGGCCACTGCTCTGTGTCCTCTGTTCACTCCTGTTGAACTGTATCATTCCGGGTCAGTCCTTGCGCAAAAAATTCTCCGCCATGGCCACGGCTTTGAGCATGGCTTTGGCTTTGTTGACGGTCTCCTGAAATTCCGCCTCGGGCGTTGAGTCGTTGACCCAACCGCCGCCGGCTTGCACGTAGGCGCGACCATCTTTGAGCAGCGCGGTGCGAATGGTGATGCAACAGTCCAGGTTGCCGTTGAACGAAAAATATCCCATGCATCCGCCATAGGGACCGCGCGCCGTTTGCTCCAATTCAGCGATGATCTGCATCGCGCGTATCTTCGGCGCGCCGCTCAATGTGCCATTAGGAAAAGTAGCGCGCAGCAGGTCGTAGGGCGTGCAACCTTCCGCCAGGCGCCCTTCCACCTGCGACACGATGTGCATGACATGGCTGTAACGCTCGACAACCATCAAATCCTTGACCTGCACGCTGCCAAATTCACACACCCGCCCGATGTCATTGCGCGCCAGGTCCACCAGCATGACGTGTTCGGCGCGCTCCTTGGGATCGGCCAGCAGGGCCTTTTCCAGCGCAAGGTCTTCCTCCGGCGTGCGCCCGCGACGGTAAGTTCCAGCGATGGGCCGGATTTCCACCCGCCGATCCTCACAACGGACGTGCAGTTCCGGCGACGCCCCCACCAGCGAAAACCCGTCCAATTCCAACAGGAACATATAGGGCGATGGATTGATCGAGCGCGCCGCGCGATACAAATCGACCGCCGAGGCGTTCACCGGCGTGGAGAATCGCTGCGATCCCACGATCTGGATGAGATCGCCCGCCGTGATGTATTTCTTGGCGCGTTCCACATTCGCCATGAAGGTTTCCTTGGTCATGTTTGAGGTGAAAGGGATGTCGGGCGTGTCGCGCGGCACATCCACGGCGGCGTTTTCGGAGGGCTGTTCCAGAAGCGAGACCAGGCGCTCGATTTCCCCCACCGCTTCTTCATAGGCTTCCTCAGGCGCTCGCCCGGCCAAAACGGCGTTGACCAAAATGGTAATCGTTTGCGCCACGCGATCGAAAACCAGCAACTCATCGGCGATCAGGAAATACATCACGGGCGTGTTCAAGTCGTCCTTGGGGGGACGGGGCACGATCGGCTCAATGTCATGGATAAATTCGTAGCCGATGAACCCCAGCGCCCCGCCGCTGAAGCGCGGCAATCCCGGCACCGTCACCGGCTGATATCTCCCCATGATTTGCTCGACCACCGCCAGCCCGTCCTTGACCGTCTGGCCGACGACCAAACTCTCCACCACCTTGCCGTTGACGATCAGGTCCACGCGCGAGCCGGTTTGCTTGATGACGGCGCGCGGATTGCAGCCGACAAAGGAGTACCGGCCAATATGCTCGCCCCCCTCCACCGATTCGCAAAGAAACGACTCGCCCTCGCCGCGAATCTTTCGGTAGGCCGAGAGCGGCGTTTCCAAATCCGCCAGAATGCGGCGCGAGACCGGAATCAGGTTGCCCTGGGCGGCCAGTTTCAGGAATTCAGGTTGTCCCGGATAATACACGGCTCTTTTTTATCCTCACGCCGCCGCAAGCGCCACAAGGAAAAGTGAAGTGTAAAAGAACCCCTCCCTTTTTTCACGCCACGCACAAATTTTCGGCCTTGGCGTTGCAGACTGCTGAAAGGGGGACCCTTTGGTCGAATGAAACCAGTCGTCCATGATGTTTTGTGGCGAGTGCCAATAAATACAAGTCAGTAAGCTGGCGCGAACTGTGGATGCGGTCTGAAACAAAATAAACTTCGTTACGAAGAGAAATATCGTCCGGCCAGAATTCGTGCTCGCTCTGTCTGGCAAATTTCCGCAAATGGCCAATCAAATCGGCCGGTGTGAAACGAGCCTTCTTGCTATAATTGGGATTGGACATGATCCGGACGGCGCCGTTTTCCGTGAGCGGGCAGCTCGCCCAGCCGCGTTTGGCATTCGCCGCCCACCACAAATGGGCGCGTTCATGAAAAGTATGGTCGGGATCGAGTAACGCAATGATGACATTCACGTCCAGCAAGGCGCGCATGCTTCAAACCCCTTCCAGATCCATCAAATTCCGCACCCGTTCCAGCGTCACGACTTCGCCGCGCGATGGCAGCAAAGGCACGCCGCCGCGCGTGCCGGATCGTTTTTTCGACGTTGCGGGAGTATTGGCCAGACCGCGCCGCGCCAATGCGGAAATCACCTGTCCCGCTGTGCCGCCTTCGCGTTGCGCCAGTTCTTTGGCAGCCTGCAAAATATCGTCTTCAATGTCCAAAGTCGTTCTCATGCATCTGATGCTATTGCATCACCGCATCAAAGTCAACCCACGTTGGTCGTTTATTACGAAAGGCGCTCGAAGACCTTGCGGCTTGTTCTCAATAAGTGTAGGTTTGGTCGAATGAAAACATTGACGGTGGAGGAAGCCACTCCGGGTCTGGGCCGGTTGGTGGAATTGGCGCTGGCCGGCGAGCAAATCCAAATCCGCAAAGGAAGCGGCGTGGTGGAATTGCGGCCCACCCAAGCAAACCAGACCGCGACCGATGAGAAATTGACGCCCCGCGAGGCCTTACGGAGATTGCAAGAGGATGCTCGGATGAACCCACAGCAAGCGGAAGATTATCTCCACGAATTACGTGAGGAAAGGCTGGCGATTGAAAACCGGCGCCCGGCGTGATCCACCTTGACACGAATTACCTCATCGGGTTGCTGATCAAGGGTTCCGCGCAGGCTGGTGACGTGGATGGCTGGCTTGCTGCCGGACAATCCTTCGGCACCAGCGCCATCGCTTGGACAGAGTTTCTCAATGGCCCCGTTACGCCACTTGAAGTCAGCAGGGCCGAGGCGGTCTTGCAATCTCGGATTATTCCCTTCGGGCAGAAGGAGGCAGCCCTGGCAGCCGATTTGTTCAACAAGACCGGACGCAGGCGCGGCTCTCGCTTTGACTGCTTGATCGCCGCCACGGCAATTTTAGCACAAGCGGAAATGGCAACTGTCAATCATTCAGATTTCAAGGTTTTCATTCCGCACGGATTAGAACTGGCTGTCGTTCCGTCCCCCATCCAACCTCCCGCTTCGCAAGCGCCAACCGCCAATTGATTTCGAAGCACGGGTTCCCCTAAACGGCCAATTTCAGGAATTCAGGTTGTCCCGGATAATATACGGCTCTTTCTTATCCTCATGCCGCCGCAAGCGCCACAAGGAAAGTGAAGTGTAGAAAAGCACGATGCCCGCGTAACCCGCGATGCCGATCCCAATGGCGAAGGCGAGGCTGCCCGGCGTGCAGAACCAGATCAGCGCCGCACCGGGCAGGGCCGTCAGGAAAGTTTCGCCGCACAGGCAGGCGAAATAGAGAGATCGCGGGGTGCGCGCCACCCGTTCCACGAACCAATCCCGGTAGGCTTCCTCACCCATCGAGCGCATGAGCCAGGCGGCGTGAAAATTGTGCGCCGCGACCAGCAAACCAGTCGTGATCACGATGATGGCCGTCAGCGGCCAAAAGGCGAAGGTGAAGCAGAGCGCCAGGTTGGCCAGCGCGCCCCATTTCCATCCCAATCGCCGCGCCAGCGGATTGCCTTCCAGCACCAGGTTGGGGGTCGCGACCCAGGTGCTTAAAAAATCCATCCCGCGCGCGAACAGCAGCAGCGACAGAAGGCAGAAGTACCCAAGGCTGTCAAAAGGAACAAGGTCCGGAAGAGTGTCCCCGATCATTTTTTGCCGTATATTTCCTCGGGTGTTTGCAGGCGCGGCTCCGTCATGCGATCCGTCGCGCCTCCCTCCGCCAGTGACCGGAAAAAGCACGACCGATACCCCTCATGGCAAGCGGCCCCGATTTGATCGACCTTGAGCAGCAGCGTGTCTCCATCGCAATCAAAAGCTATATCGCGCACGGTTTGGATGTGGCCGCTGGTCTCGCCTTTCATCCAGAGTCTCTTGCGCGAGCGGCTCCAATAGTGGGTTTTGCCAGTGGCGACGGTGGCTTCCAGCGAGGCGCGGTTCATCCACCCCATCATCAGCACCCGGCCATCCTGGTTGTCCTGGATGATGGCGGGGATCAGGCCATCGGCATTGAATTTCAATTTGTCGTAAACACTCATAAGAGCCGTCTTTACCCCAAAGTAGCAAACTTGCCCTACGTGGAAAGGAAGAACCGCCGGAATTGCGCGGCAGAAGAATTTTAACGCAAAGTCGCAAAGGAACGGGAACTACTTGGTTTGTAAGCGGTTCATTTGGAACAACTTCCATCTCACTTGCTTCTCCAACCAAAATCGTGCTAAAAAACCTACCGGTTTTTGGTTTTGGGCGTGTTCTGGTAATATCGTCGCCTGAATACTGAAAAGGTTCAGCAAAAGACGGTATTCGTAACCAGCCAAGGAATGTTTCTCAACCCATCAGCAATACACCAACAAGGATTGCGAAATGGGATTGATCCGGTTGTAGTTCAGCAGCTTGGCGATGTAGGTCGCCGTCAACCGCTGGCCGTCGGGAATCAGCAGCATCCCGTTTTCGCTGTAGATGCCCCGCGCCAGCACCATGCCCGGACGCAAGTCCGACAGCGGCACCACCCGCTGCTTGCCCGGCACCACCGCCTTGGGGACCGTGCGCAGGAAAATACGCACCGCTTCGGGATCAAAGGCCGTGCCGCTGCCCCGGCCGATCATTTCAGCAGCCTCTTTGGGCTCCAGTTCGCTTTCGGCGTGGGCCACGGCCACGGCCAGCAATCGCGCCAGCCACGGAATGTCCTCCCCATGCAACCGATCCGGATAGCCCGTGCCATCGTAACGTTCGTGGTGCCCGCGAATGGTTGGTCCGACAGCCGTGAGATGATGCACAAACTGCGCCAGTTCCTGGCCCAAGATCGGATGCTGATGAATCAACGGCCATTCCGCCTCGCTCAAGCTCTCCGGCGATTCCTGCCATCGCTTGATCAACCGCCGGGACACACCGACCAAACCGATGTCGTAAATGTAGCCGCTGATTTCCAGCGTTTGCCTTTGCGTGGGCGAAAATTCGGGGCCGGCCGCCATGGCCTGGCACAAGCCCGCCACCCGGCGCGCCTGGTTGCCGATGGTCGGGTAAAAAGTGCGCATGGTCTGGACGCACAATTCGACGGAGCGGCGCAAATTTTCTTCCTGACTTTGCGCGAAGGCCTGCAATTGCTGGTTTTGTTCGGCCACGCGCGCCATCTGGGATTCCAGCGCGGTGTTCAACTCCTGAAGCTGCCGGTTCATCGCCTGCGTGGCCGCTTGCAAACGGGCGTTGCGGCAAATCAATTCGTGCCGCTGCACTGCGTTCTTGACAGTAGCCAGCAATTCCTCCCGCAACCAGGGTTTGACGATGAAACGGTAAATCTCCCCTTTGTTGATCGCGTCAATGACCGTGCTCAAGCTCAGGACGGCGGTGATAAGAATGCGGGTGGCGTCGGGCTGGATTTCGCGCACCTGCGCCAGGAATTCCAGGCCCGTGACCATGGGCATCTGCTGGTCTGTGATGACGACCGAAAACTGCTGTTCCTTGAGCACGCTCAACGCATGAATGGCGTGCGGGGAGGCGACAATGCTGTAGCCCTCGCGCAACAAGGTGTCGCGCAAAGCCACCAGCACGATCTCTTCGTCGTCCACGATGAGGATGGGAAAGGCGGTCTCCTTTTCGGATGGAATCTCCAGATTCACGGGTTAATCGGCCATCTGATCCAAAAATGATTTCAGTTTCAACAACATATCGGCTTCGGACAAATCGGAGTTGAGCAACAAATCGATCCCCTTGAGCAATTGCCCGTCCAGATCGTCCAGGTTGCAGCCTGCCAGTTTCAACACCACCTTGAGGTCTTTCTTCTGCTGGCGAAGTTCGCCGGGCAGCGAATTGAGCGCCGGGTCGTTCGGCTCGGCCAGCAGCAGGACGCCGGCGAATTGGTAATCGCTGGAATCGAGCAGTTCGCTCAGATTGTCCGCCCCCACGGCCACGACAATATGATAATTATGGGAGCGGAGCAGTTCCGCCGTCTTGTCCAAAACCTCGCCGGCCTGACCGACCAGCAAGAGCGAGCGCCGGGCCAATCGCGTGCGCCGGGCTTCCTCCACCACGCGGGTGGACTCGGAAAAATCGGCCTCCGGCAACCATAGCTGAAAACACGTGCCCGCGCCTTCCTTGGAAATGACGGAAATGGCGCCTTGATGCTTTTCCATGGCGATGCGGGCGTTGTAGAGGCCCAGACCGGAACCTTTGGCTTTGGTCGTGAAGAAAGGATCAAATATCGAGGCCAAATGGCGTTGCTTGATGCCGGTGCCGTTGTCCTGAATGCTCAGGCAGATGCAAGGCAAACGCGGCAAGGTGCCCTTGACGTTTTCCAGGACCGGCAAAGTCTCGTGCCGCGTCGTGCGCAAAGTCAGACGGCCGCCTTGCGGCATCGCGTCCGCCGCGTTGAGCATCAAGTTGATGACCACTTGCCGGAACTCGACCAGGTCCAGGTAAACGGGGAGCTGCCTCGGGTCCAGCTCCGTGGCCACCACGATGCGGCGTTTGAGGATCTTGGTGACCAACTCGACCAGGTCATTGGCAATATCGTTGAGATTATGGTAATTGCGCTCGCCCGTCTGGCCGAGGTGAAGGTTGATCATGCGCTGGACCAACTGGCCGGCTTGCAAGGAGCTTTTCTTGATCAACGTCAACCCTTCGTAAAACGGATGCACCGATTCGAGCGAGCTCAAAAACGATTCACTCAAGGAATGGATGCCGGCGATGATATTGGTGAAATCGTGCGCCATGCCCAGCGTGAGCACCGCCAGCGTTTCCTTCCACGCGGCCGTCGAGAGCCGTTTTTCGGCGATGGTTTGGCGGGTCACATCGAGCCACACCACTTCGTAACCGAGCAAAAGTCCGCTCTTGGAAATGGTTGGCTGGCGATGTTCCAAAATATAGGCCACCCGGCCCGTGACGATGTGGCGGATGCGATAGGTGTTGGTGATGGCCGCGCCGTTTTGGACGGCATGCTTGAATTGGTGCTGCAACTCAGCCGCGTCGGATTCATGAACCAGGTCCCAGAAACGTCCGCGCTGGCTGTACCAATCAGCGGCTTCCATGCCCGTCAACTCCTTAATATTGGGGCTGGCGAACTGCAAGCTGAAATCGGGACGCTGGCTGAAAATGACGCACGGCCAGCGGCGCGTCAGGCCGTCCAGGCGCGCCTCGGCCCGCAGCAGGCGCACAAACATTTCGCGCCGGGCGGCGTCATTGCTCAAATGCTCGTCCCAAATCCCCTCCTCCAGGTCCGCCAGCGGCGGCAGCATCGAACTAAGCCGTGCAAATCCATTCTGCGGCCCGCGCCCGATTTCCAGGGTGAACCATTGCGCAGGATGAGCTGC
>Ga0302325_10034258_pt1 | contig 10387 bp, 9 predicted proteins | sample Palsa_T0_2_FD_201948 | JGI IMG/M metagenome (GOLD analysis project Ga0302325, IMG submission 201948) | Peat permafrost microbial communities from Stordalen Mire near Abisko, Sweden - Palsa_T0_2 | ecosystem: Environmental > Terrestrial > Soil > Palsa > Peat permafrost | place: Sweden: Abisko...
CCTGCGCGGATTTGGCGATCACCACACCTGCGAATGGCGCACGCACCACGGTATCGTCCAGATTGCGTTCGGCCAGCTGCACATTGCGCTGCGCCACCTCGACGTTGACGCGCTGGGTTGCGAGTTGCGCGCGCAGCGCGTCCACCGTGGTTTGCGAGTTGTCGACGATCGCCTGGCTGACGAAGCGACCGGTCAGCAAACTTTTTTGCCGCGTGTAGTCGCGCTCCGCATTGGTCAAATTTACCTGGGTCTCGGCGAGTCCGGCTTTGGCGTAGTCTTGCTGAGCGAGGGCCGCATTCAAGGATGCGCGAATATTCGTATCATCGAGCCTCGCGATGACCTGGCCGGCCTTGATGCTGTCGCCCTCCTCGATGTTAAGTTCGACCATCTTGCCCGTGATCTTCGAAGCGACAGCGGCCTGCCGGCGAGCCACGACGTACCCGGACGCATCCAAAATCGACGCCGCGGCAGACGCGCGTGTCTCTCCCATGGGGCGCGCGACGGCCACATGCACGGCGACCGGGCCCGGGCGCAGCCAAAACCAGGCCGCAGCGGCGATGATAATCACACAGATCAAACCTGCCAGCAGGAACGCGCGTTTCTTGCCGGACGGTTGCTGCTCTCCGCCGCGATCGATTCGCAGCTGGTGCAGCAGCGCGGATTTATCGTCCATGGGTTGGGGCGTATTGGGTGTTGGCCACGGGGAGTCGACGCAGCCTTGGCGGTTCGGAGCTGCCCGCCGGCTGGCGCGAAGCATAATCTCCGGAGAGTCGCCCTGTCCAGGTTCGACGGAGCGTCAGGGAGGACGCGACCCAGCGGCGGCGGTTGCGTAACGTAGTGGAGCAGAGCCGCCAGCTGCAAAATGGTACTGGTTCATGCCGCGCTCGTTCTCGTATTTCTCGATGATCCCACCCGAAATCAGCGTTGATCAGCATAGCAATCGGACTTACATTGCGTCATGACCTGCGAGCCATCCGCCGAGAAAAGGGTCTCAACCGTCGTGCGTACACTGCGCTTGAAGGTCAAATCGGAAGCCTACCTGTGGCTCAACGCCGCTGCGCGCGAAGTAAACTTCGTGTGGAATTTCGCCAACGAGACCAGCGCCCGTGCTGCTCGCCCATTCTCAGGGCCGCCGAGGTGGTTGAGCGCCTACCAACTCGACAAACTCACGGCAGGAGCGACCGAGTACTTCGAGCACATCGGCTCAGCCACCATTCAGCGGGTCAATGCGGAGTTTACGACCCGTCGTAGACAGTTCAAAAAGACGAAACTGCGGTGGCGGGTCAGCCGGGGGTCTAAGCGATCCCTTGGGTGGATTCCGTATAAGGTCGAACAGCTCAAACGCCAGGGTAAATGCTTGCGGTTCTGCGGCAAATCGATCCGGGTGTTCGAACAGGCGTTGCTCGAGGGTAAGTCCTGGAAGTCCGGCTGTTTTGCCCAAGACGCCGTGGGTGATTGGTGGCTGTGTATGCCGGTGGAGTATTCCGTCGAACAGACGGTTGCCCCGAACGAGGCGGTAGGGCTGGATCTGGGATTGAGAGAGACGGTGGTCTCGAGCGATGGCGATAAACTCGAGGCAGGGCACTTCTACCGCAACATTGAGCTCCAGATTGCCCAAGCGCAACGTCGGGGACACAAGCGTCAGGCTAAGCGACTGCACCGCCAGGCTGCGCGACGGCGCAAAGAAGCCTTGCACCGATTTTCCCGCAAGATGGTCGATAGCTATCAGAACATCGTTATTGGCGATGTGAGCAGCCTCAAATTGGTCAAGACACCGATGGCCAAATCGGTCCTGGATTCAGGCTGGGGCATACTCAAAACACAACTGCAGTACAAGGCCCAGCAGGGGGGCAGAAGTGTAATTATCGTCAATGAAAAAAACACCACGAGAGAATGCAGCAACTGTCATGCCCTCACGGGTCCGGCAGGCTTGGACATGCTCTCTGTAAGCACATGGATATGCAGCGCATGCGGTGTCATGCACGACAGGAACGTCAATGCTGCCAAGAACATCGTGTGCGCGTGGAGGTGCTCCACGTCCGTCAGCGGAAACGAGCAGTCGCCGTCAGTTGCGCCGCCGAGCCAGGCATCTCGCCTGCGCGAGGCAAGGATCAGCGCACGGACGGCGGCGGCATGAACACCGGGGCTCGGACTCGACGCAGCCATTAGCCGGCGCGACTTTCTAAACGGCGCCTTGATCGCCGCCGGCGCGGCCGTGACGGCGCCGGGCGTTGGCCGCCCTGCCATCGACAATTTCACCGGCTATGGTGGCGTCGGCGACTACGCGAATGCCAACGGCAATACGTGGTCCGTGATTCAGTCGGCGCATCGAGTGCGCGATGGCGTCTACGGTGACGCGGCGTTGGAGGCTGCCGTACCTGCCGGACGGTTCGACCTGGTGGTCGTCGGGGGCGGCATCGCGGGATTGAGCCCGGCACGCCGATTTCGCCAAACGCTCGGCAGCAAGGTGCGCGTGTTGGTGCTGGAGAATCATGCCATGGTGGGCGGCGAGGCTCGGCAAAACGAGTTCGACGTGAGTGCTCAACCGGTGGGGCCATGCTCGCTTGATCGAGCCTCCGGGCTTTCACTACGGCATGGGAGGCGAGTCCCAGTCCTCTGGAACGCGTGCGCGCCGGTTACGGCCGCATTGCCATCGATCACTCTGAGCTCAATGGCGCGCAGCACTGGGGTTCGGCATTGGAGTATGGAATCAAGGCCGGTGAGCAGGCCGCCAACATGGCGTGACCGCACCACCAATACGGGCGACGGCCGTTACGCCGCCGGCCTGCTCCCCTTGAAGGTGAGGCGCCGCAATTTGCGCGGGCCGGTGAAATCCGCGACGCCGCGATGCTGCGTGACGCGTTCCTCCCACACGGCCACGCAGCCCGGCTGCCACCGCAGCCTCACGTGAAACTCGGGTGTATTTATGTGTTCGAACAGCATCTGCAACAGCTTCTCGCTTTCCTGGCTGTTCATGCCGACGACGCGTTCGGAGTAGTTCGAGTTCACGAACAGCATCTTCCGACCCGTGACAGCGTCACGGATCACCGCCGGATGGACCGTCGCCGGCGACTCCCGCAGGAATGGCACTCGTACCGTGCTGTGCAGCACCTCCAAGCCCTCGAGAAACCGTTGATAGTGCGGCGACAGCGCCTCCCAGGCGGCATACATGCTCGCCCACATGGTATCTCCGCCTACTGTCGGCAATTCGACCGGCGTGAGCATCGCCGCCTGCGGCGGACATTCCAGAGCAGTGCCGTCCGAGTGCCAGCGATTGATCGAATAGTCCTTCATCGGCGTCTTGTCCGAATCGATGTACGGCTCCTCGCCCGCGCTCAATGACAGCGCGTACGCCCCCTCAAGTTCGCCGAACAGTTGGCTGAAAGCATTGAATTCCTGGGCGCTCACCAGCTTTTCGAACTGGAAGAACAGAACACCGTACTCGTGCAAGCCGCGGCGCAGAGATTCTGCCGCCGCGGCGTCCTTCGCGCCGGTAAGTTCGATCCCATGCACCATGGCGCCGATGTTGCTCGTTACCCGCTCGAAGCGGATCTGGTCCCCCATCGTGTTCGCTCAAAACGACAGGTTGTAGAGATTGACGGCGTTGCGCTCGAGCACTTGCTTGCGCGTTTCGTAATCGTAGCCGCCGAGCGTCTTGACCAGCTTCTCCTGCACCCCAGGGTAGAGGGAGGTGGGGTGCGGGAAGTCCGTTTCGAACATCAGCTTGTCCGCGCCGATCTCCTCCAGCATCTTCGTGGGCGCATAGGTTTCGAACCAGAAGCTCACCCAGAAGTGGCGCTTGAAGTACTCCTTCGGCCGCAGCTTCAGGCCGCGATTCTCCGCGGTGCGAAACTCATCCAACTGATGCTCCATCGCCTCCAGCCAGAAGGGCACCCAACCCGCGCCGCTCTCGATCAGACCGATTTTAAGTTTCGGATACTTGTCCAAGATCCCCGAGACCATGAAGTTGGACATGGTCGCGGCGCAGCCAATGTGATGCAGCAGCGCATGGATGGGCAGGCGCTGATCGAAGCCTAAGTTGTCCCAGATCGCCGAGTTCGCATCGAGCGAGGCGTTCAAATGGAAATTCAGCGGTATACCCGTGTCATTGCAGGTCTGAAACACCTCTTCCCAGAAGGGCGATACCTTGCCGTCGGTGCCGATATAGCCCTGCGACAGCCGCTCCGGCCGATCGGGCAGCACGATGCCCTTGACCCCCAAGTCCACGATGCGCCGCATCTCCCGGTTCATGATGTCCTTGTCCCAGTAGGGCAGCGTGCCCATGCCGTTGATGCGCCCGCTCGAGGCCTTCATGCGCTCGGCGCAGGCATCGTTGAAGATCTGTGTGATCGCGATCGCCAGCGGCTCATCGTTGAGGGCGACTAAAGATCCTGCCTGCGTGACCCCGCCGTTCTGGAAGCAGATCTGCCCCCAGACGCCCATCGCGTCCATGTCCTTCAATCGCTCCGCCACGTCATAGGAGCCCGGCGTGATCTGGTCATAGTTCTGAAACGCCAAACGGCCCAGCAGTTTGTTGCGATCCTTGGCGATCACATTGCCGCCGATCGAACCGAAATTCTTCTCCCCGACGAACCATTGATCTGACCCGTTGATGCGCTTCACGTGCGGCATCTTGTCCTTCATGCCCGCCGGCGCATGCGAGGTCCACAGATCCGGCGGCTCGGTGAAGTGCGTATCGCAGTCCACGATCTTGATGCCCTTGAACAGCGGGTCGACGCCTTGACCATGCTTCGCGAAATCCACTTTGCGGATGAAGCCGCCCGGCGCCCTTCCCTCGTCGAGCCAATAGCTGCGCGCGTCGTTCGCGTCCGCCTTGATCACCGTGGCTGAGGCTTGTTTCACCATGAACTTCTCCTAAGTACTTTGAAATCTGTGCCCGATGGTAACGCTCAACCGCACGATAGGTAAGCGCTCGGCTTAAATACCCTGCTGATGATGGATCCGCTCTGAAGAAATTGTTAAGTGAACCTGCCGGGTCCTTCGCAACACGCTGTATTTTATACGAATTTCTGCAATCATAAGCTGCGAAGTCCGGGACGGATGGCCCCGGGACATGTGAACCGCCTATAGTCGCCGCACGGTGGGCTCGCAAATGGTGGGTTTGGAGATCAATAACGTGGCTTACGATCCACAAAACGTCTTTGCACGAATTTTACGCAACGAAATACCCAGCGAACGGGTGTATGAGGACGAGAAGACCCTCGCGTTCATGGATCTGATGCCGCAAGCGGAAGGCCATGTTTTAGTGATCCCGCGCGAGCACGCCGAAACTTTGCTCGACCTATCGGTTGCGGGTGCCGAAGCGTGCATTCGCACGACGCACCTGCTCGCCTCCGCGGTCAAACGTGCGTTCGACGTACCGGGCATCATGATCATGCAGGTGAACGGCAGCGTTGCAGGTCAAACGGTTCCACACGTCCATTTCCACATCATTCCGCGTCGCGTCGGGGAGCGATTGCTCATGCACGCCGCGGTCAAAGCCGATCCAGAACAACTGCGGGCAAACGCCGAACGCATTCGGCGCTGCCTTGCCGACCTCGATCGGCCTGACATGGCGCGGCCCGGCCGAGGCTGAATGACTCACTTCAGATCGAACCGATCCAGGTTCATCACCTTGTTCCAAGCCGCCACGAAGGCGCTGACGAACTGCGCTTGAGCGTCCGCGCAGCCATAAACTTCGGCGAGTGCGCGCAGCTGCGCGTTGGAGCCGAACACGAGGTCGGCGCGCGTGGCCGTCCACTTGAGCTCGCCGCTGCACCGATCGCGGCCTTCGTAGACCTCCTTCGCTTCCGACGTTGCGGTCCATTGCGTGCCCATGTCGAGCAGGTTCTTGAAAAAATCGTTGGTCAGCGCCTCCACCTTCTTCGTGAATACACCGTGCCGGCTTTGACCGACGTTGGTGTTCAGCACGCGCAGCCCTCCGATCAGTACCGTCATCTCCGGTGCCGTCAACGTCAGCAGCTGCGCCTTGTCGAGAAGCAGCGCTTCGGCCGCAACGGTGGAAGGGTTTTTCTGATAGTTGCGAAAGCCGTCCGAGACCGGCTCCAGCACGGCGAAAGACGCCACATCGGTCTGCTCCTGCGAGGCATCCATGCGTCCAGGTGCAAAGGGGACGCTCAGACTTTGACCGGCATTGCTCGCCGCCTGTTCGACACCGGCACAGCCGCCGAGAACGATCAGGTCCGCGAGAGACACCTTCTTACCGCCGGTCTGCGCCTTGTTGAACGCGCCCTGGATACCTTCCAGCGTCTCGAGCACTTTTGCCAGCTGCGCCGGCTGATTGACTGCCCAGTCCTTCTGAGGCGCGAGACGAATGCGCGCGCCGTTCGCTCCCCCACGCTTGTCGGAGCCACGGAACGTGGACGCTGAGGCCCAGGCGGTTGAGACGAGCTGCGAGACCGTCAACCCTGAGGTCAAGATCTTGGCTTTGAGCGAAGCAATATCCTGCTCGTCGATCAGTGTGTGATCCGGAGCGGGAATCGGATCCTGCCAGATGAGCGCTTCTTTGGGCACTTCCGGGCCCAGGTAGCGGGCGCGCGGCCCCATATCGCGGTGCGTGAGCTTGAACCAGGCGCGTGCAAAGGCGTCGGCGAACTGCTCCGGGTGCGCGAGGAAGCGACCTGAGATCTTCTCGTAGGCAGGATCGAATCGCAGCGCAAGATCCGTCGTCAGCATCGCGGGGCTGATGCGCTTCGACTTGTCGTGCGCGTGCGGCACCGTGCCTGCGCCCGCGCCGTTCCTGGGCTTCCATTGATGTGCCCCGGCCGGACTCTTCGTCAGCTCCCATTCGTAGCCGAACAGGTTCTTGAAGAACTCATTGTTCCACCGGGTCGGCGTGGTGGTCCAGGTGACTTCAAGTCCGCTGGTGATCGCATCTCCCGCCCAGCCGGTGCCGAAAGTGCTCTTCCAACCGAGACCTTGCGCCTCGATGTCGTCACTCTCCGGATCGGAGCCCACGTGTGTCGCGGGACCCGCGCCGTGAGTCTTGCCGAAGCTGTGGCCGCCGGCAATCAAGGCGACCGTCTCTTCGTCATTCATGGCCATGCGGCCGAAGGTCTCGCGAATGTCTCGCGCCGCGGCAACCGGGTCCGGCTTGCCGTTCGGCCCTTCCGGATTCACATAGATGAGGCCCATCTGCACGGCGCCCAGCGGATTGGCGAGCTCACGCTCACCGGTATAGCGCGTGTCGTCGCCCAACCAGGTCTTCTCGGTGCCCCATGAGACATCATGGTCCGGTTCCCACACGTCCTCGCGGCCGCCGGCGAAGCCGAAGGTCTTGAATCCCATCGTCTCGAGGGCGACATTGCCCGCGAGGATCATGAGGTCGGCCCAGGAAATCCTGCGGCCATACTTCTGCTTGATCGGCCAGAGCAGGCGCCGCGCCTTCTCCAGATTGGTGTTGTCCGGCCAACTGTTGAGCGGCGCAAAGCGCTGCTGACCCCTGCCGCCACCGCCGCGGCCGTCGCCGATCCTATAGGTGCCGGCGCTGTGCCACGCCATGCGGATGAACAGCGGCCCGTAGTGGCCGAAATCCGCCGGCCACCAAACCTGGGAGTCCGTCATGAGCGCGGCGAGATCCTTTTTCAGCGCCGCGAAGTCGAGGCTCTTGAACTCCTTGGCGTAATCAAAGCCCGCGCCCATTGGATCGGACTTCGAGGAATGCTGATGCAGAAGGTCCAGCGGCAAATGCTTCGGCCACCAGTCCTTGTTCGACATGCCGCCGCCGAAGGAGTGATTGAAGGGGCACTTGCGTTCTGTTGCGTCGCTCATCTGAATCTCCAAGCTGGGAAGCGTGGAGCCAATATATTCTTTCGCCCGCGATCACGCTGTCACTTGTTTCGATCCCGACGATAGACAGAATCAATGAGAGCTCAACGAGAGCTATAGCAACCCGGCCGCCAACTCGCGCCACGCGGGACGTACCGCCTCGACATCGGGGTGCGGCGACGCGCTGATGACTTGCAGGCATACATGGTCGGCGCCGGCTGCAATATGCGCGTTCACTCTTGCGGCGATCTTGTCGATTCCGCCCCAGGCGAACAGCGCATCCGCCAGGCGCTCGCTGGTGTTCGCAATCTCGTCATCGGTGAAACCCAGTTGCTGCCAGATGCCTACGTAGTTCGGAAGGCGGCGATAGTGCTCGAGTGCTTTTCGCGCCAACTCGCGCACCCGACCGCGGTCGGTCTCGAGAATGACGCCCTGCTCCGGTGCGAGCAGCGCGTCGGGACCGAGAGCCTTGCGCGCCATGGCGGTATGCTCGGGTGTCACGAGATAAGGATGCGACCCGGCGGTGCGTTCGCGCGCGAGTTCCAGCATTCCGGGCCTTAGCGCCGCGATACAAAGGTTCGCCGCGGGCAAGCCCTCTGCGGACAATTGCCCCAGATACTCGCGCATCACCGCGAGCGGCTTGCGATAAGCCTCGCCAATGAGCGGCCCATGGCTGACGCCAAGACCCAGCATTACACGCCGCTTCAGATCCTCAGGCTGCGCCCTCCACCATTCACCGATTTCATGAGCATCATGTTTCCAGATGTTGACAATGCCCGTAGCGATCACCGCGTTGCGCGTGGCCGAGAGCAGCCGGCTCACGCTTCCCAACACGTCGCCGCCGACGCCGCCGGGTATCCAGAGCGCTTTGAAGCCCAAGTCATCGAGTTCCGCCGCCGCATCTGCGGCCTGGCCCGAATCGCCGAAGCGTAACTCCAGAGACCAGATGCCGATGCGGCCCAGGCGTGCGCGCGCAGCGATCCCGGGACTGGGGCCATGCGTGGAGGGATGAACGGAGGTTGGTTTACTCATGGCGCTTGAATCTCCCGAAGATGACCACCCTGGTAGTTTATGCCAATTGATCCCAGGGGCGGCAACTCGACGGATGGAAGGCGTGTTGACAACTTGACTTTCGTGGTCGATACTTTCCTCTATGGTGAACTATCAGGACCGCCTCAACCGCACCTTCGCAGCGCTCGTTGATCCGACGCGCCGCGCGATCCTCGCACAACTCGAACGCAAGGAAAGTGCGTCCATCAGCGAACTCGCGCAACCTTTTTCGATCAAGTTGCCGGCGGTGATGAAGCACCTTGACGTTCTCGACGATGCCGGCCTCGTGACCCGGTCAAAATCCGGTCGTACGGTGACCGTACGGCTACGGCCGCAGCCCATGCGCGAAGCGGTGGCATGGTTGCGCCGTTACGAACGCTTCTGGTCTGAGAGGCTTGATGGGCTTGCCGCTTATGCGGAGAGCAAGGAAGCCGAGGCGCAAGGCAAGGATCGATGACCAGCCTCTCCGTGGTGCGCCGTATTCGGGCGCGGCCTGCAATTGTCTTCGACGCGATAACGACGGCCGAAGGCATCGCGCAATGGTGGGGGCCTGACGCGGGTCCCGTGCTACTGTCGGAATCCGATCCACGCGTCGGCGGCCGCTACCGTCTGCGTTTCCGCATGCTCGACGGAACCGAGCACGAGACCAGCGGCGAGTTTCTGGAGATCGTGCGCCCGGAGCGCGTCCTCATGAGTTGGCGCTGGAAAGACGGGCTGGAAGACCCTGGCGAGTCTCGAGTGGAGATCACGCTGAGGGCCGTTCCAGAGGGCACCGAGCTCACCTTGACGCATGCGCAACTGCACGACGAGGAGACGCGCCTCAGCCACGAACAGGGCTGGACCGGCGCGCTCGGCAAGCTGCAAGCGCAATTCTCGACAAATGGAACCGCCATATGATGAAGCTCTACTACTCGGACATACTGTCGGCGCGGCGCGCCTGCGCGGTCGCCAAACACCTGAACACGCCGATCGAATATGCCTATATCGATTTCGCGAAGGGAGATCAGCAAAAGTCGGACTATCTTGCCATCAATCCCAACGGCAAGGTGCCGACGCTGGTCAAGGGTGAGCGCATCACGTGGGAGGCGGACGCGGTCATTTGCCAGCTCTCCGAGGACATGGGCGCCGATCTGTGGCCGCATGATGCGCGGCAGATCGAGATCACGCGATGGTTCAGCTGGAACCAGCAACATTTCACGCGTGCAGGCGGCGCACTGTACTTCGAGAACATCGTCAAAAAACGCTTCCGTCTCGGGGCGCCCGATCCGGTTGTGGTGGAACAGGCGCTTGGAGAGTTTCGCCGCTATGCAAAGGTGCTCAACGACCATCTTGCAACCCGGACATGGCTCGTGGGGAACGGCATCACGGTTGCCGACTTTTCGGTGGCAATGGCGCTTCCCTATGCCGACGAGGCGCTGTTGCCGCTCGGCGAATTCGCGCATGTCTGCCGTTGGCACGACCGGCTGAACGAAATCGAGAGCTGGCGCCAACCGTTTCCGGCGCGCTAGATATCGCTTTAGTGCATCTCCATGACCGCGGTCGTTTGATC
>Ga0302325_10034260_pt1 | contig 10386 bp, 6 predicted proteins | sample Palsa_T0_2_FD_201948 | JGI IMG/M metagenome (GOLD analysis project Ga0302325, IMG submission 201948) | Peat permafrost microbial communities from Stordalen Mire near Abisko, Sweden - Palsa_T0_2 | ecosystem: Environmental > Terrestrial > Soil > Palsa > Peat permafrost | place: Sweden: Abisko...
TCTGTAAATTCAGCCTTATGGCGTTCTGGATGCCTGCTCTGCTGCTGGCTGCGGGCGACGATTTCCGCCTCATGGAAGCGTCGAAGAGTGGTGATATTGCGGCGGTTCGCGCGCTCTTATCGCAGCATGTCCCTGTCAACACGGTGGCAGCCGACGGCACTACGGCGCTTTATGAAGCAGCCCGTTCCGACAGCCTGGAGATTGCCGATCTCCTGCTCAATTCCGGCGCTGACGTGAAAGCCATTACACGCTACGGCGTCACTCCTCTTTCGCTGGCCTGCGGCAACGGCAGCGCCGCCATGATCGACCGATTCTTGAAGGCCGGAGCCGACCCGAATGCCACCTCGGAAGCCGGCCAGACGGCGTTGATGAGCGCGAGTCTCAACGGCAAAGTGGACGCCGTCAAGCTGTTGCTGGCGCATGGAGCCAAGGTGAATGTGCAGGAGCCGACGAAGGGTCAGTCGGCGCTCATGTGGGCGGCCTCCGAAGGGAACACTGCGGCTGCGGCGATGTTGATCGAGTTTGGCGCCGACGTCAAGATGAAGTCCAAGTCCGGTTTCACAGCTCTGCTGTTTGCCGTGCGCGGAAGCCATAAAGAGACCGTGGAAGCCCTGCTGGCGCATGGGGCCAACTCGAACGATGCCGCCGCCGATGGCACCAGCGCTTTGAATATGGCGGTGGTGAATGCGTATTTCGAGGTCGCTGCGGTCCTGCTGGATCACGGCGCCGACGCGAACGCGCCCGATGCTCGCGGCTCTGCGTTGCATACCCTGGCGTGGCTGCGAAAGCCCGGCTCCGATGGCGGCAACGGCCTCGGAAAAAGATCCGTCGGACCACCGCTTCCCACTGGAAACCTGACCGCACTGGAATTGGCGAAGCGGCTACTCGAACACGGCGCGAATCCCAACGCTCAAATTACTCTTCAGGAGCGGCCGTTCACCCGGGAGGGCACCTGCCGCAATCCGGCGCTGATCACGCTGGGCCGCCATTACCTGACCTTTTCGGGCGCGACGCCCTTTTACCTGGCTGCTCGCAATGGCGACGCGCCTTACATGCGATTGCTCGCCGACCATGGGGCCGATCCCCGGAAACCGAACGTGCTGGGCGTTACTCCCCTCATCGCGGCCGCTGGACTCGACTATTGGGAAGGGGAATCGGCCGGTCCCTATACCGGAGTGAGTGAAGCCGAGCGGCTGGACGCGGTCAAACTGGCGATCGAACTGGGCAATGACATCAACGCCGCCGCCGATTTCGGCGACTATCCCATAGAAGGCGATCCGCAATACATGCTGCTCTACTATCCCTTGAACATGAGTCAGCTCGCCGCTAAGGTGCCGGGCGATCCGCGCTGGAGCGGCAGCACGGCGCTGCACGCCGCGGTAGTCTCGAACCAGCCATCGATTGTGCAATACCTGGTGGATCACGGCGCCAGGTTGGATGCCAGGACGAAGAGCGGATGGACTCCGCTGATGCTTGCCGGCGGCGTGTTCTTCGCGAATGCCAAGAAAGAATTTCCCGCCGCGGCGGAGATTTTGCGGAGGGCGATTGCGTCCAAGGGCGGACCCGCACCGGCGCCTGGACGCTAGCAGTCGATCGACGGCGAAAAGCAACCGACTGATCTATTGGGATCTATGCGAGCTTCCGGCGCAAAGAATTGCACTGTCTCTGGTGCTTTCCAAAGTGGGGAACTTCGCCATCGACCTGCCGGACGCCGACGAACCCATACAGGTCTCCGGCGCCTTTGGGTCGAGGCAGGAAGAAGCGCAGCGGCTCGGAGGCATATTGCGGCCCAAGCAGGATGGCCACGCTGCACACTTCTTCACAAGGAGGTCGCCCACCACCGCAAGCTCTTTCCGACCGAGCAGGGTTACTCATACCAAGTGGTGGTGGCGGGCGAGAAGTAAACGCGCTTGCCTCTACAGGTTCCTCAAAGCTCTACAGTTCCTCAAAGAAGAAGGCATCCAGCACGCGGATCGCTCTGCCTTCAATGCCGGGGAGCGTGTCTTCGCCGCCGCGCAACCATGGCGCCGCCTTCCGCCATTCTTCCGCCGGCAGCACCGTAATTCCGCGTTTCTCCAGGATATCCGAGATTTGCGCACGCAGTTTCACGAGGCCCTGGTACGCCTCCGCGTCGTGAGTTGTGCGGAAAAGTTCTTCCGGATCGATCCGTTTGCCGTCCTCCGTTTCGCCGTAGTTCTCGATTTGAGCGTCGGTTGTGCTGCCGTCGTCATAGGTTATAACATCACCGAGTTCGATGACCGCCACTGGCGCGAGTAGAGACACCGCCACTACCCAGCCTATCCTGCCGCTGCCGAGAATTCGGCCCGCTGGCGGACCCTCTCCCCAGTCGGCCTCTTCGAACTCATCGGTCATGAACTCAGGCTCGGTAATGCTTTCGGCTTCAGCATCGAAAGTGACGGGCTCACCCTGCGGGCTGACGAAGAACAGGTGGTAGGACCGCGAACGTAATTGCTCGTCCGGGGGATCCTCTTCGGGGTCCGACCCATCCCACCAGATCGGCCCTCCCGCCGGTTCGCGTTCCTGAAGCAACTGCGCGTGCGGGATGCGGTGGAAGGCTCGCTGTAGCTTCGGATGGACCGCACAGAAGTAGGACTCGTCCGAATCGAAGGACATTTCCACCAAGCCCTCCGGCCAGAGTCGATCCAGCGCTTCCCGCACATCCTTGCGCAGGCTGGAATTCGGTATTTTGGGACTGCCCGCATTTGGCTTTCTCGCCTTTGTGCTCATCGCAGTATTGTGGCCTCGTCCTCACATATTACGCGCCATTGCGGCGGCGTGGGCAACAAGGCTCGATGCACGGGAACCCCTGGCCGCGCCTTCTCCGGCGAGAAGTGGAAGCGATCGTCAGGATGAACCACGGCGGCGGCTATCTGGTGGAGCGGCAGGAAAAAGCGGAACTGGCGCGCATTAACGTGGAGTTGAGGCGACTAAAGACCCAGATGGCCGCGCTGGAAGAGCGCAAGCCGAAGCTGACGGCCGGGTCCGGCACGTAAGGCTCTGTCCGGCCTCGCTTCAAGGGGTGCGCTGCGGCGGATTCGGAAACAGGCGCGATCCCGGTCAACAGTAAGCGTCAGAGCAAACCATCTGTTTCCCGAATGAATTTGGTGATGAAGTGGGGGAGTGGATAAAGAACAGGTGTGCAAAGTGCGACGCCGGCGGAGCTGGCAAGAGGTCGATCTGTTTGGCGGCGTGTTACTGCCGTCGGGCAGCCCACGCCGCGGGGGTAAGGTCCGCGAGACGTTGGATGGAAACATCGGCGATACCGGGCAGGACGGCGGCAAGGTAGTCACGGATCGGAATCCTCATCCGGCGGCACGGTCGATCCGGCGGTGGAGGAACGCCAAAAGGCCGAAGCACTGGCGGCGAGCCTGACGCGCGGGAATCTTCCATCGCGGGGAAAGAAGGACGCGCCGGTGACAATCGCGGTGTTCTCGGACTTCCAGTGCCCCTATTGCTCCCGGTTCGCCGCCGCCCTGAAGGAACTCGGGCCTGACGAAATGGACGAAGGATTCGCCAAATCGGCGAGTCCACCAAGGCTAGCGCCGCTCCGGCCGCCCATCAGTGTCAGGCGGATGCCTGTCCACGATAGCCGGGGGCAAGCAGAAAAAGAATGGAGGGTTGTGAGTATGCTTTGGCGTCCGCCAGAGCGTCACTTCAGTGATAATATTCGCTCAGTCCCTCCGCAAAACGCAGCGTAGTAGGGATTATCTATACTTCGGTGCTTTCTTTCGGCTCCGACGGGTTTGTGAGATGCACCAAGAAATCACGCGTCGGACATCTACCCCGCCAATCGGTCGGCTGCGGCCACAAGAGCGCGGCAATTCGGGGGATCGAACGCGCTATGCCCGCTATCGGGCGTAACGATCAACTCGGCCTCCGGCCACGCGCGATACAGCGCCCACGCGCTTTCCATGGGGCAGACTACGTCGTAACGGCCCTGCACGATGACTCCGGGGATGTGGCGGATGCGCTCAGCGTTCGCAAGCAACTGGTCGTCGCTATCGAAGAATCCTTTATTAATGAAGTAGTGCGCCTCAATGCGCGCGAAGGCGAGCGCGAACTCGTCCTCCTCGTAGTGGCCGGCAAAGGCGGCGTCAGGCAGAAGCTTGGATGTGGCGCCTTCCCATCCGCTCCAGATCTTGGCGGCTGCCAGCCGCACGGCGGGATCGTCGCTGGTGAGCCGGCGATAGTAAGCGGAGAGCATATCGCCGCGCTCAGCCTCGGGAATATGCGCGAGGTACGGCTCCCAGGCATCAGGATAGAGCACCGAAGCTCCGCGCTGGTAGAACCAGTCGATTTCCTGCTTGCGGAGCAGGAAGATGCCGCGGAGCACGATTTCGGTGGCGCGCTCGGGATGAGTTTCCGTGTACGCCAGAGCGAGCGTGGAGCCCCAGGATCCGCCGAATACCTGCCAGCGCTCGATGCCGAGATGCTCGCGGAGTTTCTCGATGTCGGCGACCAGGTCCCAGGTGGTGTTGGCTTCCAGAGACGCGTAGGGTGTGCTCTTGCCGCAGCCGCGCTGATCGAAATTGACGATGCGGTACTTTTCGGGGTGGAAGAAGCGGCGCTGTTTAGGATCGGAACCGCCGCCGGGGCCGCCATGCAGGAAAATCACCGGCTTCCCGGAAGGGTTGCCGCTCTCTTCGAAGTAGAGCTCGTGGATCGGCGATACGGGCAGTTGGCCGGTGTGATAGGGCTCTATGGGTGGGTAGAGCCAGGTGACAGGGTCCTTCATGATGGATTGGGGCATCGTGGGCAGTATACCGTTTTGCCCGTGTGTATCGGTTTCCGATATAATATGCAGTGCTATGTGTTTGCTGTTTTCCCTTGCCTGTGTAGCAATGGCCGCGCTGGCGGTCCAAACCTCAGAGACGCCCGAATGGCAGATTGCCGCCGGAGGCAAAATGGAGTTCGAGGCCGCTTCCGTGAGGCCGGTCCGCGCCGGATCTCTGGCATAGCCCGACCTTCGGACTGAATAACCTCGACGACTATGTTCCGGGTGGCCGGTTCTCCGCCACGTTTCCGCTCTGGACCTACATTTCATTTGCATACAAGCTTTCCGCCAGTGAAGGACACGCCGCGCAGGCGCGTTTGCCCTCGTGGGTGACCAGCGGCACCTATCTGTATGCCATCGACGCGCGGGCGAAAGGCGATGCCACTAAGGACCAAGTGAGGTTGATGATGCAGTCGCTGCTTGCCAGCCGGTTTAAGCTGGTGGTTCATTTTGAAACCCGCGAGGTCTCTGCGTCGGTCCTCACTCTGGCAAGTCCCGGCAGGACCGGACCGCAACTCCGTCCGCATTCCGAGGGAGCGTTCGATTTCACATTGCAATACACGGAGGACACGGCGCCCAATCCCGATGGCCTGCCGCCCTCGCTAGGGACAACTCTTACCAGTGCGTTGCGAGAACAACTGGGGCTGAAAGTGGTGTCCTCAAGAGAGCCGGTTCGAATGTTCCTAATCGATCATGTCGAAAGGCCTTCGGAGAATTGAGGCTGGTAACTGCTCGCTCGACCCTTTCCATTTTTTTACAAATTTTTTCTCCCGCACCGTAACTTGTCCGCCGTGCTCACCGAATAGTCGGATGCAGTCCGGAGATCTCGCGCCTTTCAGCCGTGCGGCGGTCCCCGGAGCCAACAGGAGAAGCTTATGTTCTTAACGAAGAATCGAATTTGCCATACTCTCGCAGCCCTGCCGCTCTTCGGCGCTGCGATTGTTTCCAACGCTGCTACCGCCACTCCCGTGCCGCTGTTTCTCACGGCCACCAATAGCAGTGCCAACGGCGCCACCAATTTCCTGGCCGTAATCAACACCCAGACAAAGCAAATCACCTACGTGCCGACAGGCGGATCGGGCGGCGCCAGCGGCAATGCCGGCGGCGTCGCGGTGCAAGGGAGTGTCGCCGCAGTGGTCAATTTCGGATCGAGCAACGTCTCCATTTTCGTGCGCCGGGGCAACGCCATGGAGCCCATGCAGGTGATCAAGACGGCCTCGCCGCCGGTATCGGTAGCGTTCGGCAACAACCATCTGGTGGTTCTCGAATTGACCACCGCGGAATCGTTCCCGGTCTACGGCGATACCGTAGGCGCCAGCGCGGATGGCACTGTGCCGTTGCTCAGAGGCGACGGCACCGCCGCCCAAATTGTCACCTATGACGGCGGCGTGGCTTACACCGAGAAGAGCGGGTCGGTGGCCGAATTGAGTCTTTCGATCGACGGCGTGGCGGGATTGTCCGGGCCGAACGTCGCGGTGCCGCTGCCGCCCCCACCGAATAACAATACGCCGTTCGGCCTGATCGGCAGGGGCGCGAACATCTATCTGACGGTGGCCCATTCCGACCTCGAGACCCTGGTGGTCAACGGCCAGATTGTCTCCACGGCGGTTGGTCCCACACCCTACACGGATCAGTTCGGCAATATCATTCATGCGCCGTGCTGGAACACGCTCTCCGGGCAGTTCCTCTTCGCGGCGGATAGCCCTGGCAATCAACTCCTGCGATATCTGGTCAGCGATACCAGCGTCTTTCTCGACAAGCAGAACGTCGCTAAGTTGGCCGGATCGCCCACCGATCTGACCGCTGTGGGCGCCCTTTTGGGAGTAATTGACGGCGGCAACGGTACTGTCTCCAACGCTTCGCTCTTCGATATGAGTTCGGAAGGGGAATTGACATTGCGATTTGCGGTGAAGATTCCCAGCCCGATCAACGGCGCGGCCATCATTCAGTAAGTTTGCGCGCGTCAGAAGCAGTAAACGAAGCAAGAAACCCACTCGCTTACGCTCGGGGCTCCGATGGGAGCGATCTAATCGGAGCCGCGACCGTACGCGCTTTGGCGAGCGAGGGAGTCGGTTGCTTTTCGCCGATTCGTTTACACCTTCTCACTTGGCCGGAGATAAGAGGATCGTCAGGGAGCCGACATGGCCGGTAGCCTGATCGCGGACGATCAGCTTGATCTGTGTGGCGCCGTCCTGGATGTGAATGGACTTGACGTAGGACGGCCCCGTGCGTGAAAAAGCCGCGCGGTTTTCCGCGGTTACAGTGAACTGAAGGCGGTCGCCGATCTTGCCGAGCGCCTTGCCCTGGCTGTCCGCTTCTATGAATAATTCGTCAATGGTTCCGGTCTCATGCCCGCCCCGATTCTTGAGCGACACAGTTCGCGGCTCCCGAAATATGCGGATGTTGGCGTTCTTGTCCTTGCCCGAGCCGGTAACTTCCACTTTGGCGGCGATGATGACGGCAGTCTCATCCAACGGGCTTAGCAGGGCCGATTCCAGGTCGCCTTGTTTTCGCACATCGTTGCCAGAGCCCTCTCGCTGAGCCATGTAACCCTGCCGGTATTGCAGCGAAATGTCCGGCCGGTCCACCTGAACCTTCAGCGGATGGAATCGCCCATCGGCTTCCTCGTCCGGCACATAGAACCCAAGGGTATAGTTGGCGCGCGCATCGACGATTGCTTCCTCCATCGCTTTGTCAATATCGTTGCGGTCATAGAACGCCTCACCGCCGGTGGCGTCGGCGAATTGCTTCATCGTGTCTATGGTGCTGTTAAGCCATCCTAACTGCCCAAGACTGCCGACTGCTCCCTCGGCGAAGATGTCCAGATTCTTGGGGTTATTGGCTTGTCGATTAACGAACGCGGTTTGCAAGCCGCGGGCATCCACCGGGTATGGGGCCACTTTGGCCTCGTTCAATGCCGCAATCGTTGCCTCATATTTCGCCCGGAAGTCGAGCAGAACCGGGGCCGGAAATCCCGTCGTAATCCAAACAACCGCCTTTCGGCCGGGCAGCATGGCCATGTGTTCGCCTACAGCACGCAACATATTCAGCGTGTCGCCGACCCGGTTATCCATCAAAAATTGCACTTGGGAGACCGCTGCCCCCGCCGGCATCCGCGGTGGGACCGGCACAAAAGCGCGAATACTCTCTGCTAATTGCCCGTGATCGGTGCTGTAGTCATGCAGGATTCTCAGGCCGGGGGACATCGCATAAATGGCGATCGGATCGGCGGAGGACAATCGGCGGAGCATGGTAAGCGCCTGCTGCCGCGTCCGGGATTGGTCTTCAAACGCCGAGTTGATGCCATCGATCAGAATCACTACCGCGCGGCCGGGCAGCGTACGGGCTTTCCCCTCGTTGCTAAAGAATCCTGGCGGCCAGGCCGGCTGAGCTTGGGGTGCGAAGGATGTAAAATTTTCGCGGTCTGTAGTGTAGATTCGGATCGGCCGCGGCTTTCCGGAGTCGGTGATATGGAAATCGGCGGCGGTGAGGCCATCGACGGCATGGCCGTCCTGATCTTTTACCGACACGTCGATTTGCACCACGCGGGAATTGGCGCGGACCAGAGGACTGTTGACAGCATTGGAATTCTGAGACTGCGCTGCTGATAGAGGGCCGCCGGCAAGGAACGGTATGGCAGCGACAAGCATATAAAATCTTCGGTTCTCCACTGTTCCTCCTCTCACCCAGACGCCAAAACGGAATATGGCAGTTAGAGTGCTATACGTTCTAGTACTTTTATAAAAGCGCGTTTCTTGCCGCTGCCACGACGGCTTTGTGCGACGTGTCCCACGAAATTACACACTAGCTCGTCGGCAATGCCAATCACCCCACTAAAGACAACTAGTTTCCAACAGTTAAAGCTAGTTACGGTTGCACTACATCCCGGAGCACAGATGAATCTGAAAGTCGCCGTATTTCTCCTGCTGTTCAGCACCGCCGCCGTCGCTCAACTGAATATCACCACGGGAACCCCGCCCGTCGCCACGCAGTATCTAAGCTACTCCACGCAGCTCTCGGCCACCGGAGGCACTCAACCATACACCTGGTCGGTGGTGTCATCCACCGGAGTCAGTCTGCCCGAGGGCATGACTCTGAACCCGGCCACAGGAGTGGTGAGCGCAATACAAGTTAACGGCGCCGGCGGATACTCCGTTACCGTGCAAGTCAGCGACGGCGGTTCTCCGAGTCCAGCGGTGGCCACCGCGACCCTGAATTTCGGCGTCAATAGCGACAGCAGCTACGGCGGTTGCAGCATGTTTCCGGCGGACTCGATTTACAATCAGCGCATCGACCAGCTTCCTGTCGATGTCACTCCCGCGCACCAGATTCCCTCTAGCTACCTGAACAGCCCGCTACACCCCGATTTCGGCGCCGGCTTCTATCCGGGACCCGGCGGCATTCCCTTTCTTCGCGTTCCCGCCAACCAACCCCCGATTAACGTCTACCTGGCGAACGGCGGCCAGATCGATGCGGCAGGCACATGGCTCTGGCCGTTTCTGGCGTGGCCTAACCAGTTGATCGAGGGCACTTCCTACGGACAGGACGGCGACGACCACCATATTCTGGTCCTGCAATCCAGTGTCAATAACATCACCGGCCCGCAGACTGGCGCCTGCATTTTGTACGAGACGTATCAGGATACTGCCGTCCCCAGTATGTACACCGCGGCCACCAGTACCTGGTCCACGCTGGCGGGCATTCATTACAATCTGGGCAGTGACGAAATCGCGGCCTCCGCGGGCACGCTGGATGACGGAGCCCAGGATTCCCCCGGTATTCCGATGGTTCCGTTGTTGGTGCGCTATGCCGACGTCCCACTCGGCGTGCAGCATCCCCTGCGCATCACCTTTCCGTCTCCTACGAACGGATATGTCTGGCCAGGGACGGGTTGTTGCGCCGGAAGCGGTCCGCCGCAAGGGCTGCTGTATCGTCTGAAGGCCAGCGTTAATTGGCAATCGGTGTGTCCTTCAGGCGCCTACCCTCAGGCCGCAACGGTCTTGCAGGCGTTGCAGCAGTACGGCGCCTACATGAGCGATCACGGCTCGGCCGGCTACATCAGCGGAGCCCCCGATCCCCGCTGGAACGACAACGACCTTGGATGCATTAAGAACATTCCCATCAGCGATCTCGAAGTAGTGAATAACTCCGCTTTGGAAGTTTCCGATATCAGTGGACAGACCATGCCGTACGTGGCGCCCGCCATCCTGCCCAGTGGCACTGTGGGCGCTTCGTTCAGCACTACCATCGCAGCCGTCGGCGGCAATCCGGCCACCCGCTCCTGGTCGATCTCTTCCGGTTCGCTGCCCCCAGGTCTGTTACTCAATGCCTCTACCGCAATCATCAGCGGGATTGCCAGTTCCTCCACCGGAAGTCCGTTCAGCTTCGGCGTTGTCGCCACCGATACCGCTTCAGGACTCGCTTCACAACCGCAGATTTTCTCCATCGGCGTGACCGGCGGGTCCACCGTCGCCATCACGGTGACCACCAGTCCGGCCGGACTCGCGCTGACGGTAGATGGAACATCCTACACCGCGCCGCAGGCCTTCAATTGGATGCCCGGTTCCACCCATACGATTGCTGCGCCTACC
>Ga0302325_10034262_pt1 | contig 10386 bp, 10 predicted proteins | sample Palsa_T0_2_FD_201948 | JGI IMG/M metagenome (GOLD analysis project Ga0302325, IMG submission 201948) | Peat permafrost microbial communities from Stordalen Mire near Abisko, Sweden - Palsa_T0_2 | ecosystem: Environmental > Terrestrial > Soil > Palsa > Peat permafrost | place: Sweden: Abisko...
GTCGACGAGACGATCGGGCTCGATCGCCTGCGCGCGCTGCATGTCAACGACAGCCAGGCCCCACTCGGCTCGAACCGCGACCGGCACGCGAACATCCTCGAGGGCGAGATCGGCGAGGGCCTCGGCGTCTTTCTCGCCACGCCGGCGTTCCAGTCGCTCGGCGCCTACCTCGAGGTGCCGGGCGCCGGAGGCGGCCCTGACGTGAACGAGCTCGCCAAGGCGCGAGACCTGCACCGGCGCTACCTCTCCCCGCGGCCGTCGCGCGGGCGCGCCCGTCGAGGCAGCCGCGCCCGCTAGGTGCCGCCGCCCGCACCGAGCCTCGGCACACGCTGCCCCGGCACGACCGGACGCTGTGACGTGATGCGGGCCGGCGGCGTATGAGCAGCGTGAACGGCTACGCGCAGGCCGCCGAGCGGCACCTCGACGACGTCTACCGCTACCTCGTCTGGTTCACCGGCGACCGTCTCCTCGCAGAGGATCTCGCGGGCGAGACGTTCGAGCGCGCGCTGCGCCTCTGGCACCGCTACGACCCGCGCCGTGGCTCGGAACGCACCTGGCTCTGCCAGGTCGCGCGCACGGTCGCACTCGACCACTTCCGCTCCGAACGGCGCCGCAGACGGCGCGAGGAGCTCGCCTTTCTGCCCGAGCCAGCGCGCGAGCCCCGCGACGACGGGCTCTCGCCCGAGCTCGAGACGGCGCTGCGCGGCCTCAGCGCCGGCGAGCGCGAGGTGGTCGCCCTGCGCGTGATTCTCGACCTCGACGCGGCGAGCGCCGCCGCGATGCTCGGCATCTCCCCGAGCAACTGCACGACACGCCTGAGCCGCGCCCTGGACAAGCTCGAGGAGGCGCTCCGTGTCGCGGCCTGAGCTCCTCGGCGCGCTGCGCCAGGCGACCCCCGCCGCCCCCGCCGCGCTCCGAGAGCGCGTCCGGGAGCTCGCGACGGCCGCCTCGCCGCCGCCGCGCCGGCTGGGCTGGCGCCGACCCCTCGCGGGCTTCGCGCTGGCGGCGCTCGCGGCCGCTGCGGCCGCCGCCCTCGTCCTGCTGCCCGGCAGCGGGCGCCCGCGCAGCGAGGTCGCCCCCACGATCGTCGGCGCCCGGGCGCCCCTGCCGCGGAACCTCGCCACGCCGTTTGCCGGCGCGAGGCCGGCCTTCTCCCCGGCAGCCTCCTCGGCGCTGCCGCTGCCCGCCCCGAGCCCGAACCGGGCGCAGAGCTACGGAGCGAGCCTCCGTCTGCGGCTCGCCGACGGGAGCGCCGTCGCCGCCGCGGCCAGGCGCGCGGTGCAGATCGCCGAGGCGCTCGGCGGCTTCCCGCAGAGCGTCAACGTCTCGGTGGGCGCGCGCACGGGCAGCGCGAAGATCGTGCTGCGCGTTCCCCGCAGCCGCGTGGGCGAGGCGATCAACCGGCTCTCGTCGCTCGGAAGCGTCGTCGGCGAGCACGTCTCGATCACCGACCTCCAGGCGGGCGTGGATGCGACCGGCCGGCGCATCGTGCGCCTCGAGCGAAGGCTCGCGGCCGCGCTGCACGCGCCGCAGACGGCTGCGAACCAGAAGCTCGTCGCGGCGCTCAGCAGCCAGATCGAGGGTCTCCAGCGGGCGCGGGCCGCGACGCTCAGAAGCGCCCGCGACGCAACGGTGGGCCTCGCGCTCGGCACCCCCGCCCCCAAGCGGGTGCGTCCCCGCCCGCGCGTCGTCCACCGCGGCCCGTTTCACGCCCTCGGCGGGATCTTCCGCCGCGCGGGCATCGTCGCGGTGTACGCGCTCGCGATCGGGACGCCGCTCGCCGTCCTCGCCTACCTCGGCTTCCTGCTCACCTCCCGCATCCGCCGCAGGCGGGAGGAGCGGCTCCTCAGCCGGTCTTGATCTGCGCGAAGACGCGAAAGGTCGGCTCGCCGACCGGAAGCTCGCCGAACTCGGGGTTCACACAACCCGTGTCGGCCGAGCGGGAGGAGTAGGTGCTCTCGACCTCGGTCTTGCACATCGGCAGCGGCTGGCGAAGCGCGCGGATCGCGCCGAACCCGGCCCGGCGACGCTCGGCCGCCTGCAGCATGTCGAGGTCGATCTCGACCCCGTAGATCTTCTGCATGCAGCCGACGTAGGTGTGCCCGAAGGCCTCGTAGGAGTAGACGAAGGGGCAGCTCTTCTCGAGGCAGGCGCCCGGGTAGATCACCTTGTCGCAGTGGACCTCGCAGCGGCGGCACTCGAGCTCGTCCTGGGGACGCAGCGGGAGCGAACGGGTGGCGGCCTGTTTTCCGTGCATAGCTCCATTGTCGGCACGATGCGGGTCATGTTCAAGGGTTGACTTTCGGGCCCGTCGGCGCTAGTGCGTGCGCGGGCGACACCGCCGTTAGGCTTTCGCGGTGGGGCGCAGACTCATGCGAGGCTCGCTCCTCCTCACCCCCGTCGCGCTCCTCGCGCACTACGCGTTCGCGGCGGGCAGCACGCTCGTCTTCGTCCTCGCCGGGGCGGCGCTGGCGCCGCTCGCCTTCCTGATCGGAGAGGCGACCGAGAACGTCGCCTTCCACACCGGCGCCGCGATCGGGGCGTTCATCAACGCCAGCCTCGGCAACGCGCCGGAGCTCATCATCGCGCTCTTCGCGATCGCCGACGGGCTGCCGGGCGTCGTCCTGGGGTCGATCACCGGCTCGATCGTCTCCACCACGCTCCTCGTGTGCGGCGGGGCGATGCTCGCCGGCGGGTCGGGGGAGCTTCGCCGCCGCTCGCTGCTCGTGCAGCTGGCGACGATCCTCGCCGCGGTCGCGCTCTTTCTCGTGCCTGGGATCGGAGGCTTCCACGGAAACCCCGAGCGTCACGCGCTCTACGTGCTCACCCTCCCCGTCGCCGCGGTCCTGCTCTGCCTCTACGTCGCGGTCACGGTCGCGAACCTGCGCAGCGAGCGGGACGCGCGCACGGCCGCGCCGAAGGATGCCTGGCCGCTGCGCAGGGCCGCTGCGACCCTCGCCGGCGCCGCGGGCGCGACGGCCCTCGTCTCCGAGCTGCTCGTCCATTCGCTCCAGAGCTTCGGGCGCTCGCTCGGCCTCTCGCAGTTCTTCGTCGCGGCGGTGATCGTGGCGCTCGTCGGCAACGCCGCCGAGCAGGGCGGGGCGATCGTGATCGCCCGGCACGGGAACCCGGGTCTCGGCGCCGAGATCGCGATCTCCTCGGCGACGCAGATCGCCGTGTTCGTCTGCCCCGCGGTGGCGCTGCTGTCGGGGCTCGTCGGCCACGACCTGCCGCTCACCTTCCTCCCGGTCGAGCTCGCCACCATGGGCGGAGCGGCGCTCGTCGTCGTCGCGGCCGTCTGCCGCGGCCGCTCGAGCCGGGCGGCAGGGATCGTGCTCCTCGCCTCCTACGCGCTCGCGGTGGCCGCCTTCGCGCTCGCGGGCGAGCGCTGAGCTACCCGGGCGACTGCCTCTGGCCGCGTGTGAAGAGGTACCCGCCGAAGACCATCCCCTCCTCCACGAGCCGCAGCCGCTCGCCGCGCTCGCGGCCCTCGACGACGCGGAAACCCCCCTCGCAGGGCGCGAACACCGACGCGTGCACCCAGGGCGGCGTGCCCGGAGCCTCGGCCGTGAGCTTCCCCTCACGCCAGAAGAAGACGAACTCGTTCCCCTCCGACCACCAGCGGCCGAGGATCCCGCGCACCTCGGGAGGCGGCTCGGCCTCGGGGCGCCAGCTCGGGATGGCGGCCGGCCAGCGCTCGATCGTCGCGCTCGCGAGCTCGAGGCAGAGCTCCCGGGTCGCAAGCCGGGTGCCCGCGTTGGCGAGGACGGCGGCGCCGACGCGGGAGTCGCGGTGGACGTGGACACCGGCGAGGAATCCGGGCATCGCGCCGCCGTGGCCGCCGAAGACGCGCCCGTCCTGGGCGCTGAGCTCGAGCCCGAGCCCGAAGCCGACGCTCCAGCGCTCCGGGTCGACCATCGACTGCGGCGTCCACATCTGCTCGAGGCTGTCGCGTTCCAGGATGCCGTCGCCGTCGCCGGCGAGGAAGCTCGCGAAGCGGCAGAGGTCGGCGACCGTCGACCACAGCTGGCCCATGGGAGCCACCGGGCCGAGCTCGATGTGCGGCTCGCGCACGACGGTGCCCGCGTACTCCTCGACGAGGTAGCCCTGCGCGGAGGGCGGCTGCGGGCTCCAGGTCGTCCGCCCGAGTCCGAGCGGGGCGAGCACCCGTTCGTCGACCAGGCGTGCATAGGGAACGCCGCTCGCGCGCGCGACGACCTCGCCGAGCAGCGCGTAGGCGAGGTTCGAGTAGTGGTGGGCGCGGGCGGAGGGCAGCACCTGTTCGTAGCCGTCGATCGAGGCGAGCAGCTCCTCGGCGGAGGGCGAGCGCCCGCTCACGAACATCTCCCCCGCCTCGCGCTGCAGGCCGGAGAGGTGGGAGAGCAGGCGGCGGATGCTCAGCGCTCCGTGGACGCTCCCCGGGAGATAGAGCTCGAGCGGGTCGTCGAGGTCGAGCCTGCCCTCCTCTCTCAGCGTCATCACGGCGACCGCCGTGACGCTCTTGGTGATCGAGCCGACCCGGTACTGGGTCTCGACGCTCGCCTCGACCCCGGCCTCGCAGTCGGCGAGGCCGAGGGCGTCCGCCCAGACGACGACCCCCTCCCGGACGACGGCGGCGGCGACCGAGGGCAGCCGCATCGCCTGCCGGGCGCGCAGGCTGCGCTCGAGCGTCGGGCCGAGATCGCTAGGCGCGGACACGGGCCTGGAGCGCACCGCTTCCGAGTTCGATCGCCGCCTCGATGTCTTCGTCGTCGATGTCGAGATGGGTGACGGCGCGCAGCAGGCCCGGTCTCACCGTCCCGCTCAGCCCGACGCCCGCGCGGGCGAGCTGCGCGGTCGCCTCGGCCGAGCTCAACCCGAGCGCGCCGACATCGACCTGTACGAAGTTCGTCTCGACCGCGGCGAGGTCGACGGGGAGCCCGCGGGCGGCCCAGCCCTCGGCGAGCCTGCGGGCGCGCGCGTGGTCGTCGGCGAGCCGGTCGAGATTGTGCTCGAGGGCGTAGAGACCGGCCGCGGCGACGATCCCGGCCTGCCGCATGGCGCCGCCGAAGCGATGCTTGGCCACGCGCGCGCGCGCCATCAGATCGGCCGGGCCGGCGAGAAGCGCACCGAGCGGACAGCCGAGGCCCTTCGACAGGCACAGCGTCACGGTGTCGAACAGCGCCCCGATCTCGGAGGCCGCCGTCCCGGTCGCGACCGCGGCGTTCGCGATCCGGGCGCCGTCGAGGTGGACGGCGAGTCCGAGCTCGCGCGCCGCCGCGACGGTCTCCCGCAGCTCGGCGAGCGGCCAGACGGCGCCGCCGGCGCTGTTGTGCGTGTTCTCGAGCGCGAGCAGTGCGGGGGGCGGGCGGTGGAGCGGGTCTGCCGGCTGGATCGCCGCATACAGATCCGCCGGCGAGAGCCGCCCGCGCCGGCCGGGCAGGCCGCGCGTCTGCAGGCCCGAGTGCACCGCGGCGCCCCCGAGCTCGGAGATCATGATGTGCGCGCTCTGCTCGACGATCAGCTCGTTCCCCGGCGCGGAGAGGATCTGGAGCGCGATCTGGTTGCCCATGGTCGCGGTCGGGAGGTAGACGGCCTCCTCCTGGCCGAGAAACGCGGCCGCGCGGCGCTCGAGGGCGAGCACGGTCGGATCCTCCCGCCGCTGCTCGTCGCCGACCTCCGCGCTCGCCATCGCCGCGCGCATCCCGGGGGAGGGTTGAGTCTGGGTGTCGGAGCGGAGATCGATCATGCTCGGCGGCAGACTAGACGACGTCCGCCGCGGGAGCCCCCAGCGTGCGCGAACGATCAGCCTGCCTCGAGCCGGCGTGTCCGGGGACACCGCGGCTCGACGCGCCGCTCGCCCGGGGCGGCATCGACCGCCCCGCCCGCGCCGCCCTGCTCGCGCGGGCGCGCTTGAGCGTCCGGACGCCCGTGCGAAACGGCCGCCTCGCTGGAGCGATCCGGACGGCCGGGGTCAGCGTCGCGCGCTTCGTGCACGCCGTGCTCTCGGCCTGCACTCCCCGTCGACGAGCCCGCGGCGCGCGGCCTGCGCGACCCCGGCACCGACGTGGCCGGGCGCGCGCCTCTCGGCGGAGGGCGACGCGGCTTTTCCGGGGCAGCCTTCGTCGGTGGAGGCGCGCTCGCAGGTCGGCGCGTGCACCGGGCCGGCCGGGCCGGGCCGCGGCGCCGACGCCGATTCCCACGCCCGGGGGCGTGCGGGCCCAACGCGCAGCCGGACGCGGCTACCGTGTCTCGCGTGGACATCGACCTCCTCTCCGAGACGCTCTCGGCCGAGCCCCGCTACCGCGCCGCGCAGGTGTGGGAGTGGGCGGCGCGCGGCGCCTGCTCCTATGCCGAGATGACGAACATCCCGGCGCCGCTCCGCGCGCGGCTCGAGGAGCGCGTGCCGTTCTCCTCCCTGACCGTGCTCGAGGAGACGCTCGCCCGGGACGGGACGCTCAAGGTGCTCTTCGCGACCGCCGAGGGCCACCCGCTCGAGGCGGTGCTGATGCGCTACCGCGACGGGCGCCGCTCGGTGTGCGTCTCTGCGCAGTCGGGCTGCCCGCTCACCTGCAGCTTCTGCGCGACCGGCCAGATGCGGTTCGCCCGCAACCTCTCCGCCGGCGAGATCCTCGATCAGGCGCTCCATTTCCGGCGCATCGAGCCGATCGATCACGTCGTCTTCATGGGCATGGGCGAACCGATGCTCAACCTCGACGCCGTGCTCGCGGCGGCGCGGCGGCTGCCCAAGCTCGGGGTCACCCACCGGCGGACGACGATCTCGACCGTCGGCTGGCTTCCCGGGCTCGAGCGCTTCACCGAGGAGGTCGTCGAGCCGATCCGGCTCGCGCTCTCGCTGCACGCGCCGAACGATGCCCTGCGCAGCCGGCTGATGCCCGTCAACGACCGCTACGGGCTCGAGCAGGTGCTCGCCCAGTGCGCCCGCCACGTCGAGCGCCACCGGCAGAGGGTCTACGTCGAGTACGTGATGCTCGCCGGGGTGAACGACTCGCCCGCGCAGGCCACGGAGCTCGCCAAGCTCCTCGACCCGAAGCTGTTCAAGGTCAACCTGATCCCGTACAACCCGACCGGGAACGTCCTCAACGGGGTCGCGCTCGAGGCAAGCAGCCGCGACACGATCGCGCGCTTCAAGTCGGTGCTCGACCGGGCGCGAGTCCCGGCGACCGTGCGGCTCACGCGCGGGCGTGACATCGCGGCGGCCTGCGGGCAGCTCGCGGTTGAAACTGCCGCATAGGCGTCACTGCTTCCCCCGCCCCGGGGGAGCGCCACTCGGCCCGGTGGGCGCGAGTTACGCCGCGATCGGGCGTTGCTAGCCTGGATCGGTGCGACGCCTGCGACTCACATCGGTTGTGGCGCTGATCGCCGCGGTCGGAGCGCTCGCCGGGGTCGCCTCTGCCCGTCCCGCCAGCGCTCCGCTCACGATCGTGTCGGTCACGGCGTTGCCCCCGCCCGCGCAACGAGCCGGCGGACTTCTGCGACCCGCGAAGCTCAACGTCGTGTTCAGCGCCGGGTTCATCGGGTTGAGGATCGAGCTTCGCGATGGCGGAAGCGCACCCGCTCGGCACGTCGCCGTGAAGCTTTCGATCAGGCGCGGGGCCGGGAGCTCACCGCTTGTCAGAAGCGAGACGCTCGGCGCGGTCGGCCCCGGCCAGACCGCAACCTTGACGTTCAGCCGCGTCGGCATGGTGCCGTTCGCGATGCAGACGAGCCTCTCGATCGAGGTGACGGGCCAGAACCACGTCTACCCGGTGGTGTTCGCGCTGCAGGACTAGAGCGCGCGCTGCCGGGTCTGCGGCGGCGCCCTCGAAGGGAACCCATGCGCAGCGCCCGCGTTCGGGCGGCGGGACAGCATGCCCGACGTGCGCCTGCCCGACATGCGCCTGCCCTACATGCGCGAGAGGATTTCCTGCCGCTTGGCCTGGTACTCATCCTCCGTGATGAGTCCGTCGTCCCGAAGCCTGCCGAGCGACCGGATCGTCTCGGCGGGATCCGCGCCGGCTCCTGGCGGCCGAGCAGCGTCTCCCGTTCCGGGCGAGGAGGCCCTTCTCGTCGCCGCGTTCAGCGCGTGGACGAACTCCTTGGCCTGGCGAGGCCGGAAGCCCACATCCTTCAGGCTTCCGAACGACCCGCCCGCCGATGAGATCTCGATGCCGCCGGCCCAGAGCCGCCGCGCGTAGGTCGCGTCCTGGACCCTGGCCAGCGGGACGCTGCGGCTCACCTTGTTGAAGACGATGCCCTTGGCGTAGACGAGCCGCTCATCGGTCAGCGCGAGGTAATGTCGCCGTCGCCAGATCTCCCAGAAACCCAACGTCACGATGTAGGCACCGAGCGTCACGAGCCACCACGGGGAGATCACGTCGACGATGCGTTCACCCGAGTGCAGCTCGAGGCCGGGCGGTGGTCGCCGGCTCCGGGTCACGCGCTCGAGGGTCGCCGCGTCTCCCGGCTCGCCGGGCGTCCGACCGTCTGGTGGCGGCCGGAGCGGTGGCCGCTCCGAACTCACCTCGCCCACCCTACCCCGCGCCGCGAGGGGAATCCTCGGGCAGCCCGAGCCGTGGACGAGGCTGCCGCATCCACGCCGCCACGCCTGTGAGCATGGGCACTCGCTCCGAGCGACAAAACGGCGAGCCTCCCGGCGACCGCTGCACGGGCGGCGCGCGCGAGTGCGTGAAGCGAGAACGCGACCGGCGCGGTCGCGAGGTCAGGAGCGGTGCACGGCGAGCGGCGAGGCCGGAGGCGAGCCGATCCCGCGCTCGACCGAGGGCCGCCCCGCTGCGCCCCGGCGGAACGCGGTGGCCGGGAGCCTCTCCCCCGGCCCTCACCCACACCGCCGCCCGATGCCGAGCCGACGCGAACCTCGCCGGGACGAGCAGGCGCAGGTTGGCTCGCGCGGCTCCCGCCGCGTGAGCGCTGAGCGGCTGAGCGGCTCGAACCGATGCCGTGCCCGCGATGAGCGATCGAGGCGGCGCGGCGAGCACGGAGCGGTGTGCGGCTTTCTACGCTCCTCCGGACGCTCGCCGTTGCCGATGCCAACGGCATTTGGAAGCTCCATCGCTCTTCCTTTCCGTCCTGCGCGGACGTCCGTCGCTGATGCAGGGCTGCCCTGACCGGAGCCTGTTCGAGGCTCTGGCCGATCACGCGCCGGTGGGTGTGTTCGTGTGTGACGCCGGGGGTTGTTGCACGTATGCGAACGCGCGGCTGTGCCGGTTGGTCGGGCTCACACGGGAGGAGCTGCTCGCCGAGGGCTGGGCGAGGGCGCTGCACCCCGACGACGCGGAGCGGGTCCGCGTGAAGTGGACGGAGGCGTGCGCGTCGGGCGGCGACCTCGATTACGAATGCCGGTTCTTGCGGCCCGGGAGAGGTGTGGCGTGTGTGGAGCTGTCCGCCGCCGCGGTGCGCGGCGGCGAGGGGGAGCTGCTCGGCTGGGTCGGCTGTTGCGTTGACCTGACGGCGCGCACCCTCAGCGATGAGCGCTACCGGGACCTGTTCGAGCACGCAGCGGACGCGATCTTCGTGCTTGACGCGAAGGGTGCGATCACCGCCATGAACGCGGCGGGAGAGAGGCTGACGGGCTACGGCCGCGACGAGCTCGTGGGGATGAACCTGTTCGATCTGGTCGCGCCGGAGAGCGCCGCGTGGGCGTGGGAGAGGTTCCGGAGCCGACTCGCGGGCGTCACGACCGGGTCGGCCGAGTACGAGCTGATCGACAAGAGCGGCGGGCGTGTCTTCGTCGAGGTCGCGGGGCGCCTGGTCGAACAGGGCGGCCGGGCACTGGGGATCGAGGCCATCGCCCGCGATATCAGCGAGCGGCACGCGTTCGAGCAGAGGCTGCTCTACAACGCGCTGCACGACGAGCTCACCGGGCTCCCGAACCGGACGCTCTTCCACGAGCGGCTCGGACAGGCACTTGCGAGAGCCCGGCGCTCCGGATCGAAGGTCGCCGTGATGCTGCTCGACCTCGACGGCTTCAAGCAGATCAACGACAGCGCGGGCCACGCGAGGGGCGACGAGCTGCTCGTCCGGCTCGCGCCCCGCCTGCACCGCGAGCTGCGGGGCAGCGACAGCGTCGCCCGGCTCGGCGGCGACGAGTTCGGCTTCCTGCTCGAGGATGTCGCGCCCGGGGAGGCGCTGACCGGTCTCGCGCAGAGGCTACTCGCCGCCGTCGCAGAGCCCACCCCGCGCGACCAGCCCCAACTGCTCAGCGCGAGCCTCGGCATCACGATCGCGGACGCGACCGACACGACCGAGACGGTGCTCAGCAACGCCGAGAGCGCCATGTACAGCGCCAAGAAGGCGAGCCCCGGCAGCCTGGACGTCTATGACCAGGCGATGCGGGCACGTCTCGTCCGCGATCTGTCCCTCACCAGGGCGCTCGCGGAGGCGCTG
>Ga0302325_10034263_pt1 | contig 10386 bp, 9 predicted proteins | sample Palsa_T0_2_FD_201948 | JGI IMG/M metagenome (GOLD analysis project Ga0302325, IMG submission 201948) | Peat permafrost microbial communities from Stordalen Mire near Abisko, Sweden - Palsa_T0_2 | ecosystem: Environmental > Terrestrial > Soil > Palsa > Peat permafrost | place: Sweden: Abisko...
GGTCGCTGGAGTGCCCCCTGTTCCCGTTCGTCGAGCTCGGCAGCTGGCGCGACCGGGTCACGGTGGGGCCGCAGCTTTCCGGCAACATCAAGATGAGCGAGACGTCCCTGGGCCGCGGCGCCCCGCAGGGCGTCGATCCGGCCGAGCTCGAACGGCGCCAGATCCGCGACGAGCGGGGGGCCGGGCAGGGATTGGTCGGCCCGCTGCTCAAGGCCTGCCTGGACCGCGGCATCGAGCCGCGTACCGGCATGCGTGCGGTCGGGCTGCTGCAGGACGGGCGGCGGATCACCGGCGTCAGGTTCGAGACCTCCGGCGGACCGGTCGAGGTGGGAGCCGACGGCGGCGTGGTCATCGCGACCGGCGGTTTCGAGTGGGATCCCGAGCTCGTGCGGGCGTTTACCCGCGGCCCGCTGGTGCGCTCGGCGTCCGTGCCGACGAACACCGGAGACGGCCTGAAGATGGCGATGCGCGTGGGGGCGGGACTTGGCAACATGCGCGAGGCGTGGTGGGTGGCCACGATCGACGTCCCGAAGGACGGCCGGATGGCCGCCTGGCAGGTCAACGGCGAGCGCACCCGTCCGCACTGCATCATGGTGAACCGCCGGGGCCGCCGGTTCACCAACGAGGCGGCGAACTACAACGCCCTGGGTGCCGCCTTCCACGTCATCGACGTGGGCAGCTTCGAATACGTCAACCACCCCGCGTGGATGATCTTCGACCGGCACTACCTGACTCGCTACGGCCTGGCGGGCTTCAAGGGCGAATCGGCCGCGCCGGGCTGGATGACGGAGGCGCCGGACCTGGTCGCGCTGGCCAAGGCCATCGATGTCCCGGCCGAGGCGCTCGAGCCGACGGTGGCGCGGTGGAACGCCCAGGCCGCCGACGGCGAGGACACCGACTTCGGCCGGGGCAAGAGCGTCCACGACCGCTGGTGGGGTGATCCGGCGCAGGGTCCCGGTCCGGAAGCCACCCTGGGTCCGCTGGACACGCCGCCTTACTACGCGGTGCCGGTCTACTCGGGCACGCTCGGCACCAAGGGCGGCCCGCGCACCGACGGCAACGGCCAGGTGCTTGACGTCGACGGCCGGCCGATTCCTGGCCTGTACGCCGCCGGGAACGCGATGGCCTCGGTCATGGGCATGACCTACGGCGGCGCCGGGGGAACGCTCGGGCCGGCGATCGTGTTCGGTTACCTGGCCGGCCGGCACGCGGCTGCGGCGGCGGGCCGATGAGCGGAGCCTTCGCCGGCAAGGTCGCCCTGGTCACCGGGGCCTCGGGGGGCATGGGCCGGGCGACGGCACTGGCGTTCGCCGCCGCCGGGGCTCAGGTGGTGGCCGCCGACATCGCGGTCGACGGCGGCGAGGAGACCGTCGCGCAGGTCAAGCGGGACGGCGGCGAGGCGGTCTTCGTCCGCACCGACGTGTCGCGGGCCGGCGACGTGGAAGCGGCCGTCCGGACGGCCGTCGAGACCTTCGGCGGCCTGGACTGCGGCGCCAACGTGGCCGCGATCGAGACCGAGACGACGCTGCTCGCCGACTGCGACGAGGTCACCTTCGACCGCCTGGTGGCGGTCAACCTCAAGTCGGTCTTCCTCTGCCTGAAGTACGAGATCCGCGCGATGCTCGAACGCGGCGGCGGGGCGATCGTCAACATCGCCTCGACGAACTCCTTCCGCCCGCTGCCCAAGCAGGCGGTGTATACGGCGACCAAGCACGGGGTCGTCGGGCTCACCAAGACCGCCGCGATCGAGTACGCGGCATCGGGCATCCGGATCAACGCGGTGGCGCCGGGCGCGATCGACACGCCCATGCTGCGCGGCGCGATGGCGGCCCGCGGCTCGAGGGAGGAGGACGTGCTCGCCCGGCTGAGCCTGACCGGCCGGTTCGGGCGCCCGGCCGAGATCGCCCACGCCGTCCTGTGGCTGTGCTCGGACGATTCCGCCTACACCATGGGCCACGTGCTGGCCGTCGACGGCGGCTACCTGGCGCGTTGACGGTCAGGTGCCCGCGAGGGCCGCAGCCACGATGGCCCGGGTCCGTTCCATCGCCAGCGTGGCTGCGTCAAGCACCGGCATGGCCGCCAGCTCGGGGCTGATCACCTCCGGGCCGACCCAGCGCAGCGCGCCGATCCGGTGCAGCGCCCGGACGGCGGCGATGAGGTCAAGCGCGCCGTCTCCTGGCAGCAGCCGCCGCGACGTCTCCTCGCGCAGCGAGCCCTGCGGCACGGCCGCCGCGTCGTCGAGCTGAACGCAGAAGATCCGGTCGCCGGGAATGCCCGCCAGCACGCCGAAATCCGGCTCGCCGCGGAAGAAGTGCCAGGTATCGAAGACCAGTCCGCCGTTGGGTCGATCGGCGTCGCGGACCAGGTCCCAGGCCACCCGGAGGCTGGGCACGACCGTGAACGGCATGAACTCCAGGTGCACCTGCGCGCCGAAGCCGGCGGCACGGTCGCAGACACGACCGAAGTACCCGGCCAGTTCGGCGACCGGCACATCGCTGCTGGCCGTGGCGATCGCCGTCAGCGAGGTGACGCCGAGCGCCTCGCACATCCGCAGCGCTTCGTCCGTGCTGACGCCCGCGAACCGCGACGGCGACGGCTCCCGGTCGGGGTACCAGTTCATGACCGGGTCCATGACGAGGCCGAGACCGAGATCGGCGGCCTGCCGCCCGATTTCGGCGGCCGTCGTGCCGGACTGCGCCGCGCGGAGCACGTCGGGCGGGCTGAGCGTCGCCCGGCGGCACCCGGTCGCCGCGGTGGCGGCGAAGCGCTCGGCCAGGGGGGAGCTGAAGCCGACGGTGCCCGCCCACAGGATGTACCCGGCGGGTCCGGCCTGACCCCGAAGACCCGCAGACTCGCCGGGGCTGGCGTTCACAGATCACCTCAACTTACGGCTCGGTTCGGCGGGGCGAGGCCGCCCGCGCAGCGGGCGGATGGACCAGCCTATTCTGGACGGCGAGGTCTTAGTTTATAATTTGAGTCTGTCTCAAGTAAGTCCCGCGACGGAGGCATCCGCATGACGACTACCCACCGCGTCGAGGAACTCGCCAAGCGGACCACACTCTGGTACAGCCTCGTCCTGGACGACCCGCACCCGCCGCCGGAGTACCTAAGCGAGCGCTTCGGCTACGAGCCGCGCAGCACCCAGATTCCGGTGTCCAGGTACACCAGCCGCGAGTGGCACGAACTCGAACGCACGCGCCTCTGGCGCAAGGTCTGGCAGATGGCCTGCCGTGAGGAGAACATCCCGGACGTCGGCAGCTACATTCGCTATGACATCGCCGGCGACTCCTACCTCGTCGTGCGCTCGCGCGACGGCATCAAGGCGTACGTCAACGCGTGCCTGCACCGCGGCCGGATGCTCAAGGACTACGACGGCCGGTGCAGTGAGTTCCGCTGCAGCTTCCACGGCTTCACCTGGCGGCTCGACGGCAGCCTGCGGTATACGCCGGCGCCCGCCGAGTTCCCGGAGATCGAGGCGAACCGCGACGACTGGCGGCTGCCGGAGGCCGCGGTCGGCCTGTGGGGCGGGTTCGTCTTCATCAACCCCGATCCGGACGCCGAGCCGTTCGAGGAGTTCATCGGCACGCTGCCCGCTCATTTCGCCCGCTGGGACTTCGAGCACCGCTACCTGCAGGCCCACGTGGCCAAGAAGATCCGGTGCAACTGGAAGGTAGCGCAGGAGGCGTTCGACGAGGGGCTGCACCTGGGCGCGACCCATCCCCAGTCGGCCCCGTACGTAGGCGATGCCAACGCCGCGGTCGACGTCTACGGCAACTATTCACGGCAGATCAGCCCGTCCGGCACTCCGATCGAGGACATGCCAGGCGAGGCGAGCGAGGCCGACATCCTCATGCGCATGCTGGACGTGCGCGAGGGAGAGGACCTGCCCATCCCCTTCTCCCAGCGCAGCACCGCCCGGGACGCGATGGCCGAGGCCGGGCGGGAGCGCTGGCGCCAGGTGCTCGGCGACGAGGCGGACGACATCAGCGACGCCGAGCTCGTCGATCACTGGAACTACGCGGTGTTCCCGAACCTGCACCCCTGGGGCGGGTATAACCGGATCGTGTACCGGTTCCGGCCCAACGGCGACCGGCACGACGAGTCGATCTTCGAGGTGATGTTCCTGACGCCCTACCGGGGCGAGCGACCGCCCACGGCACAGCTCACCGAGCTCGGCTTCGGCGAGCCCTGGACGAACGCACCGGAATTGCAGACCCTCGGCCTGGTCATGGAGCAGGACACGTTCAACATGGAGGCGGTACAGCGCGGTCTGGAGACGACGCGGCGCCAGTACGTCACCGCGTCGAGATTCCAGGAAGGCATGATCACTTGGCGGCACGACCTTCTGACCAAGTGGATCGTCTAGAAACCGACGGCGCCGGCGCCACGATCGCGCCGGCCGGCGCGATCAGGCATCCGCTCAACCCGAACGCTTTCTACGTCAGCAACGGCGACGGCACCGTCCGCGTCACCATGGGGACCCGGTGGGGCCGGTTCGAGTCCAACGGCAGGTACCTCGAAGGCACGCTGTTCGAGGCCGATCCGGAGCTGTGCGTCTGGGTGTCGGCCCCCCGCCCGTCGAGCCACCACCGCATCAGCCGGGTGCTTGACATGCCGTCCGAGCGCTAGGTGCCGCCAGGCGACCCGGCCGCCGCCGAGGCCATCCGGCAGGCCGCACTGCGCTACTGCCGCGGGGTCGACCGGCTGGATGCCGAGCTGATGCGCAGTGCCTACCACGACGACGCCACGGACGACCACGGTGTCTTCGTGGGGTCCGCCGCGGACCTGTGTCACCGCGTCGTGCAGTCACACCGCCGCTACGACTCGACCATGCACTGCGTCCTCAACCACGCGATCGACGTCGTGGACGACACCCATGCGACGGGCGAGGTCTACAACGTCACCTACCTGCTGCGCACCGTCGACGGCGTCCGGCAGCTCGATACGTGGTGGGGCCGCTACCTTGACCGTTACGAATGCCGTGACGGGCGGTGGGCCATCGTCGATCGGGTGTGCGTGCACGAGTGGACGCGGACCGAGCCGCTCGGCGCCGCCATGCCCATCGAGGCGGACCGGTTCCGGCAGGGCCGGGACGACCGGGCCAGGTAAGGCCGTCAGGCGGCCCCGTCAAGCAGCGGCGGCCGCGTCAAGCAGCGGTGCGAGCGTCTGCGGCACCTCCGCCCAGCGCTCCGGCGTGTCCAGCGCGGGGTCGAAGTTCGTGTCGATGATCACCGCGTCGACGCCCGCTGCGGCGGACCGCGCGACATCCTCGCACAGCTCGTCCACGCCGCGCGTCCGCAGGTTCGCGACCTCGACCGGCGGCGTCGTGAACAGCCGGCGGTACAGCTCGAGGGGCTTGCGCCCGGCCGGCCGCATCTCGGCCAGCTGGGCGAACATCTCCAGGTGCTGCTCGAGCTGGCCGGACGCGGGGTTCCAGATGTCGAACCTCTCCGCGGTGCGCCGCAGCCCGGCCGCGGAGCGCATGCCCGAGAGCAGCCGGGGCCGGGGCTGCTGGACCGGCTTGGGCCGGATCTGCGACTCAGGGATGGTGAAGAACCGGCCGCCGAACTGCACCGGATCCGGTCCCCAGCACGCGACCAGCGCGTCGATCAGCTCGTCGCACCGGGCGCCGCGGGTGCGGGGATCGACGTCCATCACCTGATGCTCCTCGTCGGACCAGCCGACGCTGAACCCGGCCACCAGCCGCCCCTCGGACAGCACGTCGATGGTGGACAGCTGCTGCGCGAGTGCGACCGGCCGGTGCAAGCCGGCCACCAGGATGCTCGTCCCGATGACCGGCCTGGAGGTCCACGCCGCCGCCGCGGTCAGCGTCTGCAGTGCGCCGAGGGTGCTGCGGTAGGCGTCCGGGACCTTCAGGCCCGGGCGGGCCGAGTAACCGGAGACCGGGTTCAGCGGATAGAAGATGTGCTCTTGCACCCACAGGCCGCCATAGCCAAGCTCCTCCGCCCGCTCGCAGAAGGCCCGCAGGCCGTTACGGCTGACGTGACCGCCGAGCTGGGGCAAACACAGGCCGATCTCCATGGGGCCTCCCGCTGACTTTATGTATCCAACCTATAGATACTTACATACCGGCAGTGGCAAGGTTGACTTCGGGACTATCACGTCAGGCTCGCCCGGGAGGTTCGCGGTGGATGTTCGCAACGAGCTCTACATCGGCGGGCGGTGGGCGAAGCCGGAGACGGACAATCACATCGACGTGGTGGACAGCCGGACCGAAGAGGTGATGGGCAGCGTGCCGCGCGGCGGCGAGCCCGAGGTGGAACAGGCGGTCGCGGCCGCCCGGGCCGCGTTTCCGGCGTGGTCGCGGACATCGGTGGCGGAGCGGGCCGCCGCGCTCCGGGCCCTCGCGGACGGCCTGGAAGCGCGCACCGACCAGCTCGCCGAGGCGATGAGCCGCGAGGTCGGCACCCCCATCGTCACGTCGCGGCGGGTGCAGGTCGGCCTGGCGGTGGACGTGTTCCGCTCGATAGCGGACATCCTCGCGGACTTTCCCATGGAGACCCGGGTGGGCAGCTCGCTGCTCATCCGGCAGCCGGCCGGCGTCGTCGCCGCCATCACGCCGTGGAACTACCCGCTGTACCAGCTGGCGGCCAAGCTGGCCCCCGCGCTCGCGGCCGGCTGCACCACGATCCTCAAGCCGGCCAGCGCCGCCCCGCTGGCCGCCTTCGCCCTGGCCGAGATCATTGATGAGCTGGGCCTGCCGCCCGGCACGGTCAACGTCATCAGCGGCCCGGGCAGCGAGATCGGCGAGCTGCTGTCTGGCCACCCGGGCGTCGACATGGTGAGCATCACCGGCTCGACGCAGGCCGGGATCCGGGTCGCGCAAGCCGCGGCGCAGACGGTCAAGCGAGTGACGCTCGAGCTCGGCGGCAAGTCGCCGTTCATCCTGCTCGACGACACCGAGCTCGCGGCCGCGCTGCCGGTGGCCGTCCGCAGCTGCTTCGTCAACAACGGCCAGACCTGCTCCGCGCTGACCCGGCTGATCGTGCCGCGCGAGCTGATGCCGGCCGTGGCGGAAGGCCTGGCGGACCTGGTCGGCGCCCTGCGCGTCGGCGACCCGCTCGATCCCGGCTCCGACCTCGGCCCGATGGTGACCGCGGGTCAGCGACGGACCGTCCGGGATTACATCGAGCAGGGCCAGGCGGAAGGCGCGACCCTGGTCACCGGCGGGGCCAGCCCGCCGCCGGGCCTCGATCGCGGTTTCTACGTCCGGCCCACCGTGTTCTCGGCGGTCTCGCCCGGCATGGTGATCGCCAGGGAGGAGATCTTCGGGCCGGTCCTCGTCGTGATTCCCGCGGACGGCGACGATGAGGCCGTGCAGATCGCGAACGACTCTGACTACGGGCTCTCCGGCGGCGTGTGGTCCGCCGATCAGGACCGGGCGGTGGCGGTGGCGCGCCGGCTGCGCACCGGCCAGGTGGCCGTGAACGGCGGCCGGTTCAACGTCCGGGCGCCGTTCGGCGGCTACCGGCTGTCCGGAGTCGGCCGCGAGCTCGGCGAGCACGGGCTGGCCGAGTACTTCGAGCTCACCTCGCTGCAGCTGCCCGCCCCGCCGGCCGGCCGGTCAGCACCCTAACCACGAGGAGAATCCACCGTCATGCCGGACCGCGACTACGAAGACGTCACGGTGTACTCACTCGATGAGACCGCCGAGGCTGAGCTGCTCGCCAGGCAGGCCGAGTGCACGTTCATCTGGAGCAACTCCTCCGGGCACCCGGTCGGCGTCATCATGAACTACGTGTTCCGCGACGGCAGCTTCTGGCTCACCGCCAGCAGCCAGCGCGCGCGGGTGCCCGCCGTGCGCCGCGATCCGCGGGTGAGCATCGTGGTCAGCTCCCTCGGCTCGGGTATCGAGGCACGAAAGTCGCTGACCTATAAGGGGCAGTGCGTCATCCATCAGGACGAGGCCACCAGCGCCTGGTTCTACCCGGCGCTGGCCGCGGCGGTCCGGCCCGGCGACCCGCAGGCACAGGCGGCCTTCGTCCGGCACCTTGACTCCCCCCGCCGCGTCGTCCTGGAGATCGTGCCGGAGGGCCGGATCGGCTTCGACAGCACCCAGATGTGGCGCGACACACCCGACGCGGCCCGGCGGGAGTGAGCCGGCGGGCGCCCAGCGGGTGGGTCAGGCGCCGACCACGGCGGGATTGCCGCTGGTCCACAGGGCCTGAAGCCGACGCTCCCGGATCCGCCATCCGTCCGGAGTGCGGACAACTTGATCGTCGTAGCGTCCCGCGATGATGAAGTTGTCGCCGCCCGCGGTACCGGTCTTGACGTGCTGGGCCTGCAGGTAGCAGCTGGATTCGGCGCGATCGCCGTCGAGCCGGACCACGACGTTGGAGATCAGGTGCTGCGTCGCCGACAACGGCGTGAGGGCCCCCCGGCAGGTGTCCTCGATCGCCTGGTACCCGTGACACGACGGCAGGTCCAGGTAGTAGGCGTCGGCGTCCGGCGTGAACAAGGCCGCCAGTGCCGCCCAGTCGCGGTCGTCGACGGCCAGGCCGTAGCGGTAGCAGATCTCGGTGATCTCCCACTTGTCTTCGAGCGCCTTGAGGTCCGACACGATCCACCGTCCGATTCGTGAGTTATGCGGAGACCACAGTGACCGTACCCGCCGTGCCGTCCACCGCGAGTACCATGCCAGCGCGCAACCGCGCGGTGCCGTCTTCGAGCGAGAGCACGCACGGGATCCCGAGCTCCCGGGACACGACCACCGCGTGGCTGTTCAGCGCGCCGACGTCCACCACGACCGCCCCGGCCACCAGGAACAGCGGTGTCCAGGCGGCGTCGGTGATCGGGGCGACGAGGACTTCGCCCGGCTCCAGGGCCAGCGCCCCGTGCAGGTCCATGCCGACGCGGGCCTTGCCCTCATACCGCCCGGCGCTGCCGCCGATTCCCCGCAGCACGTCGCCGGGCTTGGCCGACTCGGCCCCGGAGTGCCGGAGCTCTTCGGGCCGCGTCCGCCTGGGCCACTTCGGCAGCGGCTCGGGGTCCGCGTCGATGATGAACGGCGGCTCGAGCTCGAACAGCGCCAGGTACTGCGCTAGCCGCCTGGCCAGCACCGGGACGAAGCGCGCCGGGCCGGCCACGTAGTCGTCGAGCTCGGACTCCAGCAGCATCATGACGTCCTCCGGCGCCGCGAAGTAGCCGGCCGCGGCGCCTCGCCGGCCGAGCTCGCGCACAGTCATCCGGACCTCGTTGATGGCGGTGACGGCGATCAGCTTCGTCTTCTCGCGCAACGGGATCATCCGGGCCGCGGATTGCAGGGCGGTATCGAAGCCCTTCCGGCTGGCCTCGTCGGCGAGGGCGGCGCGGATGCGTCCGGCGGTGGACGTGCGGGTGGCCTCCAGCCGCTCGTGACGGGCGTCCGGCGAGTTCTGGTCGGGCAGGTGCCGCAGGCTGTCGATGAGCGCGAGGACCTGGTCTGGACCGGCCTCCCACGAAATCGCGCGGATGTCCCACTCGTTGGGGCCACGCTGCCCGAAGTCGGCGAGAAAGCCGTCCAGGGCTTCGGCGAACTGCATCACCGACGGCGCCGACGCAGCGGCCAGCGCCTGGGCGAGGCCTGCCACGCCGTCGTCGAACAGGCTGCTGACCTCAGGCGACGCATTGGCCAGGCGGGAAAGCCGCCACAAGCCCCACGACGGCGACGCGGACGGCACCTCGCCGAAGCCCGAGATCAGGTCGAGCAGTGCCCCGGGCTCGCCCGCCTCCGCGCAGGCCTCCGCGAGCATCGCCGGCCCTATCGCCGAGCCGAACGTCGAGTAGTCGTGCCGGGCGAACGCGTTGTCCAGCTCGGGCAGGAACGACCGGGCGTGTGCGACCAGCCCGGCCGCCGGCAGCGCCGTGAGGTCCGGGCGGCCGCGGCGTTTGGCCAGGACACGTTTCAGGTCGGCGTCGATCTGCGGAAACTCGGAGGCGGCCAGGATTTCGCCGATCGTGGCCGCGACCTTGACCGAACACTGTTCGCACGGGTCGTCCGGGTGGGGCTGGTACGGCGGCGCGCCCGTCGCGTTGCCGAGCAGGGCCGCGTCGAACGCCTCGACCGTCATCCCCATCCGGATCGCGACCACCCGGCAGTGCGAGAGGTTGATGTAGAAGTAGCCGCCGAACAACCCCGCGACGGGCGGCCGGTCCATCGGCAGCTCGCCCTCGCGGTAGATGCCGAATTCGACCAGCCCGCGCAGCCATCCGGGCAACAGCCCTTTCTCGAACACCAGCGTCCAGCCGAGCGGGCTCGCCGGGTCCGGCAGCACCTCGCCTGCGTTGGCGCGGGTGTAGATGGGCATGCGCTCGCTGCGCTCCCAGTCGGCCAGCCAGCGGTCGGGCAGCGCCGCCGCCGGCTTCACCACTGCGAGGTGCCGCCGT
>Ga0302325_10034264_pt1 | contig 10385 bp, 8 predicted proteins | sample Palsa_T0_2_FD_201948 | JGI IMG/M metagenome (GOLD analysis project Ga0302325, IMG submission 201948) | Peat permafrost microbial communities from Stordalen Mire near Abisko, Sweden - Palsa_T0_2 | ecosystem: Environmental > Terrestrial > Soil > Palsa > Peat permafrost | place: Sweden: Abisko...
AATGGACGCGCATCGCCATTCCAATGACGCGCTTCAAGTCGGCCTCCATGCATCTTTTTCAGCCCGAGAGGATGAATGCAATCGTCCTGCTCCAGGGCGCAAGCGACGGCGCCATGCATACGCTTCTGCTCGATGACATTCGCGTTGAGAATGCAGCAGCGCAAGGTGCAGGGTCTCCGCACGCGCCAAAGAAGCTGCAGGCGAAAGGCTATGAGAGGCACGTGCAACTGACCTGGGAGCCGGTTCGAGACGAACGCGTCGCGCAGTATGTCATCTACCGCTCACTCAACGGCGGTCCGTTCCTGCCGGTCGGCGTGCAACGGCCAGATGTGCATCGCGCAATGGATTTCATCGGCGATCCGCACGCAAGCGCGACCTACCGAGTGAGTGCGCGTACGTCTGCACTGCACGAATCTGCGATGTCGAACGACGCCATGGCAAGCACGCACCCGATGAGCGACGACGAGCTGTTGACCATGGTGCAGGAGGCCTCGTTCCAGTACTACTGGGGCGGCGCTGAACCGGCCAGCGGCATGGCGCGCGAATCGATTCCGGGCGACCCTGATTTGATTGCAGTCGGCGGCAGCGGCTTCGGTATCATGTCGCTGATTGTGGGCGCGGACCGGGGCTTTGCCTCGCGTGAAGAGATCGTCGATCGAATGCTGCGAATCACCGCCTACCTGGCCCGCGCCGATCGCTTTCATGGCGCATGGCCGCATTTCCTCAGCGGGCGCACCGGACATATTCTGCCCAACTTCGGCCTCTACGATGATGGCGCCGACCTGGTCGAAACGTCCTTCCTGATGGAAGGACTGCTCTCAGCGCGAGGCTACTTCACAGAGGACACACCAAAGGAGCGTCAGCTTCGCAGCGAGATCGCAACCTTATGGCGCGGGGTCGAGTGGGACTGGTTCAACGCAACGCCGAAGCACGATGCACTCTACTGGCACTGGTCGCCGGACTTCGGATTCCACACTGCCAACCGGGTCGGCGGTTGGAATGAGACACTGATGCCTTATCTTCTCGGCATCGCTTCGCCGACGCACCCCATCCCGGCAAGCCTCTATTACACCGGCTGGGCCGCTGAAGGAAACCCAGCCCGGAGATATGGCGTCCCAAGCGAGGCTTACGGCATTCCTTTGACGGTCTCAGACCCTAACGGTACAACCGGTCCGCTGTTCTTCACTCACTATTCCTTCATGGGCTATGACCCGCGCGGCGTGCGCGACAAGTACGCGGACTACTTCGTCAACAACCGGAACATGTCTCTGATACATCAGAAGTATGCCATCGAAAATCCGCATCACTACCTGGGTTATGGCGAGAATGACTGGGGCATGTCCGCGGTAACCGGGCCGCACGGATATCGCGCGTATCACCCACCCGCCACAGATGACGGCACGCTAGCGCCGACGGCGGCGATGGGAGCGTACGCATATACGCCGGAGGCGTCACTCGCGGCGCTGAAGCACTTTTATCGAGACCTTGGTGCAGGTCTGTGGGACATCTATGGCTTTCGCAATGCTTTCAATGAGACCGAGGATTGGTACTCGCCGGGAGAACTGGCGCTGAACCAGGGTCCGCAAGCCGTGATGATCGAAGATGGTCGAACCGGGCTGATCTGGAAGAGCTTCATGAGCAACCCCGAGATGCCCGTTATGCAGAAGGCGATCGGCCTCACCCCGGATGGGAAGCGATAACCATGCTCGCATGCAAAAGGAAGACCGCACAGTCTGGCCGGCACGCGCCATTAGTCCTGTCGCTTGTGCTGCTGCTTGCCCCGGCCACTACGATTGCGCAGAAGACCGGGTCCCATGGGCCGAGCGTAACGCCATCGAACCCGCAACTGGTGTCGCCTGAGATCGAGCGGCGCGTGAACGCGTTGCTCGCGAAGATGACGCTGGAGGAAAAGCTCGGACAGCTCGTTCAGTACAACACCGTGGGCGCCACCTCGGCTACGGTAGCCGCGGGACAGCAAGCTGACCTCGCCGCCAATCCCGAGGCCAGCTACCACCTGGATCCTAAGCAGATGGCGCAGACGGGACGGCTCGGCTCAATGCTGAATGTAGCCGGCGGCGCACGCATCAGTTCGTATCAGCACGCGGCGGTGGAGAAGAGTCGGCTGCACATCCCTATGCTCTTTGGAGCCGATGTGATTCATGGGTATCGCACGATCTACCCTGTGCCCCTGGGGTTGGCTGCGAGCTTTGATCCGGCCCTGGTGACTTCACTCTCCCGAATGGCGGCCGAGGAGGCTACCACGGCGGGCATTCGCTGGTTTTACTCGCCGATGGTGGACATCTCGCGCGATGCGCGTTGGGGACGCTCGACGGAAGGCGCGGGTGAGGACGCTTACCTGGGCTCCGCGATGGCGCGCGCCTATATTCGCGGCTATCAGAACGACACCCTGTCGAAGCCTGACAGTGTGGCCGCGTCGGTCAAGCACTTTGCCGCGTATGGCGCTGCCGAGGCCGGCCGCGAATACAACACCACCGACATGAGCGAGAGCCGGCTCAGGCAAGTCTATCTGCCTCCGTACAAGGCGGCGGTCGAAGCTGGAGCCGCAACCGTGATGAGCGCCTTCAACTCACTCAATGGGGTTCCTGCCACTGCGAATCGATACCTGCTGGATAGTGTTCTCCGCAAGCAATGGGGTTTTGATGGATTCGTGGTTAGCGATTACACGGCAATCATGGAGTTGATGCACCATGGCACCGCGCTCGATGCCGCGGCCGCTGCGGAGAAGGCATTCAAAGCGGGTGTCGACGTCGACATGATGTCGCATCTCTACGACGCGGAGTTGCCGGGCTTGATTCGGTCGGGGCGCGTGTCGATGGCGGAGGTCGATGAATCCGTGAGACGCGTACTGCGGGTCAAGTTTGCGCTGGGGCTGTTCGACAATCCCTACCCAAGCCGGCCCGAGGTGACCTCCGCTGTGGCGGAACACCGGCCTCTGGTGCGTCAGGCGGCGGAAGAATCCTTCGTACTGCTGCAGAACAAAGCAACCGCGCAGGGTCCTGTGTTGCCATTGCCCGGGACAGCCAGAATTGCGCTCGTCGGTCCGTTGGCCGATAACCCGAACGAGATGCAGGGCGCGTGGGGCGGAGCCAACAAGGCCTCCGACGCGATTACGCTGAAGGCGGCTCTGGAAGAGCGTGCGGCGGGCCAGGGTGGCTCTGTCGCTTACGCGCAAGGCACCGGAATTCTTTCCAACTCGGACGGGGGCTTCGCAGCCGCTGAACAGGTCGCGCGCGGTGCGGACGTTGTTGTGTTGGCGCTTGGCGAATCAAGCTCGATGAGCGGTGAAGCAGGATCTCGTGCCCATCTGGATCTTCCCGGCAACCAGCAGGCGCTGCTGGAGCGCATCGCCGATCTCGGAAAACCCGTCGTGCTGCTGGTGTTCTCCGGACGTCCCCTGGTGCTGACCTGGGCAGCGCAACATGTGCATTCCATTCTTGAGGTCTGGTTTCCAGGTACCGAAGCCGGGCATGCGATCGCCCGAGTCCTCTACGGAGATGTTGCCCCAAGCGGAAAGCTTCCGATAAGCTTTCCGCAGGCCGAAGGGCAGGAGCCTCTCTACTACAATCAGTTGCCGACTGGTCGGCCGCCGAACGGCGCCGATCTCACGCTGCCTCCTGGCCCGCAGTCGCGCTTCGTGTCTCGCTATATCGACGCTCCGAACGCAGCCTTGTTCGCCTTCGGAAGCGGCCTCTCGTACACTACCTTCCGCTACTCTGGCGTGACCCTTTCGCGAGATACTATCCCGCTTAAAGAAGCTCTCCCGAGAGCAGCATCCCTCGTGACAGCAACAACGACCGTGACGAACACCGGCCGCGTCGCGGCTACCGAAGTCGTGCAGTGCTATGTTGGCAACCGCGGAGCCAGTCTCGAACAGCCCGTGCGCAGCCTTCAGGGATTTGCTCGTGTGGCGCTTGCGCCGGGGGAATCGAAGCAGGTAAGATTCCCGCTCGGATTCGCCGAATTATCCTTCTTCGATAACTCGGGACAATCGATCATCGAGCCGACCGAGTACACGGTTTGGATCGGCAGCGATTCGCTTGCTGCGAATGACTCTCACTTCCGCATCACGCGCTGACCTCGCCCGCCCGCAGGAAGAGGCAGCAGTATGAGCCGGCAAACGCACTGGCTCTCGAGCTGTGGTGCTGTGAAGCATCGTTGGGTTGCGACAGTCGAGATGGATGAAGAAGGGCACATCCCAAACGGATGTGCCCTTGCCTTCGCAACCGGATCGACAGGATTCAGGACTGCTTGAGCGCCTGCATGGCCTGTTCGAGCTGCTGCATGGTGAGGCCGGCCGGGTTCTTGCCGGTTGAGGCGATCCAGTCGGCGTCGACCAGAGCGTAGGCTTCGTCGACAAACTTCTCGAAGAAGGCCCAGGTCATGGTGTAGTACTGACCCCACGAGATAACACGGGCGCCGGTGGCGTTGTATCCGGCGAGGACGACGGCGTGGCCGCCGACGATGGTGTTGTCGCCGCTCGGGTCCACATCCCAGACCGAGAGCGGAGGCTTGCCTTGGGGCATGATGAACTGCGGGACATTGAAGCCGATGTAGGCGACGCCGCAATCGGCGATGGTGGACTTGACGTTGGGGATGTTGCTGACGGCGACCTCGACGAAGGCGGCAATCTTGTGGCGCTGGGACCCGTTGGGGCCGAAGGGCGCGCCGGTATTGAGCAGGAAGGTGAGGACCTTTTGTTCGTTGCCTCCCGGACCTTCGCCGCCATGCTTCGGGTTATACCCGCAGGCCTGTTCGTAGAGATCGACCACGTCGATATCGGGCTCGGTCGCGATGGCATTTTGTGCGTTGAAACTCCAGACTTGGATGGCGTGGTAGAAGGCGGCACAGGTGCAGTCGCCGAGGGTGTCGTTCTTCATCATGCCGAGGTTGGCGGGCATGTTGGCGGTGTAATCGACCTGGGCGGGCGGCGGGGCAAGCGATCTGCCCTGAAGCAGAGTTTGCAGTTTGGGCACGCGAGGGTCGTGGGTGCGGGCGAGGCGGCCAAGTTTGAAGCCAGTGGCGGCCGGGGAGGCGGTGGCGGTGGGCATGGTTTCTCCTTTTCTCGATATGCGGCTGGGTTGCGGCGGGTCTTGAAGTATTTCCGCGCGGCAGCCCGGAGCTCTGCGCGCGAACGGCAATCGGTCGCTTGTTGCGTAACGGAGATCTGAGAGTAGATGGCCGGCAATGGGTGCTCAGTGCCATCCTCGCAGGGCGCGTGGACTGGCCGGTAATTCGCGAGGGGATTGAGTCTCGTTCTGAATACCGCCACACTATAACGCGGCGTCGCGAATCGCGCAAGAGGATTGCGAATGCGGTATTGTGGGGTGTATATGAGGAGCGAAATATGATGTGCAAATGGTTCAGCGTGGGTATCGTGGCATGGACGCTTGGGGCCGGGCAGAGCGGATCGGCGCAGATGGCCCCGATGCCGATGCCGCCTGAGGCGAAGGCTGCGGCGCCGGCGTCGACCAGCCTGACGCTGACGGTGGATGGCAAGGCGACGACGCTGTCGGTGGCCGAGCTGAAGGCGATGCCGCAGAGAACGGTCTCGGTGCATAACGAGCATACGAAGATGGACGAGACCTACTCGGGCGTGGCGCTAGGCGACCTGCTGGCGAAGGCCGGCTTCGTGGTGGACAAGACGACGCACCAGAAGATGTTGCGCAGCTATGTGCGGGCCGAGGGAACGGATAAATACTGGGTGATCTATTCGGCGACTGAAGTCGAGGGGTCGGAGCACGCGGGCGACGTGATCGTGGCCACTGCGATGGATGGCGAGGGACTGGGTGCGGATGGGGAGCTGAAGCTGGTGTCGAGCGAGGACAGGAAGCCGCAGCGGTGGGTGCGGAATTTGACGGCGATTACACTGAAGAGCGCGGAGTAGGTCTCCGATGCCTTCCGGGGCGACGGCCTTCGGGTCCTGGAAAAGAATCCCCGAAGAAGCGGTTGCAAATTCGAGAGCCTTACCACTGCCGATCTTCGTGGCGGCTTTGCCGACTTGGCAGAGTGGGGGCTGATGTGATTCACTTCCACGCATGGCTAAGAAGACATCTCGCCGCAGTTTTCTGCGGACGGCGCCGGTTGCCGCCGCGGTTGGACTTACGCTTACGGATCGGCTACTGTTCGCGGCTGCTGGACAGGCTGGCGCGGGGCAGGCTGGCGCGGGGACGGGCGCCGATGTGGCGGCTGCGGCGGCGCCGTTCCAGGTGTTCACAGCGAAGGCGCTCGCAGACGACATGAAGGTGCTGCAGGCGAAGCCTGGGGATAACCGCCTGTTCGAGTCGAAGACGCTGCCGCTGCAAATCGTCCTGACGACGGAGACTGCGAAGAGCGCCAAGGAATTCGAATGGCATCAAGGTCGCGACCACATTGTGCAGATCGTCGAAGGGACGACGCTGTATGAGGTTGGCGGCACGCCTAAGGGTGGGCACAGCATCGGGCCTGGCGAGTGGCACGCGCCCGCAGCCGATGGAAGCAAGTCGATCCTGATGGTGAAGGGCGACATGCTGGTGATCCCTCGGGGAACACTGCATAAGCGGAGCACCGAGGACAGTGTCACGTTTTTTCTGATCTCGAACCCGGCCGCGGGTTAGGCGCAGCGTCAGGTCCCCGATGGATCCGATGGATCCGATAGATCTAGATCCGACGGATTCCACAGTTCCGCCCGTCGCTCGCTCGACCGATACGCCGCCTCGACCAGTGCCATCGTCTCGTACGCCGACTCGAACCCGATCGGCAACTCGCCGAGGGAACCTTCAACATAGGCCTGCAGCGCCCCCATACTGCCCGCGAACGCATCCGGAAACCAGTTTCCATCGACCGGCACGCTCGTCCACCCGGCGCCGGAGCCGCGTTGCGCATAGGCCAGCGTGTCCGGCTTGCCCGTGGGATAGTCCAGATTCACTCCCATCTCCATCCGGATCGCTCCGCCCGTGCCCTCCCACTGCACGAAACTGCACTGCATCTCCGGGCCAAAGTCATGCCCGTGGTTAGTCACGATGAACACTCGCTTCCACTCCCCGTAATCGAGCACCATCGACGTCCTGGTCGCCGCCAGGGCAGGACACTGCGGATTCCGCACCGTCTTCGCGTAGACCCCCAGCGGATTGCCAAGCCAGGACCGGATCAGGTCGAGGTAATGGATGCTGTGATAGAGAATCTCGACGCGTGGCGCCGTCGCCAGAAAGGTCCAAAGCTGCCATGGCGTGTAGGTCCGCACCTGGATCTCGATGTCATGCAACTCGCCCAGCAGACCGGCCCCGGCGAGCGCCACTGCTCCAAGGTTGTTCGGCGCATATCTCAACTGAAAGTTAACCGCCGCCGTGAGCCCCCTCTGGCGGCACAGATCGCGAATGCGTTCGGCCTCGTCCAGTGTCTCGCCCATCGGCTTCTGGATCAGCACCGCGGCGCCCGCCGGCAGCAGAGGCAGAACCGCCAGGATCTGTGACGCAGGCACGGCCACATCGAAGACCGCGTCCACCGGCGCAAACTTCACCGCGTCCGCAACCGACCCAAAGCTGCGCTCTATGCCTTGCTCGGCCGCCAGGGCCAGGGCCCTCTGGTGCACGCTGTCAGCAATCGCGATCACCGGAAATCCCGCTTTGAGATATGCCGGCAGATGCGCCGCCCGCACAATGCCGCCCGCGCCCAGGATCACAATCGGCCGCGGCGACTTCGGGCTTGGAGCTCGGGCCCCGGCGACCGCCTTCCGGTACCGTTCTTCGCTGCTCTGGGTCACGGCAGGCCTCGGAATGAGGGATGCCCATACCTCGCGGCAGCATGGATTTTGCCGGCCTGCACGGTCAAAACATCCGCATCAGGGTGTAATACGTTCGTATCACTCAAAGCTGCCGGCCATTTCGTTGTGTTTATAAGTCATCGACTATTCGCTTATTCGCTGGAATTGTTGCTTGCCTTGTGACCCAGTGGAGCTACGCTAGAATGATCCCTCATGGCGAGAAAAGCAACATTGACTGCTGTCCCGGACGGCGTCATCGCGTCTTCGACCCCATCTAACTCGCGTAGCCACGTCCTTCATTCTCCGTGAGCAATATGCCGAAGGAACCAACTACAATCAACAGTCCTATCATGATGAAGACGGACTTGAAGTTGCCGGAGAGCTGAGACACCAGTCCAATAAGCCAGAGCGAGATAGCTCCGCCCAAAGCTCCAACACTGCCGATGACTCCCGCAACGGCGGCCGGCTTGACGTTACTTAGCTCTTCAACGCCTGAAAGATAGTTCGAATTCCACACGGCCATTCCGAAGGTCGTGCCAAAGAGGACTCCAACCAACATCGTTTCAGAACGAGTGAATGGTGTATAGGCGAGTGCGCATCCGACCAGGACGGCGGCCAACCCGAGAGCCCAGCGTCTGACCACAAGCACTGGGTATGTCTTGGCCAGGCGCAGCACGGCAAACCCGCTAAACATGTATCCGGTGTCGAGCCCAATAAAAGGAACGAGCATCACTCCGCCGAGTCTGAGATTGAACGTGAAATGACGATCCTGCACCAGGAAGGAAGGAAGCCAATTCATCAGAAAGTACAAACACGTATTCCCGCAGAAAGAAGCCAGCATGAATCCCCAGAACCGCTTCCTTCTGAGAAGGCTGGTCCAATCGCCTCCCAAAGCTTCTTTCACTGGCGCCTCCCGGTGCAGCTCACGTTCTACATTTGGCCGAAACCAGGACATCCATGCTATGAGCCAGGTTACCGATAGCGCGCCAATGACTACGAAGCCGGTTCGCCAGCCGTAAGAGAGGGAAAGTCCAATCATCAGAGGTTGGACGATCACCAGTCCAAGGCTGCCTCCCGCCATGTAAAAGGAGTTGGCAAGCGTCTTTTCTTTGGGCCTCATGGAGATTGATACCAACCTGGCGGTTGCCGGCCACAGTCCCGCCTCTCCGATTCCAAGCAATAGCCGAAATCCAAACAAATGCCAGAAATTTCTCGACAGCGCGGTAAGCATCGTCGCCGTCGACCACCAGGTCACAATCCAAATAAAAGCGCTCCGAATGGAAATCCTGTCGATCACTTCACCGATCAAGGCGACGGAGATTGCGTACGATATGTAGAATGCGGAAAATAGCAAGCCTAGCTGCTGGTTATTTAGACCGAATTCTTTTTGAATTACGGGACTGCTGACGCTGAGAGTTTGCCTATCCATGTAGTTCAGGACAGTTACCAGAAACAAGAAGGTCAGTATCTTCCAGTGGTTCTTGGCATTCACGCTATACAACCTCTCGGTTGTATCGAGTCCCTCCATGCTTGATCTCCTTCGCCTCATGGAGCTGGTGCTGCTGAAAATCGCGTTGCGTCTGTTCCTTAGCCATCAGGATGTGATCCTCGATCGCGCGACCTGCAACTTCGCCATCCTGTCTGTTCAGCGCTCGCATGATCTCTCGATGCTTGTAATTGAACCCGCGATGCGCTGGAGTCCGCTCACTCAAATTGCGGAATAGAGTCACATAGTCATTGATTCTATGCATCATCCCTATCAACCTGCGATTACCGCAATTGTCCAGGATGACACGATGCATCTCCCGATCGAAGTAGAGGGCCGGCCGTGAGTCCTGCTTCTTCAGGCGGTTCTCAGCCAGTGCGTGAAGATGGTTGAGATGTTCAAGTTGCTGGGCGGGAATTCGGTCCGCGCTAAGCCGGGCTGCCATAGACTCCAGAGCGATACGGAGCTCGAAAATCTCATTTATGTCCGCCTCGCTCAAGGTCACAACACGCGTTTTACTCCGCGGAATGACCTCAACGAGACCATCCCGAATCAACCTGTGGATTGCCTCGCGAACCGGGGTTCTACTCACACACAATTGGACGGCGATCTCGTCATCTTTTATACGCGTTCCCAAAGGTAAATCGTGAGCGAGAATCTTCTTCTTTATTGTCTTATAGACACTATCCGTCAGTGTCTCATACGCAATGGGAGATACCAGGTGAGGTCGTTTAGTCGTCATTTTGCAACCGTGTTATAGTCTTCCACCGCGAAAGGCGATACGAACGGCCGCTCATCAAGAAAGACCTCACGGCCTGATCTCGATGATTCATATATTGCCATAATGATTGCGAGAGACTTCCGCGCATCCTTACCAGTAAGGATTGGTTCGCGGTCCTCATTGATTGCATCCACCATATCCTGCAGTTGAATTCGGTGTCTGGTCTGGGGATAGGCCCACGGATCGTCGATATCGCCGAGATCAATTTCATGCGCGACAGGGCTAGGCGGCGGGTAATCCCTGACATTCCAAAACAGTATCTGATCATACTGAGCGTTTGCAACAATTGTTCCTCGCTCTCCGTGGATCTGCAGGTTTGACTTGAGCGCAGGGAGGATAGAGGTCGTGCTCTCAAGCAC
>Ga0302325_10034265_pt1 | contig 10385 bp, 8 predicted proteins | sample Palsa_T0_2_FD_201948 | JGI IMG/M metagenome (GOLD analysis project Ga0302325, IMG submission 201948) | Peat permafrost microbial communities from Stordalen Mire near Abisko, Sweden - Palsa_T0_2 | ecosystem: Environmental > Terrestrial > Soil > Palsa > Peat permafrost | place: Sweden: Abisko...
GTTCTGCTCGGCAACGTGCTCCACTGGGACCTCGCCTACATGGCCCGGCAGCGGCCGGTCCTGCCCGGTGGTGACGGCTTCCCCCGCAAGGTCAAGCCGCTGGTACGCCTTGGTGAGCGCGAAACGGCTGCTTATTGCGTGCTTTCGGGGATCGACTACCAGGTCGAGGAATGCCCGATGTCGGTCGGCAACCGCCAACTCGGCTACAAGGACGCCCTCAACGCCATCGAAGAACGCTCACCCGGCACCAAATCAGCCTTCTACAGCGGGTTCCTCGAGCGGGGTGCCGAACTGGTCGCGCACGCCGACGTCGATGGGCGCGAAAGCCTCCACCCATGCTCGAAGTGCGGCGCGCCGACGACGTCGCGCGAGACGTGCGCGTTCTGCCGCCTGGTCGAGCGGGCCACGAGCGAGCAGCGCCGCCGGATCACGGTGGGCACCCCGTGAGCGTGGGGGGTCGGCCGTTCGAGCCGGGCGAGAGAGTGCTCCTTTTCGATAACAAAGGTCGGCGTTACTTGGTCTCGTTGGAAAAAGGTGGCGAGTTCCACAGCCACACGGGCACGGTCGCCCACGACGCGATCCTGGGCCAGGAAGATGGGGCCACAGCCCGCTCGAGCCGCGGCTCGCGCTACATAGCTGTGCGGCCGACGCTGGCCGAGGTGGTGCTCAAAATGCCAAGGGGCGCCCAGGTCATTTACCCGAAAGACCTTGGCCCCATATTGGTGATGGCCGATATATTCCCCCATGCTCGCGTCCTCGAAGCCGGCCTGGGTTCAGGCGCCCTGTCGATGACACTTTTGCGCGCGGGTGCCGATGTCACGGGGTACGAAATGCGGGACGATTTCGCCGCTCGAGCAGTGGCCAACGTGACGAGTTTCCTCGGCGAGGGAGTGCTCAGCCGCTACCACGTCCAGGTGCGCGATGTCTACGAAGGCATCGACGAGAAAGGCCTCGACCGGGTGCTCCTGGACCTGCCTGAGCCGTGGCGCGCCGTGAAGCACGCGGCGGGAGCGTTGCGGCCAGGGGGCATCATTCTTTCCTACCTGCCTTCGGTCCCCCAGGTCATGACGTTGCGCGAGGCCCTTGACGATGCCGGTTTTGCGATGGCGGAGACGGTCGAGATCATGCAACGTTCGTGGCATATCGACGGCCAGGCGGTCCGCCCTGACCACCGCATGGTCGGGCACACCGGGTTCCTGACCTCTGCCAGGTTGTTGGCGCTGGCCCAGTGAACCTTTTCGACATCGGCATCCTCGTCTGCGCGGCCGTAGCCGCCTGGGCCGGCTGGCGGATGGGTTTCCTGGCGCGAATTTTTTCCTGGGTGGGCCTCGCCGCCGGGTTGTACTTGGCGGTTGTCTTCATGCCCAACGTCTTGGACATTTTGGGGCTGTCGTCCGCGCGGGCCCAACCGGCCAGCTCGACAGTCCGTGACGCCACCATTGTGCTGGCGGTGGTGCTGCTGCTCGGGGGGGCTTTCGTCGGCCAGGGCGTCGGGTTGTTCGTGGGAGCGAGGTTGCACTCGGTGCTCCCGTTCGGGGGCGTGAGGACCGCGGACCGGGCTGTCGGCGCCTTCGTCGGGATCCTCGGGGTATTCACGGCCCTGTGGCTGCTCGCACCGTCCCTCGCCTCAGCGCCCCCGTGGATATCCCAGCTCACGACCCATTCCGTCATAGCGCGCTGGGTCAGCAACGAGACCCACGATCACGGGTTGAGCCCGCCCAACACCCTCCAGGCTCTCCGGCGCCTCGTCGGTGAAGACGGGTTCCCGCAGGTCTTCAACGTGATCGTGCCCGCTCAGAACGTGGGCAAGCCCCCGTTCCTGGACCCGCTGGAACGTTCTGTCGTCGGCCTCGTCTCGGCCTCTACGGTCAAGGTCGAGGGGCAGGCCTGCGACCGCATCCAAGAAGGGAGCGGTTGGACGGTCGCCCCGAACCTCGTTGTCACCAACGCCCACGTCGTTGCAGGCGAACCGGCCGGGGCCACGAGCGTGTTGCTGCCCAACGGGCAGGTCAGGCAGGCCGCGGTCGTCCTGTACAACCCGGACATCGACCTAGCCCTGCTCTCGGTGCCCGGCCTCGACGAGACGCCGCTGCCGGTCGGCAAGGGGACCGTCGGCAACAAGGGCGCCGTTTTTGGCCACCCGAACGGCCAGGACCCGCTGGCGGTGCAGCCCGCTCAGCTAGCCGAGGAAGTCACGGCGGTCGGGGAGGACCTCTACAACAACAAAAGCACCCAGCGTGATGTGTTCATCCTGGCGGCCAACCTGACTTACGGGGACTCCGGGGCCCCGGTCGTGAGCACCGGCGGAAAGGTCGTCGGGATCGCCTTCGCGATAGCCCCTGACCGGCCCACCACGGCCTATGCGCTGAGCACGTCTGAGCTGCTCCCGCTGCTATCGGAGCCGCACTCGCAGGCCGTGTCTACCGAGGCGTGCGTCGACGGCTAAGACGTCCTGCTGGATGAGTAGGTAGTGCCGGCTCAGGAGTACTGCTGCCGGCCGGCTTCTACTCCTCGATGAAGATGCACTCCCCGGGGCACTCCTCCGCGGACTCCCGGGTGGCCTCTTCCATATCCTCAGGCACCACTGCTAGACCGGCATGGCCGCCGGGATCGCTAAAGATCTTGTCGCCCTCTTTGACATAGGACAGGCCATCGTCCAGCAGCGTGAACACTGCGGGGGCAATCTCCTCGCACAAGCCATCGCCTGTGCAAAGATCCTGGTCGATCCAGACCTTCATGCTCTCTCGGTTCCCTTTTGGTCGTTCGAAACGGGCGTCTTACTGGTCCCACGGTACCGGCCGGCGGGCGGAAGTGTCAATCACACCGCTGGCCCCGGTGCTGGTCAAAAGCATACGCCAGGTTCACCCCCCGGCGCAGTAACCTCAGAGTCCAAGCCGGGACTAAGCCAAAGTTGTTCACTTTTGGCCACGGACCGGACGATGTGTAGTTAGAAGGAGGTGGTCCGCTTGGCCGAGCACAACGAGCCGCCCGCTCGCGGTAGTGCGCAAGAGCGGGAAATTGTTGAACTGCGCTCCCAAGCCGGTTCGCTAGAAGCACAGGTAGCGGTACTGGAAGAAGAGATCGCAGCGTTGCGCCGGCGCCTCGCGGATGCACCGAAGAGGGTGCGCACGCTCGAGGAGCGGTTACTGGAGACCAAGGGCCAGCTTCAGCAGGCCCTGTCACAAAACGAGAGGCTCACCTACACCCTGCGTGAGGCGCGAGAGCACATCGCGTCGCTCCGCGAAGAAGTCGACAAGTTGACCCAGCCGCCCTCTGCCTACGGGACCTTCCTGAAGCTGAACGAGGACGGTACGGCGGACGTGTTCTCAGGCGGCCGCAAGATGCGGGTCGCGCTCCACCCGGGCATGGAGTCCAACGATCTGCAGCGTGGCCAGGAAGTAGTGCTGAACGAGTCGTTGAACGTCGTGCTGGCGCGGGGGAGCGACCTCTCAGGCGAGGTCGTCACGATGAAATCGCTCCTCGAAGACAACCACAGGGCCATTGTCGTCGGGCGGGCCGACGAAGAGCGGGTGGTCGAGATCGCCGAGGAGCTCATGGGCGAGAAGCTGCGGTCGGGGGACTCGCTCCTCATGGACTCGCGCTCGGGCCTCCTGCTCGAGAAGCTACCGAGGCCTGAGGTGGAAGAACTAGTGCTCGAAGAGGTGCCCGACATTTCCTATGAGGACGTCGGCGGCCTGGACTGGCAGATTGAACAGATAACCGACGCGGTCGAGCTCCCGTTCCTCTACAAGGACCTGTTCATCGAGCACAAGTTGCCGGCTCCGAAAGGGGTCCTTCTGTACGGGCCGCCTGGCTGCGGCAAGACCTTGATCGCAAAGGCTGTCGCCAACTCGCTCGCCAAGAAGGTCGCCGAGGCCAACGGCGATTCCAACACCCGTAGCTATTTCTTGAACATCAAGGGCCCCGAGCTGCTCAACAAGTACGTCGGCGAGACCGAGCGCCAGATCCGCCTCGTTTTCCAGCGGGCCCGGGAAAAGAGCGAGGAAGGCGTGCCTGTGATCGTCTTCTTCGACGAAATGGACTCGCTTTTCCGCACCAGAGGCAGCGGCATCTCCTCCGACGTCGAGTCGACGATCGTGCCCCAGTTGCTTGCTGAGATCGACGGCGTGGAAGCGCTCAAAAACGTCATAGTTATCGGTGCTTCCAACCGGGAGGACCTGATCGACCCGGCGATCCTGCGGCCGGGCCGACTGGACGTGAAGATCAAGATCGAACGTCCTGACGAGACCTCTGCGGCTCAGATATTCTCCCGCTACTTGACTTCTTCGCTGCCCCTTGACGAGGACGAAGTGCAATCGCTCGGTGGCGGCGACAGGGAAAAGACGGTACGGCTGATCATCGAACGGACCGTCGAGGAGATGTACCGCGACGACGAAGCGAACCAGTTCCTCGAGGTCACCTACCAAAATGGTGACAAAGAGATCATGTTCTACAAGGACTTTTCCTCGGGGGCCATGATCGAGAACATCGTCCGTCGCGCCAAGAAGCTGTCGATCAAGCGCCAGATCGCCGGCGAAGGCAAGGGCATCCGGACCCAGGACCTCATTGACTCCATCAAGCAGGAGTACAAGGAGCACGAGGACCTCCCCAACACGACCAACCCCGACGACTGGGCGAAGATCTCCGGCAAGAAGGGCGAGCGCATCGTCTACATCCGCACGATCACCTCGCACGGCGACGAGACCAAGGGCGGTCGTTCGATCGAGCGAGTCGCTACGGGGCAGTACCTCTAGGTTCCTTCGATAGGTCGGGCCGGCACGTCTGATGGCCGGCCCGCCTGACAGGAACGGGCACGTCCCTCAGACACACCGCCCGCCCTATGGCCCCTAAGGCTGGTGCAGCTGCTTAAAGCCGGTACCGACGAGGCTCAGTACAGACGCGTGACGAGCCCCCTGTACTAGTTGCTTGGCACGTAGTTGTACCAGCTGCCACCAATCTTGATGGAAAGGTCAAGAGAATAGACATTTGCTGTGCTGTTGTACGCGGTGACCGTCTCCGCCCATAGAGCCTTGAACGTCGCGCCGGTCGAGAAAATCGCCGCAGGGTTATGGTTGGACGAGCACTTTGGCTTTCCAGTGGCCAGGCAATCAGTCCCGGTCGAGCCGACGAGTGCATGGTTGCCGTCGATAGCCACGTAGCCGAGGGCGAAGTTCTCGAAAATTGGCTTATTCGCTGCTAAATAGTTCGCAGAGTTAGTGCGACATGTGGCCTGGAACGACGGCTCGTAGTATGAGCACCACAGTTTCAGTTGTCGTGCGTCAAGGGCGGTGACGAAGCCCTCGAGAGCTGCCCCCGGGGAGCTGTGCCCTGCGACGGTCCGCTTGGGGGGGACCACAACTACGCCGGCGCCGAGGGTTTTTGCCCAACCTGCGTCGCCGCTGAGCGAGGCCGACGGTGCAGCCTTGGAAGCGGCGAAGGCGACGGAGCTCATCGGGTTCGCCGACGCGCCCGGAGCCAGGTAAACGAGCGACGGAATTACAATTCCGAACAGGGCGAGCCCCCGCACCACCTTGTTACTGCTTGTCCTCCATAGCATCGACGGCTCTCCCTTGTTCATCAGATAACGCCTCGACACGGTATCGGTGCAACGTGCAGCATGCTTTACGACGGCTCCTCGATGCTAACCGTCGGACCATGCGGGCGAAGTGCTCCATCGAGCAGTGCCTGGACCGCGTCGCGGGCCGGTCGCGGGCCGAAGGTGCGATCCCGGGGTCGTGGTGGTCCATGCGGCCCGCTAGCCCGGCGCCGTCGTAAATGAAAAGGAGCTGGCGTCCGAGGCCCGGGGCTCCGGCTTGGGCTTGCGTATCGTGGTGTCCTGTGACGGGTGCTGTTCGGAGCTCGGCCCCTAGGGCCATGTTGTGCCCCATCATGTTGGGCCGTGAACGGGAGCTGCGGGTGTTGCAGGCGTCCTGGGGATCCCCCGGTCAAATGGTCGTGGTCCGAGGTACGGCCGGGATCGGGAAGAGCCGCCTGGTGCGGGAGTTCGCGGCCTGGGCGCGCGAGGCGGGTGGGACCGTTCTGATGGGGCGGTGCAGCCCTACCGCCGCCGATGTGCCACTTCGCCCCCTGAGGGAGGCACTGCTCACTGCAGCTCGGAGCGGGCTGCGCCCCTCTGCGAAGTTGGCCCCGTTCCTGCCCACACTGCGTGCGCTCGTCCCGGACTGGGCTGAGACGACTGGTCTGGACGCAGGTACCGGACTCGGGGCAGATAGAGGCACGATTGTCCTGGCCGAGGGGTTGTTACGCCTCATGACGGAGTGGTCGGCACCAGGTTGTCCGGCGCTGCTGGTCGTCGAGGACGTGCACTGGTCTGACCCCGAGACGCTCAAGGTGCTCGAGTACCTGGCTGACCACCTGGACGGGCAGCCGGTCCTGGTCGTTGCCACGGCGCGGGGTGACCAAGGCGGGGATGGCGTCGACATGATCGACGTGCTCGAGGCTCGTCGTGCCGCAACCGCCATCGAGGTGGAGGCGCTCGACCAGAGCCAGTCGGAGTCCGTGCTAAGACAGTGCCTGGGGGTGGAGGCGCTGCCGGCCGGTCTAGCCGAGGCCGTCGTGGCCCGCAGCGACGGCATCCCTTTCTTCATCGAGGAGCTCTTGGCTACTGCGCTGGCTGACCCGACAGGCCGGGTCGTCCCGTCATCGATCGGTGCGGCCCTGGGGGCTCGGTTGGCATCGTTGCCGGAGCCTGCCGCCGAGTTGTTGCGCTACGCGGCGGTGCTTGGGCGGCAGTTCGATTGGCACGTGGTGGCCGCCGCATTGCGCTGCCCGCCTGACGACGCAATCGTCAGGCTCCGGCGGGCGTCCGGCGCCCAATTGATCGAAGCCGACGGCGGGGGCTTCCGGTTCCGGCACGCGCTGACCGTCGACGCGGTGCAAGCCTTGCTGCTCCCCGGGGAGCGCCAAGCGATCTGTGCGAACCTGTCGGATGCGTTGGAAAATCTTCACCCCGACTTGGAGGGTGAGCTCTGCCAGTTGGCCGCAAACCTGGCCGAGGGGGCCGGTAACCACGTTCGTGCGGCGGCACTGTGGCTGGAAGCCGCCCGACGGGCTTTGCGGGAGGGATCGCTCGCTTCGGCGGAGGTGCTTGCGCTCCGGGCTCAAAGCGAGCGCCCGGTGGAAGCGGGCCGGGTGCTGCTGTCGACGTGGGTGCTGGCTGGTCAGCCCCTTCTGGCCGTGGAGGCCGGGCACCGGATCCTCTCGTCAACCGCCGATCCCGCGTTACACACCGAGGTGCGCTTCGACCTGGTCGACGCAATGATCGACGCCGGCCGCTGGGACGACGCGAAGGCCTATCTGGACGGCGTACGTAGTACTTCGGGCACGATTGGCCTGCACAAAGCTCGTCGGGCGATCGGTGAAGCGGAGGTGGCGTTGGCCCACGGCGACCGGCCCGCCGCGCTGGCCTTCGCCCGCACCGCGTTGGCCGAGGCGAACGACGCCGGCCTCAGTGAGGAGAAGTGCCGAGCACTCTGGTTGATCGGCCGAGTCGAGCGGGGGAGGGACGCCGGAGCGGCGTCGGCGGCGTTCGAGGAGGCCTACCGGTACGCCTCGCGGCATCGGCTGGCGGTCTACCGAGCCCGGGCGTTGCTGGAGCTGGGGACGATCGACATGTTCGAGACGTTGGCGACCGGGCGGCTTGAACAGGCGCGCCAAGATGCGCTGGCGACGGGGGCGTTGTCGACCGTGGCGATGATAGACCTGCAGCTCGCTGCGACGTTCAGCTGCCGCGGTCAAGCGGCGCTCACGCTGGCGTCCGCAGAGCGGTGCGAAGAGGTTTCGCGACGGTTCGGCCTGTCTTCACTGTCGATGAGCCTGGCCCTGCAAGGCGTGGCCTACGGGTTCTCGGGCAATCCAACAGAGATGGAGGAGAGGGTAGCCGCGGCACGGGGAACGGGAGGCGACCGCGACACGGTCGAGATGATCACCTTGGCCAACGGCGTCGCTCTCTACCACTTGGGGGAAGGGCAGTTCGGCGCCGCAATCGCCGCGCTGGACCGAGCGATGGACCTGCTGCGAGGGGCGGGCGGCGGGGCCCACCCGTTCCCGGGACGCTGGGCGCTCGTGCGCACGTTGGTCGATGACGGTGGCGCGGGTGCCCGGGCAGAGTGCCGGGCGCTCGACTTCGACACGGCAATGAGCCGAGCCACTTTGCGGATGGCTGATGCGGTAGCTTCCGGCCGGGAAGGTGGCGACGCCGGGACGATCTTCGCCGAGGCCGATGCCGCGCTTGGTCGTTTCGAGGCAGGGTTCCTGCGGAGCCTGGCCAGGCTGTTGGTCGCCCCGTGTGCCCACCGTGACGGGTGGGGAGACCCGCCAGCCTGGCTCCGCGAGGCCCTGTCCAATTTCGACCAACTCGACTTGGCGAACTTCGCCGGGCAGTGCCGCTCGGCGCTGCGCGCGATGGGTGAGCCGGTCCCCCGTCGGGCTCGGTCCGAGGCGGCGAGTGTCCCCGGGCCCTTGGCCGCCCAGGGTGTGACCGCACGGGAGGTTGAGGTGATGGCGCAGCTCGTCGCCGGGCGCTCGAACCGCCAGATCGCCGAGGCTTTGTACTTGTCGGTCCGTACAGTCGAAAAGCACGTCGAACGGCTACTTATGAAGACGGGCTGCTCCCGTTCTGACTTGGGCGACCTGGCCGCGGATGCCGGGGTCCTGCCCGCGGACTGAGACCCGGCGCCCGCCGCCTCGGCGCGCCGCAGCGGCCCGCCAACTTAGGTACGTAGTCGAAACCGGGAAGTGTCGTAGCGCGCTACCGATTACACGCACAGCCTCGAGGAGGACGATGAGTGCGAGCCCAGCAAGGGACAATCTCACAACAAGGAGAAACCGATGAACACAACCCTGACCGGCAAATCCGTCCTCGTAACCGGTGCCAACCGAGGCATCGGACAGGCCCTCGTGGCCGAAGCGCTCCAAAGGGGTGCCAAGCGGGTTTACGCGGGCACCCGCCAGCCCATGGCCCGCACCGACGAACGGGTCACGCCCCTCGCACTGGACATCACCGACCGGTCCGATATCCACGCGGCCGCAGAAATCGTCGGCACGCTCGACCTGCTCATCAACAATGCCGGCGTCGGGCTCCATGACGACCTGAACGAGCGGGCTGCCCTCGAGGCACACCTAGCCGTCAACCTGTTCGGTCCTTACGACATGACACAGGCATTTCTTCCGGCTTTGACCTCTCGCCGCGGTGCCGTCGTCAATGTGCTGTCGATCGCCGCGCTCGCCGCCTTGCCGATTATCCCGTCCTACTCGGTGTCCAAGGCAGCCGCGTTCTCGCTCAGCCAAAACCTTCGCCCGCTGCTCGCTAGCCGAGGCGTGAGTATGCACGCGGTTTTGGTTGGGCCGACCGACACCGAGATGTCTCGTGGCTTCGACGTGCCCAAGGTCTCGGCCGAATACGCGGCGGCGGCCATCCTCGACGGAGTCGAAGCCGGGCACGACGAGATCTTCCCCCACCCCATGCTCGACGCCGTGGCGCTGAGTTGGAGCCTCGGCGAGATCAAGTCCCTTGAGCGCCAGTTCGCCTCGTTCGTCGCACCGGCGCTCGTCGCCTCGTAGCCGACCAGCCCCCGTCAGACAGGAGATCATCATGGCTATCCAAAGTTTTCAGAGCACGTTCTTAGTCACGCAATCACCCGACGAGGTCTTCGCTGCCGTCACGAACCCCAGGAAATGGTGGACGGGCGATATCGAAGGAAGCACCGGCCAGGTAGGCGATGAGTTCTCCTACCGCTACGAGGACATCCATTTCTCCAAGCAGAAGGTCACCGAACTCGTCCCAGGGCGCAAGGTCGTGTGGCTGGTCGTCGAGTCTGAGCTCTCCGGGCCAGAGGACCCGAGCGAGTGGACCGGCACCGAGATAATTTTCGAGATCAACGAGCGGGACGGCCAAAGCGAACTTCGCTTCTCCCACCTCGGTTTGGTGCCTGAGTTCGAGTGCTTCGAGTCTTGTTCGAGCGGCTGGAGCTTCTTCATCAACGGGAGCCTGCGGCGCCTGATCACGACCGGCGAAGGCCCGGCCCTCCCTCCCTGGGCCTGACCGGGCCTAAGTGTTGGTCGCAGTGGTGAGCTCGGCGAGCGCTCCGGCGAGGAGCCATCGGCTTGCGTCGAGAAGCGTTTTCTTGGCGGCGGGCACGTCGAGCCCCACGGCATCAGCAGGTATGGATTGATAGCGGGGCCATCGTCGCCCGACTGAGCGCTCCTTAGCTAAGGCGAATAGGCTCGCGGAGGTGCAGGGCGGGCTGACATCCGGGGTAGCGCTTCGAGAGTGGGGCGAGCCTGGCCTCCCAGAGGTCTTGTTGTGGCCCGGCCTCGGCTCGACCGGAGCCTATTTCGGAGCCGTAGCGGAGGCCTTGCCCGGG
>Ga0302325_10034269_pt1 | contig 10384 bp, 10 predicted proteins | sample Palsa_T0_2_FD_201948 | JGI IMG/M metagenome (GOLD analysis project Ga0302325, IMG submission 201948) | Peat permafrost microbial communities from Stordalen Mire near Abisko, Sweden - Palsa_T0_2 | ecosystem: Environmental > Terrestrial > Soil > Palsa > Peat permafrost | place: Sweden: Abisko...
GCGCCTTCGCCCTGCGCCAACCATGACACGTTGACCCCCGCCGCCTCCGCCAGAGCAACCAGACGATCCCGACTGGGTTCGGCGACGCCCTTGAGCCACTTGCGAAATGCGGACGGCGACACGCCGGTAGCTTTGGCCAGTCGGTCAGCACTGGGCCATTGCTGAACGACCAACTGAAGACGCGCCACGAAGCCGGCTTGGTCCGCGCCGGCCGTGCGTGAGCGAAGCTTGCGCTCTATGGGCGTGCCGGTGCGCACTATGCGAAGCTCAATTGCATGATAGCCGGCACTTTTCGACCTAGACCTCTGCAAAGTTCACGGCTAAAGGCTTCACAAGTTCCCACTTTTCACCAATTCTCTAAAGAGAATTCTGAGTATGCGCGTCTACCCGCCTCCGAGGAAAGCTGACTGGCACCCGGCTGATGTGTTGGCCGCTCTGAAGAAGCGCGGCAAGACCCTTTCGGGGTTGTCGCGAGCCAACGGATACCACGCAACCGCCGCCGGAAAGGCGCTCAAAAAGCCGTGGCCCGCGTTGGAAAAACTGATCGCGACAGAGTTGGGCTTGCGTCCGGCGGACATCTGGCCGAGCCGCTATAGTCAAAGTCACCCCTATCCTCCTAGCACGAAACGAAATTCTGCCAGGTAACAGATATTTTACCTTGCGCCTGAAAGTGCCTTCCCTTCGCTGCTGCCGAACACCATAAGAAGAGGTCTGCCCAGAGTGACGCGCACTGCGTTCCGCGGGCCGTATCTCGGCATAAAGCGGTGCCATTTTCAGCACTTTGCAGACCCGACCGATAAAGCTGTTGTCCGTTGCCGACGCCCCTATCCCTCTAGGGGGGCAACTCGCTTGCCTCCAAGTTCGTTCCCAGGCTGACTGTCGGGGGTCGATGCGTGCTGCTCCCGTCGATATGGCGGGGGGACTACCAGCATGACGACGATCGTCTTGTTATTGGTGGAGGACGACTCCGCTCTCCAGGAATTACTGCACACTGAACTCGAGGGCGCCGGATTCGAGATCGCCGCCGCCAGTGATGGAAAGCAGGCGCTGGCTGAACTGGCTGTGGACGCTGACCGGTTCAGAGCGGTTATCACCGATATCAAGCTCGGAAGCGGACCAGATGGTTGGGAGATCGGTCGGCGCGCCCGCGAACTCGTCCCAGCTATGCCCGTGGTCTATATGAGCGGCGACAGCGCCACCGAATGGGCGTCCAAAGGCGTCCCGAACAGCGTGATGCTCGCCAAGCCTTTCGCGCCCGCGCAACTCATCACCGAGATCTCCCGCCTCATTACAGAGGCGGACATACACCGGATGGGTTGAGCGCGTCCGCAGCAAAGGCCAAGAAGCTGGTGCTGGCAACAGGTGGGAGATAGTCAGACGACCTCGGCGGCGGCCGGCCCTCGATAAGAGACAGATCAAGACAGACGCGTGCGCCCGACGGCGGCGTTGGCCTCGCCGTCTGGGTATCGCGCTGGTCCTCGACATTCTCACTAGCGATGGGTCGCCCATGGCAGACGCTGCCGACCACCCTCGAAGCCGGCTCCCCTCCTGCCATGATCAGTCCGGCCATTCACGAGAGGGCCTTGCTAACCCCAACGCCGGTCGCGCGCTTCAATGTTACTCGTGGTCGCCGAGTTCGGAACAGTGTGCAACGGACCCGGGGCGCGACGGCGTTGGGGATGCGACGGGCTCGGACGGTCAGCTGTTGTACTTGAACGCCGGCAACGCCGTCAGCGAATCTTTCGTCGCACCGCGCAGCAATATCTGTTTGTCCGTCACCTCGAGTGAGTTGAAGGGCACGACGACGTATTTCGAGCCCATTCCCAGAAACCCGCCGACCGAAAGGACCGCGAAGGGCACCCTCTCGTTGGGGGTGACGATCAGGTCGTCAATTGTCCCGACCGTCTCGTTGGCCTCGTTGACGACCGTGCTGCCCACCACCTTGGATGTCCGATAACCGGTGGCAAGCGTCGACGGGTCGATTTTCATCAGGGTTACGGTTTGCGGCGCGCCCTGCGCAAACGCGGCACTGCTCAGTGATGCCGCGAGAATGGCAGCACCTGCGAGATGTGTGATCGAACGTGTCATCATCGCTCCGTTCAATTGTATGATGCGCAACGGTGCCCGGAGCCACGATTGCTCCTGTCCCGGGCACCTCTCATGGCACTACTTTTTCAGCGCATCCTTCACGCCGCCGACGGCGTTCTGGACCTTGCCTTCTACCTTATCGGCCTTACCGTCGGCCTGCAGCTTAGCGTCGCCGGTAACCTTGCCGGCAGCTTCCTTGACGGCGCCCTTGGCCTGCTTGGCCGCACCAGCGACACGATCCTTGTCCATCTCGCAGTTCCTTCATGTTTTGCCGGCTTTCCGGACAATTCCGGCATTGGCCGGCCGCGTTCTCGCTAACGACAATCCTTCGGACCGTCCGGTAGCGCTTCGTCGGCAGATAACCAAAGATCCCAGCTTCCATCAGGCAGCTCGGTCCGTAGGTGTAGTTTACGATCTGCACTGTTCCGTGGACCGGCAATGGACGAGACAGGAGAAGAGGGTCGGCCAGACACGAACCTTGCTCAGGGCTATCCTGTTGAACATCCACAACCGCTCGGATGCAGCGGGTCGCATCTCCAACCCGGACGACGATGGTTAGTTCCATGTCGGAGAGCCGATTGTCAGATCATTCGCCTCTGCGGCGTGCGTCCGTGAGACCCAGGTCGTGTCCCTGAACGTGGTGTCGGAGTGATGCGCCTGAGCAGCGTTGGCTGGGCGCCGCAAGCGGTCGGGAGGCTGTTAGCGCGTGGTGAACGAAGGCGGCATCGCCGCAGGTCTGAACCACGCGATCAAACAGAGAGCGGGGGGAGATACGCGCGTCCGTCCGCGCTCGTCCCGCCCGGGCGACACGTTGGTGCCGAGCCACAGTGCCGAGGTGCCGACTTGACCGCGCTTGGGTCGGCCGATAGCCTCAACAGCAGAGCTTTGCCGACCAGCCGGAGAGACATCATATGACTTGGAAGACCCCGAAGATCATCGAGATCGCGCTGGGTGCGGAAATCAACTCGTACGCCTGCGCCGACCCGAAGTAATTCCCCGCGCGCCGCATCGCTGGCGCGATAGACGGCAAAATACCATCCATGCGCGCTTGCGTCCTTGGCGCTGCTGCCGGCGGTGGATTTCCACAATGGAATTCGAATGCGATCGCCTGTCGGCGCGCCAGGGCGGGCGATCGTCACGCTAGGCCGTGCTCGCAGGCATCAGTGGCTGTCAGCGCCAATGGTGACCATTGGTTTCTGCTGAACGCGTCGCCCGACCTGCGCCAGCAGATCGGTGCGACCGTAAGCCTGCAGCCCCATGAGGGTTTGCGCTCATCGCCGATCGCCGGCGTCGTCCTGACAGGCGGCGATGTCGATGCGATTGCCGGCCTGCTGACAATGCGCGAACGCCACGCATTCACCGTGTACAGCACCGCCCAAATTCACCAGATCCTGGACGCAAACCCGATCTTCGAGGTGCTGGCCCGCGATATCGTTTCGCGCCAGCACATCGCGGTGGGAACGCCGACGGCGCTGGTGCTGCCGGATGGCTCGCCCAGCGGCCTTTCGGTGGAATTGTTTTCGGTTCCCGGCAAGGTTCCCCTCTACCTTGAGGAAGTCACGAAAGCGCCTGGCATCGCCGAAGGCGAAACGACCGTCGGCGCCGAGATCAGCGACGGGCATCGGCGATTGGTCTTCATTCCCGCCTGTGCCGGGATGACCGAAACGCTCGCGCAACGCCTGCGAGGCGCGGATGTGGTGTTGTTCGATGGCACGCTGTGGACCGATGACGAAATGCTGCGCGCCGGGGTTGGCAGCAAGACCGGGCTGCGCATGGGACATATGAGTGTCAGTGGACCACGCGGAACGATTGCGGCCTTCAAGGCAATCGATGTTGGGCGGAAGATCCTGCTGCACATCAACAATTCCAACCCTATCTTGCTGGCTGATTCGCCGGAACGAGCGGAAGCGGTGGCGGCCGGCTGGGAAGTTGCCTGCGACGGCATGGAGATCCGATTATGAGCGCGCGCGTTCTGTCTCCCGATGAGCTGGAAGCGGCGTTGCGGCAGATCGGCGCCGAGCGGTACCACTCGCGGCATCCGTTCCATAAGATGATGTATCAAGGCAAGCTGAACCGCGGACAGCTGCAGGCCTGGGCACTCAATCGCTACTACTATCAGGCGCGCATTCCGGCGAAGGACGCGACGCTGATCGCCCGCCTGCCGACGCCCGAACTGCGCCGCGCCTGGCGGCGACGCCTGCATGATCACGACGGCGATGAACCTAACACCGGTGGTATCGAGCGCTGGTTGCGGTTGACCGACGGGCTCGGCCTCGATCGCGACTACGTGGTTTCGACCGCCGGTCTGTTGCCGATCACGCGGTTCGCCGTCGATGCCTATGTGGACATCGTGCGCGACCGGTCGATCCTGGAAGGCATTGGGTCGTGCCTGACGGAATTGTTCTCGCCGATGATCATTGCCGAGCGGGTCGGCGGCATGCTGGCGAATTACAGCTTCATTACCGCTGACACGCTGGGCTATTTCACGCCGCGGCTGGCCCAGGCGCCGATGGATGCGGAATTCGCGCTCGCCTACGTCAAGGAGCATGCGCGTACGCCGGAGCAACAGGAAGCGGTGCTGGCGGTATTGCGTACCAAGTGCGACATTCTCTGGGCGATGCTGGACGCGCTGCATCTGGCTTATGTCGATCCGGGGATGATTCCTCCGGGTGCGTTCGCGCCGGCAATTGGGTGAACGACGAGGCAGCCATTCCGGCGCTCGCTGTCGGCGTCAAATTCCGCTTCGACACGGTGCGTCAGGCGTGGGTGGTGCTGGCGCCCGAGCGATTATTCCTGCCCGACGAACAGGCAGTCGCGATCCTGACTCTGGTCGATGGCGCACGGACCCTGGGCGCGATCATCGATGATCTTGCCGCACGCTTCGATGCGTCGCGCGCGCTGATCGCCGGCGATGTCGCGACCATGCTGCAGGATCTCGTCGATAAAGGCGTGCTGCGGTGGTGAACACGATCGATCCGCCAATGGGTCTGGTGGCCGAGCTCACGCACCGCTGTCCGCTGCAGTGCCCGTACTGCGCCAATCCCGTCGCGCTGCATCGATCCGGCGCAGAACTGGACACGGCGACCTGGCGCCGCGTGCTGCACGAAGCGGCGGCGCTAGGCGTGTTGCAGCTGCATCTGTCCGGCGGCGAACCGACGGTGCGCAAGGACCTGGTCGAGTTGGTTCGTGCCGCGGCGGCACTCGGCCTCTACAGCAACCTGATCACATCAGGCGTGTTGCTGGATGCGCCATTGTTGCAGCGCCTGGTGCAGGCCGGACTGGATCATGTCCAGATCAGCTTGCAGGACGCCGATCCGGGCAACGCGGATCGGATCGGCGGCTTTGCCGGTGGTCATGCGCGCAAGCTGACGGCCGCACGCGCGGCCAGGCAGGCCGGGCTGGCGCTGACCCTTAACTTCGTCGTGCACCGGCAAAACCTGACGCAGCTTCCCGCCATGCTCGATATTGCTGAAGTGCTGGGGGCCGGCCGCGTGGAGATTGCGCATGTGCAGTATCACGGCTGGGCGTTGCCCAATCGCGATGCGCTGCTGCCGAGCCGCGCCGAATTGGACAGGGCGACCGCGACGGTGGAGGCAGCGCGTCAGCGCCTCAAAGGTCGGCTTGTCATCGATTACGTGGTTCCCGACTACCACGCACGGCGGCCGAAGGCCTGTATGGGCGGTTGGGGCCGCCGCTTCATCACGGTCACACCGGCGGGCAAGGCATTGCCCTGCCACGTTGCCGAATCGCTGGCCGGGCTTGCGTTCCCCTCGGTGCGTGAGCAGTCGCTCGCGGCAATATGGCACGATGCACCTGCATTCGCCCGCTTTCGTGGCACCAGCTGGATGCCCGAGCCGTGCCGGTCATGTGACCGTCGGGAGATCGACTGGGGCGGCTGCCGCTGTCAGGCCTTTGCACTGACCGGCGATGCGTCGCGCACCGACCCGGCATGTGAGAAGTCGCCGGACCACGCGACGATACTGGCGGCCGTGGCGGCGCGCAGCACCACGCCACCGGACTTCACCTATCGTCGCTACACCAACGCGCGTGAGATAGTCGATTGATATCGTGGAGAGCGAGGGTCATGTCTTCGTATCGCTCACGATACGCAAATATCTACGCCGGACGCGCACAAACAGCGTCATCATTCGCGACGTGCAACTTACCGATTTGGCGGTTCCAATTGCAGGCCCGTCGCTTGTGACGTACGTACGATCCGGGAATAACGCTCTCGTGGGAGTAGCGCATTGAGCTTTTCGGGGATTTTCGCGCGAATGGTCGCGGTGATCGGCGGCACGGCACTCCAGGTGCGGCGGCTGACACAGGGTACCCACCAGCCGGCGTGGGGCAGCGCTCCGACCATTCCGGCGGCAAGGCCACAGGGCAGCATTCCGACCCTCAAGATGCCGACGGCTCAGGGATGGGCCGAGGGACACACGCCGATCGCGGCGCCTGGGCTCAAAGTCAATGCGTTCGCGACCGGTCTCAAGCATCCGCGCTGGATCTACGTACTGCCGAATGGCGACGTGCTGATCGCCGAGTCCACGAACCAGCCCAGAGCCGTCATGCGAAATATCTTCGACTACGCCATGGCCAGCACGATGAAGCGCGCCGGTGCCGCTGGCGTCAGCGCGAACCGCATCACGCTGTTGCGTGACGCGGATGGCGATGGCGTGGCCGAAATCCAGGAGGTGTTCCTGCAGGACCAGAACCAGCCGTTCGGCATGGCGCTGCTGGGCGATACATTCTACGTCGGCAACACCGATGGCGTGGTTGCCTTTCCCTATACGGCGGGCGCGACCCGTATCACCGCGCCCGGGCGAACACTGGCCACGTTCAAGCCCGGCGGCCATTGGACCCGAAGCCTGCTGCCAAGCCCGGACGGGCGGAAGCTCTACGTGGGCGTCGGCTCGTCCAGCAACATCGCCGAAAATGGCATGGCGGCCGAGGAAGGCCGCGCCCTGATCTACGAACTCGATCTCGCCAGCGGTCGGGGCCGGACGTTTGCCGGTGGTCTGCGCAACGCGGTGGGCATGGCGTGGGAGCCGCGGACCGGCGCTCTCTGGACTGTGGTCAACGAGCGCGACGGTCTGGGCGACGAGACGCCGCCGGACTATCTGACCTCGGTGCGTGAGGGGGGCTTCTACGGCTGGCCGTACTGCTATTGGGGGCAGACGGTGGATGATCGGGTGCCGCAGGATCCGGCAGCGGTCGCAACGGCCATAACGCCTGACTACGCGCTGGGCGGCCACACCGCGTCGCTGGGCCTGTGTTGGTTGCCCGCCGGGACGCTTCCGGGCTTTCCGGATGGCATGGCCATCGGTCAGCACGGCTCGTGGAATCGTAGCACGCTGAGCGGCTACAAGCTGGTGTTCGTGCCGTTCGCGGATGGCCGCCCAGCCGGGCCGCCGCGCGATATCCTGTCCGGGTTTCTCGCGCCGGACGAGCGTGTGTCCTATGGACGGCCGGTGGGCGTGACGATCGGCCCCGACGGCTCGGTGTTGATGGCGGACGATGTGGGCGATGTCATCTGGCGGGTGACGGGTGCGCGGCAGAACTGAGCGGGGTGCGATGCCGCGACGATTGGTACCTGTGCTCCTGTGCGACCGGGAGCACAGGTACCAATCGTCGGACCACTTCGCGAGCAACCTCGCGCCAGATCTCGTTACCTTGGTAAAGGATTCGTCAACCCTCGTTGGCTAGCGTTGACGCATGTCCGACCCATGCCCAACGGAAGTCGAGCCTCGCCTGACGGTTTGCTTGTGCACGCACAACCGGCCCGACTACGTCCGCGACTGCTTGGCCGCTCTGGGCCGGCAGACCGTGGGCGCGGCGCGGTTTGGCGTCCTGGTCGTCGACAGCGGCTCGGCGGAGAGGGTCCGTGCGGCGCTGGTCGACATCGTTGCCGCCCACCGGAACGCCCGGCTGATCGCGCTGGAGCGCCCCGGCGTCAGTCTGGCGCGCAACGCCGGCGCGCGCGAGGTCGGCGCCGGATATATAGCCTATATCGACGACGACGCGATTGCGGCGCCCGACTGGGTCGAACGCATCCTCGCCGCCATCGAGGAAACGCCAGACCCGCCCGCCGTGCTGGGCGGGCGCATTCTTCCGCTATGGGAAGCCCCGCTGCCCGCTTGGTGGCCTGCCTCGCTGCTGGGGGTGTTGTCGATCATCGAAACCGAGGGGCGCGGCGAATATCGCGGCCCCGATCTGCCACCGGCGCTCGAGCCATACGGCGCCAACATCACACTGCACGTGCCGGCGATGCTCGCGGCGGGCGGCTTCGGCACCACTGTCGGACGCCGCGGCGACGTCCTGCTGTCCGACGAGGAGGTGCAGCTTGCCTGGCGAATGCAGGATGCCGGCTATTCGGTGCGGTATGATTCGCGCATCGTGGTGCAGCACCGTATCCAGCCGGGCCGCCTCACTCCCAGGTGGTTGTTGTCGCGACTGTATTGGCAGGGCGTTTCGACGGTTGTCAGCCGCCGGCTGCTGGGGCATCCGGGCGCGGTCTGGCGCGAACTGCCGCGCCGACTGATGGTGGTGTTGACCTGCGCACCCTCGGCGCTTTGCCCGCGCGACAGCCCAAGTTGGATCGCTTGGCGATGGCGCTTCGCCTACGCGCGCGGCTTTATCCGCGCCACATTCCACTGGCGTCTGAACCCGGAAGGTTGAACCGCAATGCAGCTTTATGCCTGGCGGGGCGCGGTGCGGAACTTTGGCGACGAGCTAAACCACCTGCTCTGGCCGTCGCTGCTGCCCGGCCTGGTCGATGACCCACAGGCGTCACCCAGCCGGTACGACGATGGCAAACTCGACGATGGCGCGTTGGATGGCGGCCCATTGGATGGTGGCGCATTCGACGGCGACCCGTTGGACGATGAGGGGCAGGATTTGTTCCTCGGCATTGGCTCGGTGCTGGACGCGCGCCATTCCGCGCATCGGCGCAAGATCGTGGCCGGTGCCGGGTTCGGCGGCTACGAGAGGCCTGCGTCGCTCGACGGGTCGTGGGAAATCCACTGGGTCCGCGGGCCTCGCACGGCGCACGACCTCGGCCTGCCGAGGTCCTTCGGCCTCGGCGACCCGGCTAGCCTGCTGCCGCTGGTCCATCCCGTCCCCCGGCATGACACCGGCACAATTGGCTTCATGCCGCACTTCGAAAGTCTCGCCCGCGGCGCCTGGCACGCCGTAGCCGCGGCCGCAGGCGTCATACTGATCGACCCGCGCGCCCGGCCATACGCCATACTTGACCAGATCGCCGGCTGTCGCGTGTTGCTCAGCGAGGCACTCCACGGCGTGATCGTCGCCGACGCGATGCGGGTTCCCTGGGTGGCGCTGACACCTCTCGTGGCAACCCATCGCGCCAAATGGCTGGATTGGGCCGACACACTGGATCTGACGATCCGGTTCCAGGCGCTGGCGGCCTCCTCTCCGCGCGAACGTCTCGAGGTAGCGTTCATCGCCAGCCGCCGCTTGCTCCGCGCCGGCATCGCACAAGCGGCCGCGTTGGCTCAACGCTTCGACCACCGGTCGGTGTACCTCGACCGCGCGGCCGCCGCTCTCCGACGGGCGGCCGAGGCGCCACCGCAACTGTCCGGGTGCCACACGCTTCGCATCGCACAGGAGCGCATGCTTAATCGTCTCCACGTCCTGCGGGCCGGGCGTGGCGCAAACACGCACGCAGCACGAAATGCACCCCGTCGGCTCCTGGATGCAGCGGGCGCAAGTTGAGGAGGGAGTGCGACGATAAATTGTCCCCACCTATCAACGCTTCCATAGCAAACAGCGGAGCAAGCCCTGGGGGATGGATTGATTGGGCACTTGCGATGCTGTTCGCCGGCACCGCCAGACGCCCAGGAAGGGAAGCAACTTCCACGGAGCGGTCTATCCCGCGTCCGATGGCACCCAATTTCGGGGACCTTGTCCCGAGACAACCTGGTTCCAGGTAAATCGGGGCACTACGCCTCGCTGATGGGTATCAGCACAAACACGGCCGCCGATCTGTGCTGGCAATCGCCCCCCGGCCAATCAGCACAAATCGGCAGCTGGCCCACGGGCAAGGCGAAATCAATCAACGCCGGCGTCAGATCACGGCCAACAGCGCGCAGGCGGCCGAGGGAATGAACCCCTCGACCGTCTGCACGCAGCGATCAGTAAACCGAGCGACCTCGAGCGTGGTCGTCCACGAAGTTGGCGTCGAACACGCGCGGCAGGTCGCCGCGGCTCAGACCGATATCGGACAATTCGCGGTCGCTCATTGTCTCCATCTCGGCCAGCGTGGACTGCCTGTTCGCCC
>Ga0302325_10034270_pt1 | contig 10384 bp, 9 predicted proteins | sample Palsa_T0_2_FD_201948 | JGI IMG/M metagenome (GOLD analysis project Ga0302325, IMG submission 201948) | Peat permafrost microbial communities from Stordalen Mire near Abisko, Sweden - Palsa_T0_2 | ecosystem: Environmental > Terrestrial > Soil > Palsa > Peat permafrost | place: Sweden: Abisko...
CGGCCAATCCTATTCCGGCGCCAATCCGCGCATCGGGGCGCGTGAAGAGCGGGAGCGCGTGGAGCCCGTCGTCGCCGCGCTCGTTCGCGACGGGCTCGGCGTGCCGCTATCGGTCGACACGTTCAAGAGCGATGTGGCCGAAGCGGCGCTCGCCGCAGGTGCCGATCTGATCAACGATTGCAGCGGACTGTCCGACGAAAAGTTGGCGGCGACCGTCGCCCGCTACGATGCCGGCCTCGTCGTGATGCATCTCAAGGGCGAACTCAACCGGCGCGAAGCGGACTATCCGTACGAGGACGCGCTCGGCGAGATTCTGGGCGCCTTGCGCGACCTCACCGAGCGCGCGCTCGCGGCCGGCGTATCGCGCGAGGGGATTCTCGTCGATCCCGGGCTCGAGTTCGGAAAAGAACCGGGCACCGATCTCGAGATCCTGGAGCGGTTCGGCGATCTGCGTTCGCTCGGCTTTCCGATTCTGTTCGCGGCTAGCCGCAAACGCTTCATCGGCCGCGTCTTCAACCGGCCCGCACGCGAACTGCTGGTCCCCTCGCTCGCGGCCGCGGCTCTCGGCATCGCGGCGGGTGCTCGCGTCGTCCGCGTCCACGACGTGGCGGAGACCTCGGCGCTCGTGCGAATGCTCGCCGTCGTGCAACGTGAGAATCGCCTGCGCCACGAGTTCGCGCCGCCGGCTTAGATGTACACCGTTTATCTCGGCCTCGGCTCCAATCTCGGCGACCGCCAGGGCAACATTCTGGGGGCTTTGCAGAAGCTGCGTGCCAGTTGCACGATCGAAGCGGTCTCGTCGTACTATGAGGCCGAGCCCGCCGGCGGCGTGACAGGTCCCGCGTTTCTCAACATCGCGGCCTGCGTTCGCACGGCGCTCGATCCGGCCGCTCTCGAACGAACCCTGCGTTCGGTGGAAGTTGCGGTCGGACGGCGCGGATCGGGACCGCTGACCGCGCGCCCGATCGATATCGACATCCTGCTCATCGAAGGCGTGGTCCGCGATTTCGGACGCTTCGAGGTTCCACACCCGTTCCTGGCGCGGCGCGCCTTCAATCTCATACCGCTAGCCGAGATCGCGCCCGGCGTCGCGGTTCCGGGTACGGGCCACACCGTCGCGGAACTCGCGCGGGCCGTCGAGAGCGGCGGCGTCGTGAAGAAAACGCGCGCGCTGCACTTCTTCGCGAACCGGCAGGAGGAGGAGCCCGACGTAAAGCTCTCGATCAACCGCGCCGGCGTTTCGAACGTGAAGCGGATCGTGCGCCTGCAGCTCGGCGGTGCCGAGACGGTGTTCAACGGTGAGTTCTCGATGGTGGCCGACCTCGCGCCCGATCGGGCCGGCGTCCACATGTCGCGCTTCTCGGAGCTGCTCGAGGAAGCGACCCTCGAAGTGCTCGCGCGCTCCGAACGGCCGGGACGAATCGAAGACGTCGTGACGGCGATCGCGCGCGAAATCGTCGACTCGCAGAAAGCGCTGCGCGCCGACGTGCGGCTGCGCGCGAGTTTCGGCCTCGAACGCTGGACGCCCGTGAGCGGCAAGCGCGGTGAGGAGACCTACACGTTGATTGGGATCGCGCACGCCGATCGCAGCGGCGTGCGGCGCGTGGTCGGGGTCGAAGCGGAGGGAATGACGGCTTGTCCCTGCGCGCAACTGATGGTGCGCGAGCATTCGCTGCGCGAACTCCAAGACGCCGGCTTCAGCGAGGACGACGCAAACCGCGCGCTCGACGCACTGCCGGTCGCGACCCACAACCAGCGCGGCCGCGGCGCGATCCTGATCGGATCGGGCGACGAGCGCGAAGACCAGATCGCCGCCGAAGACCTCGTGGAGATCGTCGAGAACTCGATGTCGAGCGAAACCTACGATCTCTTGAAGCGGCCCGACGAGTTCTTCATCGTGAACAAGGCGCATCACAACCCCAAGTTCGTTGAAGACGTGGTGCGCGGAATCATGGCTCGCGCGCTCGACGTCTACGCCGACTTTTCCGACGCCGCGTTCGTGTTCGCGTCGCAAGTCAACTACGAATCGATCCACAAGCACGATGCCTTCGCCGAAGCGTACGGCACGTTCGGCGAACTGCGCGACGAGTTGCGCACGGGGATCTACACGGGCGCGAAGACCGATCTCGCGAGCTGGCTCGGAACCAAGCCCTCTGCGATCGTCGCCTAGCTCGAACGCGGTGCCGCCCGCGCCGTTCGAGGTTTGGGCCTCGCCGGAACCGACGGTCGCCCGCATCGACGCGACCACGAGCCGCGATCAATTGGCCGACACGGGACACGACCTCCGCGAGGCCGACCTCGATCTGCTCGCGAGCCTCGGCGTGAGCGCGACCCGCTATCCCGTGCTGTGGGAGCGGGTCGCACCCGCGGATCCCGCGGAACTCGACCTCGGGTGGGCGTCGCGCCGCCTCGAACGGCTGCGTGCGCTCGGCGTGGAACCCGTGGTAACGCTCTTGCACCACGGCTGCGGCCCGCGTTACACGAGCCTCGTCGACCCGGCGTTTCCGGAGCTCGTCGCGCGCTACGCGGGCGCCGTTGCGGCCGCGTTTCCCTGGATCCGGCGCTGGACGCCGATCAACGAGCCGCTGACGACCGCGCGTTTCTCCACGCTGTACGGCTTTTGGTTTCCCAACGCCACGGGCGACGCGAGCTTCGGGCGAGCGATAGTGCACGAGGCGCTCGGGATACTACTCGCGATGGAGGCGATCGAGCGCCACGTCCCCGCGGCGCAACTGATGGTCACCGAGGATCTGCAGAGTTTCACGGCGCTCGACGCGGCCGCGCGTTCGTACGTCGAGCACAAGCGCGAGCGCGCGTACCTCTCGATCGAATTGCTGATGGGCCGCGTGCGCCCGGGTCACGCATTATATCGCTACCTGGTCGAGGTATGCGGCGTTCCGCGCGCGCTGCTCGAGCGCGTCGAACGGCACGCGCGGCCGCCCGATATCGTGGGCTGGAACTACTACCCCAACTCGGAGCGCGTCCTCGGCGCACGGCCCGACGGCTCGCTCTTCAACGAGGCCGCCTTCGAGCGCGGGGCCCCGCTCGCCGCGTTGCCGCTGTTGCGGGCCGCGCACGAACGGCTCGGACTGCCGTTCGGATTGAGCGAAGTGCATCGCAGCGGCAGCGAACCCGAACGCGTCGCGTGGCTCGAGGACCGCGTCCGCGATCTCTCGTTGCTCGCCGCAGAGGGACATCCCGTGCGCATGCTCGGAGCCTGGGCGGCGTTCGGGCTCGTCGATTGGGATTCGCTCTTGCGCAAACGCGGCGGCCGTCCCGAAGACGGCGTCTTCACGTTCGCGCATCCGGGCGAGCTGCCGCAAGAAACCGCCGTCTCTGCCGCGCTGCGCCGGCTCGCAACGGGCCGGCCTGTTCCGGCGGTATGAAATTCGACTGCATCGTCGTTGGTTCGCATCTGCGCTTCGACGGCGTGTGGCAGCGGCCGCACCATCTTGCGGTGCGGTTGGCCGAGCGCGTTCCGGTGCTCTTCGTCGAGGAGCCGTGGCTCGCGCGTTCAGACTCCGACGCGATCGAGACGCACGGTGCGATCGCGGTGCTGCGCCCGAAGCGCAGCGATCCTTCGGCCGTCGAAATCGACGACGCGACGGTGGCCGCCGTGCGGGCGTGGGTGGCCGGCCGCCACGTGCTCGTTTGGCTGGAGACGCCGATGATGGACCGGCTCGCGAACGCATTCGCCGCAGAGCCCGTCGTGTACGATTGCATGGACGACTTGGGCTCGTTCGCACGTGCGCCCGTGAGTTTGCGCGCTCGCGAGGCGCTCTTGCTCGAGCGTGCGCGGCTCGTTTTCACCGGCGGCCGTTCGCTCTTCGAACGTTGTCGTTCATACGGGCCGAAGGTGCGGCTGTTCGCGAGCGGCGTCGAGTTCGCGCGTTTCGCAAGCGCGCGCACGGCCGCACCGCATCCCCTGTTCGCGCATCTGGGCCGGCCGGTTTGCGGCTACGCGGGCGTGATCGACGAACGGATCGACTGGGCGCTACTCGCGGCGCTCGCGGAACGAGCCGTCGAACTCGTGCTGGTCGGTCCGGTGATGAAAATCGAAGGCACGCCGTTGCCGCGCCGGCCGAACGTACATTTTACGGGCCAGTTGCCGTACGGCGAATTGCCCTCGCTGCTGGCCGGATTCGACGTCGCGTTGATGCCGTTCGCGCACAATGCGGCCACGGCGACGATTTCGCCGACCAAGACACCGGAATATCTGGCCGCCGGGAAGCCGGTCGTCAGCACGCGCATCGCCGACGTCGTTGCGGGCTACGAAGGGATCGTGTGGTTCGCGGACGCGCCGGAGGACTTCGCGGATGCTTGCCTCGCTGCTGCGCTCGGCGATCCCGAGCGTGCGCGGCGCGGAATGGAGCTCGCGCGAACGGCGGACTGGGACGCGATTGCCGCCCGGATGTGGCGCGACCTCGAGGGCGAATAGCAACCCGATGCGCCGTTTCTTCTCCCTCTTCCTGACACTGCTCCTGAGTGCGACCCCAGCGCTCGCGGCCGATCCGCCTTACCTCAAACTCGCGCAGGCCCTGGGAACGCCGCACCTCGCCGATTCCACCAGCGCCGCCGATAAGTCGGCTCTGCTTCTGCACTTCGTTCCGCTTGGCCAGAACGGGAAAGTCTGGAAGAAGATGACCACGGTCAGCATCCTCAAAGTGCCCCAGACGGATACGGAGCAGGCGACGCGCGGCGTGATCTTGCGCTTGAACGATGCCCTGAAGGGACGGCACGTGAAGATCGCGGCTTTCGACCAGTCGGCGTTGCCGCCCGCGACGTGCTACTTTGAATATACGGCCGACGACGAGAAGGGCGCCGGAATCGTGTACAGTCCCGACCCGGGCTTCATCACGGTCGCGCAAATCAGCGTGAAGCACGACAGCTCGATCGAGCGAGCCGACATCGGGATGCTGCGAGCAATCATCAAGCCGAAGTAGCTGAGCCGTTCGCGGCGGCCGCTTCGAGCCGCTCGATGCGACTGTGCAGCGACGGGTGCGACGAGAACAACAACTCCATCCACTTCGGCTGTTCGTCCTCGGCCATGTTGCGTTCGCGCAGGCGCGCGAACGCTGCGGCGCCGGCGGAACCGTCGCGAGTAGCCTCGAGCGCAAACCGGTCGGCGGCGCGTTCGCGCGAGCGGGAAAACGCCGAGAGCAGCGGGGCGGCGAGCGTTCCGATCAACGACATCGAGAAGAAGAGCCGCGCGAGCCCGGCGCTCGTGCCGAGGCGATGTCCGGAGCGCTCTGCCAATCGCCGGCCCCCGAAGAAAACGAGTGCCGCCGCCGCCGTGCCGAGCCCGACGCCGCGCCACACGTCGCCGTACACGTAGTGCCCGAGTTCGTGCGCTACCACGAAGATCGTTTCGCGCGGCTCGAAGTGATCGAGCAGCGTGTCGCCGATGACGATGCGCTTCGTTCCGAGGAGTCCGGTCACATAGGCATTGGCCTTCTCGGTTTGACGGCTCATGTCGACGCGCAAAAGGGTCGCATCGCCCGCGCCGTAGCGAGCCGCGAGCGCGCGCACGCGGTCGGCGAAGTCGCCTTCGAGCGCTTCGAATTTGTTGAAGAGCGGAGCGATGAACGTCGGCGCGACGACGTTCGCGAGCACGAGCAGGGGCACGCTCCCGAGGGTGGCGAGCAAGGGCCACGTGCGCGGGGCGCGGTTCACCGCGAAGGCGAGCAGTTCGATCAGCGGCAGCGAGATGGCGACGGTGACGGCGCTGCCCTTGGCGTAGTCGGCGAGCCAGGCCCGGTCGGTTTGTTTCGAGAGCCCGTAGCGCCGTTCGAGCGCGATCCCTTCGACGTAATCGTTCGGCAATTCGAGCACGGCCGACGCGACGAGACCGAGCGCGATCAGGGCCAAGCGCTGCGCGCGCGGCTCGCTCTCGCCTGCCGGCGGTTCGAGCCGCGGGCCGATCGCGTACGCAACGAATGCGAGCCCCGCGAACGAACGCGCCATTCCGGCGAGCATCAATGCCCGGCGCAGCGCGCCGTATGCCTTGGGGTCCGGTTCGAGCTGCGGCGACGGTTCGCGCCGTTCGGCGAGCGCCTCACGCGTGCGGATGAGGCCGTAGCCGAGGACGGCTCCGCCGGCGAGGCCGATGAGAAAGCGGCGCATGGGAGAACCGTTACCACGTGAGGTCTTTCTTTAACTGCCGCTCGCTCGCAGGCGCGCTTGCGATGCTGACGTTCTGGTCGCTGCCGGCGGCGCCCGTTGCGCTCGCGCAAGCGGTTTCGCCGATCGACTACGGCGCGGATTCCCTCGCCGATCCGCGGCTCGGTGTCGCGCTCGCCGCGATTGCGGAGCTGGCCGATTCGCCGGCGCTGCTCGGTCGCCCGTCGTCACAGCAATTCATCGACGACGCGTTCGAACGTGCCGCGCGCACGGCTGCGGGCGATATGCTCGTTCGTTCGCACGTAGAGCGTTGGCGCGACGCGCTGCGCGTGACCGACGCCCCGTTCGACCGCAACGCCGCCTACGTGGCCGTCGGCGATCTCGTGAAGAACGTTCTGCGCGCGGCGGGCTCCCCGCGCGACAAGCTGATCTCGCTCGGCGTGCTCGCCGAGCAGACGTCCTACAACGCGCGCGTGCTGCGCGATCCCGGCGTCGATGCGGGCGATCGCGCCGCGGTCGGCGCGAACGACGCGGCCGACACGCTCGTTCCGGGCCTCGCGGGCCTGCGCGGCGAGTTGGCGGCGCTCGGCGCGAAGCGCTGGGGTGATTCGGCCGCGGCCTCGGAGAAGCTGATCGCCGCGCTGCTCGGCTCGACTTTCGAAACACCGTTTCCGGCCTCGCCGCGCGTCTGGCTCGTGCTCCTGCGTGCGCGGCCGACGCCTGCCGACGCGACGCGCAAAGCCGAGCACTATTGGTTGGACATCGTGCGCTACGACGGGACGCATCAGACCCTCGGCGCGTATCCGAACGGCACGAACGATTTCGCACACGACGCGGGGCGGCTCGTCTGCAGCGTCGACAAGGAGCCCGACGTCGCGAGCGACCACACGATTCCGGTTTCGCCGGGCTTGGCGACGACGAGCGCTCAACTCGCGGTCTCGCTCGTGCACCTCTGCAACGGCGAGCGGACTGCCGGCCTGCACTACCACGTGCAGGCCGCCGACGACGACCGCATGATCGCCGACCTGTTGTATCGCGCGGGCGTCAACGTGGGGCCGATCCTCAAGGCCGCCGCAGGCCGATAGTCCGCGCGGAGGCAACTATCGGCGATGGCCACGTATCCATTGCGCGGCAAGCACGTCGTGATCACGGGAGCCTCGAGCGGCATCGGGCGCGGCGTCGCGCTCGAAGCGGCCAAGCGGGGCGCGCGGGTTTCGCTCGCGGCACGATCGGCCGATGCCCTCGGCGACATTGTCCGCGAAATCGTCGCAGCCGGCGGTGCGGCCGCCGCGTATCCGACCGACGTCTCCGATGAAACGGCGTGCCGGCGCCTGGTCGATCGCGCGATCGCCGCGCAAGGTGAGATCGACGTGCTGATCTGCAACGCGGGGCTCGGATCGGCGACGCAGGGCAACGAGCTGATCGACCTCGACGTGATTCGCAGGCTGATGGACGTCAATTTTCTGGGCGCGGTCTACGTGACGGCGGCGGCGCTGGAGTCGCTGCGAACGCGGCGCGGTCTCGTCGTCGCGGTGTCGTCGCTGCAAGGGCTGCTCAGTTTGCCGAAGTCCTCGGCCTATTCCGCCAGCAAGCACGCCATGCAGGGCTACTTCTCGTCGCTGCGGATCGACTTGCGTGACTCCGGCGTGGGCGTGCTCATCGTCTCGCCGGGTGCGGTCGCGACCGAGATCCATCGCGGCCAGGAGTCGCGCTACGCGAGCATGACGATGGACAAGGTGATGAAACGCTCGATGCCCGTCGCGACCTGTGCGACGTTGATTTGCGATGCGATCGAGGAGCGCCGGCGCGATCTCGTGATGACGTTCGGCGGCAAGCTCATGCTGCGCTTGCGGCCGTTCCTTCCCTCGTTCGTCGACGGCATGGTGACGCGTTCCGTGCATCGCCTCTACGAGTAACGCCCGCTTTAGATGATCGAGATCGTCTCGCGGACTTTCGGGGTTGCTGCCAGCGCGCGCTCGAGCGCCGCGGCCAACTCGTCGCAAATCGGGTCTTCGGTCTCTTCGATGCGGCCGCTGTCGGCGAGCGCCATGAGCGCGGGCGAAATCGGCATCCGCGCGAGGACCGGCGCCCGCGCGAGTTCCGCGACCTGATCGGCGTACGACGGACCGAAGATATCGTAGCGCTTGCCGGTATCGGGCGCGATGAAGTACGACATGTTCTCGATCACGCCGAGAATCGGTTTCTTCAACTGGTGGACGAGGTTGGCGGCCTTGCGCACGATCATCGTCGCGAGCGCTTGCGGCATCGTCACGAGCACCACACCGTCGATCGAAAGCGACTGCAGCACGGTGAGCGGTGCGTCGGACGTGCCGGGCGGCAGATCGATCAGCAGCACGTCGAGATCGCTCCAAAGCGTCTGTTCGTAGAATTGCCGGATGACGCCCGAAAGGATCGGACCGCGCCAGATCATCGCGGTATCTTCCTCCGGCGTCAACAAATTCGAACTGACGATCTCGATCGCCGAGCGGCTCGTGGCCGGGACGAACAGCGGTCGCGGCTGAGCGCTCGTGTCGTTCGGGTCCTTGTCGACGCCGAGCGGCGTGCGCAGCCCGAAGAGCCGCGGAATCGAAGGACCGGTGATATCGGCATCGAGGATCCCGACTTGTTTGCCGGCCCGGCGCAGCCCGACGGCGAGCAGCGCCGTCGTCAACGACTTTCCGACGCCGCCCTTGCCCGACATCACCGGGACGACGGCCTTGAACGTGCCGCGACGTTTGAAGGCGCCGGGTGCGCCGACGTGGCGGACGCGGTCCTCGTTCATGATCGTCGGGACGCGGCCCGAGAGCCTGGCTTGAGTCAACGCCGCGACAATCGGCTCGATCCGCAGCCCGTGCGCCTTGGCGCCCGCCTCGAGCGTTTCAAATTTACTTACGCCGCAGCCGGAACATTGCAGCCCGAAGGCGGAGAGCACGTCCTGGGCAATCGGGAGATCGGCGACCAGGTCCCGGATGTTTGTCGCAGGGGTTATCGCTACGGACGGCATGAGAAGCCTAGTATACACCTTCCATCACTGCGGGCGCAGGAAGGAGCACGATGCCGGCTGCCTCGTTGACGATTCCCGTGAGCGTGCGCACGCTCGCGCAGGCAACGGACATTGCCCAGATCGTTGGTGCCGCGGCGGGTTCGAGCGACGTCGCGGTCGATCCGGTGGCGGGCAAGGCGACCCTGCGCTACGAGTTTCCCGGCGACATCGATCCTCTGATGCGCGAACTCTACGAGCGCGGGCTCGCAAATTCCGCGACGCTGGCCGTTTCGATTGCGGTCGAGTCGGCCCATGGGCGCACCGTCAACTCGAGCGAGTTGGTTGCGCGGCTCAACGCGTCGCCCACCGTTTCCAACGCGTCGTTCGACGGGAGGGCCGTATGCGCGACGGTGGCCGCCGCGACGCAGGCGCTGCGCGAACTGCACGAGCACATCGTCGCCGCCGGTTTGACCCTGCGCCCGGGCCTTGGGTAGAAGGTTCGATTTCGATCGAGTCGTCCTCATATACGTGATCGCCGGCGTGGCGCTGGCGTGGTTCGCCTACGCGTATCTCGGCCGTTTGCCGCAATACGGCTGGCTCTTTCGCTAGCGCTGCAGGCGCCGCTCCCCCGGCGCGGAATCCGCGCCGCGTGATGACCGCTCCCGAGGACGACGTCGCGACAGGTGCGCTCGCCGGCGGCGCGAGTTCGCCCGTGCGCGCCGGCTCCGCCGTCGGCGGCGCGCCGTTCGTGCAAGCCTACGGGCGCGGAGCGTACGCCTACGACCGCGAGGGCAACGCCTACGTCGATTACCTGATGGCCTACGGCCCGTTGCTGTTCGGACACGCGCACCCGCGGCTCGTGCGCGATCTCGACCGGATCGCAGCCGCGGGCACCGTCTTCGGATCGACGACGCAAGAGGAAGTGCGGCTCGCGGAACGGATCGCGGAACATCTGCCGTCGCTCGAGCGAGTGCGCTTTGTGAGCACGGGCACCGAGGCGATGATGAGCTCCGTTCGCGTCGCGCGTGCGTTCACGGGCCGCGCGCGTGTCGTGCGCTTCGCCGGGAACTATCACGGCCATTTCGACGACGCATTGCACGCGGCCGGCGCCTCGGCGCTCGCAGCGCAGCCCGGCCGTTCCGGCATTCCGCCCGGTGTGCGTGCGCAAGGCGTGGTCGCCCGCTACAACGATCTCGAGGATCTCGACCGGTGTGTCGCGGGGAACGAACGCGAGATCGCGGCGATCGCGGTCGAGCCCGTGGTGGGCAACATGGGCCTCGT
>Ga0302325_10034272_pt1 | contig 10384 bp, 8 predicted proteins | sample Palsa_T0_2_FD_201948 | JGI IMG/M metagenome (GOLD analysis project Ga0302325, IMG submission 201948) | Peat permafrost microbial communities from Stordalen Mire near Abisko, Sweden - Palsa_T0_2 | ecosystem: Environmental > Terrestrial > Soil > Palsa > Peat permafrost | place: Sweden: Abisko...
CTTTCACGGATGCGCCACAAGCGTACGCGGCCGTGGCGCAAGAGCAGGGCGGAACGAAGCACGTGCTCAAGCCGCTCGCGTGAAGGAGAAAGTCAGGCGCCCCTGCTAGGCGCTTTGCAGCACGCGGAGCTCCCAAGGCAGCCCGCGATGACCAGCATCGACGTCGTCGGCCTACCAAGCAGGCTTTCCAACGCCGCGATCTGCTCGGCGAGCGCCTCCGGCACGACGAGGTCACGCGCGAAAACGGGTCTTTTCGATCTCTAGCGCACGAATTCTCGATTCGAGCGTGGAGCGCGGGATTCCGAGGCGGGCGGCCGCGCCCGAGGGACCATAGACACGCCCGCCCGTCGCGCGCAGGGCGTCTTCAATGATCGTCTTCTCCTGCGCGACGAGAGCGCTCGACAGCTTGAGCTGGCCGTCGATCGCAGGTCTCGTCGACAGCCAGCTCTCGTCGACCGTGAACTCGTCGGACTCGCAGACGATCACCGACCGCTCGATGACGTTTTGCAGCTCACGGACGTTCCCGGGCCACGGGTACGACTGAAGGCGGTGCAGAGCCTTCTTATTCACTCGCCGAATCGACTTCCCCGCCTTCTGCGCGTACCGATCGATCAAGTACCGAACAAGGAGCGGGATGTCCTCCGTTCGTTGTCGAAGCGGCGGAACGTCGATCGGGAACACGTTCAATCGGTAGAACAGATCCTCGCGAAACCGTCCCTCCTCGATGGCGACGTTCAGGTTGCGGTTGGTCGCCGCGATCACTCGAACATCGACGCGGACCCGCCGACTGCTTCCGAGTCGCTCGAACTCCCGCTCCTGAAGCACCCTCAAGAGAGCGATCTGTATTTCGGGTGAGAGCTCGCCGACCTCGTCCAGGAAGAGGCTCCCTCCGTCGGCCAGCTCGAACCGCCCCGGGCGCCGTTGAAAGGCTCCCGTGAACGCTCCTTTTTCATGGCCGAACAGCTCCGAGGCAATCAGCTCGCGCGGGATAGCGGCGCAATTCACGGCGACGAACGCGCTCGACGAGCGCCGGGAGCGCCGATGGATCGCGCGCGCACTGAGCTCCTTGCCGGTGCCGGTCTCGCCGGTGAGCAGCACCGTCGAATCGCTGCCCGCCACCTTCGCGACCCGTGAAAGGACTGCGGACAGGGCCGGCGAGGCGCCGACGATCTCCTCGAACATCGAAGCCTTGTCGACCTCCTCGCGAAGAGCGACGTTCTCTTGCCGCAACCGGTCTTCGGCCTTCTTGCGCTCTTCGATGTCGGTCGACGCGACATGCCAGCGAGTAACCGCCCCCCGGTCGTCACGCACCGGGTTCCCGCGCGCGAGAAACCACCGGTAGCTTCCGTCAGCGCTGCGCAAGCGCGTCTCCAGCTCGAACGCGGTCCCGTTCGTTAGCGCGTCGTCCATCGGAACCGTCAGCCGCGGCACGTCCCCGGGGTGCACCTCGTACCCGTCGGGCAGCTCTAGCCAATCGTCGAGGGTCATGCCGAAGTACGCGAGCGCCCAGCGATTCGCGTAGACGCGCTCGCATCTGGGTCCGTACACGGCCACGATTTGCGGGGTGAGGTCGATCACCTGGCGCAGCTCGTCCTCGCGCTTGCGCAGTGCGCTCGTCAATTGCTCGTGCTCCGTCACATCGATCGTGGTTCCGACGTATGCCGGAAGAGCACCGCTTGTCGGCGCCGCGCGACCGACGCAGCGCACGTGACGGATGGTGCCGTCGGGTTGCACGATCCGCGTCGTAAAGTCGAACGCAGTCTGGTTTTCGCGGATTTTCTGAAGTTCGCGCGCGACGGCATCGCGATCTTCCGGATGCACAAGCGCCAGGTACTCCTCGGTGCTCCGAGGCTTTCCTCCCATCTCGAGGCCATAGATTCGAAACAACTCCGCGGACCAGTGGTCGACGCCCGAGGGACTGAATGCCCAGCTGGCCGAGTGCGCAAGCCGCTGACCTTCCGCCAGGAAGAACTCAGCTTGCTTGAGCCCGTCGATATCGAAGTTGATTCCGATCCAGCAAAGGAGCGATCCGTCCGTCGCGCGAATAGGCTCGGCGCGACTCAAGAACCAGCGGTACTCGCCTTTCACGTCGCGCGCCCGAAAGACCACTTCACCGGCTGAGCCAGTACGGAGACAGCTGGACCAGACTCTGCGCGTCTCGTCGTGATCGTCCGGATGCAAGAACGGGATATGGGAGTCCCAGGCGGCCCCGGTCTCCTCTCCGGACCGAAGAGGATGATCCTTGGGTAAGCCGCCGTAGTCGCCGCCTCGCTCGTTCACGAACGTGAGCGCACCCGACGGAGCCGCGTACCACGCGTTCGCAGGAATGAGGTTCAGCGTGGCTCGCAGCTGAGTCCCGAACGGTTCATCCATTGGCTTCGTGCCTACGAAATTGTCCGAGATCTCGCCATTGGCGAGATCTCGCCGACGCTCCGGAAGGCCCAAAAGGTAGCGATGTCAGGCGCTTGTCGTCAAGGTTGGGCCCGGCTTGCTGCTTGCGTACGTCCGATGTTCTTCGTGTACGCGGGCCCGATGGCGACCATGCTTTCCTTTCCTCCGTTCAGGCTGGACCTCGAGTCCGAGCGCCTCTGGAAGAACGAAGCGGAGGTCCGGCTTCGTCGCAAGCCGTTTGCGATCCTCCGGTTCCTTGCGCAGAATCCGAAGCGGCTCGTGACCCAAGCCGAGGTGGTCGATGCCGTCTGGGGGAAGAGCGCGATGAGCGAGAGTCTCCTTCGGACGCATGTTCACGATCTACGGAGCGTCCTCGGCGAGCGTGTCGTGGAGACTGTCGTCGGGCGTGGCTATCGCTTCGTCGCGGAGATCCAGCACGTCTATCTCGAGGATCCAAGGCTCCCCTCGTCCGGGATGCGCGGTGATCCCGCCGGGAGCGTCGTCGTGGGGCGTCGCCCGGAGCTGGACCTCCTGCAATCTGCATTGCGCTCGGTGCGCGGCGGGAAGCGCGCTGCGGTCTTCGTGACCGGAGAGGCCGGCGTAGGCAAGACGACCCTCGTCGACCTCTTCGTCGAGGGAGCGCGCGAGCAGCGGAACCTGCTCGTCGGTCGCGGCGCGTGCGTCGAACGGTACGGGAGCGGGCAGGCTTATCTGCCCGTGCTCGAGGCCATCAGTGCTCTGTGTCGAGGCCCGAACTCGCCCCGGGCGATCGAGATCTTCGCAGAGCACGCGCCGACGTGGCTGGCTCAGATGCCCGCTCTCGTTCGCCCCGACCGGCTCGCCGAGCTGCAGCGTCGCGCGAGCGGCGCGACCCAGGGGCGCACGCTACGAGAGCTCGCCGAGGCGTTCGACGCCCTGAGCACGGAAGCTCCCGTGGTCGTCGCGCTCGACGACCTGCAGTGGACGGATCCGTCGACCGCCGAGTTTATCGCCTTCCTCGCCAGCCGGCGCGAGGCGGCCCGGCTCCTGCTGGTCGGCACTTATCGAGCCGCCGAGGTGTCTCGCGGGGACCCCCTCAGCAGGGTAACAGGCGAGCTCGTCGCGCGGCGCGGGGCGTCTTCGCTCGTCCTCGACGGCCTGGGCGCCGACGCGGTCGAGCTCTATCTGTCGAGGCGCTTTCCCGGCCACGCGTTCCCGCCCGAGCTCGCGGCGACGGTGCACGCGTCGACGGGAGGGAACCCGCTATTCTTCACCACGCTCTTGGACGATCTCGAGGTCAAGGGCCTCGTGCGCGAGCACGGTGGTCGATGGGAGCTGGCGACCAGCGTTCGGGACGTCGCGGCCCGGCGCCCCGACAGCATCCGCCGACTCATCGACACGCAGATCGACCGGTGGTCGGCATTCGAGCAGCGAATCGTCGAGACGGGGGCCGTCGCCGGGGCCACCTTCACCGCCGGGGTCGTCGCCCACGCGCTCGCTGCGGACGTCGACGGCGTCGACTCGGCGTGCGAGGTGCTCGCGAACGAGCGCAGGTTCCTCAAGTACGAGGGCGCCGAGAGGTGGCCCGACGGGACGGTCCAGTCGCGCTACTCCTTCGTTCATGCGCTGTTTCAGCACGCCGCGCTGACTCGGAGCACGTCGGCGCACCTCCGCGGGCAGCACCGCAAGATCGCGGAGCGGCTCGAGATGGCGTACGCAGGAAGATTGGAAGCGATCGCCAGCGAGCTCGCCGCCCACTTCGACCGGGCCCAGATGGTCGCGAGGGCGGCTCACTACTACGTCGCGGCGGGCGAGCGCGCCGGGCGCTGCCACGGCTTACCCGAGGCCATCGCCCACTACGAGCGCGCCTGCGCGCTGCTTCCGGCGCTGCCGGAGGGCCGAGAGCGCGATCTGCTGGAGATGGACGCGAAGCTCGGCCTCGGGTGGCGGACCTTCCAGCGCGATGGGCTAGCGAATGCCGCGCTGCCCCTGCTCGAGCGTGCCCGCGATCTCGCGACCCTGCTCGGCGCGAACGCGCCGCTCGCAGAAGCTCTGATTCGTCTCGAGGGGATCTGCGTGGTGAGAGGCGAGGTGCGCGTCGTCGAGGGCAACCCTCGCTCACTTCCCGGTCGACTGACTCGTGACCCGGAGCCGGGTCATGGGTGGTCCCATGGCCCTGCAAAACTCCTGGTCCCATGAGGCTGCGAACTGGCATTGAGAAACAGCGGCACCAGTCTCCCCGCGTCGGTCACCGAGTCGACGACGTCGACGTCGAAGACGCGGCAAATGTTCGTCAAATCCCCGTCCCCGTCAATGCGGTTGCTCGTCAACTGGGCGGACGCAGGTTTGCCCCACAAACACCACGCCGCGGCGAACGGGAGGCAACCTCACGGTCACGTGGAACCTGGACACTGCGAGCTCGGGCATCTCCTTCGCCTTCGTCCATCTGGCCCACCTGACACCTCCCTTGCGTTGCGGACGGCGCCTATGACGCAGATCGTGAGTGTCTTCTTGTCGATGCTCATGCTGCTCGCAACGCGGCTCGCGAGCGCGAGCGATCCGGTTCCGGCGGCGCCCCAGACAGCAGCGTCCACGTCCGAGCCGTCCGCCCCTGCGCTTCGGTGGAACGACGACTGGCCACGATTTCGTCTCTGGGAGTACGCGGTGACGGGCACCGTCGGGCCTGCCGCCATCGCCGAGTACATCTGGTTGCCGAATCCGTCTCAGGCCCACTGGACCGGAGGCATCCTGTTCGACGACGCCGTGCGAGACGCTCTGAGGCTCCGCTCGACCTCGGCGCTGCGGGTCGCCTGGACTGCGGCCGACGTGGTGGGTGTCTCGGTGACCGTGCTCGCGGTGGGCGTCGATTCGCTGATTGTTCCCCTCGCGCGAGGAAGTTCCGACGTCGCGCTGCAGACCACGCTCATGGATCTCGAGGCGTATGCCCTGAGCTCGATCGTCACCATAACCCTGTACAGCACGGTGGGCCGCGCGCGGCCTTCCTATGCCGACTGCAAGGCCAACCCGTCGTTCAGCCCCGATTGCGACGTTGCCACCTACGACTCCTTTCCCAGCGGGCACACGAACGAAGCGTTCACGGCCGCGGGGCTCTCGTGCGCGAACCACACCCATCTGCCGATCTACGGCTCCCGCCTCGCGGACACCCTGGCGTGCATTCGCGACGTCGCGCTCGCCTCATTCGAGGGCACCCTCCGGATCATGGGAGATCGCCATTACGCATCCGACGTGCTGACCGGTGCGGCGATCGGCTTCGGGTTCGGGTTCGGCGTTCCGACCCTTCTGCACTACAGGGGCAACGCTCAGTCGGGCGCCAGCGGTGGCCTGCTGGTGTCGCCCCTGCTCGGTGCCGGCCGCCTCGGCCTTGTCGCCTCCGCTCCATTCTGACGCACGCCTTGCGAGGGAGGGCGCGTTGGCGACCATTTGGCGCACGTTCGACAGACATCAACGCGCCCCATGGCTAACGTCCGAGTCATGGAAGGAACGACAGGCTGGGAGCGACGCGCCGCCGAGGAACTGGCGACCTGCCGGACTGTCGCGATGTGCCACGCGCTCGTGCGGTGGGTCGCATGAAGCCACCCCCGATGCTCAAGATTGCCATCATCGTCGGAAGTACGCGCCCGGGCAGGAAGGGCGAGGCCATCGCAAAGTGGGCCTACGAGGTCGCGCGAAAACGCACGGACGCCGACTTCGCCCTTCTGGACCTGGCGACCTTCGAACTTCCGCTCCTCGACGAGCCCATGCCGGCGCAGTTCGGCTCGTACGCCCATCCGCACACGAAAGGATGGTCCGCAGCGATCGCCTCGTTCGACGGATACGTCTTCGTGACTCCCGAATACAACCACGGCACCTCGGGCGCGCTCAAGAATGCCATCGATTTTCTCTACAAGGAGTGGGCCGACAAGGCGGCTGGGTTCATCGGCTACGGATACAGCCTGGGCGCTCGGGCCATCGAGAACCTGCGCCTGGTGATGGCGTCGCTGCAAGTCGCCACCGTTCGTCCGCAACTCGGTCTGTCGCTATTCGCGGACTTTGAACGCGCGACAGTGTTCAAGCCGACAGACATACACGAGAAAAACCTGACCAGCGTGCTCGATCACGTGACCGCTTGGAGTGGCGCGCTGAAGGTGCTGAGGAAGGAGGAAGGTCGATCATGAACAAAGAACTTGGCGTCTGGACCAATCAGGACTGCGCGCTGGTGCTCATCGACTATCAGAAGGAGATGTTCGACAGTATTCGCTCCGAAACGAAGACGGCGCTGGCCGACCTCAACGTCCGACTCCTGACCAAGACCGCCAAGGCGTTCGGCATGCCGATCGTCCTGTCCACCGTCGGGGTCGCCTACAAGATCAACTCGCCCACGGTGCCGTCCATCGCAGCAGAGCTCTCCGGCATCGCGCCGATCGACCGGACCTCGATGAACGCGTTCGAGGACCACGCCTTCAGTGAGGCCGTGAAGAAAACCGGACGGAAGCGCCTGATCATCGGTGGGCTTCATACGGAAATATGCCTCACGTTCGCCGTGGTCCAAGCGCTGAAGGATGGTTACGACGTGATGTTCGTCACGGACGCCGTCGGTGGGAGGTCCCAGGTGGCGCACCGGACGGCCATCGAAAGGCTGTCACACGCCGGGGCGGTGCCGAACACCGCGCTCGCCGTTACGACGGAGCTCTTCCGCGATTGGAGCTCGCCCCTCGCCGACAAGGCGCGCGAGGTCATCTATTGGTACTTCGCCGAAGTTCCGAAGGTGACGTCCGAAGTGGGCGTGTAGCCGAGCCAAGAAGGACAGCCCACCGAAGGGCCGCGGAGGAATTGGCATGTCGTCTAAGTTATCCGGGAAGGTCTGCATCATCACCGGTACCGGCGGGAGCATGGGCCGTGCCGCTGCCCTGGCCTTCGCTCGCGAGGGGGCGTCGGTCGTTGGCTGCGATCTGAACGTCGACTCTGCGGAAGCGACCGTTCGAATGGTTCGACGGGAGGGCGGAACGATGGAGTCGTTGCAGCCCTGCCGTCTCAGCAACGCAACCGAATGCCAGGCGCTGGTCGACTTCGCGGTGCGCACGTTTGGCCGCATCGACGTGCTCTTCAACAACGCGGCCATGGCGTACTTCAATTGGCTCGAGGACATCACCGACGAGGAGTGGGACCGCAATCGTCGGGAAGAGGTCGATCTGGTCTTCTACCTCACGCGCGCGGCGTGGCCCCACCTCAAGAGCAGTCGCGGCGTCGTCGTGAACACGGCATCCCTCACAGCCTTGATGAGTTTCAAGAACCTCGGATCGCTGGCCCACACGACGGCGAAGGCCGGGATCATCGGGATGACACGACAGCTGGCCATGGAGGGGCGAGAGCATGGGATTCGCGCCAACTCGATTTCGCCAGGTGTGATCGAGACCAACCAGACCCGAGAGCAGTTGAAGGACCCGGAATGGGCGGGCTACATGCTCGGCAAGACCCTGTTGGGCCGCCTGGGCCGACCCGAGGAGGTGGCAAGCGTGGCGTTGTTCCTCGCCTCTGGAGAGAGCTCGTACGTGACGGGTGTGGACATCGTGGTCGATGGCGGAATGAAGGTCTGGTGATGCGACGCCGTCCCTCATCACCTCCCGAATCGCGAACGAGGGCTCGGACATGACCAATCAAACTAGCGAGCACGCCAAGACCAAGGGCTCGTATGACTACATCGTCGTCGGAGGCGGAGCTGCGGGCTCGGTCGTCGCCGGCGGCCTGTCGAAGACCGGGGCGGACGTGCTGCTGGTCGAATCGGGCGGCGTCGACTCCGCTCCGACGATCAAAAACCCCAGCATCTGGTTTTACAACGTTGGTGGCCCGCTGGACTGGAACGTGCCGATTGCCCCGGTTCCCCAGCTCAACAACCGCAAGTTCAACATGGCGCTTGGCCATGTGTTGGGTGGAGGCAGCTCCATCAACGCGCTCGTGTGGTCCCGCGGCATGGATCGCGACTACGACAGCTGGGAAAGCAGCGGCGCCGCGGGCTGGGGCTTCAAGCACGTGCTCGAGACGTTCAAGTCTCAGGAAGATTGGGAGGGAGGCGCCAACGAGTGGCGCGGTGCGGGCGGACCTGTCCACGTTCGCAGACCGGGCACGCCGCATCCGACCGCTCCCGCCTTCCTCGAGGCGGCGCGGCAAATGGGCTTCGCGTTGCTCGATGACGTGAACGGCCCGCTGCGGACCGGAGCCGGCTACATCAACATGAACATCGCGGCCGACGGTACGCGCGTCAGTGCGGCTCGGGCGTTTCTGCAACCGAATCTCGGTCGCTCGAACCTCACGCTGCTGCTGAATGCCAACGCGAAGAAGATCGTCTTCGAGGGCGACCGCGCCGTCGGCGTCGAGATCGTGACGGGCGACACGGTGCAGCGCGTCCGCGCCACGCGGGAAGTAGTCTTGTCTGCGGGAACGATCCACAGCGCGCAGCTGCTGATGTTGTCGGGCGTCGGCGATTCCGAGGAGCTCCGGAAGCTGGCGATCGCGCCGGTCGCGAATCTGCGGGGCGTCGGGAAGAACCTCCAGGACCACGTTCTCGTTTCCGGCGTGGTCTACAAATACAAGGGCAAGATGCCCGACCGTCCCGTGGACAGCGACGCCGTGGAGGCGGAAGTCTTCCTGCCCAGCGGCCTCTCCGACCATCCTGCCGATCTCTGTCTCGTGCTCGAGCAGCTTCCGATCGCGACGCCCGAGGCGGCTGCGCGCTTCGGCGCGCTGCCGCAAGAAGGCTTCACGATCGCGCCGGCGCTCGTTCAGCCGACCAGTCGTGGGCGCGTGCGCCTCGCGAGCGCCGACTGGCGCGATGCTCCGATCATCGAGTGCAACCATCTGGGGACGGACCATGACCTGAACGCGATCGTGCGCGCCATCGAGGCAGCGCGGGAGCTCGGTCGCCAATCCGCGCTCGACGCCGTCCGCGAAGCCGAGGTGATTCCGGGCCCGAAGGCTGCCACGAAGGAGGATCTGGTCGAGCTCGCACGGACCGGAGCGGCCAGCTTCGGGCACCCCGTCGGCACCGCGAGGATGGGCGTCGACGCCGAGGCGGTGGTGGACCCCAATCTTCGCGTCCACGGCGTCCGCGGGCTTCGCGTCGCCGACGCGTCCGTCATGCCGTCCATCACGGCCGGCGCCACGAACGCACCGACCATCATGATCGGCGGCCGCGCCACGATGCTGATCAAGGCCTCCGCGTAGGATGAGGCCCCAGGTCATCCGAATGCGTCTGGCCGACCACGGAGCGCGATCGCTTCGGCGTTCGCTACTTGCTGGGGTCTGGGCCCTCACGACCGTTTGGAGCGCGCGAGCGCAAGCGGACTGCGGAACCGATGCGGAGCCGATGCGCCCCAAGCCCTTTGCCACTTCGTTCGGCTTGCAGGGTGGACTCGCTTACTTCACGGAGAACACACCCTTCGGTACGGATAGCAACATTGGGCAAGGCCTTGCGCCCGGCTTCGAGTTTCTCCCTTGGCTCGCGCTTGACGCCCGTGGCCTTGTTCTGCGCAACGACGGCAACCCGTTCGTGAACTACGGCTCGTTGACGACGACGGGTGGCATCGGTGCGGCACGTTTTACTCTCCCCCTCGCGCACATCCAACCCTACGCGTTGCTAGGCTTCGGTGGATATCACATTGGGGCATCGACGAACGGGTCCGGGGCCCCGCAAACACAGCTCCTCAACGACAACGTCTCGGCGTTCGAGGTCGGCCTGGGCGCGGTCGTTCCGACAGGGTACGGCGTCGAGGTTGGCGTCGAATGGCTCTATTCGCATCTCAACAACGAAAACCTTTCGACGAATCCGAATGCTGACGGAGGCGATCCAAGTACCCTCAGCCTTTATGTCCAGTACCGCTTGTCGTTGTAGCCCCTACGCCACAGCGGGTATCCGCTCGACGTGGCTCGGGAGCGTCTAGCACTGGCACCCGCCAGGCTCTGACGCCTGCGATACTCCCGGCACCATGGCCTTGGTCGTTCACTTGTCGGATCTTCACAT
>Ga0302325_10034273_pt1 | contig 10383 bp, 8 predicted proteins | sample Palsa_T0_2_FD_201948 | JGI IMG/M metagenome (GOLD analysis project Ga0302325, IMG submission 201948) | Peat permafrost microbial communities from Stordalen Mire near Abisko, Sweden - Palsa_T0_2 | ecosystem: Environmental > Terrestrial > Soil > Palsa > Peat permafrost | place: Sweden: Abisko...
CCGCCGGGGCCGCGGCCGGGCTGACCGCGACGCGTATCTCGGTCCTCTTCACGGTCGTGCGGCTCGGGCCGATCCGGCTCTCTGAGCTCGCGCAGGAGGAGGGGCTGAACCCGACGATGCTCTCGCGAGTGATCGCCGATTTCGCCGACTCTGGCCTGGTCACGCGCGTGTGCGATCCCGGCGATCGCCGGGCGGCGCTCGTGCAGGCGACCGACGCGGGACGCGAGCTGTGCGAGCGCATGCGCGGGGAGCGGACCGATGTCCTGGACATCGCGCTCGGCGAACTGGGGGAGGAAGACCGGCGCGCCGTCGAGCGGGCACTGCCCGTGCTCGAGCGGATCGCCGAGGGCTTGAAGGGTCGCCGCCCATGACGCGCGTCGAGCGCGCGGGCAGGCTCACCTTCGCCGCACTCGCCGTACCTAACTATCGCCGCTACGTCGGCGGCCAGTCGATCTCGCTGATCGGCACCTGGATGCAGATGACGGCCCAGTCGTGGCTCGTGCTCACGCTTACGAATTCGAGCACCGATCTCGGCGTGATCATCGCGCTGCAGACCCTGCCCGTCCTCCTCTTGGCCCCCTACGGCGGCGTGATCGCCGACCGGATCGACAAGCGCCGGCTGATGATCGCCCTCCAGACCGCGATGGGATTGCAGGCGCTCGCGCTCGGGCTGCTGACCGTAGCCGGCGTCGTGCAGGTCTGGGAGATCGGCGTGCTCGCCGCACTGCTCGGACTCAATAACGCCTTCGAGAACCCCTCGCGCCAGTCCTTCATGCTCGAGCTGGTCGGCCCCGAGCACCTGCGCAATGCGGTCAGCCTCAACTCCGTGCTCGTCAACGTCGCGCGGTTCATCGGTCCGGCGGTCGCGGGCATCCTGATCGCGACGGTCGGCGATGGCGTCTCCTTCCTGGTCAACGCGGCGAGCTTCGTCGCGGTCATCGTCTCGCTGGCGACGATGGACCGCCGGGCGCTGAACCCGACCACTCCCACCCCGCGGGAGCGCGGCCAGCTGCGCGAGGGTCTGCGCTACGTGCGCTCGCACCGCGAGCTCGCAGTACCGCTGATGATGATGGGCGTTGTCGGCTGCCTCACCTACGAGTTCCAGGTCACGCTGCCGGTGATGGCGAGCCGCGGCCTGCACGCCGGAGCGACCGGCTTCGGCTTCATGACTGCGGCGATGGGACTTGGCGCGGTGGCCGGCGGCCTGGTGGTCGCGGCCCGCGGCAAGACGGGCATGAGAACGCTCGTCGTCGCCTCCGCGGCCTTCGGGGCGGCGATGATCCTCGCCACGCTCGCCCCCAACCTCGCCTTCGAGCTGGTGGCGCTGGCCTTCGTGGGTGCCGCCAGCATCTCCTTCATGTCGACCGGCAACTCGACCCTCCAGCTCGGCGCCGAGCCCTCGATGCGCGGCCGGGTGATGGCCCTGTGGTTCGTCGCCTTCCAGGGCTCGACGCCGATCGGCGGCCCGGTTGTTGGCTGGGTGATGGCGGTCGCGGGGGCGAGAGCTGGTCTCGGTCTCGGCGCGATCACCTGTATTGCGGTGGCGGTGCTCGGCGCCGCGGTGCTTCTGCGGGGGCGCGACGCGGGCCGGGACGCGCGCCGGGCGTCGGACGCGTCCCGGGGTGCGGTGGTGGGTTCCCACGTCGGCGCGGAGATGGCGGGCGTCGAGCACTGAGCGGTGGCCGCCCGGCGCCGCGGGGGCGCGAGGGGGCGCGGGGGGGTGCGCGTGGGGCGGGTGGAGCGCGTGGGGCGGGGGAGAATGCGGAGGGCGCGAGCGGGCGGGGGTGCGGGGGACGTGGGGGGTGTGGGGGGGACGTGGGGGCTCGTGATGAGAAAGCATTGATCTTCATGCCTAACTCATCGAGTGCCCGGACGCCAGGTCGCGCCGGCGGCGTGTGATGAAAAACCGATGACCTTCAGCGAATATTCATCACGCGCCACCCGGAGCGCCGCCACCCGGAGCGCCGCCACCCGGAGCGCCGCCACCCGGAGCGCCACCCGGAGCGCCGCCCCCCGGAGCGCCGTTTCGCCCCAACCCCGAAGGAGGACCGCCGTGAAGATCCGTGCCGCCGTGCTCGAGGAGTTCGCCGCGCCGCTGAATGTCACCGAGCTCGAGCTGGCCGAGCCCAAGGCGGGCGAGGTGCTGGTGCGCCTGGAGGCGTGCGGTGTCTGTCACACGGACATGTACACGGCCTCGGGCGTGGATCCGTCGGGCTACGCGCCGACGGTACTCGGGCACGAGGGCGCCGGCGTCGTCGAGAAGGTCGGCGAGGGAGTCAGGAGCCTGGCGCCCGGCAACCATGTGGTGACCCTGTTCTCTCCCCAGTGCAGGGAGTGCGTCCATTGCGTGAGCCCGAAGACGAACCTGTGCCTGGCGATCCGCGAGCAGCAGAACCAGGGTTACCTCCCCGACGGGACCACGCGGCTCGCGCGCGACGGCGAGCCGATCCGCCATTTCATGGGCACGAGCACGTTCGCCGAGTACACGGTGATGCCCGAGATCGCGCTGGCGCACGTCGCGGATCAAGCGCCGCCCGACCGGGCGTGCCTGTTTGCGTGCGGACTGTCGACCGGGCTTGGGGCGGCGATGTACACCGCTCGCGTCGAGCCGGGGTCGACCTGCGTGGTGTTCGGCGCCGGGATGGTCGGCCTTGGCGCGGTGGCCGGGTGCCGGCTCCAGGGCGCCGAGCGGATCATCTGCGTGGACCTATCCGAGCCGCGGCTCGAGCTTGCGCGCGGTCAGGGGGCGACGGACGCGTGGATCGGCGGACCGGACACCGTGGCCCGCGTGCTCGAGGAGACGGGCGGGTTCGGCGCCGACTACACCTTCGAGGCCACCGGTCTCGTCCAGGTGATGCGCCAGGCGGTCGAGGCGGCGAGGATGGGGTGGGGGCTCTGCACGGTCGCCGGGGTGGCCGGCAGGGGTGAGACCCTCGACATCGTGCCGCGCTATCTGATCACCGGCCGGCGCGTGTGCGGCTCGTCGTTCGGCGGCGTCAAGGGACGCGACCAGGTGCCCCAGCTCGTGCAGCGCTACCTCGACGGCGAGATCGATGTCGACCCGTTCGTGTCGCACCGGATCACGCTCGATCAGGTCAACCACGGCTTCGAGTTGATGGAGCGCCAGGACGGGATCCGCAGCGTGATCACCTTCGGGTGACACACGCGCCTCCGGAGCCGTCGATAGACACGCGCCCTCCGGAGCCGTCGATAGACACGTGGACGCGTCGACATACACGCCTCTCCGACGTATTGCGTCTCACGCCGCCGGTTGGAGGTATGCTCGCCACCGCTACCGGGTTCGCAAACCAAGGAGGGGCCGTCTCATGGGTCGCAAGACCGCTCAGCTGACCGTCGCGCTCTTGATTTTCGCCGCGCTGGCAACCGGGGCCTGGGCCGCCGCCAAGCGACCGGTGGCGAAGGGCTATTACGCCTCGAGTCACCCGAGACTGTCGGTCTATGTCGACAAACCGCCGAACAAGGTTCAGCTCTACATCGGGTGCTTTACCTCTGCCACGGTTGCTGAGTACTGGGATAGCCCGAACCTGCCATTGAAGAAGGACAGCTTCAGCTTCGACAAGAAGACGAAGATCTCGACCGAAGACGGCGCCACCTTCGGTCACATCGAAGGGACGGTGCTGTTCACCGGCAAGTTCTCGCACGGCAAGTTCACCGGGAGCGCTCAGATCGTCGGCTCCTCGTGTGCCAAGAGCAAATACACGGCGAAGTTCGACAAGAACGGTGCCGGCAGCGGCAACTGACCTCCCTCCGCTACCACGAGGTCACCGCGAGGTACACGGACGCAGCGACGCCGAGCAGCAGGACGGTCGCCCGCAGCGCAATCGGGCTGAGCTTGCGCACAGCCGAGACGCCCGCCCAGCCGCCGATCATCGTCGAGGGCGCGAGCACGGCGATCGCCGGCCAGCTGACCGGGCCGAGCACCACGAAGAGCACCGCCGCGAGCAGGTTTACGATCATGATCAGGAGCCGGTTAAGCGCGTTCAGCCGGTGGACGTCGTCGACCAGGAACAGCGCCAGAATCGCAAGTAGGAGCACGCCGGCCGCCGCCCCGAAGTAGGCCGCGTACGCGCACGCGATCGCCACCGCGACCTGCAGCCCCGCTCGTCTCGCCAGGGCCCCTCGTTCATGGGAGAGCAGCCGGCTGACGCGGGGCTGGATGGCCAGCAGCACGCAGGCGAGGATCACGAGCGCGGGGACGATGGCGCGGAACGTCGAGGGGGAGGCGAGCTCGAGCGCCGTGATGCCCGCTCCGGCCCCGAGCAGCGCAGCCGGCAGCAGGCCGAGGATTCGCCGCCGCGTCCCGGCGAGCTCGGGAAGGTAGCCGTGCACGATGGCCACGTAGCCGGGACACTGCGCGACCGTGTTCGAGAGGTTCGCCGTCAGCGGCGGCAAGCCGAAGGCGACGAGCGCGGGAAAGGTGACCAGCGAGCCTCCGCCCGCGGCCGCGTTCAGGGCGCCCGCTCCGACGCCCAGGAACCCCAGCTCGATCAGCTCGGGCGCCCGCCAGATCACGGAGAGCGCTGGCTCTCGACCGCGAGTTGCTGAGGCTGCAATCCGCGCTCCGCCCCGATCACCTGCATCACGGCGTTGATCAGGGCGAGGTGCGTGAACGCCTGCGGGAAGTTTCCGAGGTGCCGGCCGGTGTGAGAATCGATCTCCTCGGCGTAGAGCTGCAGGTCGCTGGCCAAGGACAGGAGCTTCTCGCACAGCGCCCGCGCGCGCTCCGCTTCGCCGATGATCACCAGTGCCGAGACGAGCCAGAAGGAGCAGATCGTGAACGTGCCCTCTTCGCCGGCGAGGCCATCATCGGTCTCGCTGACGCGGTAGCGCAGGACCAGGTCCTCCTCGGTCAGCTCGTCGGCGATCGCCAGCACGGTGGCGCGCACCCGCTCGTCGTCGGGGGGCAGCAGACCGACCAGCGGGATCAGCAGGACCGATGCGTCGAGCGCGGTGGTGTCGTAATGCGCCACGAACACGCCGCGGTCGTCGAGCGCCTTCGCGAGCACGTCGGTCTTGATCGCGTCGGCCGCCGCGTCCCAGCGTCTCGCGTGGTCGATCTCACCGCGCGCTTCGCCGAGTCGCGCGCCGCAATAGGCCGCCAGCCAACACATCACCTTCGAGGCGGTGAAGTGCTTCGGCTCACCCCTGACCTCCCACATGCCCCGATCCGGTTCGCGCCAGTGCTTCAGCGCAGCTTCGACCTGAGCCACAACGATCGCCCATAGTCGATCCTCGAGCCGGTCGCGTTCGCGCATGTAGAGGTAGATCGAGCCCACGATCGCCCCCCAGACGTCGTGCTGCTTTTGCTCGTAGGCGGCGTTCCCGACCCTCACCGGGCGGGCGCCCTCGTAGCCGCCGAGGTGTTCGAGCAGCTGCTCGTCGAGGGCGCGCGCGCCGTCGATTCCGTACATGATCTGCGTCTCGCCGTCGCTGCCCTCGGCGATGTCGGCGATGAAGTAGAAGAAGTCGTTGGCCTCCCAGTCGAGACCGAGCGTGTACAGGGCCCAAAGGGTGAACGCCGAGTCGCGCAGCCACGTGAAGCGGTAATCCCAGTTTCGCTCGCCCCCCGGCGTCTCCGGCAACGAGGTCGTGGCCGCCGCGGAGATCGCGCCCGTCGGGGCCCAGGTGAGCCCCTTCAGGGTCAGCGCGGATCGCTGCAGCGCGGCCCGCCACGGGTGATCGGGGAAGCGCCCCCGGTTCAGCCAATGCTGCCAGTGATGCGCGGTCCAGGTCATCCGCTCGCGGGCCTCCTTGACCGAGCATGGGGGGGCGTGCTCGCTCCAGGAGAGGGCGACGAACCGCCATTCGCCGGCCTTGACGAGGGTGCGCGCGGTCGCCGAGGGTCCCTCGAAGCCGATGTTGAGGTCACTGGTGAGGCGCAGCTCGAGGTTCGACCCGGCTCCGGTGGCGGTCGCCTCGTGATAGCCGGTCCCGGTGTACTTCCACTTCGCCGGGGAGCGCCCGTAATCGAGCACCGGCGCGCAGTCCATGCGGAGCTGCACCTCGCCGTTGACACAGCGCACCATCCGCAGCAGCACGTGATCCGCGTCGTAGTCCGTGGGCGCTCTGCGGTGTGACGTCGAGCGTTCGGTCTCGTGATGCCAGTTCCCGATCAGGAGGGCATCGCGGACGATCATCCAGCCACCCGGCGTCCACCAGCTCGTCTCCAGTATCAGGGTGCCCGGGATGTAGCGGCGCGCGGCGGGAACCTCGACGCCCGCCGGGCCGATCCGGAAGGTGCCCGCGTCGCGGTCGAGCATTGCGCCGAACACGCTTGGCGAGTCCATTCGCGGCAGGCACATCCATTCGACGCTTCCCCCCGGCGAGACGAGCGCCGTCACCTCACAGTCAGACAGGAAGCCGTAGTCGGCGATCGGAGGGAACGGCGAGGCTCCCGCGCCGTGGATGGGTAACAGGTCAGCCATGCTGGGCGCCTTGCACGAGCATCATCGGCGCGATCGTCTCACGTCTGAAGGGTTCGTGGCGTGCCGGCGACGCGGGGGTGGGTGCGCTGGTAGCTCAGACTGGGGAGAGTCCGACTGGGGAGAAATCTGACTAGGGAGCGCCCGGCATGCCGAACGTGCCCTTGAGCGAGCGCGCAAGCCGGCGGGCCTTATCGGTTCCCCGCCTCCCCGCCCACGGATGCGGCCCCATCGCCCACGGATGCCACCCGAGCGTTCCGTAATGCTCACGCAGCATCGCCTTCAGGTCGCCGCGGTGCTCGCCGCACGAGTACCGAGTTCGCCCGTACATGCCGCGGCCGTGCCAGGTCAGCCAATGCCCGGGATCCGCATCGATGTACTCGCCGTGGCGCAGATCGAGCAGCTGCTGCTCGAGCGCGTGCTGAGTCTCCGGATCGGGACGCGCCTCACAGAACTCGCATCGGAAGATGCAGGCGACGGGCATCGGTGTCATCAGCGTATACCCCTCGTGCGACGGCGCAAGCGGCCTGGTCAGCAATTTGTCCAACATGAACGCGCGAACATGACCGACACTGGCCACGGGGCCGACAGCAACGCCGCGCCGCCCGCCGCGCGGCCAGCACGCCGCGCGGCCAGCACGGCGCGCGGCCAGCACGGCGCGCGGCCAGATCTGGCGCGTGGTTGCCGAACGCCCTGGGCCGATGTCAGTGGATCCCTGGCAGGACCTGCGTCCCCTCGATCCGGACCGCCTGCAGGTCCATCGGGTTGAGCCCGAGGAGCTGGAGGATGGTGGGCGCGATCTGCGTCGTCTCGACCCACCGGTCGGAGACCTGAGGCGCGATGCCCGGTCCGTAGACGACGATCGGCACGTCGCGGTCGGCCGGGTTGGCACCGCCGTGCTCGGCGATCTTGCTCCTGCCGGCGGTGTAGACGACTCCGACCTTGACCACCCCCCACACGTCGGGATGGTTCGGGTCTGACAGCGGCACCCCGAAGTAGTGCGCCGCCGCAGCGCCCGCGTAGATCTTCACGAGCCCCGAGTGGGGCAGCGTGCGCGAGGCGCCGGTCACCGTATTGCCGGTCGCCGAGTGGGTCCACAGGTAGCGGGTCACAAACGCCGCCGCGAGCGGCGAGCGGTTCGACAGCCACCACATGATCGCGTCGTCGTCGGTGTCGTAGGCGACCAATGGCGGCGCGTCCGGATGGGTGGCCGCCCACGCGGCGTCGACGCCGTTGATGATCGGCGTGTCGTTGATCCGCGTCAGCTCGTCGGGATTCTGCGGGGACTGCCCATGCTTGGCGGAGATGATGATCGCCGTCGAGTTCGTCAAGCCCTGCGCCCGGATCTCGTCGGCCATCCGGGTGAGCTCGAAGTTGATGTACCGAAGGGCTCGCCGCAGCAGGGGCCCGGGAATGATCGTGCCGGGCAGATAGCCGCCGGTCAGCCCGTCGGACTTCGGGAGCTTCTCGGCCGTCGAGACGGTCTGGAAGTTCATCCCGAAGATTGCCGGGACGCCAACGTGCTCGGTGCGCTGGTGGTTGTAGCCGTCGATCCAGTTGAGTACGGCCTGGACCTTGTATGAGTCGTACTGCATCGTCGCTGCGTTGTCTCCAGTCCACGCGATATCACCCGGCCACGGCCTCCCGTCGGGCAGGAGCGCGATGCTGTCGATCTCGGGATCGAAGCTGTCGGTGATCCCGTTCCCCTGCGGCCCGTCGAACGACGTATAGATCGGATGCTTGTCCGACCAAGCGGTGAGCAAACCGGCGTCGTGGGCGACGTTGAAGATCGTGTTCACGTTCAGGTACTGGTTCGGGTAGAGCGGCTTGCAGGTTGCCGGATCGACCGGGAACGTCGATGGGAGGAGCAGGTCCTGCGGCGTGCTCGTCATCTGCAGGATGCTGCCCGGCAGCCCCGACAGCCCCTGGCCCGCGTCAAGCCTGTTGGGGTTGATGTCGTCGGGGGAGTCGTAGATCACAGGCGAGCCCGGCGGCTTGCCTGTGCAGTTGGTGGTCCCCGGCGGGAATAGGTCGTAGTTGTACTCGTCGTCGTAGTAGGTGCCGGTGGTCTTCGGGTTGCCGCCGGTCATCTGCGCGGTCATCCCCGGGTCCGAGTCGGACGGGACCGGGGTATGGGCGTCGCTGTACTCGGCGCCGCCGGTCGCGAGCTTGGCCAGCTCCGTGCCCGGATAGTTGGCGATGTACCACTCGAGGTCTGACTGATGCAGGCCGTCGACCGAGATCAGCAGCACGTGCTTGACGCTTGCGCCCGCGTCCAAGCTGCTGGGCGTGAACAGCCCCGCGCTGGTCGGTCTCGCCCACGCCGAGGCGACCGGTATCGCGACCGCGCACACCGATGCGACGGCGATCGCGGCCAACTTGGCACGTCGAGGCATGGGGCGACTCCCTTGATCGAATCCGTGGACTCGCGACTTATCGCTGACCGGCGCCGCCTAGGTGTTGCGGTCGTGTAACTCGGGCGGCGAACCGCGTCAGTTCTCCGCCTCGGTTGCCCCGAGACGGTCGCCCACGACCCCGCTCGTGGGCCACGGGGGCTCCGGGGCGGTGGGGATCGGCGTGCTCGTCGGGGCCGCGCTGATCCTCGCCGGGATGACCTTCGGGACGCGAACCTTCGCGCGCGAGTCGGAGTGAGCTGGTCGCCTCTTTGCAACCACATCGGGGACGGCGGACGCCGTGCCCGAGGTGGTATCTTCAGCGAGCCGAATTCCCGCTAGATCCAGCGGGAAGCGGGGGAACCACGCAGGTCCCCGGGGCGAATCGCCGTCTGATGGCGGCGTAGCGCACCGAGCGCGAGCCCGACAGCTAACCCCGCAGGCGCGCGCGATGAGATTCCGAATCAGCACCGTCCCAGTCTGGCTGACCGCCACCGTGTCGGCTGTCCTTGCGCTGCTCGCCATCGCCGCCGCCGCGCCCTTCACCTCGGCCTCGACTCCGAGCGTCGGATCGCTGCAGTCGCGACTGGGCCAGCAGCAGGCGCGCGCGCAGAGCCTCGCCTCGAGCACCGGGCAGGCGTCGCGGCTGATCGCCGAGCTCGACGGTCAGATCACGCTCGTGACCCAGCGCGAGAACGCCGTCCAGGCCCGGCTGACGACGGCGCGCGCCGCGCTCGCGGGCGCGCAGGCCGCGGTGGTGCACGAGCGTGCGGTCCTGACAGCCCTCGAGGCCAGGCTCGCCCGCGCTCGGCACGCGCTCTCGCGACAGCTGGTCAGCGAGTACGAGGCCTCCCCGCAGAACGTGGTCACGGTGGTGCTTCAGGCGCGCGGATTTGCGGACCTGCTCGATCGGCTGCAATATCTGCACATGGCTGAGGGACAGCAGAAGACGATCGTGCACGCGACCAAGATCGCCAAGGCCGAGGCCGAGGTCGCGGCGGTGCGTCTCGCCCGGCTCGAGGCCCGTGATCAGACGACCACCGACGCGGTGGGGACCGAGGCGCGGGCGATCGCCGGGATGAACTCATTGCTCCAGTCCAAGCGAGCGGCGCTCCAGCGCGTGCGGGCCATCCAGCTCGCCGAGCTGGCCACGACGCGGGCCAGGCAGAGCCGGCTCTCGCATGAACTGTCGGTGGTCGAGGCCCAGCAGGAGGCCGCCGAGCAGAGCTCGGCTGGAGGCCCTGTTCCCTACGGGGGCGCCGGGGCCTCCGGCGGCTGGGCGATCCCCTACCAAATCGTGTTGTGCGAGTCGGGCGGCCAGAACCTGACCCCGAACAGCGCCGGAGCGTCGGGGTACTACCAGATCATCCCGAGCACGTGGCGCGGCGCGGGCGGCACTGGTCCCGCCGCCTACCTGGCGCCGAAATCCGAGCAGGACCGGATCGCCTCGATCCTGTGGAACAACGGCGCCGGCGCGTCGAACTGGGTCTGCGCTCGTCTCGTCGGGATCCACTAACGCGTGGCACCGCTGCTGACTGTCGAGCGGC
>Ga0302325_10034274_pt1 | contig 10383 bp, 8 predicted proteins | sample Palsa_T0_2_FD_201948 | JGI IMG/M metagenome (GOLD analysis project Ga0302325, IMG submission 201948) | Peat permafrost microbial communities from Stordalen Mire near Abisko, Sweden - Palsa_T0_2 | ecosystem: Environmental > Terrestrial > Soil > Palsa > Peat permafrost | place: Sweden: Abisko...
GACTTCGGCCCACAGCTCTTCGCCAGGCTCGTGGTGGACGCGCACGGTGTACACCTCTCCGGCCATTACTCGTCGCCTCCTTTGAGTCCAGCCCGGCGCATGATCGCCAGCGCGTCGCGCTTAAGGTGCGGTCATCCTCGTAGCGGCCGACGCAGCACGGCTCGTTCTGATAAATCGATCTTGACCTTGGCCGGGGCAGGGAGAACGGATCGAGCCGGCAGGAGTCGCTTGACCTGCAGGCCGGTCCAGGCGGCCAGGGCGCCGACGGCGACGCCGATGATGGTGTCCGCTAGCCGGAGAATGGGCTGCTGCCACGCGTGCTGCGGGCTGACGGCGGCCACGACCATGATCACCGCGGTGGTGATCCCGGCCGTGACCGCGTCGCCGGGCCGGCCGAGCAGCATGACCGCGAGGGCGCTGGCGCCGACCAGCACCGCCAGCGCCCAGGCGTGGAAGGGCAGGAAGGCCAGGTAGATCAGGCAGAGCACGAAGCTGACGAAGGTGGCCGACATCCGGCTGACCGCGGCGGCCACGCTCTTGCCGAAGCTGTCGCGCAGGACGAAGATCGTGGCGATCACGGCCCACAAGCCGCCCAGGACATCGTCGTCCCGCGACACTGAGTACACGCGGGACAGCAGGTTCCTGGCCAGCCAGTAGGTGATCAGGCAGGCCACCGCGAGAACGACGCACTCCACCACGGCGTTGCGGGCCTGCGGCCAGCTAGGGCGACCGCCCGCCCGGCTGGACCGCTGCGGCGCGGGCTGCGCCACGGGGCCCGGAGCAGGGGTCACTCGACGTCCAGTTCCCGCAGGTTGGTCTTGGTGAGCTCGACGAGTTCTGATCCTTCACCGGACAGGACGGTCCTGGTCGCCCACAGGGTGAAGCCCTTGATCTGCCCGTAGGTGAGCTTGGGCGGCAGCGAGAGTTCCTGCCGGGCGACGCGGACATCGACCAGGGCGGGGCCGTCGTGGGTGAACGCCGCGCGCAGCGCGTCCTCCAGTTCGCTGGCCTTCTCGACCCGCGCGCCGAACAGGCCGGCGGCCCGTGCGATGCCGGCAAAGTCCGGATCGACCAGATCGGTGCCGAAGCTCGGGATCCCGGCTGCCTTCATCTCCAGTTCCACGAACGACAGCGCGCCGTTGTTGAATACGACAACCTTGACCGGGAGCTGCTGCTGGTGCAGCGTGAGCAGCTCGCCGAGCAGCATCGCCAGCCCGCCGTCGCCGCACAGGGCTATGACCTGCCGGGCGGGGTAGGTGGCCTGGGCGCCAATGGCCTGCGACAAGCCGTTGGCCATGGACCCGTGGTTGAACGAGCCGACCAGCCGGCGGGTGCCGTTCATGTGCAGGTAGCGGGCCACCCAGATGCACGCGGTGCCGACGTCGACGGTGAACACCGCGTCTTCGGCGGCCAGCCGGTCGATGGTGGCCGCGACGTACTGCGGGTGCAGCGGGGAGTCGCTGGCCCGGTCGCGGGCCAGCTTGTCCAGCTGGGCGCGAGCCCGCCGGTAGTGCTTGGTCATCCGGTCCAGGTGCGCCGAATCGGTCTTGGGTTCCAGCAGCGGCAGCAGCGCGTCGACCGTGTCCTTGACCGTGCCGACCAGCGGCACCCGCACCGGGACCCGCTTGCCGATCTGCTCGCCGCGCACGTCGACCTGGATCACCGGGACGCCGTCCGGGAGGAACGGCCGGTAGGGGAAGTCGGTGCCGAGCATGACCAGCGCGTCGCAGTGCTCCATGGCCCGGTACCCGGAGCTGAACCCGATCAGCCCGGTCATCCCCACGTCGTACGGGTTGTCGTACTCCACGAACTCCTTGCCGCGGAACGCGTGCACCACCGGCGCCTTCAGCGCCCCGGCCAGCTTGATGAGCTGGTTGTGCGCCCCGGCGCAGCCCGCCCCGGCCAGGATCGTCACCGCGCCGGCCTGGTTCAGCACCTGCGCGGCGGCCGCCAGCGACTCGGTGTCCGGGCGGACGACCGGCGAGGTGGCCCGGATCGATACCGGATCGGGACGGCCCGGGGCGTCGGCGAGGAACACCTCGCCGGGCACCACGACCACGGCGACCCCGCCGCGGGCCAGCGCCGCGCGCATGGCCATCTCCAGCATCCGGGGAAGCTGTTCCGGGACGCTGACCAACTCGCAGTACACGCTGCACTCGACGAACAGCCGGTCCGGATGGGTCTCCTGGAAGTAACCGTCACCGATCTCCTCCCGCGGGATATGCGCCGCGATGGCCAGCACCGGCACCCGGCTCCGGTTCGCGTCGAACAGCCCGTTGATCAGGTGCAGGTTGCCCGGCCCGCAGCTGCCCGCGCACACCGCCAGCTCTCCGGTCAGCGCGGCCTCCGCGGCCGCCGCGAACCCGGCGGCCTCCTCGTGCCGGACGTGCTCCCAGGTGATCTCGCCGTCGCGGCGCAACGCGTCGGTGAACCCGTTCAGCGAATCCCCCGGGACCCCGTACACCCGGTGCACACCGGATGCCTTCAGCGTCGACACCATGACCTCGGCTACTGTGGCAGTCATCGTCTGGTCCTCCCGTGTTGCGTTACCGGAGCTCGCGCGAATTCCACGATCGTGCATGCGATCCCTTATTTCGTTCCGGCTGGCGGCCAAATGCGGCTACCGGCCAGCAGGGGGGGTCGGCCTGCTTGCCAGCCGGGTAAGGACCCGGGCTGGACGCGCACGCTGAGAGGAACTCGATGCCAGCCGTGCGCCGCACGACGTCGAGCCGGATGAACCGATTGCATCAAGGTCGCGGTTTTACGTCAACCGGTACCCTGAGCCAGCTCGTACTCGAGGGGAAGATCCACGGTGATGTGCGTTCCGGCCCCGGCAGCGCTGTCGAGGCGGATCGAGCCGCCCAGAGCCTCGACGCGGTCGGTGAGCCCGGCCAGGCCGGAACCACGCGCGGGATCGGCCCCGCCGACTCCGTCGTCGCGGATCGACAGCAGCAGGCTGCCATGCCGGGTGGCCAGCGACATCTCGACCTGCGAGGCCCGTGCATGCTTCATCGCGTTGGCCAGCGCCTCGGACGCAACGTAGTACGCCGCGACCTCGACCGGCTCGGGGTACCGCGCATCCGCCGTGAGGTCAAGGTCGACCGGGACCGCGGACCGGCGGGCCAGCGTGCGCAGCGCCGGGCCCAGACCACGCTCGGAAAGGATCGCCGGGTGGATCCCGCGCGAGAACTCCTGCAGTTCCGCCGCCGCGTCGGCCAGTCCCGCCGCGATCCGGGACAACTCAGCTCCCGGGTCACCCCGGCCCGCCGCGACATCGGCCGCCGCGGTACGCGCCGCCAGCCCGAGCGAGACCAGCCGCTGCTGGGTACCGTCGTGCAGGTCACGTTCGATCCGCCTGCGGGTCTCGTCGGCGGCGGCGACGATCCGCGCCCGGGAGGCCATCAGCTTGGCGCGGCTGTCGGCGTTCGCGATCGCCGTCGCCACCAGCTCGGTGAACGAGGCCAGCCGTGCCTCGGCGTCCGGCGGCAGCGGCTCCTCCCGGGTCGAGCCGGCGCCCATCTCGCCCCAGAGGCGGCCCTCGACGACAACCGGCGTCGCGACCAGCGAGCGGACGCCTATTTCACGAACGACATCGGCGAGCGAGCCGGTGGCACCAGCCTGGCTCTCGACCCGGGCCGGACGACCGGTCTCGAACACGGCCGTGGCGACGTTCTTCCCGTCCAGGGTCCACCGGCTACCAACGAGAACGAAGTCCACTGCCCTGCCCCAGCTGGCCACGTAGCTGACCGTACCGTCAGGCTCCAAGCGCGCCATGCCCGCCACATCGACCGGAACCAGTCGCGCGTACTCTTCGGTGACCGCCGCGAACACCTGCTCCGGCGCCGCCCCGTGCGCCACCAGCGTCGCGACCCGCCGCAGCGCGGCCTGCTCCTCCGCCAGCCGGGCGAGAGCCGCCCGTGACTCGGTGTTCGCGATCGCCGTCGCCGCCAGCTCGGTGAAGGAGGCCAGCCGCGCCTCGGTATCGGCCGGGAGCTGCTGGTCCCGGGTATAGGCCACCAGGATCAGACCCCACGGCCGCCCCTCCACGCTGATCGGCACGCCCACCGACGAACGGAAACCCCAGCCCTGAGCGCCGGTGCTCCCGATGCTGCCCGTGACGTCGACGTAGGCGTCCAGCCGGGCGGGCCGGCCCGTCCGCAGCGTCAGCGTGCTCACGTTCCGGCCGCCCAGCTCAAACCGGCTGCCGGCCGGGCTCGGCAGACCAACGCCGGCGGCCGCCCACCCGCCCACGACCGTGATCATGTCCTGCGGATCGGACCGGATCAGGACCGTGTAATCGACCGCCAGCAGCCGACCGACCTCCTCGGCGACCGCCGCGAGCACCTGCTCCGGCGGAGTCGCCCGGGCCACCAGCACCGCCACCCGCCGCACCGCGGCCTGCTCCTGCGCCAGCCGGGCCAACGCGGCGCGGCTCTCGGCGTTCGCGACCGCCGCCGCCACCAGCTTGGTGAACGAGACCAGCCGCGTCTCGGCGTCCGCAGGCAGCTGCTCAAGAGTCGAACCAGCGGCAATCAGGCCCCACAGACGGCCTTCGACGATGACCGGCGTCCCGACCGCCGAGCGCAGGCCCGCGACGCGGACGGTGCCACCGATCTCGCCCGAGGAGCTCTCGGCGTAGCCGTCGACCCGGGTCGGACGGCCGCTCTCGAACACGAGGGTGCCGAGGTTGTGCCCGCCAAGGGTCCTCCGGGTGCCGACGGGAAAGTGGGCCGCCAAACTTCCCCACTGGGCGACGAAAGTGAGCGTGCCGTCGGGCTCGTAGCGACCCATGGTCGCCGAATCGACCGGAAGCAGGTGCCCGACCTCCTCGCCCACCGCCGCGAACACCTCCTCCGGCGGAGTCGCCTGCGCAACCAGCGTGGCCACCCGCCGCAGCGCGGCCTGCTCCTCGGCCAGCTGACCCAGGCGCACCGGATCGGGTGGGTCACCGCCCGCCCCCCCGTCAGGGGCACCGGCTAGCGCGTTCACAAGGCGACAGTAACCCGGTGCGTCAACCGGCACCCTGTGCCAGCTCATACTCGAGCGGAAGATCCACTGTGATGTGCGTCCCGGCCCCGGCAGCGCTGTCGAGGCGGATCGAGCCGCCCAGAGCCTCGACGCGGTCGGTGAGCCCGGCCAGGCCGGAACCACGCGCGGGATCAGCCCCGCCGATGCCGTCGTCGCGGACCGACAGCAGCAGGCTGCCATCGAGCGTGGCCAGCGACATCTCGATCCGCGACGCCTGCGCGTGCTTCATCGCGTTGGCCAGCGCCTCGGACGCAACGTAGTACGCCGCGACCTCGACCGGCTCGGGGTACCGCGCATCCGCCGCGACCTCAAGATCGACCGGTACCGCGGACCGGCGGGCCAGCGTGCGCAGCGCCGGGCCCAGACCACGCTCGGAAAGGATCGCCGGGTGGATCCCGCGCGAGACCTCCTGCAGTTCGGCCGCCGCGTCGGCCAGCCCCGCCGCGATCCGTGACAACTCAGCTCGCGGGTCACCCCGGCCAATCGCGACATCGGCCTCCGCGGTGCGCGCAGCCAGTGCGAGCGAGACCAGCCGCTGCTGGGTACCGTCGTGCAGGTCACGCTCGATCCGCCTGCGGGTCTCATCGGCGGCCGCGACGATCCGCGCCCGGGAGGCCATCAGCTCAGCGCGGCTGTCGGCGTTCGCGATCGCCGTCGCCACCAGCTCGGTGAACGACGCCAGCCGCGCCTCGGCGTCCGGCGGCAGCGGCTGTTCCAGGGTCGAGGTGGCGCCGATCATGCCCCAGAGATGGCCCTCGACGATGACCGGCGCTCCGACTGCCGAGTTGTAGCCCACCTTGCGGACGACGTAGCTGGCCGGCCCCGAGGAGTCGTCGACATACTGGTCGAGCCGGGCCGGGCGGCCGGTCTCGAACACGAGCGTGCCGAGGTTATGGCCGCCGAGCATCCACCGGCTGCCGACTGGCGGAACATAGTCGACTGCCTTGCCCCAGGCGGCAACGTAGGTGAACATACCGTCGGGGTCGTAGCGGATGAAGCCCGCCACATTGACCGGAAGCAGCCGCGCGATCTCCTCAATGACCGCCGCGAACACCTGCTCCGGCGCCGCCCCGTGCGCCACTAGCGTCGCGACCCGCCGCAGCGCGGCCTGCTCCTCCGCCAGCCGGGTAAGAGCCGCACGTGACTCGGTGTTCGCGATCGCTGTCGCCACCAGCTCGGTGAAGGAGGCCAGCCGTGCCTCGGTGTCGGCCGGCAGCGGCAGCAGCCCCGGGCGGCTGAACGCCACCACCATGCAGCCCCACACCCGGCTCTCGACGCTGACCGGCACGCCGATCGAGGAGCGCACCCCCCAGTCGCGGGAGGCAACCTGGCCGATCACGCCGGACACGTCGCTGTAGTCGATCCGGGCCGGGCGGCCGGTCTGGTACACCAGCGTGGTCACGTTCCGGCCGCCGAGCGGCAGCCGGCCGCCGACTGGGGTCGGCGCCGGGGCGCCCGTCCTGGTCCAGGTGCCGACCATCTCGAGCATGTCCTGCGGGTCGTAACGGACCAGGAGCGCGAAGTCGACCGCCAAGAGCCGGCCGACCTCCTCGGCGACCGCGGCGAACACCTCCTGGGGCGGAGTCGCCCGGGCCACCAGCACCGCCACCCGGCGCAGCGCGGCCTGCTCCTCGGCCAGCCGGGCCAGGGCAGCGCGGCTCTCGGTGTTCGCGATCGCCGTCGCGACCAGCTCGGTGAACGAGGCCAGGCGCGTCTCGGTGTCCGGCGGCAGCGGCTGCTCCAGGGTCGAACCGACGAAGATCACCCCCCACAGACTCCCCTCGACGATGACCGGTGTCCCGACCGCCGAGCGGATGCCACTCTCTCGCGGGGCGGCCGGCGTGCCCGTGGAACTATCGCCATAACCGTCGATCCGGGCCGGGCGGACGGTCTCGAACACAAGCGTGGTGATGTTGCGCCCCTCCAGGGGCCACCGGATGCCAACGACGAGGTTTCCGCCTGCCGGGCCCCAGATCGTGACTGGGGTCGCCATACGGCCAGGCTCGTAACGGACCAGGGTCGCCAGCTCGACGCGAAGCAGCCGTCCGACCTCCTCGACGACCGCAGCGAACACTTCCTCCGGCGGAGTCGCCCGGGCCACCAACGTGGCCACCCGCCGCAGCGCCGCCTGCTCCTCGGCCAGCCGACCCAGCCGCGCCTGATCGGGTGAATCACGGCCTACCCCCCCGTCAGGGGCACCGGCGCCTAGCGCGTTCACAAGGCGACAGTAACCCGGTGCCTGGCGGCCAGCAACGCACGACCCCCGCCGGTCCTGGCCGCTCGTGTCCCTGCTCCCGATCCCGGATTTCCTGCTAGCCGGTAGCTGAGTTGGCGGCTCGCCGTAAAGACAGCGACACGCTCAGACGTGGATCGTGGATGGTGCGGCACAAGCGTGCGACATGTGTGCCGTGACCCAGGCAGGAGGTGGCCGAGATGCCGACGAAGACTGATACCAGCGCGGCCGTGGTGCGCAGCCTGATCCCGGCACGGCTGGACCGGCTGCCGTGGACCCGGTTCCACACCAGGCTGATCGTGGCGCTGGGCACCGCCTGGATCCTGGACGGCCTGGAGATCACCCTGGCCGCGTCGCAGCTAGAAAGAAAACTCCGTGAGCCGGTCATGGCGCCGCAGAATCGCCACCATGTCCGCTCTCCCGCGGCGGCTGCGCCGGTCGCCGACCTGGGACCAGGGCCAAGAGATGGCACTACACGGCAGCATCGGCCGCTGACTACTGCGATCAAGGGGTAAGGATGAGCGAGCAGAACGAGACCGGGGCGAAGACCGGGGGGCCTGCCGACGGCGGGCAGATGACCGTCTGGGACGCGATCAGTTCGCGCCGCGACGTCAGGGCGTTCGACGGCCGGCCGATCCCGCCCGCCGACCTCGACCAGATCCTGGAGTCCGGCCGGCGGTCCCCGTCCGCGGGGAACTGGCAGCCGTGGGACTTCATCGTCGTCACCGACCGCCAGCAGCTGACCGAGCTGGCCAAAGTCTGGCGGGGCGCCGGCCACGTGGCGCGGTCCGCGGCGACCATCGCGCTGATAGCGCCAGCAGCTGACGAGCAGCACCGCGCCCCGTTCGACCTCGGGCAGGCGACGATCAGCATCATGCTCGCGGCCGCCGGCCTCGGCATCGGAAGCGGCCACTCGGCCGTCAGCGATCAGCAACTCGCGCGGCGGCTGCTCGGCTTTCCCGAGGACAAGACCTGCGCGTTCCTGATCCCGCTGGGCTACCCGGCCGACCGACCGCTGACCCTGATCCAGCGGCCCGACCGGCGGCCATTCGACGAGGTCGTGCACCGCGGCCGGTGGTAGCGACACCACCGTGACCCGGGCAGCACAGGTACGGCAAGTAACAGGCCAGCGTGGCCGGCCGAGCTACAGGAGGCAAGAGCGGGATGGCAAGCGAGCTGCAGGGCAAGACCATCGCGATCCTCGCCGCGGATGGCGTGGAGCAGGTGGAACTCGAGCGGCCCCGGCAGGCGGTTCAGGCCGCGGGGGCCGTGACCGAGCTGCTGTCGATCAAGCCGGGCGAGATCCAGGCCGTGAATCAGGACATCTACCCGTCGGTCACCTTCACCGTGGACCGGCTGGTCGGCGAGGCGTCTGCGGGCGACTACGACGCCCTCATCCTGCCGGGCGGAGCGGTCAATCCCGATAATCTGCGCCAGCACGAGGCGGCCGTCGGCTTTGTCCGCGACTTTGTTAATAGCGGCAAGCCGGTCGGCGTGATCTGCCACGGCCCGTGGACGCTGGTCGAGGCCGACGTCGTCCAGGGCCGCACCCTGACCTCCTACCCGAGCGCCAGGACCGACATCCGCAACGCTGGCGGCAAGGTAGTCGACGCCGAGGTGGTCACCGACCAGAACGTCACCTCCAGCCGCTGGCCGGACGACCTGCCGGCGTTCTGTGTCCGGATTGTGGAGCAGTTTGCCGCGAGCTCATGATGGGATAGGACTATGGCAGGCAAGACGACGATCACGCATCCGCTTCTGAGGCTCGGCCGACTGCAGCTGGACCACGCGCTGCGCGCGCTGCAGCCGGGTTCGGCCGCATCCGGCCTGGTGGTGACGGCCACGGTCGCCGTGCCGGATACACCGGATCAAGGGTCGTATGCGTGGGACGTGGCCTGGGCCGATGCTGCCAGCGAGGCCGGCCGGCTGGGTGCCGATCAGGGCACCGCCCAGGCGCTGGCCGTCGGCGCCGGCCAGGCCCAGCCGGGCGGCACCCGAGTCGTGGTCGCGGCGCACGGGGAGGTTTTGCTCGCCCGGTGGCTCCCGCCAGGGGTCGGCGCGAGTTCGGTGCGGGTAGGCCCGCTGCCGCACTTGCAGGAGGTGGCAGCGGCGGCGGCGCGGCGGCCGGCCTACGTGGTCGTGCTGGCCGACCGTGACGGCACCGACATCATCGCGCACGCCGGCGGCGACCAGCTGCCTGCCAAGCGGTTCTCCGTCGGCCGCCGTCCCGGCGCGCAGAGCGATCCTCATCCGGACCGGCCGCCCGGGCAGCACCACGGCGAGCGGCACCTGACCGACAGCGAGCCGGAAAGCGGCGGCCAGCTGAACGCCGAGTTCATCGCCGGGCGCGTGTCCGAGGCTGCGGACAGCGTGGCCGCGCACGTTGTCCTCGGCGCCGGCGATCAGCATATTCTCGACGCTGTCGGGGGCCATCTGCCGGACTCGGTCGGGCCGGTCACCACCATCGCCGGAAGCCGCGAGCCCGATGGCCTCGACGATCACCTCAGCGCCGCGATCGGCGCCGCCCTCGACGAGATCACCGCCACGGCCGCCAGCGCGGTCGGGGACCTGGTCGCCTCGCGCACCGGGGAGCCGGACCCTGGCGCGGTTCGTGGCCTCGAGGCCGTCGCGGATCAGCTGGCTGAGCAGCAGGTTGCGGTACTGCTGGTGGCGGCGGACACGGCCCTGGAGGACGACCTGGTCTGGGCCGCAATCCGCCAGGACGCGATCGTCGTGCAGTTGCCGGAACGCACCGGCCCGCTGGCCGGCGAGGCGGCCGCCGCGCTGCTCCGCCGCGGGTCTGCCTCGTAAGCCGCGGCCGTCAGCGCTTCTTTTCTTTACCGCTTTTCTTTACCGCGCGCGAACAGGTCGCGCCAGTCTTCCTCGGCGATTTGGACGTCGTACTTGCTGGCCGCTGCCCGGATGCGCTGCCAGGCTTGGTCCCGCTCCTCGTCGGTGACTCCTTCCACCTGGTCGAACCGCGCAATCGCGTTCCGCACGTGCGCCGCATCGCTGAGGGGTTCTTTGCGTTCGGAGGGAAAGGCGAACTCCGCGTCAGGCAGGCGGTCCTTTTCCGCGGTGCTCAGGCCCTCCGAACTGCGCGGGATATCCTCTCCGTGAGC
>Ga0302325_10034275_pt1 | contig 10383 bp, 6 predicted proteins | sample Palsa_T0_2_FD_201948 | JGI IMG/M metagenome (GOLD analysis project Ga0302325, IMG submission 201948) | Peat permafrost microbial communities from Stordalen Mire near Abisko, Sweden - Palsa_T0_2 | ecosystem: Environmental > Terrestrial > Soil > Palsa > Peat permafrost | place: Sweden: Abisko...
CTGCCCACCCGGTGCCTAATGCTTCGTGGAAGCCGACCTGCGCAAGCAGGGGGAAAGCAGCGGCCCATTTAACGAACGCGCGTCGATTCATTTTGGGTGCCCCACGGCGATAAAGGAAATCTGCTCCGCGGCTTCATCATCAGACTCGAGATTTTGCTGGAGCGTCGTTCTGGCGGGATACGGGCGCTTGAAGAACTTGCTGTAGAGCTGATTCATCTGATCGTTATCTTTCATGTCACGCAGATATACGGTGCTGAAAACAACGTTGGAGAAATCCATGTCGACTTCCTCCAAACCGTCCAGGAGATTTCGCATGGACTGCCGCAGTTGCAAATCGAAGAGAGGCGTGACCATGCCCTGGCCGGGGATGAATCCATCTTTAGCGGAAAGATAGAGGGTATCGCCATAGAGGATGCCTGGGCTCGCGGTTTTGCTGGGAGGCATATTCCTCGGACGCACGGCTTTGCGTTTGTTGAGATCGGCTCCCGCGATGCAACTAAACACGATGTGTTGATCCCGAGGTAGGCCCACAACCTGAATGGTTCCGCGGCCGGGCGTGTTGCCAAATTCAAAATATGTGGAATAGACCTTGCCCATGACGTCATACTGGCCGCCAACGCTCATATAGGGATTCACCCATACGACATTCTTCATGCTCATGCCGGCAGCTTTGAGAACTGTGCTCACGTTGTCGAGAGCCTGTTTCGTCTCTGTGGAGAAACCGGATTTTGGGTTTCCCCCTTGCGCGGATAAGTATAGGAGGTCACCTGCCTGGATGGCTGGCGGATCCATGTGCGGCCCCTGCGGCCAGCCAGAAGGCCAGATTGCTTTGCGATGGGCGGTATCCGCAACGGCGATGCAGTTGATCTCTACCGTTTCTCCATCGGGCAACCCGGCAACCGTTAACACGGTGCGTGCCGGAGGACTCGCTCCGATGGTCTTCCAATAAACATCTTCCAGGGCTGCCAAATTGTGGGGATCTGTCAGATAGATGTCGATCCAGACGACGTTGGCAAAATCCATGCCTGCACTGCGCAGGACCCCTTGCACTTTGCTGAGAACCTGCCTGGTTTGGCCGGCAAAGTCACTGGGAGTGCGGCTGCCCTGGCCGGATACATAGAGCGTGCCGTTGGCCAAAAGACCAGGACTCGAAGCAGCATCCCCAGCCGTGTATCCCGGTGACTGAATCACCTTGAACCCCTGGGCGGAGAGTAATGCCGGGATCGATAGCAGAAATACGAAGACGCGGAGGAATCGCTGGATCATTTCGGCTCACAAATAAGGGATGAAACCATGGGCACGCGTGGGGAGCTTATACACGGACGTGGTCGCTGTGATGTAAAGAGTAGAGTAATCGGAGTCACCCCAGGCCAGATTCGCCGGCTGCTCCGGTATGACGATGGTTCCAAGATGATGGCCAAGGGGATCCCAGACCCATATTCCCTTTGGACCAGTTACATATAGATTGCCTTGACGATCGACCCGTATACCATCGGGTACACCGTCTTCGGGACCGCCGGGCTCGACGCCGAAGATTCTCCCGTTGCCCAGATGGCCATTTTTGAAATCGTAAACGTGGATGTTACGTTGTTGGTCGTCGTCGACATAAAACTTCGTCCCATCGGGCGAAAAGGCGAGCCCGTTGGGCTCTTCGAGTTCTTTGGTAAGCAGTTGCACCTGGCCATCGGCGTCAAGGCGGTAAACACCTTTGAAGGGGATTTCCTGTTTTTCGCCCTTAGGCAGATCAGAGGTTGGGTCGGTGAAATAGATCGCGCCATCCGGACCAAGCACCACGTCATTGGGGCTGTTCAAGCGCTTGCCCTGGTAACGGTCGGCGAGTATTTTGTAGCTCTTGCCGTCGGGCGAGAGGCGAATCACAGCGCGAAGGACACTGGCGCAATCCAGAAGCCGATGTTCCCGGTCGTAGGTGTTGCCGTCAGGGTCTCCCAGAGCGATGATCTCCTGCTTTTGGCCTGTAACCGTGCTCACTTTGAAGATCTTGTTTAGTGTTTCATCGCTCACCCAGAGATAGCCGGCCGGATCCCACACGGGCCCTTCGGTGAAACCGAAACCGGAAGCAACCTTGGTAAGCTGTGCTTTGTGGTCGAATAGATTCCAGAATTCCGGCGCGAGGGCCTCGAGCGCGAAGTTGCCGTTGCCTTGCTGGGCGTGACCAAAATTGTTGACAGCAATGCCAAAGAGCGCGAAGAGCGCCAACGAGATCAGCAAGGCTCTAATTGTCGTCATCGTCGTCTGCCTTCGAAGATGGGGATGAAGGATTTTCGGCCGCCGTGTGCAGCAGATAGCTCACCAGGTCGTCTACTTCCTTGCCGCTCAGTGTGGATGCGGCAGGCATGAGGGAGCGAGAACCGATATCGATCTGCGCGAGTTTTGACCTGGGCAGGAAATGAAAGGTCCCATCCAGCGTCTGTAAAGATAGGGAAAAATTGTCGTTGACTTTAAGCATCCCGGTAAGCTTTTGACCGGTTAATGTGACGACCGTGGTTGCTTTTTTCTGCGGGGGCAGATTTTTGTCAGGATCGAGAATGATGGCACGGATTTGTTCTGGGCGGACATCAGCTCCGTAGAAGGAAAGGTCACTGCCGATAAATCCTCCTTTGCCATTGACCATGTGACAGTCGGAGCACTTCGCTTTGCCAAAGTACAGAACTTCCCCGCGAGCTGGATCCCCGGGGAGCTTCACGATACCTCCCTTGCCTTGCAGGATTCTCAAGTAGCCGACGACCTCATCCACTTGCTGTGGGTTCAGCGATGAGAATGCAGGCATGCCGGCACCTGGGATCCCATTCTTGACTATGCCCACAAGGTCGCGGTCGGCGAGATGCTGCACTTCAGGAGTTGTTGCGATATTCGGAGCGTGCTCCCCGCCGCGGCCATCCGCACCATGACAGGTTGCACAGTTCGAGGCAAAAATAGCAGCACCTGGTGGTGGCGCAGGCTGCTGAGCGCGCAGGGCGGTAGCGGAGACCAATCCAAGGATGGCGGCTCGGATATATTTGCCTTGCCGCCAGCCCGCCATTGGACAGAAACCTCGTTTCCCGAACAAGCCCTTAGAACAGGAACTTCAACGCGACTTGCATGATGCGAGGATCATTCGCACCCGTCACATAGCCGAAACCGCCCTGGCCGGTGTCGTTGACGAGCCCGTCCGGATTCCTGAACTGCGCATGGTTGAAGACGTTGAACGCTTCTGCCCGAAACTGCAGCTTGGTGCTCTCGGTAATCGTGGTGCTCTTTAGCAGAGCCATATCATAGTTGTCGACGCCAGGACCAGAGAAGTATCGCCGCATTGCGTTTCCTACTTGCCCGAGCGGTTCCGGGACGAAGAAGCCCGGGGTGAAATATGGCAGCCCCTTTCGCGGGTTCTTATTTTCAAAGAGAGGGCTGCCGTTGTTCGCGTAGCTGGGCGAATCTGCGTTTGCGTTAAAGGCGCCAAGCAGTGAATTGTCGTCGTTCTCGTTTAACTGGACTGGCTCTCCCTTGGCGAATGTAGCAACACCGGAAAGCTCCCAGCCTGCGGTGAAGCGCTTCGCAAGATCCCCTCCGCCGATAAAGTGATCGAAGGGCAACTGCACGGTGTAGCTGGCGACCAGGTTATGCGGGACGTTAAAGCTCGATAGCGCGCGAGTCTGGCCCGGATCGATCGGATTGGTCGCGTCAAAGGAATCCGAACCGTTATCCAGCGACTTCTCAAAGGTGTATCCAATCAGGAAGTTGAGGTATTTTTCATTGTGCTCCAGGCTGACCTGCAGCGAATTGAAGCTGGAGCTGACCGTCGTCTTCATGTAGGGATTGCTGTTGAAGTTAAGCCCGAAGGGCCTGGTTCCGTTCACGGTCTGGCCGCTCGCGGTGGTGTAGACCGAGTCCTCGCCGTACGCGTTACACGTTGAGGTGCCGGGCGCCACATTGGCAGGATTGTTTAAAAAGAGGCAGAGAGCCTGGTTGCCGGGATTGGATTCCTCAAACGTCAGCAGCTGCCGGCCGACGGTGCCGACGTAATTCACGCTGAGCACGGTTGCGCTTCCCAGTTGGCGCTGGAAAGAGAGTTCCCATTCCTGGACATAGGGCATCTTGTTTTTGTAGTAGTAATAGTCGGATCCACCGATGGGCGTCGCTGCCGCCCAATTGAAGGTTGTATCGGGATTTTTAGGAGATACGTTGGTCGGAGGAAAGACGAACGGGAACTTCTGTCCCGCCGGAGTTCCCGAAGGCCGGTCGACAAACGGAGTGGCTAGCTCGGTCGACGACACAGAATAGTAGTTGCCATAAGGAGCGTCGCCCACTTCGACGAATCCAGTGGCGTCTTCGATAGAGCTATAGAAGATACCGTAACCCGCGCGAATACTTGTTTTTCCGGCTCCGCCCAGAATCTTACCGAGAAAGCCGTCGCTCACATCCGGCGCATAGGCAAAGCCAATTCTAGGACCAAAGTTGGTGTACTTGGTTGGCCCGAGCGTGCGGGGGATTCCCGGATCTCCTGGAACCACCAATCCCAAGGGAGCACCGGGGAACGCTTGCGACTGCTCATTCAGCACAACGGTCTCGAGCTTATTCTGGGTGTCGTACCAGGGAGTAGAGGCCTCCCAACGAAGGCCAAAATTCAGGGTGAGATTGCTGCTCGCACGCCAGCTATCCTGAGCATAGAAGCCGTAGTACTTGCTACGCGAGTCGAGGAGCTGTTGGCTAGCCTGCACAAAGCTGTCCGGCGCCCCGATCAGGAAATCGGCAAAGTCGTAGTTGGTCTCCGAACCGTTAAAACCAAAACACCCGTCATAGCAGTCGTAATTCCGCTCGTTGATCTGGTTGTAGTGGAGGTTGGCGCCAAACTGCAAAGTGTGCGTTCCGACAATCCTGGTAACGTTATCGATGATCTGAAAGGTGTTGTTGTATTGCCTCAATGCATCAGGCGGCACACCAAGTTGGAAGTTGTTGAACATCAGATTGGACACACCCTCGTAGGCAGGGTTGATAGGAGAGATACCGCCCGCAGGGCCCCACGGAGTAACAAACCCCTGCGAGGCAAGGGTGACGCCCAGACCCTGTCCGGCGGTGGGCTGGCCCGTCTGGTTTACATCGCGCAGATAGGCGAGACGAAGATCGTTGACGGTCGACGAGTTAAAGGTGGTCGTCAAACCTAAATTGATCATTTGGGTTTGTCCCTTATTCGTGGCGGCAAAGCCCGGGACATTTACCTGGCTATACGGATTCACAGTATTGAATCGGTCAAAGAAGTAATAGCCAAACACAGCGCCGATTCGCGTAGGAATGTCTATCCGGCCACTCCCCTTATTGTCGCTCAACGTCTCGTTATAGGCCGCGGTGGAGAAGTTAGGCGCATTGTTAACCACTCCGTTGGCGGAAGGCACGTACTTTAGACTGTTCACCGCAACCGACGACCAGGCGCTCTGGGGAATGACGGCATTGGGAAAGACGCAGGTTCCAGCGGGAGAGCTGGGGGTGCAGCCAAAAGAGTAATAAGGTTCTCCCTGAGTAACGGGAGTGCCCAACGTCTGGGAGAGCTGGTTTGCCCAACCGACGCCGGTGACTGAGCCGCTAAATCCTGGTTGATCAGGAGTGCCGATCTGGTCTATCAGATTACCGGTGCGGTCCGCATCGGAAGGGACGGCATAACTTTGGGTTGCTCCCAGGATCTGTCGCGTTCCCTGGTAGTCGGCAAACCAGAACATCTTGTTTCTGCGAATCGGCCCGCCGGCCGTTCCGCCGAATTGATTTTGGATGAAAACGCCACGCGTGGGAGAGTAGTAATTTCTGGCATCGAGATCGGTGTTGCGCAGAAAGTCGAAGACCGTCCCGTGGTACTGATTGGTTCCAGACTTGGTGACCACATTGACCTGGCCACCGCTGTAGTTTCCATATTCCGCATCGAAGTTGTTGGTGATGATACGAAACTGCGCGATGGAGTCGAGATTGGGGATCATGGCGGCGCCGTTGTGCACGCCTTCTTCCGCGTTTGCCCCATTCACCATAAATGCGTTCGACCCAGTGCGGCCGCCGTTGACGGATTGCTGGCCGTTGTCCAGGTCACCCGATACCTGCGTCGCGCCGACACCCGACGTTGTGCTGTCCTGACTATGGGAATAGGGAGAGACGCCTGGTTGCAACTTCAAAAGGTCGATGTAGGAACGTCCGTTCAGCGGCACCGAGGTGATCTTGGTTCCATCGATGACGACGCCGTTCTGGGTGCTCTGCGTCTCCACCTGTAAGGTATCGCTCTTCACGCTGACGGTATTGGTGACGGTCCCGAGTTCCATTTTGATATCGACACGGAGGGCGGAATTGGCGTCTATCTTGACGCTGCTTTGGCGGTAGTCACGGAAGCCCTGCTGGCTGACGGTGACATCATAGGTATCGACGTTAAGGGTGGGAAGGTTATAGAAACCCTTGCCATCGGTGACTGCGACGCTCTGCACATTCGTCGATAAGCTGGTGGCGATCACCTTCACCCCGGGCACGACTGCGCCGGCCGGGTCGGTCACGACTCCAGAAATCGAACCGGTGATGGCTGCCCACGCCGCGACTGTTCCAAAGATCGCAAGGGAAGCGACTCCAATCAAAGACACTAATCTCACGAATCGATTCATGGGAATGACCTCTCAGAAAAGGAATGCAAAGCGAGATAATGCGACCGGGGCCGGCTATCTAATTCTGGGGCCTTCTAATGATGACGAGGTTACTGTTGATCCTTTATGAAGTCAAGAATCCCAGCAGGTGAGACGCGCCAAGGTTTGACGCGCGAGGCGGGCATGGCAGTACACTTTGTTTGGAGGGTTAAGAAAGAGCATGGCCAAGAAGTATGAGTCGACGTTGAGCAGACGCAAATTTGTACAGCGTTCGGTGATGGCTGGAGTGGCCACCTCGCTCTTACCCAGCGTAAGCCGCGCCGAGAAGTCTCCTGCTTCTGTGCCTACCGGTCCCAATCTCTACGAGGCGATCGGCGTGCGCCCGCTGATCAACGCCAAGGGCACGTACACCATCATCAGCGGTTCACTCTCCTTGCCCGAAGTGAAGCAGGCGATGGAAGAGGCCTCGCAGCACTATGTGAACATGGACGAGCTGATGGCGGCCGTGGGCGCGCGCCTGGCGGCGATTACGGGTGCGGAATGGGGCATTGTGACTGCGGGCTGCGCGGCGGCCATCGCGGGGGCCACGGCGGCTTCGATCGCCGGCACCGATCCTGAGAAATCACAGAAGATGCCCTATCTGGTGAAGGGAAATCTCAAGAACCAGGTGATCATCCCCAAGCACTCGCGCAACCCCTATGACATTGGAGCGCGCTTGTTAGGGGTGGAAGTGGTGGAAGTGGATTCACCGGAGCAACTGCAGGCAGCAATGGGTCCACAGACGGCGATGATCTATATCCTGTCTTCTCCGGCCGCAGCGAGCGGGCCGCTCAGCATTGCCAACATCTGCCAGGCTGCCCAAGGGCGGAGCATCCCCGTCTTCGTAGACGCGGCAGCGGAAAATCTTACGATCCCGAATATTCATCTCGCTGCCGGCGCTACCTTGGTTGGGTATAGCGGGGGCAAGTGCCTGCGCGGACCGCAATGCGCCGGACTTCTGCTGGGGCGCAAAGATTTAGTACAGGCCGCATGGTACCAGGCGGCGCCGCACCACAATGTGGGACGCTCCATGAAAGTTGGCAAGGAAGAGATCATGGGCATGCTGACCGCCGTGGAGATGTGGACCAAGCGGGACCACGATGCCGAGTGGAACACGTGGAAGAGCTGGCTGGCCAATATCGAAACGAAGGTGAAACCGCTTCCCTCCGTCACTACCGAGTACCTCATGCCTGAGGATCTGTCGAATCATGCGCCCCGGCTGCGCATCAAGTGGGACGGCAATGCACTCAAGATCACCGGCACCGAGCTGGCAAAGACGCTCGACGCCGGCAGCCCTCGCATTCAGTTCGATGAATCCAGCGGAACTCGTCCAGACCACATGGAGAGCTCGCTCACCGTCATGCCGTACATGATGATGCCGGGAGACGACAAGATTGTGGCGGACGCCATCTTCACCACACTCTCCAACCCGCCCAAATTTTCCGCACCTGAAATTCCGCAGGGGCCGCCTGCGAGTGTCGCCGGAATCTGGAAGGTGCAAATGAAGTACCTGTGCGGCGAAGGCTCGCAGCGCTTTCTTCTGGAGCAGAAGGAGGGCGAGGTGACCGGCGTTCACCAGGGCGAAATTTACAACGGAAACCTGAGCGGTAAGGTCCAGGCACAACAGATCAGCTTCCGCAGTGTTATGCCGGTTGGAGGAAACGAGATCAACTACTCATTCAGCGGCACGGCAAGCGGGGATTCCATGAGCGGGACCGTGACCCTGGGGGAATACGGGCATGCCGAGTGGTCGGCCACACGCGAGACGTAACCATAATCGCCACTATTCGATCTCGCTGCTATGCTCGATAGAGGTGGGCTCGGCGGCTTGTTTCGATTTGTCCTGATTCTTGTGATTTCCGCAGTGCCGTGGCTGCCCCTGGTATGCCAGCAAAGCGCGCCCCCGCCGCCATTGCCACAGGCCCTGGACCCGGTCTTCTCCGGCTTCGAGCCCAACCAAAGCAGTGACTACGGTTTGGTCTATGTACCCCTCGACAGCTGGATCTATCCGGCTTTTGAACGTCTCTTCTCACTCGGCTATGCTGACTCCGCGTACCTGGGCATGCGGCCGTGGACACGCACCAGTTGCCTGCAGATTCTTCAGGAGACCTACCCCAAGCTGCAGGATGCGCCGCAGGATCACGAAGCTTGGAATATTTTTCTAGCCCTGGCAAAGGAGTTTGGAGAGAATGCGGGCCGGGCCACGCCTCGCGCCGAGGTTTCCGATGTATACACCCGCAGTATGTACATCAAAGGGCCTCCGATTAACGACTCTTTCCACTTTGGGCAAACACTCATCAATGATTACGGAAGGCCCTACCAGCAGGGCTTTAATAACATTGATGGCTTTTCAGGGAGAGCCGAGGGTTACCACTTTTCCCTGGATGTTCGCGGGGAGTATCAGCACGCGCCAGGTCGCGGCGCCTATCCCGAATCTGTGCAGGGGGTGATCGCAGAGGTGGACAGCACTCCGCTACTGCCAGCGGAGCCGGTTCCGCAGACCAACGTTTTTCGCTTGATCAATGCCAATTTTGGGACCGTCGTGGCCAATCACGAGATCTCTGTGGGCAAGGCAGATGACTGGTGGGGACCGACACAAACCGGGAGCATGGCCCTGAGCAACAATGCGGAGCCTGTCTATGCCCTGCGCATCAATCGCGTGGTGCCTTTGTACATTCCTGTCGTCTCCGACGTGTTAGGGCCATTCCGTTATGAAGGATTGTTCGGCTCGCTGAAGGGGCATCGTTATCCCAACGCCCCGTGGGTCCACGCCGAGAAATTCAGCTTCAAGCCGACCCGGAACGTGGAATTCGGCTTCTCGCGGGTTGTCATTTTCGCGGGCGAAGGCCATGTGCCTCTCACCTTCGGCTCGTTCTGGAACAGCTTCACCAGCTTCAGCAATGTGAGCGTGGCCCAAAAGGAGAGCAGAAATGACCCTGGTTTCCGGAGTTCGAGTTTCGACTTTACCTGGAGACTCCCCTGGGTAGAGAAATGGCTGACCCTCTACTCCGACTCCATCGTTCACGACGATGAAAGCCCGCTTGCCGCGCCTCGTCGCGCCGCCGTGAACCCAGGGCTCTACCTGTCGCACGTTCCCAAGCTGCCGCATGTCGATCTGCGCGCCGAGGCGGTATCGACAGATCCGGTTGCCAATTCTCAGGCGGGGCAGTTTCTCTATTACGAGTTTGAATATCCCGACGGCTACACCAACAAGGGCAACCTGCTGGGAAGCTGGATGGGACGGGAAGGCAAGGGCGGCCAAGCCTGGTTGACCGACTGGCTTAGCCCGAAGGAGTACATTCAACTGGGGTACCGCAACGCAAAGGTTTCCAAGACCTTCATTCCCCAGGGGACCACACAAAATGACATCAATATCAAGGCCGTACTGCGGCTCAAAGACGATTTGGAACTGAATGCTTTCGGGCAAGCGGAGTTCTGGAAGGCGCCCGTGCTGGCTTCGGGACCACAACACGATTTCACGGGATCCATCCAGTTGACCTATTTTCCGAAAATGAGCTGGCACCGCTAGCGGACTGCAACCGCTCATTCAGTAGTGCCGCAGGGACTAAAGAGTCTGCGTGAGAACTCGGATTATCCAGCCCCGCATGGGCGACCTGAACTTCCTGAACTTAGCCCAAGACGCTAGCTAGTCCTGGGAACACTTCGCAACAATGGGCTAGTCCCGCAGGGACGTCCATGATAGGTAAAAGTCAAGGGGAAACGGAGATTCCCCGTGACCCGG
>Ga0302325_10034276_pt1 | contig 10383 bp, 8 predicted proteins | sample Palsa_T0_2_FD_201948 | JGI IMG/M metagenome (GOLD analysis project Ga0302325, IMG submission 201948) | Peat permafrost microbial communities from Stordalen Mire near Abisko, Sweden - Palsa_T0_2 | ecosystem: Environmental > Terrestrial > Soil > Palsa > Peat permafrost | place: Sweden: Abisko...
AGTGTCCACATGCCCACATCGACAAGTGAAGCACGAGAGTTAAAGCAAATCGTCGTCACCCGCGAATAACGCGGTAGCGTCAGCTAAGAGTTGCAAGTGGATCGTCGCCAACTCGGAAGTAATCGTCAATCTCGGTGAGCGATATGGCGATTTGGCGCCAACCCAGAGTTTCCTGGGGACTATTCAGCCCGCAGCGCATGCATCGGATCCAATCGCGAGGCTCGCCACGCGGGAATCATACAGGCCAGAGTAGCAACCATCAGCACAGTAAAGATAACTGCGATGTATACAGCAGGGTCGAGCGGCCTGGTGTCATATAGCATGGAGCGGATCAACTGCGTGATTCCGGCACTGGCTGCCAATCCGATTGCCAATCCAATGATTGCTGGCCGCATTCCGTCGAACAGGATCAGCCGCAGCAGCTGATCTCTCTGCGCACCTAGCGCCATACGAACGCCAAGTTCCGTCGTTCGCTGCGACATCAGATAGGAGAGAACACCATACAAGCCTACGGAAGCCAGAAGCAGCGATAGCACCGCGAAGCCCAGCACCAGCGCGGCGCTGAAGCGAGCATTGCCCAGCGAATCCCCAATCGCCTGCTGCATGGTCAGCACATTCGAAACAGGCAGTTCGGGATCGAGCGTCGCAATCTGCTTTTGCACCGGAACGGAGATCGCCAACGGATCGGAATCAGTGCGAATGGCGAGCGACTGGCCGCTTTCAGAACCGCCTCCGAGGATCGGAAAATACATGATTGGCCGGATCGGTTGACCGACCTGCCAAGGCGTATCTCCGACGACGCCGATAATTTCGTAATTGGCGTTGTTTTGATCGAGTACGAGAATGGTCCTGCCAACCGGATTTTCCCCCGGAAAATATTGCCTGGCAAACAGGCTGCTTACGACGACTTTCCTGGCGCGGTCGAGCCGGTCATCGCTTGTGAAGAAACGTCCGCTCAGCAACGGAATCTGCAACGCGCCGAAATATCCAGGGTCGGCCCAGCGTGCGAGAGCGTCGGGTATTTCTTCGCCGGGTTTCAGCGGAGGATGCTCCTTAATCGTGAAGTCATCATCGCTTCCAAATCCTTCTCCAGGCAGATTTGAACCGAGCGCAACAGCGCGGATGCCGGGCATGGCGCGCAGCTTTTCCAGAAGGCTTTCGTTAAAGGCATTCGCCTTCTGCGGACTGCCATATTTCTGCGCCGGAAGGTTCAAATCCAGAGTCAGCACATTGTTGGTTACGCATCCCACGTCGGCACCACGCAAACGAACAAAGCTCCTGAGCAACAGCCCTGCGCCGATCAACAACACCACGGTGACCGCGATCTCCACAGTCAGCAACGTCTTGCGTAGCGCGGCGCGGGAGAGGTTTCCGCTGGTGGTGCGCGCGGAAGCCTGAAGCGCCGCAAAAGCCGCCTTGCCTGTGGACGAAATGGCCGGCAGCAGACCCGCGAGCAGCGCCGCCATAAAAACCAGCGCACAGGCGAATCCCAGTACAGCGCCATCCACGCGAATGCCCTCGGCGTTGGGTAAATCCTTCCATGCGCTGGATAACCATCGAGTGGCCGCCAGCGACAACAACACCCCGCCCCCGCCGCCGGCCAGACAAATCAACAGGCTCTCCGTCAACTGCGCGCGCATGAGCGTTAACCGCTGTGCGCCCAGAGCGCCCCGGACTGCTACCTCCTTTTGCCGCGCTGCTCCGCGGGCCACCAAGAGGTTGGCGACGTTCAAGCAGCCGATCAATAACATGCATGCAACTGCACACATCAAGATCAGCAGAGGTTTCTTCACATCCCGCGCCAGGTCGTCGTTGATGTTTTTCGACGCCACATCTTCGGCCACCGGCGCATTCAGGTATTGCAGATGCAGCCGGTACTGCACCGCCCCTACCTGGCTCATGGCGCTTGCCAGGCTGACGTCCGGCCTCAGGCGGGCCACCACATGGCTGAAGTGACGGTCATGACTGCCGAGCAGCACCGGCGGTAAACCCGCCGCATACGGGACCCATAGCTGCAATGTCGCATCGGGATAGGTGAACCACTTCGGAAGCACGCCCACCACCGTGAAGGGCTTCGCGTCGAGATGGATCTGCCTGCCGACAATCGACGGATCCCCGCCGAACCGGCGCTCGAAGAGATTCCACGTAAGCATCACGGCGTTTCCGTCTGGACGATCTTCACTCTCGGTGAAAGTACGTCCAATCGCCGCCTGCACGCCCAGCAGCGGAAACAGGTTCCTACTGCCGCCGCACGCGATCACCAGTTCCGGCAACTCTCCGCGCTCCCCGGTCAAGTTGAATTGCGACCAGCGCCACGCCGCCATGTCTTCAAAGCCGTGCGTCTGCGCGCGCCAGTCGAAGTAGTCGGCCGGCGATACAGGATTGTAGTTGAACCCTTCCTGGTTGCTGCGGGGATCACGGCGATGCTCAAAGAGCATAACCAGGTGGCTGGGATCGTGAAAGGGGAGCGGCCTCAGCAGCACCGAGCGCACAACCGTGAAGAGCGAGGTCGTGGCGCCGATGCACAAGGCCATCACGGTGACCGCGATCAGCGAAAAGCCCGGCGATCGCGCGAGTGTTCTGATAGCGTATTTCAAGTCGCGGCCGAGCGCGTCCACCAGGAAGACAGTATTTTGCCGCCACAGGGTCTCACGGACACTTCGCGAATTTCCAAGCATAATTCTCGCCCTGCGGCGCGCTTCTTCGGGTTTCACCCCACGCGCAATGTTCTCGGCAGTTTCCTCAGCTAGATAGGCATCGATTTCCTCCTGTAACTCCGCGTCGGCCTGGCTGCGGAGAAAGAACCTGAGCCAGCTCATCGAGTGCCTCCCTCTGCCGTAGCTTCTTCGCCCATGACCAGGCCGATGGCACGGATCATCTGCCGCCATCGGCTCGTTTCACGGGCAAGTTGCCGCCTTCTGCCGGCGGCGCTGAGCCGATACTTCGCTTTGCGATTGTTCTCGCTCGCCCCCCAGTAGGAAGAGACCCATCCACGATCCTCCAGTCGATGCAGAGCGGGATAGAGCGAACCCTGTTCCCCCTCCAGCACATCCTCCGAGGTCCGCTCAATCACTTTAGCGATGGTGTGCCCGTGTGCGTCTCCTGTGACGAGGGTACGCAAAATCATCATGTCCAGCGTGTCCTTCAGCATCTCTCCGTCTGAATGATGCTTCTTGCTCATCAGGAAGTCCTCCACTCGAACATCTAGGGAAGACAGAATACACCACTCGGTGTTCTATGGGAAGGGCAGGTGATAGGCCATTCTGCCCGGTTATCACGGAGAGGTTACAATCGACCCGGCCAGCGGGGCGATTCGTCGTGTGGAGGTGCAGGCCGATCTTGCGGCTTTTGTGCCGGTAAAACGTTCGGATCTGATCGTCACCTATGGCCCCGTAGAGATCGGCGGCAAAACATATATTCTGCCGGTGCGCAGCGTAAGCCTCTCGAGAGGTCGCACCGTCGTCTGGCTACACCAAGATGCTCTGGCATTCAAGACCTGGCCTTCAAGGTGTTCCGGTAACCCGGTCCCCACTCTGCCGACGATCCGTCGCAGCGAACTTACCGATAAGCTGACTTCGCAGGCAGTCCCATGTCCGTCAGATTACGATGAGAAATGCATGCCTACGAACTGAACGGCACCCGTATCCTTGAGTTTTCCGTGAACGACGCGGAAGTAACCGCAGCGTCGGACTCTTCTGCTTTGGTTAGTCTCGCAATAGAACATCAAGCAGCTCTGGTCATCCTTCCAGCCAGCGAGGTTGATGGTGCGTTCTTCCAGCTAAAGACAGGCGTTGCTGGAGACCTGATTCAAAAGTTCGTGAATTATCGCTTGCGATTGGCGATCATTGGCGACGTGGCAGCTTACGCCGAGCAAAGTGCTGCCCTGCGTGCCTTCATCTCCGAGTCTAATCGGGGAAGAACATTATGGTTCTCCCCAACGCTAGCCGATTTGCACGCACGGCTGGCCTTGGAACGAAACTGAGGCGGCGTCGCCTCGCAGTATCTCCTGTACGGCCAGAATCACTCGGCGCATAATTGCGCATATCGGAGGCAACTATGAAGTTGGGCTCTGTGACAGTTCTCACTCTCTCCTTGGCCTTTGTCAGTTCTGGAGCTTTTCCCAGTCTTGGGGCGCAGGATACATCAGTCCCTTCCAGCAGCGAGGTGTACCAATGCTTGAAATGGATGAAAGCAACGGTACCCAACCTACGCACGCCCAACGACGGCGACTTACGCAAGCTCGACGCCGCCCACTTCTGTGCGGGTATCCAGGAAGGAGGGTTAGGAGGTTGGGGCGCGGTCTTCAAATGCGGCCAATCGGCAGAACAGTTCTCTGGTACACCGCTCAGGTACTGCGCGTCGTTTGGAGAAGTTAACGCAGGGGATGCCTGGGTGGCCGGATTTAGCTCCACAACAAAGGACGGAAGCGACCTCCTTGACGGAACCTCTGACATCGTGAAGGACTCGCAGCACGCCGCCGTTACGTTCTACAGCACAAATTCAGTGTGGATGGAAGACCTCAGATTGCCTGCAGGAATGTACAAGCTTATTCCTTCTAAATCTCCAGGCGGGTGGAAACTTGCGGTTGCCAGGCAGGATGGAGAATGGAACGATACCAGGCATACGCAGCAATATCTGGGAAGCGTCGAGCTGAAGAGTGTTCCGTCCGACAACCCTCCAGTGAAGAGCAATCTCGCGATATCGCTTGATCCTGGGGTTGAGAGATGCCTGAGTCCATCCGTGCGGCGCGATGTTAAGGAATTACATTTCACTTACGGGAGCACCGATCTTTTTGTGTGCTTCCGACCGAACCAGGGACAAGAAGCAAACATGAGGGAGCCGTGATTCGGACTAAGAGCAGCCGGCACGGCAGGAATCTACGGTGACCCTTATTAGCGACGCGGTTGCTCGATGTTTATGACCACTTCATTGGATTCATAGCGGCCGAGCGTCGTATAAATACCGGCCGCCGTTAGCTTTCTTTGCTCGTCGCCGGTCAGATCCGGCCCACTATATACAGAGCGAAAGCTGTAGCGACCTCGCTTGATGGAGCCAGGGATCACCTTCGAGAACTTATCCTGAAAAGCGAGCGACTCTCCCGGTTGCAGAAGCTTCCACATCGCCGCGGCGCTTACAATGTCAAATTCAGCCGGCGTACCCACAGAAATGCCGCAGCCCCGAGAGCCCGACTCTATCTCGTATCTAGATTGGTTAGCCGGTGCGGTAAATATGGAATGGGCCGAGATCCAGCCCGGCATGTCGGTGCAGATAAAGCCCCGAACAGGAATCCGCAATGCATGATCGGATCGGTTGAGCAATCGGACGCTTAATTGAGCATCGTCCGGCTCGTTCGAGGTCACCGCTGCAATGAGTTGCAGATCAAGTTTCGTGGAGCGATGACCTGGTTTCGTGGCCTGTTGCGCCAAGGAAATGCAAGTCAATGACAGGATTCCCATAATTACCAGAACACGATGAGCCAATGTTGATTCTCCGGAAGGGATATCACTCTTCGCATCGTACTAGGGAAATCTACAATCACTGGCGCTTGACAACAGCAGCCTGGTTACGGTTGCCTGGTTGGACGGACACCCGCCTTGAGTGGTGAAGTTCCCGTGAAAACGGGATTTCAGTAACTTCAATCCGTTTACCAGCGATCATCAGGCAAGTTACCGATAATGCGACTTTTCAGGCACAACTACGCAGGATCACTGCCGGGTAGCCGGTTAGCTCGACCAGAATCCTCAGGTTTGCTGTTCCTGGGCGTGACTGAGTCGAAGGCCTGCGGTTTCTTCCGCAATTTGCCGACTCATCTCCCGGCGCATATGCTGAAGGCCATGGGAGCGTTGTCCATCCTCATTTCTTTCGCGCTTTCGAGTTCAGTCGCCGTCGGCCAAGCCTCAACAACGGCACCGGCGTTTGACGTTGCTTCCGTGAAGCCGAGCCAACACCTCGTCGGACCGGACTATAACAATCAACTTTCATACGCGCCAACTGGGATCACAGGCAGAAATGTCACCCTGAAGCGCCTTGTGGCCGAGGCTTACCAACTGCAACTGAATCAAGTATTGGGGCCAAGCTGGCTTGACAAGAACGAATACGATATCGACGCAAGATCAGCAGGAGTTGGCACGAGGGAGAAAACTGCCCTGATGCTACGAAGCCTTGTTGCCGAGCGATTCAAACTGACACAGCACAGCGAGATGCGAGAGATGCGCGTGTACGAACTGGTTATCGGCAAGTCGGGCCCCAAAATTCGCCCGATCAGCGACGGAGAAAACCCCACGACACGAGCCGGATTTCATTTTCACGGGGATTTGCGCCAGTTCGCGGACCTGCTTGCCGTCCAGTTATCCATACCGGCTTCAGACAATCCAGCCGAACCGGCTAGAGCAAGTGCGTCCCCGATTTCGGTGCTGGATAAGACAGGACTTCCGGGCATTTTTGACTTCAGCGTGGACATCCACCCTGAGCTGGGCACTGATATGTTCACGTCATGGCAGAGGACCCTGGAAGATCAGTTGGGACTGAGAATCGAAAGCCGCAAAGGAAACGTAGCGGTATTGGTTGTGGACGAGGCGGCAAGAATCCCGACTGAAAACTGACCGCAGCTACCATGCGTTGGAGCGCGGAGTCACGCTTCCCAGTCGACCACCACATCGACTCGGTAGAAGAAGCCACCAACCCGCACCCCCGGACCTGCGCGCACTGAGTTTAGCATCGGCTTCGTTCACGCGCGGCAAATCGGTCGCTTGGTTGCGGCAGGGTTTACGCGCCTTCAACGATGCGGAAGTCGCGTTCCGCACCGGAGCCAAGTGCCTGAAGCGCCTTTTGGTGAGCCTCGCTTTTGTGGGCCGCAAGGGCGATATCAATTGCGAGCGTATTGCGATTCGGCCGGTGGCTGGTAGCTTATCGCCAACTGTGGCGTCTCCAACCGCTGGTTAAGCTTGTGCCTCGACTGCAGACACGCCTCCAGCAGGCCAGTCGTCAGCAAGGTACGCTCCGCCGGATAAGCCGCGTTCCGGCTCTGGAACGTCTGCTCGATCTTCGCCGCCAGGCACGCAGAGTGAGCGTCGTTCGGGGGCGGCGGCAGGAAGAACTGGGTAGAGACCAATCCGTGGCCAGCAACCCTCGCCGCGATGTTGAAATCCATAATGGCGCCATTGAGCATCAGCAGCGTGGCGCGCGTCCCATCGGTGTACTCGATGCAATACGCAGCCGGATTCTTGACCAATTGCGGTAAAACCCCGGAGGCCACCAGGTCCTGCGTGCGGCCGTCCAGCACAGTCAGGCCCAACGGCGTGTCGCTGCGGGAAAGAGCGGAGCTCAGCAGATCCTTCGACCAGAGACCCGCATTCCCAGCCGCCCAGACGTCGTCGCCTTCGATCAACTGCACCGCCTTCACTCCCGTCTCTCCGCCCTTGCGCCTCTCCAGCATGCACTGCAGGGCTTCGAGCGCGTCGAAATCCATGCCGTCGAATGCGCCCACACCCACCATCACCGCCTCTTCGACCTCAGCACCGAGCGGTATGTCCACGTCTGGCAAACGCCACGTCACGGGGAGCGAAGAGCCGGCCAGCAGCGGGAATCGCAAGCGATCGGCGGTCTTCACCATGGTTTGCGCCTGCTCGAAGCTGAAGGATAGCTGCCTGTGGTTGAAGTAGGGAACCGCGCGTCCCTCGTCCTCAAAGACCTCGACGCACTGCTGAAAGAAATCGTAGCTCGGCAGTAGAATCTGCCCCCGGTCGTTGCTCGGGTAGTCATCCTGCTCCACGATCGTCAGCACCGCGTCGACGGCGATCCGGTCGCCGCCACAGCGCAACGCCTCCGGAATGTCGCTGCACAGCCGGAAGCCGAACTGCTGCGAGCGGGCTCTGCTCAAATCGCTCATCGGCTCCAGTTTCTCGGGCGCTGACTGCGCCCCCACGACGTGCTCCCTTCCCAGACCGCCCGCTATTCCTTTGGCTGAACTCGATGGCGCAACCTTGGCACCCGTCATCGCAAGCTGGTAGGGCGAGGGTGCAGCTTCGGCCTGGCGCGCCAACTGATCCACATACACCGAGACCACCTGCACATTGGGCATGTGCCATTCGCCGTCATAGGGATACCCAATCAGAAAGCGGTCCGCGAGAGTCTGCATCTGCGACTGGTAGCGATAAACGCTGCCCAGGATCGCCAGCCGCAGCGGGCGTCCGGGCGTCTGCGCCCAGCCGTTGTGCAGCAGCGGGCGATACGCCAACATGGCCGAGGATAGTGCGGAATACTCTACAAAACGGCGGCGGGTCAGCATTAGCTCCTCCAGAAGGTCGATTCAGGATTGGGCTGGTAGTGTACGGCCGCTAAGTTCGCCGTCTGCACGCGCTGCATGCCCTGGTGAGCGCTATCGACGCCTGCAATCAACAGGCCGCTGGTCAGCAGCGTTCGTTCTATTGGATACTGCGCCTTGCCGGTCAGGAACATCTGCTCGGCGTTGTACACCAGCGGGCTGAAGAAACTTGCCAGCGTGGTGCGGCCGTCCGGCATGGGCAGATACATCTGCGTGGAGAAGGGTTTCGCCTGCCCCTCGATCGCCGCCGCGAAGGTGAAGTCGCGCACCAGCCCGTTCATCAACAGCATGGTGCAGCGCAGCCCGTCGCGATGTTGATAGTGGTAGGCAACCGGATCGGGCACCAGGGCCCGCATCTGTTCGACAGTAGGAAACGTATCCGTAAAAGTGGCACTTCCGGGGACCAGGCCAGGTGCGAGCGTCGAACTGCGACACAGAGCCGCTTTCACCAAAGCCTGCGGCCAAACCCCCTGCTGCCACGCCGTCCAGAATCCCTCGCCGCGATAGGTCTGCAGCCACTCCACCCCGGTCTCGCCGCCCTTGCGCCGCTCCACCATGCAATGGATGGTCTCCAGGCCGTGGAAGTCGTAGCTGCCCATGCCGCCGTAACCGATAGACACGGCTTCGTGCACCGTGGCCCCCAAGGGAAACTCCACCGACGGAACTCTCCAGGTCACTGCCAGGCTTGACCCTCCCTGGAGAGGAAAGCCCATCTGGCGGGAGGTGTCGACCATCTGCTTCGACCACTCCCAATTCCACGAAAGCTCTTTGTCGTTGAAATAGGGAACCGACCGCCCGCTGTCACGGAAAACCTTGGTGATTTGCTCGAAGAATTCGAAATGCGGATGCTTCATGATCCCCGTCTCGGTAAGAGGATAGGTACCATGCTCGCCGACCACGACCACTCCATCGACTGCCAGCTTGCTCCCGCCGAGGGTTAAGGTCTCCGCAATGGTGGGGTAAATCTTCATCGTGGGATGCCGGTCCACGCGTTCCTGGGACAAATCACCCTCGCCCCGTTGATCGACATACAGCGATACCACGTCCATCGCTGGATGGTGGAAAGTTCCGGCCCATCCATAACCATCGAGGAACCGGTCTACCACGTGTTGGCCGTGCAGTAATCTTTTATAGGCGGTGATCACCGCAGCGAGCCGCGGGCGATGGGCAGAAGTCGTACTCTCAGGCATAACATGTCCCTTAAAAGCAGTGGTTGCGACCGAGTGTAGCAAAGATGACTATATCCGCATGCTGGAGGAACTCATGCTGACCCGCCGACGATTCCTCGGCTACACCGCGCTGGCGCCCGCTGCGCTGAGCCGCGCCCTCTGGGCAAACTCTCCATTGCAGGGCTCAACCGATGAGCCGGCCCCGCAGATCTCTGCGCGCGCATGGGCCGTGCATAAGCGGGCGCTGATCTTCGACGGCCATGTCCACGCGTCGGACCGCGAGTTTTATCACGGTGGCAGCATGGGCACGCGCAAGCCCGACGGACAATGGGATCTGCCGCGTGCTCGGGAAGGCGGAGTCAGCGCCTTCTTCCTCTCGGTGTTCATTCCCGAAGAGTACTACCCCGGCCGGTTCGAGACCAAGCAGGCGTTCCGCCGGGTCGATGACGCGCTCCGCCAGTTGCAGAGGAACAGCGGCCAGGTCGCGTTGGCGTTGAACGCGGACGATGTGGAGCGCATCCATGCCCAGGGTAAGCTGGCGGCGGTGCTGGATATCGAGGGCAGCTACGATCTGGACGGAGACCTGGGAGTCTTGCGCGACCTCTATCGGCTGGGACTGCGTTCGGCACAGCTTTCGGCGCACAACTGGAACCAGAACTACGCCGACTCCTGCTGCTCGCCGGCCAAATGGAAAGGCCTCACGCCGCATGGCCGCGACGTCATCCGCGAGATGAACAGGCTGGGCATCGTGATCAACGTATCCCACTCCGCAGACGACACGATTTCCCAGGCCATCGACGTGAGCGACGGTCCCGTCATCGCCACTCACCACGGGTTGCGCAGCGTCAACGATATCCCCAGGAATATGCCGGACTGGCTGCTCAAGAAGCT
>Ga0302325_10034278_pt1 | contig 10383 bp, 7 predicted proteins | sample Palsa_T0_2_FD_201948 | JGI IMG/M metagenome (GOLD analysis project Ga0302325, IMG submission 201948) | Peat permafrost microbial communities from Stordalen Mire near Abisko, Sweden - Palsa_T0_2 | ecosystem: Environmental > Terrestrial > Soil > Palsa > Peat permafrost | place: Sweden: Abisko...
CAGCGCCTGCCCTTCGGGCCGGTGCGCGCCGATGTACTGGAGTCGGCGCAGTTCATTTTCTACTACATCGGCGAGGGCATTCTGCACTACCACCCGCAGCTGTTCTTCAAACATCGCGGTATGGAAAAGCGCTTCGAAGGCCTCAGGCCGCAGCTCGGTGTGGTGCTGGCCGAACGCGTGTCGGGGATCGGCAGTGTGGCGCACGCGCTGGCGTATTGCCGCGCATTGGAGTCGGCGGCCGGATGTGAGCCACCACCGCGCGCGCAGCACCTGCGCGTGCTGCTCGCCGAGCTCGAACGGCTCTACAACCATCTGCACTACCTCGGTCATCTGTGCCACACGACCACGCTCAAGGTCGGCGAAGCGCAGGGAAAATATCTCGAGGAGCTGGCCAAACAGATCAATGCACGCGTGAGCGGCAGCCGGCTGCTGCGCGCGCTGCTGACCCCGGGTGGTCTGCGGCGCGAGCCGGAGCTGGAAGGTCTCAGCGATGCGCTCAGCGCTCTGCAGCGGCAGTTCCAGCCCTACGCGAACATGCTGGAAGCCAGCTCCACGCATCTGGATCGTCTGATTACCACCGGCCTGCTCAGCCCCAAGCTTGCATTCGATCAGGGCGCTACCGGCCCGGTCGAGCGCGCTTCGGGTCTGGAGCGCGATCTGCGACGCGATCAGCCCTATGCGGCCTATGGCGAGCTGCCGCTGAACATCGCCGTGCGCCGGAGCGGTGACGCGCACGCGCGCCAACAGGTGCGCATCGCAGAAATCGGTCACAGCATCGAGCTCATGCGCACGCTCTTGGCGGATCTGCCCGATGGCCCCATCCATGCACGGTGTGAGGCGCCAGCCGGTGCCGAAGGCCTGGGCTGGGCGGAGTCCCCGCGCGGTTCGCTCTATTACGCCGTGCATCTGGATCGCGACGGGCTGCTCGCGCGCGTCAAGATCAAGTCGCCGAGTTTCTCCAACTGGCGCGCCTTCGCGTTCACCGTGCATGACAGCAACATGATGGACTACGCGATCAACGAAGCCAGCTTTGGCCTGAGCATCGCCGGCTGCGACCGATAGGAGCGCGAGAGCATGCCTCTGTGGACACTCTTTGGTCTGAAGCAGGGCAAGGTCAGCACCGCCTGGCCGGCATCCGGCGAGGATGGCCAGGCCGGCGTGCTGGGCATGCCGCGCTTCGATGCCGCGAAATGCCAGAGCGGCTGCCGGGCCTGCGCCGAAGCCTGTCTACCCAAGGCCATCACGATGCTCGATGGTGCTCAGGATCGCCTCGCGGTGGATTACGGCCGCTGTGTCGCCTGTCAGCTGTGCGTCGAGGTCTGCCCTACCGGCGCATTCGCAACCTCGAGCGATTGGGCCTTCGGTGTGCGCGCACGTGAGGATCTGCGTTGGGCGCAGTCGGCCGCGGCGCCGGAGGGCCAGGCATTGAAGAGCGCCATTCAGCGCTTCTTCGGCCGCAGCCTGCATATTCGCCATGTCGATTCCGGCTCCTGTAACGGCTGCGAGTCCGAACTGCAGGCACTGAACAACCCGTTCTACAACCTGCATCGGCTCGGCATCTTCTTTACCCCCTCGCCGCGCTTCGCCGATCTTCTGCTGGTGACCGGTCCGGTCACCTATGCCATGCGCGGGCCGCTGCTGGAGGCCTTTGCGGCGATGCCCGATCCGAAGTTCGTGATGGCCATGGGTACCTGCGCGGTCTCGGGCGGCACCAACGGCGGTGGCTACGCCTGCGGCAACGGTCTGGACGGGGTGCTGCCGGTGGATGTGTACCTGCCCGGCTGCCCGCCCAATCCGGCTGCGATCATTCATGCCCTGCTGATGCTGCTCGAGCGCGCCGCGCCGCGCGTGCGCGCTGGGCACATGATCGACGGAGCGCGCGATGCCTGAGCCGCTGCTCATCGCCTTCTGGATCTGGCTCGCGGGCCTGCTGTTGGCGCTGCTGCGCTGGGGTTGGGCCGCGCGAGTGCTGATCGGCGCGGGCGCCGTGATCGCGCTGGCCGGCGCACTCGCCGCATTACCGCACGGGGGCTCGGGCATCTTGAGCCTGCCGATCGCCTTTGCCGGCCAAGTGGTGCGGCTGCATTACTCCCCCGAGGCCCTGTGGCTCATGGGCTTCGGTCTGTTGCCGGCAGCGCTGGCGGTGTGGCTGTGCAGCCCGGTGCGCGCGGCGCGTGCCGGGTGGCTTGCGGGCGCGGCACTGTCGCTGCTGGGCGCGCTGGGCGTGTATGGCGTGCAGGACGGCTACTCATTCCTGATCGCCTGGGAACTCATGAGCCTCGGCGGCGCGGTGATGATCCTGTCCGAGCGGCTGTCGCCGCAATCCGGCGCCGCGGCACTGTACATGCTGGCGCTGCTGGAAACCGGTGCGGTGGCGATTCTGCTGGCATTGCTGCTGCTGGCTCGAAGCGGTGGCGCAAGCCTCGAATTCGCGGGATTCCTGGCCGGCGCACAGAGCATGTTCGGCGGGCTGCGCCTCGCCGTGGGCCTGCTGCTGCTGATGGGCTTCGGCGCCAAACTCGGGCTGCTGCCGTTCTATGAGTGGTTCCCCGGCGCCTACGCCGCAGGCAGCGGCGCCTCCGGTGCGATCATGTCCGGCGTGGTGCTCAACGCGGCCTTCTTTGCGCTCTCGCGCGCGCTGGTGGATTGGCTGCCGGGCGGCAGCGGCAGCTGGTTGTTCGGCTTGGGCGCAACCGTGACCGTGATCGGCGTACTGTCGGCCATCCTGGCCGTGCTGTACGCCTTTCAGCAGGACGACTGGCGGCGCCTGTTGGCCTTTTCGTCCGCGGAAAACGCCGGCATCGCCGTCACGGCGCTGGGTGCGAGCCTGATCTTTCGCGAAGACGGCCACATCGAACTCGCCGGCCTCGCCTGGACGGTGGCCCTGCTGCATCTGGCCGGCCATTCGCTGGCGAAAGGCGGATTGTTTCTGTGCGCGGACGGGGTATATGGCGCCGGCGGCGACTACCGGATCGCGCAACGCGGATGGCTGCGCAGCGCCGGGCTTGCCTTCGGGATCGGCGCGCTGTTCGCGGCCATGAGCCTGGCGGCGATGCCGCCGCAGATCGGATTCGCCAGCGAGTGGTTGACATTCCAGACATTGTTTCAGGGTTTTCACCTGAGTGGCCTCGGTGGCCGGCTCACGCTGGCACTGGCCGGAGCCGGTCTGGCACTCACAGCCGCGGTTGCCTTGGCCACCTTCGCCAAGCTCATGGGCATCGGCCTGCTCGGCGCCGGCGTCCAAGGCGGCGCTGATGAAGCGCCCCAGCAGCGCATCGCGGCCCGTTACGGCTGGAGCGCGTTGCTGCTCGGCTTGTCGGTGCTGATCGCGGCCGCCGGTCTGCCGATCTGGCTGCGTGCACTGGATGATGCCGACGTGGCGCAATTCGGGGTGCATAGCGCGCAGGCAATGTCCAGTGGATGGCTGCTCGTGCCGCTGACCAGCAGCTTTGCCTTCATTTCGCCCTCCAAGCTGGTGATTGCCATGCCGCTGCTGGCGATCGTGCCGTTGCTGCTGGCGCTGAATCTGCGCCGCCATGCGATTCGGCGCACCCGCGTCTGGTATGGCGGCATGCATGAGGACGCGCTGCGCTCAGCGACCACATCGCTGACCTTCGCCAATGCCATGCGCGTGTTTTACAGTTTCATTTATCGGCCGACCTTGGATACCGCGCGAGCGCATCGGGCAGTGGCCTATTTCATCCGCAAACTCGAATTCGACCACGCCGTCGCCGATATCTTCGGCCCGCTGCTGTTCACGCCGCTTCGTCGCGCCGTCTGGCGCTTGGCGGGACGTCTGCGGTCGCTGCAATCCGGTGACCTCAATCTCTACCTGGCGTTCATCGGCGCATTGTTGATCATCATCCTTGCCCTGACCCTGCGCTGATCCCCGCGCTCGGCAAGCGAACGCAGTTCGCAGATTTGCCGAGAATGTTCGCGCGCTTGCGCAGGTCAAGGCTTGCGCAGTGGTGTCGGGGAAAAAAGCTCGGGCAGAATGGCTTGCGCGGCGAAACAAGGCCGGCCCTTGCCGGCGTGCAGGTAGCAACCATGAGATGGGGCAAATTGCTGCTGGTCGCGGCGCTGCTCGCCGCCACGATCCCTGTGTGGAAGTCCCATCAGTGCGCCGTGTTCGAGCACGACGTGCTTGCCAGCGCCAACGGCAACGGCTTCGTGCCGGTGCAGATGCCCGACGGCGCACCGGCCAACACGGCCGTGATACTGGCGCCGGTCAATTGCCCATCGGCGGCGGCGCAGCGAGCCGATGCCATCGCAAAGCGCCTCAGCGAGATGGACATCCCGAATATCCGCACCAGCCAGTATGTCGTGCGCTTGACGGCCCCGCCCACTTCGGAGCAAAGCCAACTGCTCCAGCGCGGCGCGGTGATCCTCAATGGACAGATTCCCATCGTGTTGATCAACGGCATGGGCAAGGCGAATCCGACCGCCGATGAAGTCGCCGCCGAATACCGCGATGCCCAGGACCGCACTGCTAGTGCCGATAGGCTTTGATACTGTCGGCGACCGAGTCGGCAACATGCTCCTTCGTGATCACGCCGGCGACGTCGCTGCCGCGCGGCACGCCGTGCCCGCGCACGACCACGGCCATGATGGCGTTGCGACGCCACATCCGGCGGATCACATCGAAGGCGGTCTCGTCCTCACCGACCACGGTGAAGTTACGACTGGCCACATCGCCCAGGCTGACGCCGGTGTTCGCCCCCTCGAGGCCGCGGCGAAGTCCGGTGTTGACGCGGATGACCCCGAAGATATGGCCCTGATCGGTGACCACGACGTGGCGCAGGCGACCGGCGTGCTCGGGCTGGCGCAGATACTCATCGAAGCTCGCCTCCACCGGCAGCACCTGGATGTCAGCGTCCATGACCTCGCGCGCGGCGCGCACCAGAAACATGTTGGCGTGACGCGCTTTCGGGATGGCCCGGCCGCGCCGTACCAGCTTCAGCGTGTAGATCGTTTCGATAGAGAGCATCCGGCGTGCGCCGATGCTCAGGGCGACCGCCACGATCATCGGCATGACGATGCTGTAGTCGAGTGTCATCTCGAAGATCATCGTGACGGCGGTCATGACCGCGCCGGTGCCGCCGCCCACCATGGCGCCCATGCCGACCATGGCAAACACGGGAACGCTGAGGTGCACGGGCAGGCCAACGGCATTCAGTAGCGCCGCGAAAGCCCCGCCGAGCGTGGCGCCCATGAACAACGACGGCGAAAAAATCCCACCGGATGAACCCGAGCCCAGACTCAGCGAGGTCGCCAGCGCCTTGCAGACGCCCAGCAGCCCGAGCAGCCAGAAGGTCGAAATCTGCCCGGTCAGCACCGCCTGAACGGTGGCATAGCCGACGCCGTCGACATAGTACTGGCCCAGAGTACGCAACAGCAGGTACATCAATACGCCAAGCATCAGCATGCCCAGCATGTGCCGGATATAGCGCAACCGGATCCGATCGAACCAGTCCTCAGCCAGATGCAGTGCGCGGATGAAGCCGGCCGCGGCGACCCCGGTGACAGCGCCCAGCACTGCGAACGCAACCAGCACCAGCAGCGCGCTCGGATCCACCGTCATGGCCTGAAGCGGCGGCACGTGGAAGGCCGGCGCATCGCCGAAGAACCAGCGACCCACGAACGTTGCCGTCCCGGTCGCGATGGCGACCGGCAGGAAGGTCTCGACGCTGACTTCGGGCATCATGAGCTCGATGGCAAACATCACGCCGCCGATCGGGGTATTGAAGGTGGAGGCGATACCCGCGCCCGCGCCGGCGGCGACCAGCGCAATCCGCTGGCCCGCCGGCATGCGGATGATCTGACCCAGCGTCGAGCCGAGCGCCGAGCCGATCTGGATGATCGGTCCCTCGCGCCCGACCGACGAACCGCTGCCGATGGCGATCGCCGAGGCCAGGGATTTGACCAGCGCCACCACCGGCCGGATCACACCGCCCTTGTAGTAGATCGCATCCATGACTTCCGGCACCCCGTGACCCTTGGCCTCGGGCGCAAAGTTGCTCACCAGAAAGGTCACACCGACCGCCCCCAGCACGGGCACGAGGATCACGAGCACGCCCCAGGGCGCGGGCGCGGTGAAGACGTTGGCGTCGTAGTGCACCAGCGCGTGACCGGTGAACAGCAGATTGTGTATGAGGCCGATCAGATCGCGAAACAGCACCGCGCCGAGGCCCGTGATGACGCCCAGAGCAAGCGCGAGCAGCGACAACTGCGACAGCGGCAATGGGCGGCTGTCCTCGCCGTCCGTCATTGCATGAACCAGCCGTGGCTGACCACCAGCGACTGTCCGGTCAGGGCATTGGACTCGAACGAGGCAAAAAACAGCGCCGCCTCGGCGACATCCTGCACCGTCGTGAACTCGCCATCGACGGTCTCCTTGAGCATGACGTCGCGGATGACGGCCTGCTCGGAAATCCCGAGCGCCTTCGCCTGCTCGGGGATCTGCCGCTCGACCAGCGGTGTGCGCACGAAACCCGGGCAGATGACATTGGCGCGCACGCCGTGCCTCGCGCCTTCCTTGGCCACGACCTTGGCCAGGCCTATGAGCCCGTGTTTGGCGGTGACATACGGTGCCTTGAGCAGCGAGGCCTCCTTCGAATGCACCGAGCCCATGTAGATGATGCTGCCGGCACCCTGTGCGTACATATACCGCAGCGCCGCGCGCGTGGTCAGGAAGGCGCCGTCGAGGTGAATCGCGAGCAGGCGCTTCCAGTCGGCAAACACCAGCTCCTGCAGCGGCGCGACGATCTGGATGCCCGCGTTACTCACCAGCACGTCGAGTCGACCGAAAGCCTCGACCACGCGGGCGATGGCGGTATCGACCTGCGCTTCGCTGGTCACATCCATGGCCACGGCCATGGCCCGCGCCCCCTCGCTGTTGAGTTCCGCCGCGGCCAGTTCGGCACCGGCCGCGTCGAGATCGGCGATAGCAAGTGTGGCGCCGGCGCGCGCGAAGCGCCGCGCGATTTCCTTGCCGATGCCGCGCGCCGCACCGGTGACCAGGGCGACCTTGTCCTTGAGAGGCATTGTCTTGATCTCCATGGGGCGCTGGACGCGAACGGGATATTACGCGCAAAAAAAGAGGCCCTGCCAAGCAGGGCCTCCAGTGGAACGGTCGTTCCGACAATAAGCGATTATTTGCCCAATTTGCCGCGCGGGCTGCCAATGCCGGTGCACTGGTCATAGCCAGTGCCGGCAGCGTAGCCGTTCGACCCGGAGGTCACGTCGTAGAAGTTGGTCTCATAGGCCTTGACCGTGTTGAGCTGCGCATACAGCAGGTTGAGCTCATAGGTCGAGTACCAGCCGCCATCGGCCGGCGACTGCCCTAACTTGTTGCCGGCGTTGTTGACAATGCCCGCCAGGGATGGAGAGGCCACGCTGGTGCCACCGACGATGTACCAGGCGCCGCCCTCGTCGCTGTCGTAGACATATACGCCGCTGTTCGGATCGGAGTTGAAGGATATGTCGGGCGTTGATCGGAAGGGCTGCGCAAAGGGCACCCCGCCGAACAGGATGTACTGAGAGTTGGTCCAGGGTCCCAGTCCGCTCTCGATTCCCGGGGGGTTGGCCCACTGTTCAATCGTGCTCGGGCCGCCGCCCGAGTCGGACCAGCAGCTCTCACTCAGGAAATTGCCGTTCGAATCGCGATTGACCGTGGTGCCGCCTGCGGATACGACCCAGGGTGAGGAGCTGGGATAAATGACCTCCGAACCAGAGTCCCCAGCCGCCGCAAAGTAGGTGATGTTCCACGGGTAGTAGCGGTAGAAGTAATTGTCGTAGCTCTCTTCTCCCGAGAATTCATCCGCTCCCCAGCTGTTGGAGATATCACCACCGCCGTACGCTTCTACTTCGGCGCCGGCCACCTCCTCGGCATAGAGCAGATCATTCAGACTCGAGGTGCAGGCCTCTACCAGAAGGATCTCAGCGGACGGGGCCATCGCGTGCGACCACTCAATGTCCAGGGCTTCCTCGATGTCCCAGCCACTCTTGTTTGCGTTCACCGGCGTGCCGCTGCAGCTGGCCGTGAGGCCATTGAGCGTGCCGTAGCTGCTGTTGGCGATGATTTTTACGAAATGTGCCGTGGGCAGTCCCCACTCCTCATCGAATACCTTTAGGTCACCTGCAGCCGTCGGGTAGTTGTAGGCGTCCACCAGCGCGATCGCGCCCCAGCCGCCCGTGGCGTGATCGTTGTTGGCACCTGGGACGCATCCGGAGAAAGCAGGTCCGACGCCGTACACGCACGCCATCGATGACGGGGTCTCAGCATAGTCATACTGCGGGGTCGCGGAGCTCATTTGCCCGCCCTGGGGAATGAAAATCTTGTAGTTCGTGTGCACCACACCGGCGGCCCCCGGCGTGCTGACGGGCGGGGTATACACCGTTCCCGGCTGCTTAAAGATCCCCGGCGGCGGCTGAGTTGATTGCGGTGGTGGTGGTGTCCCAGGCGTATGACCCGCCGACTCATCGCCCCACGCTCCATTAGCGGCGATGCACGCCGCCAACAGAATCGATGTCTTTGCTATGTGATTCATGAAAGTCCCCTAGATGTAAATGACCTGTCGAAGTGATTACCTACTGCGTACACGAGACCAGTCGTGACAAGCTCTTGCGATCCCCTGTTGGTGTTGAATTCGTCGGCCGCGCAGAACTCGCGGCCATGCGGCGCGACTGCGAACGGCAGCGCCGCGAACGTGATGATGAGCGCGGCCGCAGTCCTGCGCGCATGGCCATGCCATGCAACGACTGAGCCGTTGGCTTGAGTCGAAACGAATCGACACGCGAGTATTTAACGCAAGTCCCTTTGCGAGCACAACCAATCCCTAAAACGTCAGACCAAACTCCAAGACCAATTATTATGTGTCGCGATTTATGTCGCTAATGTATCAGCTCTTGACATTACACCCGCCGCGATGTCGGTGTCTAGGCTGGATGGCCATTCTTTAAATTATTGTCAAAGAGCAAATCGGGCGCAGGTCATCACCGTCAGCGGCAATGGGCCGCAGGCCGCCACATGCTTGCGCGCCTCCGGGCCAGTACCTCCGAAGCCTCTTGAATTTCCTGCCACGCCATAGGGTTCAAACGGCACTTTGATTCATGACATGATGTGGTCGCAATTGTTTCGCACTGATTACCGAATCATTACGGAATTAGCGCCAGTGCCAACTCATGTGCGTCTGACAAACCCTGGCATCAGGGAGCAACAAATGCACTCCATCCCAAAGCGACTAAACACCCTGCAGTTCGCGATCGTCATGGTGTCGGCGTTCATGGCGACCGCATGGGCACAGGCGCCGACGTTCACCCAGCTTCACAGCTTCGATGGCACGGACGGCCAGTCCTCCTATGCTGGGCTCATCCAGACGGCCAATGGTGATTTCTTCGGGACAACGCAGCTTGGCGGCGCCCACGGACTCGGCACGGTCTTCCAAATTACGCCAACCGGCACACTGGCCACACTGTACAGCTTCTGCTCGCAAGGCGATTGCACTGATGGGTATTACCCCGAAACGCCGCTGACTCGGGCCACCGGCGGCGACTTCTACGGAACAACATCCCGCGGCGGGACCATTGATTCCACCGATTGCACCCGGGGTTGCGGCACGGTCTTCAAAATCACGCCCACTGCCAAGCTGACCACGCTTTACAGCTTTTCTTGCTCCAGCAACCTCGGCTGCTCCGACGGAGGCTACCCCAGGGCGGCCCTGATTCAGGCCACTGATGGCGACTTCTACGGGACTACGGCCGGCGGCGACGTGGGAAACGCTGGCACGATCTTCAAAATCACCGCAAACAGTACGCTGAGTACCCTGTACAGCTTCAATTTCGCGGCCAAGGGCGCCGAAACCCCTGTCGCCCCGCTGATCCAGGGCACGGATGCCGACTTCTACGGGACAACAGTGGTTGGCGGGACGCACAATCTCGGTACGGTCTTCAGCCTGTCTGTGGGTCTCGGCCCATTTGTGGAAACACAGGTCCGTTCCGGGAAAGTTGGCGCGGCCGTCAAGATACTAGGCAGCAATCTGTCCGGCGCGACTACGGGCTATGTCGAAGTAACCACCCCCAGCGTCACGCTTCAGAGCAACAGCAGCTTCAGCGTGGAGCCGTGATCTGCTGGCAATTCGAAGGGATGCTAAAACCCACGCAGCAGTGCCACGCTGGCTGCTCGAGCTCAATTGCGCTCTGCCGTCATGCTTGCCAATCGCGCATCGGTGTGCTCACAGGCGACGAGCAAGATGCGCTCATCCGTCGTCCCGGACGGGGATATTTTCCACCCCGATAACGCATCCGAAGTCCTCGCGCGCTGCTGCTCACCTATGGCGCGAAATTCACTGGCGGTCGAGCGCCGGCTCATTCTGTGATGGCAAT
>Ga0302325_10034279_pt1 | contig 10383 bp, 5 predicted proteins | sample Palsa_T0_2_FD_201948 | JGI IMG/M metagenome (GOLD analysis project Ga0302325, IMG submission 201948) | Peat permafrost microbial communities from Stordalen Mire near Abisko, Sweden - Palsa_T0_2 | ecosystem: Environmental > Terrestrial > Soil > Palsa > Peat permafrost | place: Sweden: Abisko...
ATCCGGAGCGTATCCGGCGCCGTTTGGCCAACTCACCTTTTCAGGATGAATTGGTGTCGCTGGCGAATGGAATTCTAAGCCATCGGCTGCCGCTGTTGGGCACGCTAATCGACACCGGTCCGGAGATCGAGTGGAGGCGCGACTACGTTTATGGCAAGACCAGTGGCACGGGTTACTTTCGATTCATCCCGTACTTGAATTTCGATGAAGTTGGCGACCATAAGAACATCTGGGAGTTGAACCGGCATCAGCATCTTGTGGTGCTGGCTCAGGCATTTCTCCTGGCTGGCGAGGCAGCCTATAAAGATGAGATCGGCGCTGAGCTCGAAAGCTGGTGGGGGCAGAATCCGTTCTTGAAGGGCATTAACTGGGCGAGCGCGTTGGAGGTTGCATTCCGCGCGCTATCGTGGCTTTGGGTCGACCATCTGATCGGCGAAGCGCTGGACGAGAACCTGCGGCGAAGATTATGGAATAGCCTCTATCAACACGCTGCGTTTCTGGAATGCAATCTCTCCACATACTTCTCGCCGAATACGCACTTGTTAGGCGAAGGGGTCGCTCTCCACGCGATCGGCGTTAGGTTGAAGCAGCCGAAATGGAGGCAGTTGGGCGCGAAAGTTGTTGACGAGGAACTGAAGCGGCAGGTGGCGCCGGACGGAAGCCATTTCGAACAATCCACCTACTACCACTTGTACGCTCTCGACTTCTTTGCTTTGCACTACTTGCTAGCGGGGCGGCCTGAAGGCTACGTGACAGTACTGCGGAAGATGGCGGTATTTCTCGCTGCGATTGTAGGCCCCAGGCGCTTGTTGACGTTTTTGGGCGATGACGATGGAGGGCGGCTCTTCCATCCATATGGTCCACGTGAGCTTTTTCCGCGAGCGACTCTCGCAACCTGCTCGCTGCTATTTCCGGGAGAGGGCCTTCCGTTGGAGCGTGAAGATCTGGCAGAGCAAGCGGCGTGGTTCTTGGACTGTGAAGAGGCGAGTCCCGTCCCAAGTCGCGGCGTGACCAAGCTATTTCCCGATTCGGACCTAGCGTCCATCGCGGGCTCAGGCTCCCACGTTCTGATGGATGCGGGGCCGTTCGGCTTCGGGGGAGCCGGACACAGCCACGCCGATACCTTGAGCATCACGGCGCGGTCCGGTGCCCGGGAGTTGCTCATCGACCCCGGGACATTCACATATATTTCAGATCCGAAACTCCGGAATTTGTTTCGCGGCACGGGTTTTCACAATACGATCCGCATCGGCGGGCGGGACCAAGCTGACCCGGCTGGGCCCTTCCGCTGGGCGAATAAACCTGGCGCCGCAGTGAATGAATGGAAGGCTCTGGATGGCTTGACATACGTCGATGCCCGTTGCTCTTACCGTGGATTTACCCATCGACGGCGGCTGCTGTGCGTCGCTGAAGAATGGCTGTTTGTGCTCGATGAAGTTACCGGCCCCGCCGGAGAACACCTGATTGAACAGTTCTGGCATCTGGGTGACGCGGATGTTCTCGTTCTACTTTCGGACCCTTGCGCCGCGAGGCACGAGGAAGGACTGCGCTCGCGGGTGATGGGGCAGAAGGAAACGGCGCCCGTGATTTTGGTGAGTTGGATGAAGGCGCTGCCGCACGTTTGCGGTGCGGCGCTGCCTCTTGACAACCGGGGGGCGAATGGGACGCTCGAGCGAAACGGCTACGATTTGTCGATTCCCGGCGTGATCTCCGTTGCATTTGGCGTGTCTGGAATGCCAGTGGTGGCTAAGGCATAGGAGCGATGTCGCGGCCCATACCGGTACTGCTCATGACCTACAGCCTCGGAATTGGGGGCAGCGAGCGCCAGATGGCTGAAGTGGCGATGGCGCTCGACCCGGCGCGTTTTCAGGTTCACGCGGGGTGCCTACGTGCCGATGGGATGCGGGCGGGCGAACTACGTGCGGCGGGGATCCCGATCCTGGAGCTACCCGTTACATCGTTTGGATCTCTCTCCGCCCTAAAGGGCGCCAGGATGTTGTTACGGTACATTCGCGAACATCGCATTGAGCTAGTACACAGCTTCGACGTTCCGCTAAACATCTTCGCCGCACCTGTCGCGTGGTTCGCGAGAAAGCCAATCGTATTGACCAGCCAGCGCGCTCACCGGCTGTTGACCCCGGGATTGTTCCACCGGTGGCTGCGCGTTACGGATCGGTTAACGGACGGCATCGTTGTGAACTGCGAATACATGCGCCGCCACCTGATAAGGGATGAAAACGTGCCAGAGCGGATAGTGCACCTCTGCTATAACGGAATCGATGCAGAAGTTTTCCAGCCGAAGAGCTCGGGGGCGGTGGTTGCCACGCATCCGAAATTGGAAAGCGCGTCTGTAGTGATCGGAGTAGTGTGTTCGCTGCGGCGTGAGAAGGGACTCGACACGCTGATGGCCGGCTTTGCCCCTGTTGCAAGGGAGCACATCGGAGCAAGACTCCTGGTGGTTGGGAGCGGCCGGGAATTGGAGGGTCTGCAGTCGCAGGCGCGGGCGCTCGGAGTATTCGATCAGTGCGTGTTCGTGCCGGCGACGGATCAGGTGGCGCCGTGGCTTCGCGCGATGGATATCTTTGTACTCCCGTCGCTGTCAGAGGCTTTCTCCAACTCGTTGATGGAGGCGATGGCCTGCGGGTGTTGCGCGGTTGCCTCGGATGTGGGCGGAAATCCGGAATTGGCGGGCGATCCGAGACGGGGGGTTCTGTTCGAAGCCGGAAATGCTAGGGGGCTGGGGAGCATCCTGCGCGGGTTGATTGGCGATCCAGAACGGCGAAAATCGTTAGCCGCGGCCGGCAGCGATTTTCTTCGGAAGGAATTTTCGATCGCCAGGGCAGCGGACCGAATGGGCGAGATTTATGACATTTTTCTTTCGGGGAGAGAAAGACCGCGGGATATACACCAAAGATAGTGCGTACTCTGCCAGTCGAGCCCTTGAACGCGCTGGGTGGCTTGGATACGATGGAATAAGTCAGAAGTCGTTTATTTTCAAGTGAAATGAAATGAGTCAGCGAACAGCCATCATCATCGGAGCAGGCCCAGCGGGATTGACCGCTGCGTACGAATTTGTGAAGCGCACTGGGATTGTGCCGATTGTTCTCGAAAAAAGCGAAGCGATGGGCGGCATTTCGCGAACGATTGTGTACAAGGGCAATCGCATCGATATCGGTGGCCACCGATTCTTTTCGAAGTCCGACCGGGTGATGAACTGGTGGCTCCAGATTCTTCCGCTGCAGGCTTCGAGCGGTGAGCAATCCATCTCTTACCAGCAGAAGACACGCAAGATTGCCGGTTCGACCGGCGGTCCTTCCGTGGAAGATGCGGACAAAGTGATGCTCTTAAGGAAGCGCAAGTCGCGGATCTACTTCCTGCGCCGCTTCTTCGATTACCCGATTACGCTCAGCGGAGATACCATTTCAAAGCTCGGACCGGTCAAGATGGCGAAGATCGGTTCCAGCTACATGTGGAGCATGCTGTTTCCGATTAAGAACGAGCAGAATCTGGAACAGTTCTTCATGAACAGGTTTGGCAAGGAACTGTACCTGACCTTTTTCAAGTCCTATACCGAGAAGGTTTGGGGCGTGCCCTGCAACGAGATCAGCGCGGCTTGGGGCGCTCAGAGGATCAAGGGCCTCTCGATTCTGAAGACTCTCCAACATCTTGCGAAGAAGGCTTTTGGAAAGAAGAAGAAGGCGGATCTTTCGCAAAAAGACGTTGAGACTTCGCTGATCGAACAGTTTATGTATCCCAAGTTCGGCCCCGGCCAGATGTGGGAGACGGTGGCGGAGCAGGTTAAGGAAGGCGGCGGCCAGGTGCTGACGTCCTGGAGCGTCGAGAGGATCCAGACGGAAGGCGACCACGTAACGGGAGTGGAGGCGATTAACGCGAAGACTGGCGAAAAGTGCTTGTTCGAAGGAGATTACTTCTTCTCGACCATGCCCATGAAGGAGTTGATCCGGTCTCTCGATGTCGAAGTGCCCGCAAAGGTAAAAGAAGTGAGCGAAGGGTTAGTGTATCGCGACTTCATTACTGTTGGCCTTCTTCTTAATAAGTTAAAGATCAATGAGGACGACGGTTCTCCGGTGCAAGATAACTGGATCTACGTTCAAGAGCCGGACGTGCTTGTGGGCCGGCTGCAGATCTTCAACAACTGGAGTCCTTATCTGGTTGCGGATCCTTCCAAGGTCTGGGTGGGTCTGGAGTATTTTTGTTACGACACGGACGATCTTTGGAAGCTGAGCGATGAGAAGATGATCGAGCTCGCAAAGATGGAGCTCGAGAAGATCGGCATCATCGATCAGAAGGACGTGATCGATGCGGTAGTGATTCGCGTGCCCAAGACTTATCCCGCTTATTTTGGCAGTTACGACCGGTTCGACCTGCTTCGGGAACATATCGATATCTACACGAATTTGTTCCTGGTTGGCCGCAACGGCATGCACAAGTACAATAACCAAGACCATTCCATGCTCACGGCCATGATTTCCGTGGATAACATCATTGCCGGACGCTTGGACAAGCAAAATATTTGGGACGTCAACACGGAAGACGACTACCACGAGACCAAGGAACAGCCGGCCAGAGAAGAAGCTCTTCAGGAAACCACTTAGTTCACACGATAGACACTTACCACGCCTGTCGTGTTGCCCTTGAATGACGCGATTAGCCTCAGTTGCTCGGGATACTTCGCGATAGCCTCCGTGAGCACGCGCTGGTACTCAAAGGAGAACATGGGCGGTAAGGTATCGGAAACCACGAGCGCGATACCAGCGCCGTGTACGTAGTCGAGTAACTTTTCCGGCGTGGGGTAGTAACAATCGAAGACATGCCCGTTCCAATCCGTCCGCGATAGTACTTTTGTAGCACGGAGTATGCGGTGATTGGGCCGGCCCTCCACCATTGCCAATTCCGAGATGAGCATGCCCTCTCCATCCCGGTCGGACGAAACAAGGATCTTGGCGTTGCGGAAGTCCGCGCTCTTATTTATGAATTGGGCGGCTTCCGTGTAACCGAAATGGATCTCGGCAGGTATGGAGAACCTTTGAAACCCGAAGATGGCAATAACGGCAGCGGCGACAAGGGCTGGATTCAATCGTAGCCGACGTGCAAGCCACAGGCCTCCTGCGAAGAGAAATAAAATCATCGCCGGAACGGCAATGATCAGTTTCCGGTTTTCGACGCCGGCCGGTACGATGGAATGGAAGATCCAGACGGCCGGGATAAGAGCGAACATCGTTGCAAATTCCGGATCAACAGCCTTCTTGAAAAACGGCCCGATGATAGCGGTTGCGATTCCGAGAACAACGAGGATCGTAACCCCCCAACCGAACAGGCTGAGGAAAGCGGACAGGAACTGCCACAGGGCTGTGACCGTGTAGTGAACGCTGGGATGATCGCCGCCGCCCCAACCGCGTTGTGCCACGTCCAGCGTTAGCAACTGCCACGGTGCGCAGATCGACACGACTATCAGGACAGGAAGCCAAAAGGTCCACTTGGCAAGCAATGAAAACCTTCGTGTGAGGACCAACGCGATGGGTGGCACCAGCGCCAAATCCCACCCGTTTCCCTTTGTCATGATGGCGAGCGATGCGAAGAGCCCAAACAACGCGCTGTCCTGCCAGCGCTCGCTTTCCAGGTAGCTTGCGAAATAGGTCGCCGCGGCAAGACTGACGATCGCTAGCAAAGATTCGGACATTATTTCGTCCGAGTAGATTTGCACGATGGGAAGGCAGATCAACAGCAGGGCGGCGAGGGTTCCTGCGATCCATCCGAAATGGCGTTTGACTATGGTGCAAGTCATCCAGGCAAGAATCGTCGTGAGGAAAGCCAGACCCAATAGGACGGATGGACGGTGGCGAGAGAAGATCAACATCCAAGGGCCGGCCAAGGCGTAAAACAAAGGAGGCCAATGTCCGAAAGCCACCTTGGGGTAGTGGTCGTAGTAGTCCCTGGCGAACTTCATCGGCTCGGTATAGTCCATGCTTGCGATGAAGTCTCGCACCATCAGGCTCGTGACGTAATGAGCGGATTCGTCGGGATAGCCCGCAAACTCGGCATGGTAAGCGCCGCTCAAAATTTGAAGAAAAACGGTTAGTCCAAAGAAGACGAGAAGCAATGCGATGCCTCGCCAAAGCGGCGTTGGAGCTATCGTCGTATCCGTCATTCTTGGGGCAACCGTCCGCAGCGCTTCCGCTTCTTCATTAACAGGTTAAACAAGTTCTTTATACAGTTCCAGTATTCGATCCAAGTTTTCGAATGTATCGGGCTTCGCCAGATGTGGCGGCCTGGGAGCGGCCACGAGGTCTATCACCGCATCGACGAGAGCCTGCCGGTCGCGCGCTGGAATCAATTTGACTCCTACGGGACGCATTCCATTGTCCGATGCAATAACCGGAAGATCAAACTGTAAAGCCTCTCGCACAGAGACGGCGTCGCCATCGTACCAGGTGGTGCGCAGAAGTAGATCGGACCGGGTCATGACGTTTAGGGTTGCGGCGCGAGGAACGTTGCCACAAAGAAGGATCGAACCGGCGTAGGGCTTCGATGCGAGGTGGGACCGAAGCTGGGCTTCCAGGCTGCCGCCGCCCGCGACGACGAGACCTGCATTCGGGAGACGCTCCAGAATGGCGGCCATCGCTTCGATTTGCAGTTCGATGTCGTACTCCGGTTCGAGACCGCAGACGGAAAGGAGCACTGGGGAGTGCCGTTGCATGAATTCAGTGATTGCGGGAGGAATTTCGGCTCGGGGAGGGTGGGATGGCAAAGCGAAGGGAGGGATCAGTTGAATTTTCTCGCGCTTCACTCCCATACTGGCGAACATTTCGAAGATCTCGCCATTGACTGCGACGATGCGATCGAAACGGCGAAAGAGGAAATCGCGAAGAGGGTGCGGGCGTTGCGCGTCAGGTGAGGTCGGGTAGCCGCCTGAGTGAAAAGTGAGGATCGTTTTCTTGTTGGGAACCGATGTGCCAAAGCTGTAGAGGCCGAGGAGAGCGCGGGTAACATTGCCTCCCAGGTGAAAATGCCATATGGGCGCGGGAAAAGAAAGGGCGATCCGCATCACCGCGAGCGACGTTTTGGGATAAAAGACATCGTCGGCGTCCGGTTGGCGGTGCCGACTGAGATGAACGACTCCGCAGCGTATCTTCTGCTGGCGCAAATAATCCCGGATGTCTTTGACATTGGTTTGGACACCGCCTTCTGGTGGTGGAAAAACGCCGAATTGTAGGATTTGCGGGCCCAATTACGATTATGCCGGATGCGATTGAAATTTGGCCTGAAGGAACGTTGAATTCCCTCAGGCCAGTGACGAGTGTTCGTGGTCTAGTGGCCTTCAGTCCAACTAAAGAAGCTCCCCATTTGGGGAATGGAACCGCCGCCGCATTCGATGAACACCTGATCCGGATTAAGGAAATCGCCGTCCGAGACCGTGTTTACCAAAACGAAGTTAATGCCGTCCGTCGAAACGTATATGTTTCGCTGGACGGTAGTGTCTTGCAGCCGGAAGTACATGCCGTTACCTGTAATTGCGGAGGCCGCGAGGTCGCCGAAATATCCTCCGATGTAGTTCAAGTCAGAGAATTGGTATGCACCGACAACGAACCCGGTTTGGCTATAAGTGATGGAATGGTAAAGAACCACAACCTGCTTGTTGTTCGAGGATTGCCGGAAGCCAATTCCGCAACCCTGATCGCCAACCGCAAGGCCGTTCATCATGAACCCACCCGTAACGGTGTATGAGACAGATGGTCCGTTGGGTATGGGCTTGGTTAGAATGGCCGAGCCGACGGAGCCGGCGACCCCGTTTATCGCGATATAGCCCGCACTGGCAGCCACACTCGAATTGCCCTGTGCGGAGCCAACCGACAGCGTGTTCGCCCAAACAAACAGTTGCTCGGTTACCGCGGCGCCGGTGCTGTAAGGAGCAGCGGTGGTTTGGTTGTAACCTCTTCCACCCGAGATGGGTGTAAACGTGGTGCCGGAACAGGTCCCCGCGATGACTTCCGAGCCCACGAGCACCATCGTGACGGTTGTAGGAAACGACGCGCAAGAGGCGACCGTCAGGTTTCCGGTGCTGGCGGCAGGCGCGGTTAGGAGCGTTGATGCAGTACCGGCGACACCGTAGACATTGGCGCCGTTCGCGCGGAACGGAGTAATGGGAGAGATTGGTCCGAAACCCGCCCAGCTGGTGCCATTGCAACGATAGGCGATCATGCCATCTGTTGGGTAATACATTTCACCTGTTAAGGCCGGGGTGCATGCGGGACGATTGGCAAAAGTGTTAGAGTCGGTCGCGTTCCGGTAACCGAGGCCGCTGCCCTGTGTGGAATCAGCGGTAAGGGTCGAACCGTCAGGCCCCACCGGAATGCGGACGTTCTGATTAGCAAACCCGCTCAGGTCGCCCTTGTAGAGAAGGACATTGACGCCACCGCCGCCGCTTCCACTGCCGGATCCGCCGCCGCCGGTCATCTGAACCCAAGTATTGGCGCCCGTGCAGAAGTAGAGGTTTTGCCCCTGAGCAGCGTCAGTTTTGAAAAACTGTTCGCCGACCCCGCAGGTTTGGGGAAGGGCTGTACCGGTCTTCGCCGGCTTGGACGACGCCGCGTTGGAAGCATCCCACGCACCCGTAATTGCGCGGCCGCCGTTAATCGTCGTCTGCCCCCACGCGGCCGTGCTCTGTGAACATTGCAAAAGCCAAACTATGGCGATTGACTTCAAGAAATTTCGCATTTATAAGCTCCTCACTACGGTTGCCCGGAACGTGTCGGCCTGAGGCGTCACGGCGGATCCACTGAAATTACAAATGCGCACCGCGACCACACCGGTCGCGCTCACGCGCATCATGCCCAGAACGCCTTGCGGCATGGAGGGCGGCCAACCCGGCGCTACGGAATCGCCCGCGTTGGCCCCGGTCAAGCCGATGGTCAACTCCGAACTGCAAGCGCCGTTCGAGATCGATGGAAACGACAAGCTGGCGGTCGCTGTCAGATAAGTCGGGATCAAAGCGGCATCCACGGAAATCGTGCTTTGCGTGCCTGAATCGACGACAACGATACCCACGCCGCTGCCAATCGCTTTCGACGAGAGGAACGCTCGTTCGTCGTGGCCGCCCACCTGATCGAGAACGCCGTTGTTAACGGTCCAAACTGCCACTGGAATGGTATTCGATGGAAAGCCATCCTGGTTCTGGACAGCGCATCCCGAAGTGCAGACGAGCGAAGCAGAGCCCGATGAGGCGTTGATGATGCCGTTGCTGGAGACGTAAATGTAGATGCTGCCGCTTCCGCCGGCAACTGTGATTGTGGCGCTTTGTGTAAAGGAATAGACGGTACTGCCGAAACGCACATTGCAGGGCAGTGCCGTGGTGCAGGTGCTCCCGATGATGAGAGTAACGGCCGTCTGGTAAGTGACGGAAACCGCGTTGAGTGTGGAGCTGCCGCTTACGCCGTCGGCTCCGGGCGCCTGAGGTTGCCATTGCTGCAAGACGGAACTCCAGGTAAGAACCTCGGAATCAGTGGGCGGCGTGGCCGAAACACCGAAGCCCTGTAGCGCCACGACAGACGCCCCCGCCGTGGTGCCGCTCAGATCTCCCTGTAGCGAAATCGGAGTGCCACCGCCGGATCCGTTGACGACGCACAAGCCCGATTGCGGTTGGACGAAATTGACAACGACGTTGTACGTAGCCGGATCGACAGTAACCGAATCTGGTTCCACGTGGCGAAGCGGATTCACCGTGTTGTCGTAACAGGCAACGATCAAGTTGGAAGTGACCAGATTATGATCCGAGCCAAGGATAGTCACGCTCGTGGCGTTGAAAAAGGTTTTCGAATAGTTCGATTTACCGATCGCGGCCCCGCCGGAACCTCCGCCGGTGCTGCTGACATTGGCCGGCTGCCAAACCTGGTTGGCATTGTTCCAGCTAAGGACTTGCCCGTCCGATGGCGTGGTGGCCGACACAGCGAGCCCTTGGAGAGCCTGGACGTGCATCGCCTGGACAGGTCCCGCGAGATCCCCGCCGATGGTTTGCCAGTTGACGTTAGTACCGTCATTGCTGAGCAGAGCATTGGCGTTTCCCGCGGGGCTCGGCAGCGAACTGCCGCTTTGGATCGTCCACGTGTTTGTAGAGGTGCAGGTATAGAAGTTTTTGCCGGCTGGAGCGCCGGTATTCAAAAAGGCTTCACCGGTACCGCAGGTAGCAGGCAACGCGCTTCCGCTTTTGAACGGCTTGGTATATGCCGCCCCGGTAAAGTCGACGCTCTTGGTCTGCGTCTTTAGATCGATCACGGTCTGGCCTCTGGCCAGGCAAGAAGCCCAGGAGAGAAGGAACAGACCGGTTAAGGTTTTGAAAGGACGATTCATGTCTAGGTTTTCCACCCG
>Ga0302325_10034280_pt1 | contig 10383 bp, 12 predicted proteins | sample Palsa_T0_2_FD_201948 | JGI IMG/M metagenome (GOLD analysis project Ga0302325, IMG submission 201948) | Peat permafrost microbial communities from Stordalen Mire near Abisko, Sweden - Palsa_T0_2 | ecosystem: Environmental > Terrestrial > Soil > Palsa > Peat permafrost | place: Sweden: Abisko...
GTAATTCCTTTGACGAGAAATATCGCTCTCTCATCTCAATATATACCTCATCCAATGCAACAAACACCACCATCTCCACCCTAGGCAAGAGTCTCACCTCTCTGCTCACAACCATCGACAGCGTCCTCTCCACCAACCCTTCCTTTTCTCTCTCAACTTGGCTCTCAGGCGCTCGAGCAGCAAGCACCAACACAACTCTCCAAGATTTCTACGAGTATAATGCCAGGAATCAGATCACGCTTTGGGGACCAAGTGGCCAAATCAATGATTATGCGTCAAAGAGCTGGGGTGGGTTGGTGAATGGGTATTATGTACCTAGGTGGCAGATCTTTGTTGACTATCTGATGGAAGTGCCAATAACGAGGTACAACGTGACGGAGCTGGATGCACGGCTCATGGATTTTGAGCTGGGGTGGCAGACTCAGGGCATGAACGCGGCTATGATGCAGACTTTCGAGGGGAGAGTAGAGAGTTTAAAGAGCGTGCTTGGTGATACGGTGATCAGTTGGAGTGAAATTTTTGGGCACTGAGAGTACCTCTTTATCTTTAGGTTCATTTTAACTCGGTTCTCATCCAACTCAATACCACGAGAAACCCATTTGAATCACAATGCTGCTACAGCTTGACCAGGCCGCTGCGAAACATCAATCTCCACCACCCTCTCCAACGCAAGGCACCCGGCAACCGTTCCCTTCATCTTCCTCACATCTATCCTGTCACACTCAACCTGATTCCCATTCCCACTAGCAGCAAAATGTACCTCAAATGTAACAAGCCCCGCAACACCCCACCCAAGCTCCTCATAAAACGGCAGAATCCCCGATTCTCAGCCGTAATTCCACACTTCTATCTCAAAACACCTTTCCCTTCCCCTTTGTCACTATTTGCGGCCCAGGTCTAACCCTCGTCTCATCAATCAGGTATTCTTGACAGGCGAATTTCATTCGGTCTGTGAGTCTTGGTCGAATTATGGATGCTGGTTGGAGCAATGATCAGAGAACCTTATCCCGTGGCGTTAAAAAGGTGTGTACGAGCATCTTACGGTAAAGATGTCAGCCCTAGAAGTGACAAGTTCTTAGGTGCGTCCCTGCAGCTATCTCTTGTGCCGGTCTTTCCAGCACCTTGAAATGAGCAAGTATTGGGACATCGAGTATCCGGAAAGGTGATGACATTCGACCATTGTCAAACCTGACTGAATCTCACAATTAGGCAGAGAGTCGTAGAGCTTCAAGGTAAAGAGGAGATGATAGAAAGAGTCCGGTCTCGGTTGCTTGAAGCTGTTCATTAGTGGCTGAGGACGGATGTAATCTTACCAATTGGTATCTACTTCCGCGGGGGTATCGATTCACCTGCAATTGCGGGTATGTGGCTCATCCCATTAAGCAAAAGGGGAGAGGCTTGATAATGCGAAAGAGCTAGAACGAATGTGCTGCTTCAGCATTGCTTTCGATGAGGACAGCGGGTACGATGAGTCAAGTGAGTTCTCGAAAGATAACCAAAGTATCGTTGCTCCACTAACACATCTTGCAGCCATTGCCGACGAGACGGCCAGGTGGCTTGATGTAGGCCTGTACAAAAAGCATATGAACGAGGCCGAGCTGGCCAAATATTTCGAAGATGCCGTGTATCATATCGATCATCACTGGGGCGAATTGAACTTTGTGGGCAAGTTCGCTTTCTCAGAACTCACCCGTGACAAGGGAATCAAGGTCGTACTCACAGGCGAAGGGCTCCGACGAGATCTTTGGAGGTTATAGACTTTATGTCCCCGATTCGGCTCGAGAGTCTTACACAGCGTGGGCGCAATCGATTGTCGATCTGCCGGAACCAAAGATGCAGGAACTACACGGGGAGCAAGAGCAAACTTATGTCAAGTTCCTGGACGCATTCGGTTCTGAATCCACGAATCGTGGCGATAATGTTGCGATGAGAAAGGCTAATGTCTCTCTTGTAAACTCTATGGCATCCATCTTCAGCTTTGGACTTTGGGCAACGTGGATGGCCGCGTCCGAGACAAAATGGCAAGCAGCTGGCATCTGCTGTACTCATCATTGTATCTTTGGAGCAAAAGCCACTTAGTCAATATTGCCTTGAGCTACTTAGAAGATAGAGCAGATATAGCATATTTAATCGAGGCTCAGACACTTTTTCTCGACCACAACTTCACTAAGTACGTCAACAGAGTGCCTGCTAGCATAAAGATCCGCTACAACAAGGATAACAAGATATTCACTGAGAAGTATATCCTCCGTGAGGCTTCTCGTCTTTTTGTACTCGACAAGCTTTACCGCCGTCAAAAGCATCAATTTTTGGCGCCATGAAGTACCCAGAAGGCGGGCTCTGCATCGGCTCTTCGGACGGCTCCTTCGTCGTGAGAATATCGAAAATATTAGCTTCGTGGATTGTGATCAGACGAGGCATCTCTTGGATGATGCATCTGTTAAAAAGGCCCAGACGGCGTTCAGGAAGACTTTGATGGTTGCTGAATGAGTGATGCTGAGCCAGCGTTTCAATGTTCCCTAAAGCTACTCTGCCGCCCGAGCTCTGATTAATGGTCTTTATGCCATCCTCCAGAACCATCGTATCAATGCAAGTGGTAGGCTATTTGTATGATGAAGCTATTATATTGCGGGTACAGCACGCCTGACTAGCTCTCATCGGGGGGGCCATTCAGGGCTAAGGTCTGCTCGAGTAGCCAATCAGAGCCCTGAATGTCCTCCTCTAAGGGCTAGGGAAGCCTGCTGTCGCTCCAATTGAATGGGCTCTATCTAATGGGCCCTATGTATACATCTGTAGGGACGGTGGGATGGTTGATTGACAATGAATCCGATGTAGCCGTCGATGGTTTTAGTGAGGAAGGATGCAGGAGCTATGGGCCAAAATAATCGTATTTAGGCTGCTCGGGCCCCTGTCGCTTACATAAAACCATCCTATACAACCAGGGCCTTCGAGTCGAATTAGATAAGACCTAAGTGTGACATTCGGGTCTGGTGAACCAGAAATTTTGCGATTTTAATGATGAGGCTGGGTCGGTCTGCATATCTAAACTCCCGTTTCAAGTTCATGCAAGTAGTCGTAATGGTTGAATTACATATGTTTGACGATATGTCACTTTCGACATTGATAGACGAGTGCTGCGGGTGGCGCCTGGAAGAAGAGGAAGAAAATAAGCTTGCTCTCGTGGCCAGAATTTGCCATGAAGTTCATCTTCGAGGGCAACTAAATACCGATGCAAGAGCAGAGAAATTGAACATTGCCAGTCTCCAAAACGTTGACAACGAGATGTAAGACGGAATGAAATAGCAAGCGGACTGATGGCAAGTTTGCACGTGGTATTACAGAATGAGATCCTTGACTCTCAATTGCTCGATCATGAAATGTTGCGTTGTTTTAATAAGAAAACCGAGCACAGCGTTCGTCCCAGGCATCTGGCTTGTTGAGCATTTCTCGGAAAGTGATGTGCGTTCTTCAGGCCCTCAAGTTTTGCCCTTAATTTATAGAGATAGGGGCCCTATCTGAAAGGATATTCCATCCTTCCATTTTGGCCGAACTCAAGATTTCAGTATGACCTTTTTTGATCGAGTGCCGTAAGAATACCTTAGAAAGAGTACAGAGCATAGATCTTGTCATTAGAAAGTCCTCTGCATCTGCAGGACGAATAAATGACACTAAGGTTCCGAAACGAGCTGAATAGCAAGAAATCCACGAGTAGTTTATCTATTTAGCGGAAGGGAGTATGTGAGGTGCATGGCTTGAGTTTTATTTTGTTGGTTCATGGAGAAAAGAACAATGTTCTTCTCTATTTCCATTTGGGTTACATCGTAGATCTAACACCTAAGCAGTTTTTCGATCCATCCACTTGGGGCGCGTAGTTGGAGTGACAAAATCACTTTCGGGGATTAATTAATTCCAATGTCCTTAACATAGCCGGTAACTTCCCAAGTGCACTTGCACATTAACCAGACTCCCATTTCCTGCTTTGGGAAGGAAAATCACTCTTTCTGGAGCATGCAGATGTACAGACCAATACCGAGACATAGAACGTTCTGTGGACTTGGACATTAAAATGACCAGAATTGAGAGCAGCATTACTTGGTATTATACACTCCCGCTATCAGCATTCATCCCAACACCCCCCCAGAACCATCACATCATCATTCGTCCACTCGTATCGCCGAATCCATATCTCTCAAAAAACATTTACTTTCCACCGAACCAAGAAGAGATGCCCGACTTGGTCTTTGCAGCTCCCTCCTCAATCTTGCGGTCTGCTTGATCGATCTTCTTAAGTGCGTCGTTCTTGGCATCTTTGCCATATTGCTCGATCTTTGCTGCCTCCGCGCGGGCTTTGTCGACCTATTGCGGGGTTGAGTTAGTCATGGTTACGGTAAAATTAAGGGTTTTTGAATGTGCTACAACCCACAACAGAAACGGTTGGCAGACTGTGACATAGAGGAGAGAGTATTATAGATTGCTTACAGCAGAGTCAGCCTTTGAGCCAGCTTCAGATGCCCACTTCTCGGCGTCCTTCTGTGCCTCCTTGGTACGACCTGGGATCTCAGACTTGACCTTGGCTGAAACCTTGGAAAGATCACCTGGAACTTTATTAGCAAGACTACAGGAATATATGCCACAGGTGGAACAAACTCTCAAACTGCTTCTCTGCAACCTTTGGATTACCACCTGCGGTGTATAGGTAATAGCCGACACCACCTGCCGCAGCAAGACCAACGTAGAGGGCCGTGTTTGACTTTCGTTGAGCCATCGTACAGGAGTTCAATTGACGGAGAAGCTGAAGTATGTGCAGAGGACTGGACTGGAATGCTTGATTTTAGATGTAGCGGCAAAGAAAGGTCACGATTTGAGATTGATGTTTTGGAAATGAGGAGAGCGAGGGGATTATTGCATGATGAGCAGGTGGTGTGGTGATGATTGGCTGGCATTGGCGAAGGAGCATTTTCCTGCCAACTGCAGCTTTCCTTCCCCACACAGCCCGGAAACGATCCCACGTTCACGTCCACGTCATAATCTCGAGCAGCCGACGAGCAGCGCAAGGCTCGACAAACAGCCCGTGGAATCACGTGTAAATGAGACCTGTGGCTGAGATTTTGCTCGTGTCTGCATGAAAGCTTCAACGCTTGCCCAAATGCAGCAGTGGATCCCTTCAAAGTTGGCAGATCATTTGACTAGCACTGTAGCTTTCCCCAGTGCCCCACGCGTCATTGCAAAACCCATCTGAGCTTCATCGGAAAGGGTGAGGCGAAACTCAGTTACTAATGCTACAGTGCTGTAATGCTAAAATTCCAAGGTGAGGAGCGTCTAGCTGCCTAGAGCGACATTCCGTCAACAAACATTTCTACACATACGCAACACAATTATCCAATATTCATCGCGGAATATTTACCCGTTGTGGGGTCGAATTGCTTTTCCCAGTGACATCAACAGCTTCAGGAGCCGCGCTGGACAAACAACATTAGCAATGATTCGACACTGATAGGAATGTCTCTCCTGCATTCTTCCAAACGTCGACCAGCACCATTGACGGACGCCGACTATGATCACGAAATCCAGCTTGTCGATCATACCAAACCACAATCGCCTCTTGGGCACTCTCGAAGCCAGTCTGATGGCCTACAGCCCACTGAGACCAGACTTTCGGATTCTTCCTCGAGAAGACACAGCGATGTCCCACTATACAAGCACACGACGCCCTTGCATATACGAGAAGAGTTGATACGGCGGAAGTTTTCAAAATATCAGGATCGTCATTTGGGAAAAGGTTCTGATGATGGGCAGCCAGAGGGGCCTGCTGTGGAAGGCGACGAGGAGACTCAAGCTGGGGAGGAGGAAGGGAGAGGGAGGACGATGGAGGACGGGACTTCAAAACGGCCCCCAAAGCGCACGGAAGTCGAATCTGAGATAGATATCCTGTACGAGAATCAACGTGGCGGATTTCTCTGCGGCCTGGCCCTCTTTTCGTCCAAAGCACTAGGTGGTCTCGATCACGCTCCGTGGACCAATAGTGCTCATAAACCAAGTGCTACGGATATCACAAATGCGCAGGTGCCAGATCCATCATGGGAATGGACATGGAAGGATTGGCATATCAATCACCAAGAGGATGTCGATGAAGATGGTTGGGAGTACTCGTTTGCCTTTGGCAAGAAGATTTCATGGCATGGTCCCCAATGGTGGAACTCCTTCGTCCGTAGACGGGCATGGACTCGAAAACGAGTGAAAAAGCACAGTGGCTATTCGAGTAGTCAGCCACATATGCTCACTCCCGAATATTTCACGATCCTCCCTGCCCAAGAACAAATTCAAAGTCAAGCTATATCTATGGACGCAAGTGCCGGAAACAGATACAGTCTTTCGTCACTGGCAAACCGCGAAATGGAAGACGAAAATGTCCTCGAGGACATCAAGGATATCACATCTTTGATGAAGGTTCTACGATTTGCTCGCATTGATCGAGAAAAGATGGAAGCTGTGGAGAACTTCATTGAACATGGAGGGGATGATCTCTACTACCTGAGAGATCGTATGCATGAGATCATGCGGGTGTTCATATTTCAGGCTTCACGCCGTCTGCTCCTGGCCCATCTCCTCAAGATCTTCAACAAAGCATCTGAGGAACAGGAGACGCTTTCCGCTGATGCAAAGGAGGTCGAGGTTGTCAAGAAACGAAGGCTCAAGAATCTGGAGGCAGCAGTGAAGCATGCTGATGAAGAGGTGAAGAAGCTGGAATTCTGGAGTGATGTGAAGGATATGGCCAAGAAAGGACAGACCAAGGGAGCTGTGGACGAGTCCCAAGGCTGGGACAAGAGTTGGGCCGGTATTGATCACAGCGGGCCTAAGGACGTGATCTCCGATAAGAAAGTTCCTGGAATGGAGGAGTGCGACAAGACGGAAGGGAATGGGACGGCGATATTGTCTGAAAAGGGTAAAGGGAAAGCAAAGGCACACTATTAGCATAACATTGGCGGCGTTCTGTACATACCTTTGGTCGGTATGATTGTATAGCTTTGGGTTGCTATTTGGGTATAGTTCGGAAAGCAACAAGATCGTACTTCGTACTCCAGTATATGTTCAGTCCTCTTTCAATAAGTCTAGGGACGGCTCAGGGGTATTTCGGTTTTAGTGATGAGTAGGAATTGCGACTCCTGGCAAATATGAAAGCTCCAGGCAAGTTTAGGTAATTCAAAAGTGTGGAAAGCCACCTAATCCGATCTCCGGTCCTATTTATGGTGAAGTCTGGAAAAAGGATTCTGGGCTTTGCACGTGATACCAGGTGGTCTTCGGAAAATCGTTTCCCCGATAGAATTTCGTGGAGCTTCCAGATATTCAGCATCACAACAATATCACAGCCAGAAATGTCCAAATCATAGCGAATGTCCCTGGGAAGTCGAATACTGCACCGAGGCAGGGCTGCGCTTTCTGCTAATCTTGCCTCGACGCCCAGGGAGCCTTTACTCTTCCTCTATCCTCAATGGATCAGAAAATCTTCAACCACCGCACCGGCGGCTTCTAGTCAGGATGGGGAGCGCACAGTGCCTTTTATTCCGCCAAACTTACCGCGAAACCCTCTTTTTCCAGATGTTGCCTCTGTCAACGATGCGACTTCTTTTGAGCATCGTTTCGACGTCCCAAAAGTCCAGGAGCCGTCGGAGGCACCCTTAGATCCGGACGACACAGCCACAACGAATCACTCTGCGCAAGCCATGCTAGCTTCCACAGCAGATCTCACCGATATTCTACCAAGAGAGCCTTCAGAAGTTCAAAAAACCTCAGTTGTGGAAAGACAAGTTCGCAAGGTTCTGTCCATGGCGAAGAATCTCGAGGAGGGTGAAATTGCTAATCGCAGAACACGCAAAGCATTTCAGGAGTGGAAGAGAGAACAACTGCGGTCGTGGTTACCTGATTGGCGGGTCATCCTTGCGGATCTTGTGAAGCATACACCACAGCATGGGAAATGGCTGAACAAAGCACTCGAAGTGGTCATTCCTTTAGAATCTTTACCTCAACTGCTACATGGAATCGATGATTATATTGTGGAGATTGGATCTCGCTATGGTTGCTCTGTTGAACTAGGTAATAGGGATGAGGATACTAAGGAGTATCGCCGTTTCATTATTTCTGGTCCTGTTACTGCGATCAGCAAGACAACCGCAGACGTCCTCCAGATTGCCCCAGATGTGGAGATGAAAACTGCTCCAGGTCTCATATCTTCGACTACTGAAGATCTGACTGTCGAAACAACTTCGTGGGCAGAGAAATCTATCACCATCAGCGAGCAAGATGAGAAGGGAGAGCTAATACGAAACGTGGTGTATGCCCCTAGGACCAGAAAGCTCAAAGTGCCATCGGAAAAGATTCCCGGGCCAAAGACTTGGGATCACGTTTCCTTTCTTGACTATATTCGAATTCTGACCGCGTCGAGTGTACCCAATCATTTCAATCGATTCGTTTTCAAGATGGGTCAAGATCATAGTGCGGCTGTTTCGGAAATCCTACGAGGTCTTTTCAAAGATCCCGAGTGCAAACATGCGATTTCGCGAACGGCTTGCAATGAAGCTATGCAGTACTTTGTCAGAGTTAACAGGATCGAGGATGTTAGAGTTCTTTTCGTTCGCATGGAGATGTTGAATCTACCGTTGGTCCCCGAAACCTTCAATATAATGTTACGAGGTACAGCAAAATCGGAAGATCTTCACAACTTTCATTTCATCCTACATCTTATGCTACGACGAGGATTTACTCCCAATGGCCCTACATGGCTTGCTTTCATGTCGGCCCACCCAAATATCCGCGTCAAGCTACATATCCTGATGGCGATGAAAGAGAAAGGACTCACAGCTCACCCTTCGATATTAAAGGGCGTATGTGGGGAATTAGTCGGACCCGAAATCGACGTTTCACTCGAGCAGTCCCTTAGCCAGGATGAATTCGTAGCTCACATGGATACTCGGTATGGGAAAGATTGGCTCAGCCTTGAAAGTGCAAACCGTGCCTTACATTCTTTTGGAGCTCGTGGACTGATATCCCGTTGTTGGGAATTTCTCAACTTAATGGAATCGCGGTTCATCCAGGCAGACAATTATTCCATCAACACCATTCTTCATCATTGCAAGCAGGCAACAAATCTCACTGGAGCGGTGGAGCTCTTACGAAGTCTTCCGATCACTGCGAATTTCATGCCAGATGATGAAACATATCGCATCCTATTTGAACTTGCCTGGCGCTCTAGAAGTTATAACTTGGCAAGAGTGATCTGGAGGTATGCCTGCCTATCTGCAGCGACTACATATAGGATGAGAAGGCGTGTTTTGACCAGCATAATGTGTGCCACTGTCGGAGGTATCGGATCCTCACCGAGAGAGAGGTGGAAGCAATTCGCCGGTCCAGTGATCTTTGGTGCTAATCATAAAGGCGCCCATCCCATGCAATTGTTGGCCAATACACGACTGGACGGGGATGCTCCAAAACCCGAAACGCCTTCCGGAGAGACAAATTCTGAAGATCACGAGTTTTCTGAAGGTTTTTCTAATCCTGCAGATACTGAAGTTCCATACGTAGGAATGTCGAGGCTAGACGCTGCAGAACTGGAACAATCCTTTGAGGAGATTGGCCGTAAATACCGTGGAAATCTCGAACGTCCCTTGAAAGATGCGGATACGGCAGCTACAAATCTAGTGTCAATGAAAGCGAACACTGGAGATCCCGAATCGAACCATGTTGACGCTTCAGAGGCCCAGACCGCGGAGAATGCAGACAAGGGTGCCGAAGATGAGCAGAACCCAGCCGCTGACACACATTCTGCCATCAATCGGTTCGAGATCACTGAGGTCCAAGATCCGGACGTAGGAGCTGCAAAAGAAGCTACAAGCCGCAAAACTAGCAATGTTGGTGCTTCAGATACTCAAACAGTGGAGACTGGAGGCACCAACGGTGAAATTGAAGAAACCGAACTTATCGACGCACAATCAGGCACCAGACAATTCGTTGCTAGAGCCATCCACAACGACGACGACCTTGCCAACGATCCCAAGGAGGACCTGCACCAGATGACTCAAGAACTATGGAAACAGGCCATCCGAGATGTGAAGGCAACGCTCTCAGACGATTACGAAGTCTTCAAAGAATGGAAGCCTGTCAAACCGTTTGCTGAGATGTTGGTGGAAGCACTGGAGCGTGATACGGAATGGAGACGAAACGGCGATTATGCGGAGAAGGATATGCATTCTCTAATCAGGAACGCTATTTCGGTTATGGTGACTAGCAAGAGGGGTAAGAGCAATGGAGGCGTCGGGTTTTATGTGTGGAAGTGATTGTTTTGTGGATTAGACTTGGCTGTAAGGTTTGGTAATCTTACGATATGCGTTG
>Ga0302325_10034281_pt1 | contig 10383 bp, 7 predicted proteins | sample Palsa_T0_2_FD_201948 | JGI IMG/M metagenome (GOLD analysis project Ga0302325, IMG submission 201948) | Peat permafrost microbial communities from Stordalen Mire near Abisko, Sweden - Palsa_T0_2 | ecosystem: Environmental > Terrestrial > Soil > Palsa > Peat permafrost | place: Sweden: Abisko...
GGAAAACCGTCACAAAAACCTTTGGGCATCTTTCAAAGTAAAGCGCTATGTCCGAGCCAACCTCATTCACGCTCTTCCCATTCCTCCTCCCCGAGATCCGCCTCCTGATCTGGGAGTACGCAATCCAGCCTCGCATCATCACCTTCAGATGTCAGCTCTACGGTTTCAATATCCAAAAAGCTCCTCAAAATATCTACCTGGTAGGAGGCGACCCGCCATACGAGCACTTCGAAATCGGCATCCCTCAGCGGCCAACATCGCCATACTATCTAGTTCAATGCTACCCTCCCAACGTAGCCTCACCACCACTGCTGAGCACGTGCCACGAATCCCGCGAGGTTGCATTGAGATGTGGATACAAACCTTGGAGAATTGAAAGTGAAGCTTTGGGTACGAGGAACTTGATGTGGAACCCACGACTTGATGTCATCTCACTGGATACGAATCTAAGACGGCGCTTCATCCAAGAATCGTGCCTCGAGGTTTTTGTGGAGCTATTTCCGGAGCAAGTGAGGGAAATTCATAGCCTTGTCTTTGGAGATGAGAATGTAGGCCAGTGGTCGAATATACTTTGTTTTTGCAGCTTGCGCCAATTAGCGGTAAATGTCGAGTCTCATGATCGCGGGACTGAGTTTATGCTAAAACATGCGGCTGATGCGTTTAGAGACTGTTTAGCAGCAGCGAAGGAAGTGCAGATGAAGATGCTTGATACTGGCAGTGAGGAATATGTGAAGTTGGCTGCGTGGTTTCCTTCAAGCGTCCAGGTTGTTGAACACGAGAGTGATATTTTGAACTAGGACGGAGCACACCTGTGCTGTGAGTTTTGTGTCTTACCATTTACTGCAACAACTGATGAGACTTAGAGAGCTGGAAAATGCGGCGGAGATTGTTGATGGGGTCAATTCCACCGTATTCTTGGTTATTTGGATGGGGAGTCTCAGAAATCGAGCCCGGAGGTCTGATTTACTACACTGTAATGATATAGTTTATAGCAACTGATTTCGTGCGGCCAGAGCACTTCAGCTTTTACCGGTCTTGTCTTGTCCAGTCCAGTGATCTCCAAAATGAACGTGATGGCTTTGATAAGGCAGTGAAGTTGAACACCTTGCGAGCTTACTCTTCGGGGTAGGAAGTGAATAGTGCCCTCGCATACGACACGGGTATCATGCTTTATATCGCCACAACAAATAAGCGCAACAATCTCAGTGTAGGAGAATACAGAATCCACGAAGATCTCCCCAAGAGGCACTCTTCATGCAACACCAAAACAGAGGCAGTATCATAAGTAAGCGTATACGTCCGTGGAGGATGCTAACAAAATATCCTTTATAGTAAGCTTTAAAGGACCATAATATCCTGTCTCTTCCTCCTCCCCCAATTCAAAGCATTATTGGGATCATTGGGCCGTCCCAGCTAGCAATATTGTAGAGCGAGTTGCTAAGAGATTTGGACCCGGCATTCCGCACTGGGGTTTGAGACGCGGATGATTCGCTATTTGTTTTGATTGAAGCGTGAAGCGTGAAGCATAGATTTGAAAGATAGAATGCTGGACAGAGAGAAGGAAACTAAAGAAAATGGAGAGCAGGGGCATGAGATTCGACACATAAATCTCAAGAGCATGGATGGACACGGGGATCCGGCTATGAAGTTGCCGTTCCCTTGAGACATTCAGCAGAACGACGATTTTCGGCGTCAAGGTGGGAATCATCAGCGTTATGGCGTCCCTAGGATGTTTCTGAAAGGCTTGTACAATTGAGAAGTGAAGACTAGCTTCCACGTTGTTGAAAGAGAGTATAGTTCTAGAGGCGAGCGAGGCGCAATAAAAAGCCATGCCTTGATTGATTTCAACTATGGCAATGTTACAAATACATGGCGGCGGATGTCTTAGTGCTCGTGCTGATATGGTGTTTGACGTTCATGTTGGTTCGTTTGATATTTAAGCAGAGGTTTACCTTGATATCTTTGATCTTCTACCATCAACCAGCGCCCGCATCACTCGGCGACGGAGGGCTTCGAGTTTCTTGGTTCCCATTCGCAGCAAGATGGTGGAATCCATACCTAGGCCAGAACACATCCCAGAAATTGTCCCAGAATCCGAGATCATAAAGATTCTCCACATCAGCCAGCTTCCAAACCCTCTGCCATTCTCCGACACCGATCAGCCCTTGACCTCGAGGAGGCAGACCATCCTCAGTTCTTACAACAATTTGCTCGCTCTCCACCGGCCATCGCGTCCACGCTGGCTCGACTGATCTATCTTTCTGTCGATCGGAAGAGAGTTCACGTTTAAAAGCAAATCCTTCTGTCATTTCAGCTTGCCAGTCTGACCATTTCATTGATTCGTTCGTAGTGGTTCCAGCCCAGATGAGATAGACGTGGTAGCCGAAAAGACCCCAAACAAGTGGCGAGGTAAGCAAGCAGAGTAGAGTCACAGCGCCGATCCGAGTGTGCTCTTGCAGGGCCCACGCCCAGATGTTGGTATATTGGGACCAGGTAAAACCAGGTCCCCAAGTGGTCCAGGAAGGGATCTGTATTCGAACCTGATCTGAGAGGATAGTGAAGCCGATATAGGTTGCATATGTGGTCAAGAATGCGGTGGTGAGGAGAAGGAGCAGAAAATAATGATGATTTCCATAGCCTACACAACCGTTGATAAAAATGCAGTGGTGGTCCATTTTGGCCACGCAGCGCTTGCAAATACTGCAGTGCTTTGAGCGTGCTGGTTTCAGAAGATGACATGTGCGGCAAGTTTGACCAGGATGAAAGATTGTAAAGTCGTACGGATATAGAGCCATTTGATGAGAATGGTTCTCTGGTGTTATGTAACCAGGGTCGCTCGCAGCGGCTGCATACAGGAAGAGGTAAGGCAATGTGAGGATGAACACTGCGTTGACCTTCCTGGTGGTCGAGAGCATTGCCCAAGCTGGTGGCAAAAATAGGATTTCAGAGACTGATAAAAGAAGTATGAAGAAAATCTAGACAGTGTTTAGTCAGATTTTTATTGGTTTTAATAGCTCGAAAAAAAGGAGGCTGCGGCTGCATGCTGCACGTGATTGAGAAAAGATTTGAGATGTCCGCAAGATCTGAAAAACAACCTTTCTCTTACCATAACGACTGGATGTCTATCATGCCATAATGTATGTGCGAGCTTCGAGATCGAAGCGCTTAAACGTCCTTGTGTGAGTCTCTGGTCGACAGCCCGAAGGCCTCGAGGTATATGAAGCCATATGATTCGGTGTATAGTACCGATAGGAGTACTCCTGTATCATATTAGCTCACGAGGTTTTGTATGTGAGAGTCCAGAGCATACCTTAAAGCTGGTAGTCTCCCGAAGAAGGCAACAAATGTGAAGAAAGAGATGACCAGAACGACAATGGCCACTTTCTGGAGGGTCCCCATCATGAGGCTGTGCGGATCTGGGTCAGCAAAAGCAAAGCGATTGAACTTCTTGAATGAATGAGATCATGCTTGCAAATCTCTCATGTCCTTACGGCTAAGATCAGAGATGTGAGTCTGCCGGTTTGGTGTTCAGGTCGTCAAGCTGGGGCTTAGCAAATGCGGGCCGAACGTTTTTCCGGCACAGCACGTGACTAGGCGCGAAAGTAACTATCGCAACACGCGTCCCCCCTTTCCTATCTTAAACCTCCCCGCGACGATGCTTTCTCGACGTCGCGACCCTCTTGAGTAGTATGCGCTATCACTGCACCATGTTATTATTGCCAAGGAACTGCCCCCTTTGAGGATTGGGTCCTCGTCAACCGCTGCGCTTCTCTTGCACCAAAGTCGCGACGTGGAACAACATGGCCTCGATCGTTTATGAAGGCGTTGGTGGGGGCGGATCACTATTTAAGGGGATGAAATTCTTCTTGATGCAACGTCTGCCAACTCGAGACAGGTGGAAAGAACTCGTCAAGGTCCGTTCACGCTCTTGGTCCATTTCTCAATGGGAATTAATGTGTTCCGTAGGCAAATGGCGGAGAAATTGTTCTATTAGAGAGGCAAGCCGATATCATAATTGCGGACCATGCCCGAAAAACAAATCCACCGGGGTCTATATCTTGGAAATTTATTGAGCGCTCGGTAGCTAATGGTGTATTGGAGGACCCTGAAAATTGGCCAGCAGGACCACCACCAGGGACGATTCGAGAGGTGGGTTCTGCACAACCTGCTAAGCAAGGAAGGACACCATTCACGGCCGAGGATGATCGTATACTCATGGAATGGTGTATGAGAGCTGAACGGAAAGGATTGGCTCTGGGGGGCAACGACTTGTACAAACAGTTGGAAGCTAAGGTAAAATTTGAGCAACGACTATCCTGTAAACATCAGTTGACCTGTGGATCCAGAATAACCGGCACACCTTCCAGTCATGGCGAGATCACTGGATAAAGGACCTTTCTCGTCGTCCACGGCCTACACTGCCCGATGTTGACGAAGATGAGGACGTTGAGCCTCACAAAGACGACGGACCTAGGTTAAGATCACCCCAGCGCCGGAAAGAAATCCCCCGAACGTCTGCAGTACGGAGTAATGTTCCAGCCAATTCATCAAATAATCGAAAAGCTCCAGCGAGTTCATCAACCAGTCGACCACCACACGGCAGAGGCGTCGAGGAGAGAAAACCTGTTCGGAAGTCACAGCCAGCCCCCTCTTCAGCTGCGAAACCAACCGCGGGGAGACACTTCACCGAGGAAGATACAGAGTTACTTGATAATTCTTATGAGGACATATTAAATCTAGCCGAGGATCAAATCATTGATGCGTGGATGACTTGGGCTGAAAATGTATGTTAAGGTTCCAACTGCAAATATGTAAGCTCCCAGGCTTAAGCTTCACAGTATCCACAACACACCGCGCAAGAATGGCGGAACTATTTCGAGGAATATGTAGCTCCCAGGAGACGTGCGCCGATAGCGGCAAGGACAATATCGCCACCTCCGTCAAAGCGCACTCAAGCAAGTCCAGCAGCAAGCTCCTCGAAAAAAGTATTAGTAAAAGCTCGCGAGATCGACGACTCACAAGATTCACAAGGTCAAATGACACAGTCTTCAAGGGTGGACAAGGGAGAATCAGATCCCACACTTACAGATGAGCAATTGTTCAGAAAGGACGTGTTAGATCTAGCTGCTGCACTGCAACTAGAGGTTGACTTCACACCGGAGATATGCGGCCGAAAGGTCCCATTATTCAAGCTGTGGCAAGTCGTACAGTCTTTCGATTTTGGTGGAAGCGACAGAGTCACTGGACTGAACCTTTGGCCGAAAGTAGCCAAGTTTCTCAGTTTCAAAGGCTCTCAGCAGCTTACCGCTGCTGAGGATCTTAGGATTTGCTATGCGGAGATATTGGCGGATCTCGAACAATACCGCGAGATGCAACGTGAGAAAAGTCTGACGGAATCACAAGAGAGAGCCATGCTCGATGCTCAGCTTCTTGAGACGGCAGGTCGAGAGACTCAAAGCCTCTATGACGCGGAAGATGAAGAGCTTGGGGAGGTTTTGGAAGGGGGAGAGGATGAAGAGTTGGCTGAAGAAGACGACGATGAAGAGTTGGTGGAAGAAGAGGATGGTGAAGCGTTGGTGGAAGAAGACGAAGATGACGATCTTGACCGTCCTCAATTCTCACCACTTCCTCTAATAACTTCGCTATCCAGGAAAAGGAATTTCGGCACCGATCGGACAAACGTCGATACATCGTACAAAAAGCGGCAACGAATCGACAAAGGCAAAGGTAAGGAGCTGGAAATTCCCTCCACGCCTGAGAATGTCATTAACAGCACCCCGGTGCCACGATCTCTGCACAAGCCATCGCCCCTTAAATACTCTGCGCCTGCTGAACTTCAAGACGATGAAGCTAGTTCTGAAATCGAAGATCTCCTCGCCAAGCCTTTCAAACCCCAAGTTAAGATCATTCAACCGCAAACCCTTGAACCAGAAACCCAGGACTTCAACTACCCGCACACACAAGCACAACCAGAGGACGATCCTTTTGTCGATATCGGCTCATCTCCACCACAACGCAGAATCCCCGACCGGAGCAGTGGAAGTAACGCCGCAAATGGCGGCTCGGAATCCAACCCTCCGGGCTCCTCTACACAATCGCAAACTGAATCCGAGAAAGCGTTAGCTCTGGAACGGTACATAGATGAATGTATTAGCTACGGCTATACGCAGGAAGCAGTTGCCTTAGCACTCGGTGCAACGACTATGGAGACTGGGCAGCATGCTATGCAGGTTATGGAAGCATTGGAGAATGGACAGGAAATTCCGGACGGTATTCCTGGTGTTTGGACGGAGGAAGATGATGCGAAGGTGGAAGGGAATATGGATAGCGAGGAGTTTAAGGAGTTGGTGAGGAAGCATGGACTTAAGAGGTGTGCGGTGCGGAAACAGTATCTGAAAGACCAGAGGGCGATTAGGGAGGCCTGGGAGGAGGGTGAAGGTGGTGGTGATTGATGGGAGTGTTGTGTTGCCGAGGTTCGCTTGCGAGCATAGTGGTGTTGCTCGATTGCAAATGTTTATGAGCATGCGAGCAATAGCAGCAGCATGGCAAGAGTACAAGTTGTCAAGTAATGAGTCACTAAGTCTACGTCCATTCGAGTATCGTGAAGTCACGTGTCGCTGCATACGTCAAGGGGACGGCAGCAACGTCACACATGACGTCCCGAGGGTTCGATATGCAACAAACCGATTCGTTCCCAGCTTCTTGAACATCAGCTGCCCGAAGAATTAATCAAGATTGATTATAGGAAGGCATTTGATAAGGTAAGGTTGGAAACGGAGCAGGCAAGAGGGAAAGGAATTGGATACGAGGTAAAACAATGGGGCAAAAGCGGGATTGAAAGTTGATCAACGAGATAGACCGGGGCATGACGTACAGTAACATATGCGATATGCAACAAATGCCCAAGAGAGGACATTGATCAGAGCTTCTTTCATCGAAGAAATATCTTCGAGACAGTCAGGATGAAGAATGAAAAGGAATGAGGGCGAAATGACAGAACAAGAGGCTTCGCTTATTTTCGTTGGAAGGGAGGCGTTGAACTTGGGAGGGATTCCTTTTAGATGTCAAACGAGCAGGGCTTCGAGTCCCACAGAAAACGCTTGAGGTAAATTGGGAGAAAGTTTTGGATTGAGAGCAAGTCAGGGAAATTTTAATGAACTGCAGTCTCAGTACTCGGTGAACCAGCATATGGAATCGAAGGTTTGAGAAGTTGTTTTCAAATAAAGTCGATAAACTATTCTTGAACTTTTGGACGATCGAGGATTCATTCTAAGGTTAACTAGCCTTCGAGTAGCTCATTAGAAAAATTGTCAAGAGGCAGAGAGATAAGGCGAAAGAACGCGCAGTAGAAAAGTTCGCAAGGGAAAAAGTTTGCTGGTCCACTACTATTTTCTCAACAGAGTCTCCAATAAAAGTTATGAACATGAAAAGAGCCAAATAGATGCCATGCTTTTAGGCTTATCCATCAAAGGAAGTGAGAAAAAAAGTGATGAAGTTCATATGCAGCCAAATCCCTTTTAAGCTTACCGTGGTAGCGGTGGCGCCGCCGTCTCCGTGGCTAGCCTGGCTCCATCAAAGTCATTCCACCTCGAAACGTTCAACTTTCCCATCAACCCATCTTAACACAAACCAAACCACAATCTGTCCGCTTCCTATATAATTCGATGTCAAGAATCGAATTCCTTGACGCAACATTACCTCACCGCTTCTGTGCCGTCCCGTGACACGGATGTCGTTACGTCAAGCCCGTGTTCAACCCCTCCACCGCCTCTCGAATCCGAACCAACACATGCATGCAGATCTGAATCGCTAGCAACAATGGCGGAGCACACGCCTGCACTACGAACTCGCTTTATAAACAGCATTCCCAAGGCCTCATCCTCCTCCTCAATCGCAGACATGCGGGTCAACGAGTCCCCAAAGCTGCGAGTCCTCGTCGCCTCAAATGGGCCCAAGGAGGTGGCACAAGCTCTCTCCCTCGTCGTCCGACTATCGAAGAGCCCTAAAATTGAAACACGAGCTATTATCGATGAGGAATCATGGCCTGCGAACCGATTGTCGCAGGAGACGTTGACGTTGCCAAATAGATACTTCAGACCTTGCAGGGAGACGGACGAGGCACGGAAGGGAATCGAACGCTCACAAATCGAGTTTTATAGACAGCAGGCTGCGGAACTGTGCGACTGGGCAGATGTGATGGTCCTGGCGCCTATCGATGCAGATACACTGGCGAAGATGCTGCATGGCATGACCGATTGTCTGGTGCTGGAGATTCTGCGTGGATGGGACGTGTCGAAGAAGATATTGCTGGTTCCTGGCATGACAACCTCGATGTGGGAGAACCCGATGACCAAGAAGCAACTGAGCAAGATGAAGCGGAAATGGAAATGGGTGCGGGTCATGCAACCTATCCTATGGCAATACGAGGAGAAGGGGAAGGTCGTTCCCGGTTACGATGGTTTCAATGAGCTCATTGATGCGATCAAGAACCAGGCCGAACTATTGACGATCGGACACGATGTGGATATTGCTGCTTCAGGAGCTGCAAGCTTGGCACGGTATAACTTGAAGACAGACGCCCTTTTGCCACCGGAGATATGGACCCTGATCTTTGAATACGTTGGGGACTGGGAGGTCTCAAGAGCTTTGAACATCTACGCCAAATTACCTACTCCACCTGAATGGAAGAAGCCAGTGAAGGAGCCCAAGGATGAACTCCAAATCTGGATGCGATCTTTGGAATGGACGATTCTCACCTCACCTACCTCGAAGATTATTGATAAACTGAAAACAGCACCAGAAGACTTGAAGTTCTTGTCTAGTCTTTGCGTCAAGCTCATCATCAAGTTCTGTCTCACAAGCCTCCTCACCTATCTCGAGACGAATTGCAAAGATGTCTTCTGGGCTTCGTTTGGTCAGAAACTTCTCCCTACCAAGGCCTCTGCTGTGTACGGACGCACTGAAATACTCGAATGGTGGCGTACATCACCGAGCTTTTTATCCAAGGATTATACAGCTGAAGCTATTGATGGAGCATCCAAGTCGGGTTTCGTACACGTTCTTGATTGGTGGCGAAGATCCGGGCTGCCTCTCAAATATACCGAACTAGCACTCGAGCAAGCATCGTCAAAAGGTCACATCTTGGTCCTAGAATGGTGGAAACAAGCAAGCATGCATCAAGGAAGCTTTCATACCGATGTCGAGACACGTCACCGCCACCCGTCACCTCCTCTTACAGAAGAAGGCTCCCAATCAGAAATCCAACCCGCTCTCCGTCTCAAACCCGGCAAATCTCTCCTCGCCGCTGCTCAGAACAACCAACCTCTCGTCATCCGCTGGTGGGATAACTCCGGCATTCCTATCGGATACTCCGAGGCTGTAGCCAAGACTGCATCTGCTCACGGTCACGTCGCAGTCCTCGACGCATGGCGAGAAATCAAAGGCGAAAAGATGGCTTTCGATAGTAAAGTCCTCGCTGAACCCACAAAGAATGGGCATGTTGCTGTCCTCGAGTGGTGGAAGAACTTCAGTAGAGGTGAGGATGGACGTCCGGGTGGGAGAGTCGAGTACAAGACATGTGATATTGAGGAGGCCTTGGAGGATAGTGTCGGGAGTGAAGATGAGACGTTTCAGGTTAAGAAGTGGTGGGCGCAGAATGGACTCAACCTTGGTGGCACGGTCAGTGAATGGACGAAGGTCAAATTTTTGTAGGCTGGCGTTAATAGTCTTGGGGGCATAGCGTGGAGTCTTGACGTGCTGGAGTAAGAATTAAAGGTTCTAAAGCAGAAAGCAACAACCAGGACCATGATTTTTCACATGCTTATACGAACTAATTCTATCAAATTAGTAATGGCACTTTGAATCAATACGACACAGAGATCCAATACCTGTGAACTAGTTTCTGCTATTCTGCAGGTGTTTCACAGCTTTTTTGTTTGTCCCAGAAAATGATCAATCACCTGAATTTGTCTCACATCCTCCCCTCAATTCCCAGGAAAGCCGTAAAATTGGTAGGCCATAATTTCTCCACTCCTCGTTTGGGACGTTCTTTCCTCCAAGACAAGATTACTCTGTTTACTTTCTTGTCTCAGCCTGATGAGCAAACAGTAAGATTACAAGTGTAGCTTAATTTGATTGGCTCAATTGAGATATTTCCCGCAAGCTGCGCCACTTCGCTCTAATAGAAGCTGTTTGTCTCTCGGCAACAGGCTGCAGCCCCTCTTTCATTCTTTTTTCACTTCATCCACTCAAGATTTGAAACGTTTTCAGCCCGATTGCAACCCACTGAGGTTAGCATCAACTGCAAACCGAGATCATGGCTGCTCCCGAGCAAAGATCCGAGGACATTTACGAAGCCCTTCCCACTAGCCGCAGCTTGCGACT
>Ga0302325_10034284_pt1 | contig 10382 bp, 9 predicted proteins | sample Palsa_T0_2_FD_201948 | JGI IMG/M metagenome (GOLD analysis project Ga0302325, IMG submission 201948) | Peat permafrost microbial communities from Stordalen Mire near Abisko, Sweden - Palsa_T0_2 | ecosystem: Environmental > Terrestrial > Soil > Palsa > Peat permafrost | place: Sweden: Abisko...
CTGCGATCGGCATCTCAGCGTCGACCCGGTCGCTGCAGCTGGTACCAAGCGGCAGACCGTACCCGGGGCGCGCCCGTTGGCGTCGGGGCCAAAGAAAACCGTGTCCCGAACCATGTCCCGAACCATGTCCCGAACCACGCAATTCTGACCTGCGCTAACTGCTCTCACACGCCCTGAACTGCCCGTATCTACGGCAAAATCCCTGCAAAAGAGGAACTACGGAACCGAAGGTCGGGAGTTCGAATCTCTCCGGGCGCGCTGGGAAAGGGCTGGTAATCACGCTGCGAGGCTTGCCGTCGAGTCTGGGACGCCACGCGCGCGTAGCGCGCCTGCCATGGCCGCGGCTAACCCGACCTGTTTGAGCGCGGAGCGTTCTTGGAGTTCCGCGACCGCATCGCCGCGATCGCCGCCGGCCCAACCCCCCCCCGGCGGCGCACGCGCAGTCTTGGCCGGCTCCGCCCAGCCCGACGCGGTGCCTCAGATCGCTGCGGCAATCGTGGCGCAAAAGGTGACCGTGCCAATCGCGGCAACGTTCCCGATCGAACAGATCAGCGAGGCTGCGACCCTACAGGCAGGCCGTCACGTCCACGGCAAAATCGTCGTCACAATCTAACGCCGGCGGACGCAAGCAACGATCAAGCGGTCAGGCAGGTCAGGGTCGCCGTGAGGCCGCAGCCGGCGGTCATTGAGTAGTCCGGACCGACCGGACGCATCGGCTGGGAGGACGCCCGGTCAGCCGGACTCCCCGAGCCGTTTCCGGGCGATCGCCTCGGCAGCCGCCGACACGCTGGGGTGCGCGTGCATCGCGGTGAGGAAGACCTCGCGGCCGACGCGGAGGAGCGTCGTCTCGCTCGTCGCGGCGACCGTCGCAGTGCGGGTGTCGGCGTAGAGCAGCGCGATCTCGCCAAAGCCCTGCCCGCTCTCCATCCGCCTGATCTCGCGCCCACCGATGGTGACAAGGACCGAGCCGTGGGTGATCGCGTAGTAGCTGTCCCCGGTGTCGCCCTCTCTGATGATCACGGTGCCCGGGTGGACCGCTTCGTAGCTCGCTTCGCGCGCGAGCGTTTCCAGAGATGCGGCGGGAAGGGCCGAGTAGATCTCCATGTTGCGCAACACACCCATCTCGACGACGGGGATCGACGCCTCCTGGTCGATCCGGCGGATGCGCCTGCCCGCCGCGAGCACCGCCAGCGGCCCGAAACAGGCCATCCCCACGAACGCGAGCTTGTCGCCACCGAGCCCGATCAGGAGCGGCACCACCAGCGCGCTGAAGACCATTCCGAGGTCGCGCAGCGACTCGATCAGCGCGAACGCGCAGACGATCACATCCAGCGGCGTCGAGCGCTGCAGCAGCGTCTGGGCAGCGACGCTCTGCACGGAGCGGGTAGCTCCGACGATCACGAGCAGTACAACCGCGACCAGCGTCGTGGACGTCAGCGCCAGAGCACCGAGCGCCAGGGCGCCAAGGAGGGCAACCGCGACGAGCGGCAGAGCGAGCCGACGGCCGACGAGCAACACCGCAGCGCCCGCGCCGAGCAGGCCACCAGCACCGAACGCGGCGCCCAGATACCCGGCAGCGCCCGGTCCGATCGCGAGGATCTGCACGGCGAGCACGACCACGAGCAGATCGATCGCCCCCTCGATCGCGGCCGCCCCGGCCGGGAAGGCGATCAGCGCCCGCGTATTCGGCCGCGACAGGATCAGCCGCGCGGCGGCCAGCAGACTGCCGAGGACCCCCTCTTCCGCCTCCGTGTCCTCCACACTGGCGCGCAGCGGCTGCACACGGGCCAGCAGCGCAGCCGACAGGCACATGCCGGCGAGCACCGCACACGCCAAGCCGGCACTGTCGACGCTGATCAGCAGACCCGCAAGCGCGGGCCCCACGAGCGCTCCCACACCTTCGCTCCAGCTAGTGGCGACATTCGCCGCGGTCAGCTCGTCTGGATGGCGCACTACAAGGGGCATCAGGACGTGGTGTAGAGGCCTGCTCACACCGAGTGAGAGCGAGAACGCAATTGCAGCGGCATACACAACCGCCACGGGCGCGCCGGCAAGGATCGCGCCACCGCAGCACGCCAGTGTGGCCGTTGCCGCGAGATACGCGACCAACAGCAACCGCCCAGGACCCAGCCGGGACAGACGGGCGCTGATGAGCGGCGCGAGAAGCATCGAAGGGACGAGCTGCAGGATCGCAACCAGGCCTGCTGCGGAAGCACCGCCACGGGCATAGGCATAGACGAGCAGAGCAAGCCACTGCCCGAACTCGGCAACGATCATCACGGCGTAGGCGACCACCAGCCGAGCGAGCGGGCGGTTGCGCGCAACCACCCCAATCACGCGGGTGAATCTGTTCGCCGTGCTCGGCATCGACCTCGGCACCGTACCCGCACCGTGGCCCGTCCGGTCCGCTTGTGCTAACACGGGCCGCCCTCCTACGCCCGTTTACGAAACAATCGTCAGCTCATCTGCAGATGAAGCTTGATCACGATCCACTGGCGCTGAAGGCAGAGGAGATTCGCGAGCTCGGATACCGTGCCGTTGATCTGCTGGCCGAGCAGCTCACCGACCCGTCGCTGCCTGCGATGCGGGGCGGCGATCCCGAGCAACTGCGTGCCCGGTTGTGGGGACCGCCTCCCGCTGGTCCGCGCGATTGGGACGGGCTGCTTCAGCAGACCGCGCGCGACGTGCTCGGACCGATCAGCCGACTCGCGCACCCGGGGTATTTCGCGTTCATCCCGGCCTCGGGCACCTTCCCGGGCGCGCTCGGGGATCTGATCGCGAGCGCGCTTGACATCGATGCCGGGGCGTGGGGGTCGGCGGCGGGACCCAGCCAGCTCGAGCTCGTGGTGCTCGACTGGTTCAAGGGATGGATCGGCTATCCGAAGGACTCGGCCGGGATCCTCGTCAGCGGCGGATCGGCCGCGAACATCACTGCGCTGGCGTGCGCCCGCGAGGCGCTCCTGGGGCCGATGTCGGACCGCGTCGTGCTCTACACAGGCGATCAGACGCACTCGTCGATCGCGCGGGCGGCGCGCCTGCTCGGGTTTCGGCCAGACCAGGTACGGATCCTCCCAAGCGACGACGAGCACCGCCTACGGCTCGACGCGCTCGTCGGGGCGATGGATGCCGACGGGCAGGCCGGCCGGCAGCCCCTGGTCGTCGTGGCCAACGCCGGCTCGACCAACACCGGCGCGGTTGACCGGCTCGCCGAGCTCGCCTCTATATGCCGCGAACGCGGGGTGTGGCTCCACGTCGACGCCGCGTACGGGGGCTTCGCGTCGCTGACGGAGCGCGGCCGCGCAGCACTCGTCGGGATCGAACTGGCCGACTCGGTGACACTCGATCCGCACAAATGGCTCTACCAGCCGATCGAATGCGGTGCGCTGCTCGTACGCGAAGGGCGGTTGCTGGCCCAAGCGTTCACGATCAATCCGGACTACCTCGCCGAGTACAAGAGCGATGCGGTCGACTTCTCCGACCTGGGCGTGCAGCTCACGCGGTCGGCGCGAGCGCTGAAGATATGGCTGTCAATCAACTACTTCGGCGCCGACGCGTTTCGCATGGCGATCGACCGCACGCTCGACCTGGCGCAGTTGGCCGAGCGGCTGGTACGAGACTCGCCCGAGCTCGAGCTGCTGTCACCGGCTTCCCTCGGCGTGATCGCGTTCCGGCGGAGGTTCGAGGGAGTCGAGGATGAGAAGACCCTGACTCGGCTGAACGCCGAGCTGGTCGCTGCGTTCGCGCTGTCCGGACGCGGGCTCGTGTCCTCGACCCGCCTGCGCGGACTGTACGCAATCCGGATGTGCGTGATGAACCACACCAGCGGCCCGCACGACGTCCGTGCGACATTGCAGTGGTTCGCGCAGGCGGCCCGGCCCGATCTGCCCACTTTGACCGCCCCTGAGGCTACCCGCGACCGCCATCCGGACGTCCGCGGAGGCTGGGCCGACACGGGGCAGTTCGACGAGCGAACCGTTCGTCAGCTGCCGCTATTCGCTGATCTCGGCCACGCCGCGCTCGACGTGATCATCGGTTCGGCGCGACGACTCGAGGTGGGTGCCGGCGAGTCGGTCGTCCGCCGCTGGCAGGGGACACGGCACTTCTACGTCGTCGTCTCGGGGGCGATCGAGGTCCGTAGCGGAGGCGGAGGCCAGCTGCTGCGGGAGATTGCGCCCGGCGGGTACTTCGGCGAGCTGGCGGCGCTTGACTGGGGCGCGGGCTTCGGCTACGCACGCACCGCTGACGTGATCGCAAGGTCCGCGTGTGTCCTGCTCGTGCTCGCGCCGGCGGCGCTCGCCGAGGTTTTGCGGCTCGATCCGGCGCTGGACCGCGAACTGCGGGCGACGGCCCGCGCGCGCCTGTTGGAGCTCTGACGGCTGTGAAGGTAGGCAGACATGTGCTGTGCGACATGTTCGGTGCCTGCAGCCTCGACTCAGCGGCGTTCGCCGAGAGTGCGATACGGCGGGCGATCGAAGCAGCCGGCGCGACGATGCTCAACATCTACGTCCACAAGTTCGAGTCGGCCGGGGTTGCGGCCGTCGCCACACTCGCCGAGAGTCACATTGCCCTCCACACCTGGCCAGAGCACGACCTCGTCACTGTGGATGCGTTTACGTGCGGCGACGCCGACCCCCAAAGGGCGATCGACGAGCTCCTGCGCGTATACGCCCCGGAGCGGCACGAGGTCCGCAGCATCGCTCGTGCCGTCGATCGACGCGATTTCGTCGAACACGAGCCGGGAAGCCCGATTCACTCTGTCTATAGCGAGTCAAAGTGGATTTACGACGGTCACAGCGAGCACCAACGGATCTCCGTGTTCGAGCGGGCCGGGATCGGTCGCGTACTCGCGCTCGAGGACATCGTTCAGGTCACCGAGCTCGACGCGTTTGTCTACCACGAGATGTTGGCTCACCCGGCGCTGGCCGCGCACCCGAAGCCCGAGCGCGTCGCCGTGATCGGCGGCGGCGACGGCTTCATCGTGCGTGAGATCCTGCGGCACCCGTCAGTGACATCGGTCGAGGTGTTCGAGCTCGACCCTCAGGTCGTTGACGTCTCCCGCCGGTTTTTGGGCACCTGGGAGCCAGATCCGCGTGTACGCGTCGAGCACAGGGACGCCTTCGGCGCACTCGAACCTGACACCTACGACGTAGTTCTGGCCGACATTCCGGATCCGTTGGGGCCGGCCGAGCGACTGTTCGGCGCCGAGTTCTTCGCGCAGGCCCGGGCTTCTCTGCGCAACACGGGGGGAGTGCTGGCGGTTCAGTGCGAATCGTTGCACTTCCATCCAGAAATAGTCAGGCGTTGCGTCAGCGCTCTACGCCGGGACTTCTCGCACGTCGGCGTCGTTCAGGGCGCGATCGCCACCTACCCGGGAGCGTGGTGGATGTTCGCCGTCGCGTCGACGCTTGACTCGCACCCGTCCGTCGCTCGAGGTGGCCACGATGTGCGCGGGACGCGGATGTATCGACGAGACGCGCACGCGTGGTACTTCATTCCCGACGCGGTGCTCGAGGGCTTACTCGGTTCACGCTGATCGAGACCACCGGCCGCTCAGTCGCAGCTCTTGATACCTGCGGCGGTCGCTTCGGCCTTGCCCTTGCTCTCGAAGCCGGGCACCTTCGTCTCGATCGACGCGATCGCTGAGCTGTCGCGAGCCGCGGCCGCAGTCCCGAGCTGCTTCAGGAGCAACTCCACGTACTTGACCTCGGTGAGGAACGAGTGGAATGCCGCGGCTCGGTCCGACGGCGGGGACAGCGCCTCGAGCTTGACGATCATCGTCGACAGCAGCCCCTCCGCGGACTTCACGGCTGCCACACCACCGGACCCAGAGAGCTTGGCGGTGGCCGTGTTGGCAGCGTTGCAGATCTCATCAGCCTTAGAGGTAAACGCGGCGTTCGAGAGCTGGCCGCTGCCTCCGCAACCCGCGGCCGCGAGCGCCAGGGCAGACAGCGCGATGGGAGTTATCTTCTTCATGATCTCCTGCTCTCGGTTCGACGCGAATGGATTCGGATGCCGCGATCCCGCGATGTGCCCGAGCCGCGCTGAATCGCGGCGGCTGAGCCCGGCGGTGGACGGCGGTGGACGGCGCGGGGACGATCCTGTCAGAGACGCTCCTGAGATGTCGTCCTACAGGCGACCTGGCCAACGGCGCGCGCGGTAGCCTCGCAGACGTGTCGGATCCCGCCCCCCGCGGTCGCGGCCGGGTCACTCCCCGCGACTCGAAACTCCCGAGCGAACGTGACTGGGAGCGATCGTCTGTGCTTGATCCGGTCCCGGGGCCGCGACATCCCGAGCTGATCAGCGACGGCGGCGGGCTGCCCTTCCCACCGGCCGCGCTCGGTGGGTCGCCAGTGCCGCTCGATCCGGAGGACCCCGCCGTCGGCGGGCTGCTGGCACACCTCACCGCGCGTGCCGCGCCGAAGCGCGCCTCCCGTGCGCCGTGGAAGCGGAGCGCACCGCCCGCGCCCCCGCCGGCGCCCGTTAGCCTCGATGGCTGGCGGCTGCTTGCGCGCACGGACGACGAGGCGCTGTTCGCGCGCGGGCTCCCGCCTCAGATGCTCACCATGGCATTCCGGCGGGACTCACGTCGCGGGACCTGGACGTGCTTCGGGTCGAGCGCGGCGCGGCCGCTGCGAGCCGCACGCGACGGGATCCGCGCATCGTCCTGGCGTCCTGACCCTACCCATGAGCCCCAGCCCGATCAGACGGTGCTGCGAGTCCTTGTCCGTGAGCAGGCCTTCGCGAGCGGCCAGCGGGCCACGGGCCGAGTGCTCGCACCCCGCATCTACACCGACGAGGACGATCTCGTCCTGACGGTCTTCGTGACGCCGCTGCCGGGTTTCCAGAACGGCACGCCCAACCCCGAGACACCGGTGCGCATCGCCCTGCCCCACCCTCTCGGCCCGCGCCGTCTGGTCGACGGCGCGCTCGTGTACTTCTCACCACCTACGGCTCCGCCGCCGGCCCCGTAGCGGCCAACCCGCGCGAGTGACCGCCGGTCGTGACGGCGGTGACCCGGGGGCGGAGGCGCGCCCTGCCCCCGCGCTGAAGAGTCGGCACTCGCCGATGCAGACCAACCAGCAGAATGGCGCCGACGGCTCGAAGTCTGTGCGCCGGCGCCCACCGCAGGCCCGTACACACGCCTCGAGGGCGCCGCGGGCCGGTCGTAGGTCGTGGACGCCCCCGGCCTCGTATGCCTGGCGTTGGCGCGGTGCCGCGGTGCCGGCGCCGAGACGATGAGTGCGACGGTCGCGGGTATGAGAGCCGCCGCGCAGGCCTTGGCCCCGAGGACGCAGGCTCCCGACACCGTGGCACCGCCGGCCGCCTCCGCGCCGCCTGCGCCCGCGAGCGCCCATCGCACGAGCGGCCCGACCGGTAGGAGCGCACCGACCCGCTCGCGAACGGAGTGTCGCGCGCGGTTCAGGAGCTGGCGGACGGCGCCGTGGCTGGAGCCGAGCCGCGCGGCGATCTCGTCGTAGCTTCGGCCTTCGAGCTCGCGCATCACGAGCGCATCGCGCTGCCGCTCCGGAAGCGCTTTCACCGCTGCGAGCACGTCGCGCAGCTCGTCGCGAGACTCGGCCGAGGAGTCAATCACCGCGAAGTGGTCGGAGCCCAAGTCCGCTGTCTGGGGGCGCGACGAGCGTGCTCGCAGGTAGCTGAGCGCTGTGTTGTGGGCGATCACATGCAGCCAGGGTGCGAGCCGGCGCACCTGGTCTCCTCGCAGCAGCGCAGTATGCGCCTTAAGCAGAGCGTCCTGAGTGGCCTCCTCGGCGTCGGCATCGCCCACGACGCGGGCGCAGTAGCGCACAAGCGAACGGCGGTGCCGGGCGACGATCGCCTCGAAAGCGGGCTCCGAGCCGGCACGAGCAAGGTCGGTCAAGCGGGTATCGCTCTGGGCACGCAGCACAGACCGGGCAACGGCGGCCGGGGGAAGGAGTCGCGGGTTCACGGGCGTTCTGGCGCCCAACGGTGGCCCGTCCGCGTTAGAACGACGTCGGAACCACCTATGAGCTGTGTATGACTGACGTCCCGGGAGCGTCGGCGCCCCCTCGACGCGCCTCGGGTCGGCGCCCCTCGACGCGCCTACGCCACCGCGCCGGCGGCAGCCGGCTCGACAGCCTCGGTGCGCTCCAGCGGATACCCGAGCTGCCCCCAGGTCGGAACGCCGCCGTCGACGACGTGAATCACCCGCTGCGCCCCGTAGCGCTGCAGGAGGCTTCCGGCCGTCGCCGCCCGCGGCCCTGAGCCGCAGATCACAGCGACGGGCCGCTCCGGATCGAGACCTCGCGGCAGCTCGGTGATGTCGTGCCAGCAGGTGAAAAGCGAGCCGGGAATGTGGCCCGCGTCCCATTCGTTCTCGTCACGCACATCAAGGATCTGGACGCTCGGGTCCGCGGCGATGTGGTCGTGTAGCTCCTCGACGGTTTCGCGCTCGATCCGTTCGACGGGCCGCTTCTCCAGGCGCCAGCTCGTCAACCCGCCGTGGGCGAAACCGGCCAGCTTGCGGATCCCGACAGCGATCGCGGGCGTAGCTGCACGTTGAGCGTCGTCGTCGTCGCGTCCGATCAGCACGATCTCCTGGTCGCGATCGGCGAGCCAGGCGAGCTTCGAGCCGAACCCGGCGCGTGTCATTGGGATGCACACCGACCCGGGGATATGGGAGTCGTCGAACTGCACTTCGGTTCGCGTGTCAACGAGCAGCGCTCCGCTCGCGCGCTTGAGCTCGATCTGTCGCGGAGCGAGCGGGAGCAGGCCGACGCCCTCGGTCAGCAATGGACCCCGGTTGAGCTCGACGATCGCCTGGAAGTTCGGGGGCTGTGCCCCGATCCTGGCCAGCGACTGGCGCACGAACTCCTCTTCGTCGGCGACCTGGAGCATCCGGTTGTTGGCGCGCTCGAAGCCGATCGTCGATGAGACCTTCAGGTCCATGCTCGGGCCACCGCACATCGAGCCGCCAAGGTGAGCCGGCCACAGCTCGCAGTAGTCGGGCAACGCGAGCAGCTTGTCGTGGAGCGCGTGGTAGATCCCTCTCGCGCCCTCGGACTTCTCGATCGCCAGATCCGGGCGGGCGACGTCGCCGACGAACAGGGTGTCGCCGCTGAGCACGGCCCACGGCTCGGAGCTGCGCGAGGTGTCCGTCAGTACGAACGAGGTGTGCTCGGGACGGTGCCCGGGCGTGTGTACGGCGCGGATTGTCACCGCGCCGAGCTGAAGCTCCCAGCCGTCGTCGAAGGGCTCGTGGTCGTACTCGGGCTGCGCCTCGCGATGAATGTGGATCGTCGCCCCGGTCGCGACGGCAAGCCGCCCATGTCCGGACACGTGGTCGGCGTGCGTGTGGGTCTCGAGGATGTTCTCGATCCTGACGCCGATGTAGCGGGCGAGCATCAGGTAGACGCTGGTCTCAAAGCGCGGGTCGACGACCGCGGCGACGCCTGCCTTCTCGTCGCCCACCAGGTAGGACGCACAACCCAGATCGTTGTGGGTGATCTGCCGGAAGATCATCGGGGCTCGATCGTGCAGGTCTGATCGCGGAGCGCGGCGAAGGGCGAGGCTAGGGGCATAACGGGGTCCTCCGAGATCGAAAGCGTGATGCCGGCGTCCCGAGAGAATAGCCTGCCAGGCCGATATCCGACCAAGCCAGTCTAGTTAGCTGACGGAGACTTGACACGCGGCTCAGGCAAACGCGCGGCGAGTGACCTGGTCCGTCTAACGGGGCAGCCTCAGGCCACACCGATCAGGTCCACAACGAAGACGAGCGTCTCGTCCGGACCGATCACGCCGCCGGCGCCGCGCTTTCCGTAGGCGAGGTTGGGCGGGATCGTGATCCGGCGGCGGCCGCCGACCTTCATCCCCGCCACGCCCTGGTCCCAGCCGGAGATCACCTGTCCCTTGCCGAGGCCGAACTTGAATGTCTTGCACCGCGATCCCAGGACGCGTCGAACTGCTTGCCGTTCTTCCACGATACGCCGACGTAGTGGACCTCGACGACATGGCCGGCGACCGCCTCATCGCCATCGCCGACGGCGATGTCCTCGAGCTCGAGCTGATAGGACGGTGGTTGGTCGGACGGGACGTCGACCTGGGGCTTTTCGATCTCGGCCATGGTCCAGAGGCTATACGTTCGCGGGCCTCTCACGCGCGGAGGGGCCGAACGTGCGCGGGCATCACACGCGCGGAGGGGCCGGCTGGCAGCATGGGTCACGCGGCTGTGAAGACGCCCCTCGCGCGCGGGACCATTACCCCTCGCGCGCGGGACCATTGCCCCTCGCGCGCGGGACCATTGCCCCTCGCGCGCGGGACCAAGAAACCGCCCCAGGCGACCTGGGTAATCTTCTATCTAAGAATCGAAATTTAGGAGCCCGAACAGATGTCATCCGAAGCGC
>Ga0302325_10034287_pt1 | contig 10382 bp, 9 predicted proteins | sample Palsa_T0_2_FD_201948 | JGI IMG/M metagenome (GOLD analysis project Ga0302325, IMG submission 201948) | Peat permafrost microbial communities from Stordalen Mire near Abisko, Sweden - Palsa_T0_2 | ecosystem: Environmental > Terrestrial > Soil > Palsa > Peat permafrost | place: Sweden: Abisko...
TCCTCCCAGCGGTGCTACGTCGGCAACACCGGGGACCGACTTGAGGTAGTAGCGCAGATACCAGTCCTGATAGGAGCGCAGGTCGGCGAGCGAGTGCTTGCCGGTGGTATCAACCAATGCGTATTGGAAGACCCAGCCGAGGCCAGTGGCATCCGGACCGATCTCGGTCTTGACTCCATCGGGCAGGTGGGCGAGGACACTGGACATGTATTCGAGGGTGCGCGAGCGCGCCCAATAGAGGTCGGTATTGTCGTCGAAGATGACGTAAACGTAGGAGTAACCAAAGTCGGAGAAGCCGCGGACAGCCTTAACGTGCGGGGCACCCAGCATGGCGGTGACGATGGGATAGGTGACCTGGCTTTCCATCAGATCGGCAGCACGGTCCCAGCGGGAGTAGACGATGACCTGGGTATCGCCGAGGTCGGGAATGGCATCCACGCGCATGGTCGCAATGGACCAGCAGCCGAGCAGGCAGCCGAGCAAAACACACACGAAAATTGCGGGCTTATGTCGAACGGAGAAGTCGATAATCCGGTCGATCATTCCTATATGCTCCCGATGAGTCGACTGAAGCGTTTCGGATCAGCCGGCGCTTCTCTGCGATGGGCGCTATTCGGCACGATGATCCACCGCCGTAGTAACGAGGGGGGACCTTCTGCCGGCGGCCTTGTCCGCACCGGCGACCGTCTGGAGACGGCTCTCTGAGTCGATCAGGAATGTCCCGGCGGAGACTACGTTCTCCCCTTCGCTTAGGCCCTTCACGATCTGCACCCTGTCGTTGAGCCGCCGTCCGGTTTCTACCTGGCGGGGCTCGAAAAATCCTTCCGATGTTTCTACAAAAACGCGCTTGGATTGACCGGAATCAAGAATAGCTTCGGCAGGCACGGTGATGCCGGAGGGCATGGCGATGGGCAGTTCCACGTTCACAAACATGTTGGGGCGCAGGCGGAAGCCGGGATTGTCGAGCTCGAGGCGCGCCTTAAGGGTGCGCGTCGCGGGGTCGATCTCAGGAAGCACGTCGCTGACGCGGGCGCGGAAAGTTTCTCCCGTGTCGGGGAAGGTAATGCGAGCGATTGCGCCGGGGCGGAATGCGGAGGCGTCGCCGCCAAAGACTTCGGCGATAACCCAGACATGGCTCAGATCGGCGATGGAGTAGAACTCGGTGTTTTTTTCAAAGCGCAGGCCGGGGGAAATATTGCGGGAGAGAATGAAGCCGTCCGTGGGCGACGTGACGTAGATGTTCTCAGGGACTTTTTTTGTGGCGCTTAGTTCTTTGATCTGGGCGTCGCTCATACCCAGGTTGCGCAGGTAATCGCCTTGCGCTGAGACGCTGGCGGGAACCGCGGTCGACGGCGTGAAATCGTGCATTTCTCCAGCGGCGACGCGATGGTTGCCGGAGATATATCCTGCCGCGGCGTAAAGCACTTCAGAGGAGTAGACGACGGCCAGGCGCTGATCTTTTTGGACATGGCTGCCGACGGTGTCGTCGTGGGTTTCACGCACGAACCCGGCGGCGCCGAGATTCAGCCGATAGATGCGAGTTTCATCGGCGGCGACTCGGCCCAGGACTCGAATGGAGCCCGGTCGCGAGCCGGGTCCCGAGGAGGTTTCAACCCTGGTGACGCGGATGCCATAGAGCTGCTGCGTGGCGGAATCGATTTTGAGAGGATGGGCGGCGCCGGTATCGGAGACGAGGAGGGACTTTGCCGCATCTTCGGCGTACACGGGGACCAGTTGCATACCGCAGTCGGGAGCGATGCCTGGCTTGTTCGAGCGATAAGAGGGATGCATCGGGTCCTGGTAATAGAGAATCGCATCCTGCTGCACGGGCTTTTGGGGGAAGCGCAGCCGGCCAAAGGCGAGACCGAATCCGAATGCGACGCCCAGAGCAACGAGCACCAGGGCGAGATAGAGGATTCTTCTAGGCACCGTGCGCCCTCCTTTCTGCGGGTTCTATCAAAGAACTCCGAGCGTTGATTCGAATCGATTTTTTCAACGAGGGCCGGTTACTTTGAGTTTCCGTGTCCCGTCGATGTGATTCAAGGAAAATCGTGTCTCACAGACTCGTGAAGTGCCTTCTTCTAAGAGGATGGCTGGACCTGAGCCGCCAACGCGATGCAAAAGAAAGATGCATGGCATTGGCAGCGAGCCTCAGCCATGCATCCACGGTGCAATCCTTTTTCAAGATTGGGTGCCGATAATTCACCGGCACCCGGCCTTGAGTACTTTGCAAAGCCCGGTCATGCGACCGGGGAAGCGAGGGTTGAGTTAGTCATGGATCAGTACGAACAGCGAGCCGCCCTTAGGACCGTTGGCCCAGATGGTGATCGTATTGTCCTTGCCCTTCTTCATTGCCTTCTCCACGTTGATGGTTTCGGCGTTGATGGTTGGGGTGACGGTCCTGAAGAGCTTGCCGTTGACCAGGATGTCCACGCTGTCGACGCCCAAAAGCGGCGCGACTCCGGGTTCCTTGCCACCGCGCTCTTTCTTGGTTTCGACGGTAGGACCAGCCTGAAGGGTGATGAAGTGCTCCGACTCCGCAATGTGGGTCACGGTGTGTTCGCCCTTGATTCCGTCATCCTTGATGGTGATGTCGGCCGGATCGCAGGTCGTGGAGTTGCCGGCAACGTCAGTCGCTGTGAGGGTCACAGTAGCGGTCAGGCTCTGGTTGAGCTTGGTCGCGGTAACCGTCTGGTCGGCCGTAGTGCCAACGGTGAAGTTGGGTATGCTGATGGTGTCATTGGTGTTGCTGACCGTGACGATGCTGGCCAGACCGCTGCCTGTATCCTGCACGGAGATGAGGATCTGCTTCGGAGGACCGGCAACCGTTCCAGCCAGCGTGCAGCTGGGCGGAGTTGTGTCGGTCTTGGCCGCCCATGTGATGGTGACGTTGCCGGAGGTTTCCTTGAGCGCCGACGAATTGACAAAGGACGCGTTCACGAAATCGGTTCCGGCAGCCGCAGGCGTGTTCTTAACGGTAAAGACCAACTGCCCGGCGCCATTGGTGACGCCAGTGCCGGTCTGGCCGGTGTCAGGACCAGAGATGACCTGCCAGGTGACAGTGGTGCCGACAACCGGAGCACTGGAACTGGTGGTTACGGTCGCCGTGAGCGCCTGGCTGCCGCCAGTCGGGTCGTTGCTGATGGCGGGCGTCAGCACGATATTGCTGATGACGGTGGCGCCGCGGGAGAGGATGTACGGGTCGCCTACCGTGCCGTCTGACGCGGTATACGATGAGCCGAAGTTGTCGGCAATCGCCAGCACCTCAAAGCTGGGCGGCCAGGTATCGAATGCCTCGTGAACCGAGCAACTCCAGTTGTCAAGGTCGGAGTCCATCAACCCGGTGAGGGACGGGCTGCTAGCGACGATATGGGCCTGGTTGAAGCAGAGACCAGCGCCGTTCAAGCCGATCAGGGTGAAGGAGCCGTCCGGGACGATTCCGTCCAGTAAGGGGAGAACGGTCTTGTCGGGTGAGAAAGCGTAGTAGCAGCTGAGAGCGGCGTACAGTCCGGTTTTTCCGGCTTTCGCGCCGGCAAACGCGACGGCGGAGGTCATCAACTGGCCTGCGCCGGCTGTCCCAGCGTCAAAGTGGAAGGTGGGGTCGGTGCCGATAACCACGATGTTGCCGTTAACTGCCGCTCCCCAGGTCGAGGTGTTCGACAGAGCAGCGGTGATGGGAGTCGTGTTGATTACGCAGGAGGGATCGGCAAGGATGATGAGCTGGTAAGCGGCAAACTGGGCGGTCGTCATCGACTCCCAGGTTGCGTCGCTTACGTCGGTTACGGTGAAGCCGGCGGCCACAGCGGCCTTGGCTTCATTGCTGTTGGCGCCGCCTACGGTGGTTGCATCCAGGACCAGGGCTTTCTGTGCGAAAGCACCCGCCGGGAGCAGCAACGTCAGGCTCAAAACGAAAAACGCCGCTAGAGTACGGGCGACGAATCCGCTGCTTTTGGGGAATGAAATCATATTTGCCACGCAAGTATCTCCTATTTCGAAATCCGGGGGGTGCCATTGGGGGATGCTGGGGGGGCATCGACTCTATCGCGGGAGAAAACCAGGTTTGCCTGGGAGAAGCTACTCCGCGATTATTGGCGCAGTCAAGTGAATAATTAAGAATTTTGCAAACGATACAAATTGCGTTGGCCGGCACTTACAAAGTGTGTTCGCCGGCACTTACAGATATGCTGTTCGAATTCTTCGATGGAGTATCTTGCACAACAATTTCGACATTGTAAAAACAGGCAATTGCGGGAGGTCAAGTTACTTTCAAAGATTGCCTTTTTCGCTCGATGATATCAATTGGTTAAGTGAAACGGATTCGCAATTGCCCTCACTATCGTGATGCAGGGGTGGCACGGCCGCGTTGCAAATCTCTTGACATCCGTTCAATTGGGCGGATACTATCGGCGGCGTTCCGATAAGCGGTCTCATGCGCGACCCCAGGGCCTCGAAGAACGAATTGGACCGCCTTGAGAAACTGGTCACACTCAGTGCCTCAGGGTACACTTTCACGAGACCGTTTCCACCCCCCTCCGGTCGGATTAGCCGATTGCGAATGGATCGTCTCCCCCTAAGTTGGTGATCGCGTGTCCTCAACCATTGCGCTTCAATCCAAACAGCCCAATCGCTGGGGAAAGTTGCAACGAGTCTAAAACCGGAACGAACTAATTTAGATCGACTTCAACCGCAAGACAAGGAGGATGACATGAAGAAGCAATATACGAGGCCCGAGGTCAAGCGCCTGGGGCTGCTTCGCTTGGTTACAAAGTTTTCTTTCTAAATGGTTAGAGGGGATGCTTGACGTTTCGACGTCGGACGCTAACGCGTGGCCCACTCCGCGTTGCTGGGAGATGACTGTTTCGCCAATTGCCTTCGATCGACGAAACTCAGTTCTGGGCGGTGCCAGTGGGTTGCGCTGCCGCGAAATCCTTTTTCCATTGCGAGAGGTCCCGGTTGTATTTGTCCCTTCTGCGACTGTAGGCGGCAAACACCGACTCATAGAGTGCATGGCCATCATCAGGGACCTTTTCCCGCTGGTAGGAGGCCTCAACCCCTGCAAGGTAGCTTTTCTCGTTTTCGAGATTTGCGCCCTCGACATCCAGTTTTCTTTTCCTCTCCTGGAGTGCCTGGTCTAACGGTGCTTTGTCGAACGTCGTGGGGGCGGTCTGCTCCTTCTCGATTGGGCTTGCGGGGGGAGGAGCACTGGTAGGTAGCGGCGCAGGAGCCTTGGCAGGTTCAGCGTGCTTGGGCGGCGCTTCCATGATTTTCATCGGAGCCTCGTGACGGGGGATCGCCAGAGGAATGAGGATGAGCGCGATGACGGATAGCGCGATAGCCCAACGTGCTTTCTTGAGCGAATCAGGAAGAGGGACTCTTCCCAGGACGGAATAAGACTCGCCGCCGGCGTCTGTAACCCGATACGCCCCGAGGGGAAAGATGGGAACAAAGAGGAAGGTAAGCCACTGATTCGCTATATACGATCCAGTTGCCGGATCAAAGTCACGCTCCCCCAAGAACCTCGGGCCAAAGGCGTGGACCGGAGACACGATCGGACTGTCCTTGCTGGTGTCGACTCCACGCAACGCACGTGCCCGTCGGCAGCGTTCTTGCATGGCTTTGATCTCACGCTTCTGCTCTTCCGTGGAAATGCCAAGAGCAGCCTCCAACAAGTGCTCAGCCCAATCGACATTACCGCTCTTGATGGACGCGTCTGCGTCGCGGCATAGCGTGGCCCGCTGCGCCTGCTGCATGTTCTCGCGATCCCGTTCCATGGATTGGAGCAGCTGCGGATCACGCGCCAGCTCTCGAGCTTGCTTGATGAGCCCGATGGCGTGGTTAGGATCGTCCAGCAGGGTGAAATGAGCGGCGGAAAGCTTTTGGTAGGACGAAGCGACTGCATTATTCCAACCGTCAGCGTCAGCCAGCTCGCCCAGACTGCGAACGACGTCTGAATACTTTTCGGCGGCATCGCGCAGATCTTTTTCTATGCCCTGGAGAGAGCTTCGGATATTCGCTTTTGTATCCTGCCCGGTGATTCCTGAAAGCCGATCGAGGATTGCCTGGATGGAGACGAAGCCATCCTTGAGCTCTTGTTGCCCCACAAGATTGAGAGCTACATCGAATTCAGAGGAGGACCGATGCTCCATGGCGATGCCTGCGCTGCTCGAAGCCGCTGGGCAGAAGTTATAAGCCGAATCTGAAGGTTTCCGGCGGCTGGACGTTAAAAATAATTTACCGAGCTTACAATAGGCTCATGCGCCAAACCCTCAAAGACGCGGTTCCCATTCAGGTGCCGCTTGAGGTCTATCTCCGCTCCTCGGAGTACGAGCCGGACGCGGAATACGTCGATGGCAAGATAGAGGAACGCCCCATGGGAGCGTTCGATCATGCGGCTTGGCAGATCGCGATCATAAAGTGGTTCCTGCGCCATGAAGAGGAATGGAATATCGAGGTATTGCCGGAGCTTCGGGTCCAGACGGCTGCGACGCGCTTTCGCGTGCCCGATGTGACGGTGCTGGATCGCAGCCTGCCCGTGGAACGCATCATCACTCAGGCGCCGATTGCCGTCTTTGAAGTCCTCTCGCCGGAAGACACCCTTTCCCGGCTTAAGCGGAAACTTGAAGACTACCGAACGATGGGCATTCCCCAGATCTGGGTCATCGACCCCGAAGACAGCAGTTTCTCCCGGTACGAGGACAGCCAACTGAATCGCAGGGATACTTTTTCCGACCCCGCACGGGGGATCACCTTCGATATGAACTCGATCAAAGGCTTGCTGACTCGAACGTCACGCTCGTAACCTGCCTACTGCGGGGCAGGGGTCGCGGCAACGCGCACGATTACACACTTCACCTGGTTGCCGGCGGAGTTCTTCGCCTCGCCGTTCTGTCCGCTTAGCTTGAATTCGAGGGTGGAACCCACGACAAACTGCGTCGGCTTGACCGTGCTGCCCAGCTGCGAGCGGCAGACGTACTCGTTGGATGGGGTATCGATCACCAGGTCATATTGCTGGTGCTTCTGCTTTTTGTTGGTCGTGCCCACGGTTTGCAGATCTTTCAAGGTTGCCGTTTGGATAACGGTGGCGGCCAGAGCAGCCGTGGAAAATAGCGCTGCGGCCAGACAAAGAGCGGATGTCTTACGGAACGTCATCGCTTCACCTCCCGCCGAAGATCAGGCTCCCACAAGCTTGGCGCCGAAGGCCAGCAGCAAAGAGCCCAGGATAATGCGATAGAGCGCAAAGATCACGAACCCGTGGCGCCGCACCCACAGCAGAAACCACTCCACCACACCCAGCGCAACCACAAAGGAGACGACAAACCCGATCGCCAGCACGATCCAGCCATGCGTGGTCATTACCAGGGGGACCATCGTCTCTTCTCCGGGTACGTGCTTGGGGTGGACGGTGCGGAAAAACTCATAGCAGGTCGCTGCGATCATGACCGGGATGGAAAGAAGAAAGCTGAACTCCAGGGCCGAGGTGCGGGTCATGCCCACTGCCTGACCGGCGGCAATGGTTGACATGGATCGCGAGACGCCGGGAAAAACCGCGGACGTCACCTCCCACAGGCCGATCCAGACCGCTTGGAACATCGTCATCTGCTCAACATCCCTGGTCTTGAGATCGCGACGGACGCTCAGCGCATCCACCACCCACATCACGACGCCGCCGATGAGCAGCGCCAGCGCCATCAGGCGCAGGCTTTCCAGATGCTTCCCGATCATCTTGATCAGCAACAACGACGGAGCGGCGGTGCAGACGAAGGCCACCATGGTGAGCGAAAGCGGGTGGGTCCAGATGGTTCGGTCGCCGTTTTCCCCCTCGGGAAAAGTGCGGAAAAACTCCAGGATCCTGCCGGTAAACAGCAGCACCAGGGCGAGAATGGCGCCCAGCTGAATCACCACCGTGTACATCTTCCAATAGGAGCTGGTCAGGTCGACGTGGAGCAGCGCCTCAACCAGCCTCAGGTGCGCCGTAGAACTGACGGGAAGAAACTCGGTCAGCCCTTCGACGATCCCCAGCAGGACCGACAGAATGTAATCGTTCAAAGGCCCTCCGGGCGGCCATTATTTACTGACGATCGTTACCGTAGATAGGAATTGATTGCTGCAACTGGTATACCAGACCGGCGGCGCGCGCAGAATAGTCCGACTGCGGATATTTGGCGGCAATGGTACCTGCAATGGTTACGGCTCGGGCCTTGGCCTCGGCTGCCTTCTTCTCGTCTCCATCCGAGGTGTACATATCGTTCAACGCGCCCTGGCGGTAGACGGCGTTATAGAGCGCCTCCGCGGCCCGAGGCGATTCCGGGTGCTCCTCCGCATACTTCTCATAGAGCTCCGCTTCTTTCTGCGGGCATTTGGTGGAGCCCTGCCAATCGCCACAGACCTTGTTGTCCAGCAGGTCCCAGTCCGCCAGGTCGGCCCATTTGGAGTGGGGGTAGTTCTTCTTGAGCTTGCGCATCTCCTCATCGTCGATCTGCTCGCGCAGGTAGGCGTCTTTTTCATGGGCGGAGGGCAGGGAGAAGACATCGGCCTTCTGCAATTGCCAGCGAATATCGGCTGAGCGCCAGGCGGCTTCAGGGGCGAGCGGCGACTGGGGGAAAAAGTCCGCCAGGCGCTGGTAGAGCAGCCGCGCTCCCTGGGCGACCGACTGGGGAGCGTGGGGCAGGGTGGCGTCGATCTCCTGGCTTGCCGCCATTCCGAAGAGAACTACATCTCCTTTGGGTGTCTCCGCGCTGATCACGCCCGGGGCCTGCATCCAGCCGGAGACGGGGACAGCCGCGGCTTCATGGCCGAATACCGGGGCGTCCTGGGATTTGGAGATTTCCTCATCGGTGTTGGCGTAGACGCGTACCCACGGACCACTGCGCTCCATGATCACCATCTCCCGCCCGGGCGAGATCTCGGCGAGCCGGGAAGAGGAGGGGTCCGGGGAGACGTAGAGGTTGGTATTGCGAAAGACCGTGGCCTTGGGGCCATTACCGGGAGCCGGGGGTTTGGGAGCCGCCGTCGCTTGGACCGCGAATACCAGGAGGGCAGAAGAAGCGAGGAGTCCGGTGCGCATAGGTGCGGAACGTCTTACCAGTTTAGGATACGCTCCCCGGTTTAGGCCGCCACGTTGACGCCTTCGGGCGGCTAAAGTGTCCTTTTTTCTCTGCGGAGGTGCGAAGTAAGCGAAATATGCGAAGTAATTCCCCCTGCCGGCAGCCTTGGCGCCCAGGCCAGCTACAGAAGCGAAGCACGAAGTCCAAGCTCGTCTGCAATGTCTCCCAGTCGCCGGTCTCTGGTCCAGATCGAGATCGACTTGTCGTAGATGGCGGAGCAAACCAGGTGGAGATCGGTGATACCGAGTCCTCTTCGGTTTAGTGTGCGGAGCTCGACCAGGCTAAACAGCTCGCCGGTCGCCGCGATCGGAGCTTGAGGCAAGAGAGCCAGGTCAGCCAGCACCTTTTCCCGGGTAGCGATGGAACCCAGGGCCAACTCCAAGCGAACGAACGGGTGGGTAACGACCTCATCCTTCTGCAGCAGTTCCTGCAGTTTCACGTCAGGGCTCCGCAGATGGTCAATCCAGACCGAGGTATCAACCAGGATCACCCTTCCACCCTGCGCCGCGGCGCGGCCTCAGCCGCCGGATCGCTTCCTCCGAGAGCCGCCAGTCGCCGGGCAGCTTCGTTGCGGACAAGTCGACGGAGCGCTTCCCTCACGAGAGCTGCCTTCTCCGTAATACCGGTGTAGTACTCCGCCTGTTTGACCAATTCGTCGTCCAGCGCAATCGTGGTACGCATGATCACTCCTGATGCTTAATTTTAGCACTGTTTTGATGCCATATTTGATGCCTTCGAGGCAAAGGACCGCCTATGCGACGCCGCCGTTTGCGCGAAGCACCTGCGCGTTGACCCATCCACCATCGGGGCCGGCAAGGAACGAGACGACGTTTGCGATGTCGTCAGGCTGGCCGAGCCGCTCAAGCGGAGCCATGCTGCCGATCTGCTTGATCTGCTCTTCAGTCTTGCCGTCCAGGAAGAGTTCGGTCCCGACAGGCCCCGGTGCAATGGCGTTGACCGTAATCTTGTGTCCGCGAAGCTCGTTGGCGAGGACATGGACGAGGCCTTCAACGCCCGCCTTGGAGGCGATGTAGGGCCCGTAGGTTGGGAAGTTCTTCGCGAGGACGCTGCTGGAGAAGGCGATGATGCGGCCGCCTTCCGCCACATGCTGCGCGGCCTGCGAGAGGACCAGAAAGGTTCCGCGCAGGTTTGTTGCGATGACTTTGTCGAAGGTCTCCACGTCGCCTTTGGCGATGGGCGAAAGAGTCATGACGCCTGCGTTGTTGACGACGACATCGATCTGGCCGAAGGCCTTGAGGGTCTTCTCGAAGAGCTGCT
>Ga0302325_10034288_pt1 | contig 10382 bp, 12 predicted proteins | sample Palsa_T0_2_FD_201948 | JGI IMG/M metagenome (GOLD analysis project Ga0302325, IMG submission 201948) | Peat permafrost microbial communities from Stordalen Mire near Abisko, Sweden - Palsa_T0_2 | ecosystem: Environmental > Terrestrial > Soil > Palsa > Peat permafrost | place: Sweden: Abisko...
AGATCGACACCGACGGCGATTACATCGCCAATATGGTGTACAGCGTGCGGTTTGCAGGCGCCGAGGGCGGGGAGCAGACAGCAACGCTGCGACGTGTCGAGGGGGCCGCGGCAGCCGGAACGGGCGAAAGCGGGCACGTCACTTGCGAAAACGCACCCGTTTCGGTAAGCCGGGAGGCCACGGTCACCGATGCCGGCGGTTACCGCTTTTTTGCAGGCTGGCGCAGCGATCCGTTCTTCTTTGACACGGTGGGTGCGGTGAACAATTTGCAATTCACCGGCACGGACTACTTTCTCGACAAAAACATCTGCTCCATCGCGCTGGAAATGCCTAACGCCGAATTGGGTTCTGGTAAGCTTGGCTTGTGGGTCCGAACCTTGGATGGCTCATCCGGAAGCTGGGTGCAAGCCGATCGTGGCGCGAAGCCGTCGCAAACTCCGTTCCTCAGCGGCGATTTCAACAGCGCGTACCTTGGGGCGCAGCCATCAGAAGATGCGCAGTTCGTTGCCGCCTTCGCACACTCGCTGGAGCATGCGGGCGGCTACGATCCCAAGGAAGCGACTTTAGCGGCCATGACCTTGCTGCCGGATATTATGCACTACGAGGTCGCGCGAGCAGCATCATATCCAGCGAACGGCCGCGCGCTCACCGACGACGCCAGCGGTCACTTCCTGGCAGTGCTCACGAACGGGAAGCTAGATTCGGTTGGAGTTCCTCCCCACACCGATCTGCTCACCGAGTTCCCTTACGTCGCTCCGTCGCACGCGGCGCTCTAACGGCCCTTCGTCGAGGGAACGAGTTATGACGGTGGCTCGAACAATTCGTGGATTTCCGACTCACCGTCGCCGGCAATCTCTACGAAGCGCCGGCTCCACGCGATCAATTCTTCCTTCGATCGAACGTTCATGATCGCGTAGCCGCCGACGACTTCTTTTGCCTCGGCGAACGGCCCGTCCAGCACCGTTGTCGTCGAGCCTGCGCGCCGGATCTTGAGGCTTAGCCCGTCGCCCATGACGCCGGCCGTATCGAGAAGGACGCCGGCCTTCATGGCCTCTTCGACGAACGCGCCCATTTCGGCCATTTGTTCCGGAGACGGGGGCGCAGCTTGACCATTGCGCTCGGGCTTCCATATTGCCACGACCTTCATAACTACACTCTCCTCTTGCAGCGAAGCCGGCTCAAATGGGCGGCCTCACTGAACCGTCGAACAGCTCGTTCCGAAATCGACAGAACTCTGGAGAATTTTCCGGGCCCTGTGGAAGCGACTAGGATGCACGCCTTTGAAAGAATCGACGTCCAAGGGGTAGAGTGCTACCTGCGACCTTACCGCATCGACGATGTGACGGCATTGCAGCAAGCGGCAAACGATATCCGCGTCGCTCGCTATATGTTCGTGGGCTTCCCACATCCGTACACCGTCGCCGACGCCCAATGGTGGGTGGAGCATGCAACGGCACAAGGCCCCACCGAGCACTTTGTTATCGAAGTTAACGGATCGTTCGCAGGTGCGGTCGGGCTCTCGCCGAGCGGTTTGGGGCGCGGAGGCGTGGGTGTTATCGGGTACTGGCTCAGACCCGAATGGTGGGGCCGCGGGATCGTTACGGCCGTAGTGCGAGGAGTCGTCGAGTACGCGTTCGCGAACGGCTTTCGGCGGCTGGAAGCAAGCGTTTACCAACCGAACCTCGCCTCGGCCCGCGTTCTCGAAAAGAATCGCTTCATGCTCGAAGGCCGTCTCCGGAAGCACCGCATCGGCCGCGACGGCGAAATCATGGATGAACTTCTGTACGGCCTGCTGCGTGACGAAGGTACCCAGCGGAGTTGAGAACGGCAGAAGACGCTCGTCGCATCTCGCTTCGAGCGCCTCCCGTTCTCAACGTTTCGGAGTTGGAAATCCGTCGGGTGGCGGCTTAGCGTGCGATTTCGCCTAGATAGTAACCGAGGCGCTTTTCGACATCGCCCGGCTTTTGGAAGCCGCGGGCCGTCAGCGCTTTGATTCCATCTTGCGCGGCGGAACGCCGGAGCGAATCGACGCACGCATCCCATCCCGCACCGATCTCTACGTCGGGCGGCAGGCTCGTGTTCACGAGGCGTTTCGTGTTTGCGATCGCCCATTTGTCGAATTTGGCGATCCGGGTCGCAAGCGCTTCTACGAATGCGTCGAGCTCGGCGTCGGGCAGGGCGCGATTGATATAGCCGTAGGCCTCGGCTTGGTCTGCCGTGAGATCTTCCGAACTTAGCAGCACCTCAAGGGCGCGGTTACGGCCGATGAGCCTTGGCAGGCGGGCCATCGGGCCGCCACCTGCGACCATCCCGACGCCGACTTCCCATTGCGAGATGACGGTCTTTTCACGGCTCGCGAAACTCATGTCGCAGGCCAGGGTGATCTCGCTGCCGTTGCCCGTGGCGCGGCCGCGGATCAGCGCGATGGAGGCTACCGGCAAACGGGTCAGGCGCACGAGAAAGTCCGGCCACTGCGGCAAACCCGTGGGGCCTGCCGGCATTGAGGTTAGGTCCTCGAGCTTCGTCGAGAAATCGGAGTGATTCAGAAAAACGTCGTCGAGGGCGCTCTCGAACACGACGACTCTCACCTCTTCGTCGGCCTCAAGAGCCGCGATGATTTCCTGAAAGTCGCGGATCATATCGGGGCCCATCACGTTCAGCGGCGGGTTGTCGATCGTGACGCGCCAGTAAGCACGCGACCGCCGGGTCAAGCGAACTTGTTGTGTCTTGAGTGTGGTCGCAGGTGCAGTTGCGGTTGCGGTTGTCATTGCGTACTCCCGTTCGTGAGTGTGTCTCGGAAACCGGTTGGTGCCGGTGGTTGGTTGATCAATGCCGCGCCCGCGTCGCTGACGATCTCGTCCTGGGAATCCGTGCCTCCCGAACATCCGATTGCGCCGATAATCGCCCCGCCTTCGATCAGCGGGATGCCGCCTCGAGACGCTATGATTCCGTCGAACGCGAGCAGGTAGTTGAGACGCATGAGCTGGACGCCGTCTTCGAAGACCTTGGTGGGGCGCCGGAAGGTCGCTGCGGCTCGAGCCTTATGTTCGGCGATCGCAATGGAGGCGAGCATCGCCCCGTCCATTCGTTGAAATGCCACGAGGCTGCCGCCGGAATCGACCACCGCCACGTTCATCTTCCAATTCCGCTTCTTCGCCTCTGCGACCGACGCGGAAATAACCGCCTGAGCTCGGTCTAGCGAAATCGGCACGCCGTACGGAGTGTCGAACGGAATGTTGTCCGGCACAAAATCAAGAGGATTTGCTTCCGCGATTTTCTGATTTGTCATACGCCCTCTTTAGCGGAAATCGGTGCGGGTCGAGCCATTTGGCTCGCGCACGACCGAAACGTACCACCACCTAGCGCCGATGTCTGCCAACTGAGAGTAGCCAACGCGGGCGCGCAATTAATCGAGGATGATTTCCTCGTAGTATTTGCGGTCGCCGAGCGTGCGTAACTTCGCTTGAAACTCGGGGCCTGAGGCTTTGCCGATTTCCTCGAGTTGCAAGGCTTGGCGGAAGTAGGTCCAGCGATCGGGGCAGAGGCGCGTCGCTTCGTCGAACCAGCGCTTTGCGAGTTCCGGTCTGCCGTGTTCGTGCAGATACTGTCCGAGTTTAAAGGTCGCGGCAGCGAGCGCATCCATTTCCGAGGGACCGCTCACGCGATCGCGCGCGACGTCTTCGGGCAACGCGTAACGGCTCTGTGTGCCGTGTTCGATCCAATCGCGCAGTGCGGCGACGTATCGCGCCCGCGAAGCGCGGCCGGCGGCGACGATCTCGGGCGGGATCGTGAACGTCTTGCGGTCCATGTAACGAAAGCCGTCGGTCGCACCGGCGGGCTCCGCGGGGCGGACGATGCGGCCTTCCTCATCGATCCATACCGCCATCGGCACGTTCTTCATGTTGTAAAGATCCGCGACGACGTGCTTTTCATCGATCAGGCACGGATACGTTGGGGCCGCCGCTGCGTCCCAATCTTGGTCGCTCCAACTCATGATCGCCCGGAACAGGCCCGGAACGTTGATGGGCTCTGCAGGCCGGATGAACTGACGCACCGCATCGGCGCCGCCTGTATCCAGCGCGACCGCGATGATGATGAAATTCCGATCCGCGTACTCGCGGGCTAATGTCTGCCAGACCGGCAGATCGAATCTACAGCCTCACCACGAGGCCCAGGAGAGCAGCAACACTTTCTTTCCACGATAATCGGAAAGCGCGTGCATGTTGCCGTCGAGATCGGGCAGCCGAAAATCGGGAGCTTCTAGCGAACGAAGCGCGCCCGTGCGTGCTTGCGCCGACTCTCCAACGAGCCACGCAGAGGCGGCGTCGTCGTGCACGACGGGCTGATCGAGGTACCGCGAGAACGCGGCGATGTTAAAGCGGCCGTCGCCGGCGACGAATTCGCCCTCGCGCGAGGGCGGAATTGGAACGCAGCGATCTCCTAGGCACAGACCCTGCGGTTTCTGCTCCCATCCCGTTGAAGCAGTGAGATCCTGTTCTGAAATCCAAAGCTCGTCGCCGGATTCCAGCGCGCTCGGTACCTGCGAAGCGCGATCGCCATAAATCAGCGTTGCGGCCATTTTTGGACCTTCGCGTTCGCAGTATCCCCGGTCCCCCACGGCGTCCTAGCGTTCGGTCTTCACGAGACTTAAAATCTCAGCGGCGACCGTGTCGATCGGACCCGGTCCACCCTCGGCGCGGCACAGAATCAGGGCGCCCTCCATAGCCGCGAGGGCGGTCGTCGCGAGTGAGGTGGCGCGTGCTTTCTTCAGGCCGGCCGACTCGAGGCGCTCGGCGAGGACCGACACCCACGAACGGAACGTCGTCCGGACGAGTGCGATGAGGACGCCGTCGCGCTCGGTATCGACCGCGACGCCCGCGACGGCGCATCCCGCGCGGCCGGCCGACGCAACGACCACACCGCGCCACATCCCGAAGAATCGATTCAACACGGCTTTGGGCGTTCGTTCGGAGCCGACGCGCATGTGCTCGATCAAACGCTCGGACGTCCAGCGTACGGCGTCTTCCGTGAGCTGTTCTTTGCCGGCGGGGAAGTGGTGGTAGATCGAGCCGCGCGGCGAGCCGCTGTCCTCCACGACATCGGAAAATGACGTCGCATTGACGCCTCGCTTGCCGATCAGCGAAGCGGCGCTGCGGACCATCCGTTCCCGGCTTTCGTTTCCCACCGAATATCGTCTGCTCCACTTGACTATGACGGTCGTCATACCCTATGCTACGATCGTCACTATGACGATCGTCTTACTGCAAAGGATTTGGATATCATGCCAATGGTCGACGTTTATGCCGCGCTCGGAACATTTTCCGATAAGCCGAAGCTGACCAAGGATCTCACGGCTGCGATCATGCGCTGGGAGAAGGTGCCGCCGCTCGCGCTCTTCCGCGAAAACACCGCCGCGTTCGTGCACGAGCTACCGGCCGACTCGCTTAGCAATGCCGTCGGAGACACGAACTACGTGCGCGTCCAGATCCTCACACCCGCGGGCGTACTCGATCGCGATAAAAAGCTCGGCGTCACGAAGGAAATGACGGACATCGTCGCCGCCGCTGCCGGCGATCCCACGCTCTCTTCTCGGACGTGGGTCTTGATCACCGAATCTCCCGACGGCGGCTGGGGCATCGACGGCCACGCATATACCGGCGTTGAGATCGCGGAGGCCGCTCGCAAGGAAATCGCCGGTACCTGAGACATGCGGCGCGCAGCCTTCGAAGGACTGCGCGCCGCAATTGGACCTATGCCTGGAAAGACCTGAACGTCGCGCGAACGTCTTCGCAGAAGAGCTGCGGCTGCTCCCACGCTGCGAAGTGGCCGCCGACGTCGTGCTTCTTGTAATAAACGAGCTTCGGGAACGCTTTCTCCGACCAGCTCTGTGGTGCTGTGTAGATCTCGTGCGCAAACGCGCTCACTCCGGCCGGAATGGTGACTCCCTTGACGTCGAAGAATCCGGCATGGTTTTCCCAGTAGAGGCGGGCCGAAGACGTACCGGTCTTCGTGAGCCAGTACAGCGTGATGTTGTCGAGAACGTCGTCGCGCGAGAGCCCGCCCGGATTCCCGAAGAAGGCCGGAGCTATCATCTCGTAGCTATCCTTGTCGTGATCGAGAATGAACGCGGCCAGACCGACCGGCGAGTCCTGCAAACTATACAGCGTTTGCGGGCGATTGCTCATCTCGACGGCGTACCCGAGGTGCTTCGTGTAGAAGTCGCTGAGTTGCTCGAAGGCGTGCAGTTCGTCGCCTGCAAGACCGGCCGGCGCCGGGCTGCCTGACGTCGCCAGCGGTAGGATATCTGCGGGAACCGTTCCCGCCATGTTCGAGTGCATCGCAATCACTTTGCCGGGCGAACGTACGGCGAGTGCTTGCGTGATCGCCGCACCCCAATCACCGCCCTGCGCGACGAACTTCGGGTACCCGAGGCGCTCCATGAGCACGACCCACGCATCTGCGATACGATTGGGCTCCCAACCCAAGACCTTCGGCTCGGGAGAAAAGCCGTAGCCGGGTATCGAGGGAATGACGACGTGGAACGCGTCCGTCGCGCTCGCACCGTGCGCCGTCGGATTCGTCAGCGGGTCGATGACCTTCATCTGCTCGATGATCGAGCCGGGCCATCCGTGCGTGATGATGAGCGGTAGCGCGTTTTCGTGCTTCGAGCGGACGTGGATGAAATGAATGTCTTGTCCGTCGATCTCGGTGATGAACTGCGGTGTCGCGTTGAGCTTCGCCTCGCACTTGCGCCAGTCGTAGTCGCTCCCCCAGTACTTTGCGAGAGCCTGCGTCACCGCTAGCTGAACGCCCTGCGATTGGTCCGCGACAAGCTCTTTTGTGGGCCACCGTGTCGCGTTGACGCGGCGGCGCAGGTCCGTGAGTTCTTCATCCGAGTAGTGGATCTGAGGAAACGGACGAATGGCAGTCGCGCCGGTGAGCGTGAATTCTGCAACTTGCGTCATGGCTCTTGCCCCTTCTGGGAAGGCGAGAAGACCGAGCGGGATCGCGGCAGCGGCTGCGCCTGCGGCGCTGCAAAAGCGACCGCGGCTCGGCCCGCGCGGTTGCGAAATATCGTCTTCCCGATTAGTTGTCATGGCGTGACGATAGTGCGGACGCACCCCGCAAAAAAGGAAGTTGGAGCACCCCCCTCGCGCGCCGGAACCGCCTCTCTAGCGTCGGCCCGAGACTTAGTCTGAGACCACCTGTCCATAATTGAGGACCGCAACCAGCGATACGCCGCCGATAACGTTACCGATGAAGACCGGGAGCAGATACCCGCCGAGGTATTGCAGCCACGAGATCCCGCCGGTCGCGACGACATAGAGCACCTCGATCGAGCCCGCGATAATGTGGGAAAACGAGCCGAGCCCCACGATGTAAGTAATGATGAGGATGACGAACAGACGCATCGCGTCAGCGCCGGGCAGCAGCCAGACCATCAGGGCGATCAGCCAGCCCGCCACGATGCCGCGCACCACAATCGTGCCGAACGCGGGTGCAGCCGCTTCGCGACCGACTTGCTCGAACGCCGCCCGCACGGCAGGCGAAAAGATCGGCGTATGCGCGGCCGCATACGCAAAGATCGTCGCGCCAAGCAAATTCGCAAACAGCACCACAGCCCACACTTTCCCGACGCGGCGCAAGGTCATGAGTTTGTCGGGATTGTTCAGCAGCGGCAAAACGGCAGTCAGCGTATTTTCGGTGAACAACTGCTGGCGGCCGAGCACGACGATCATAAAGCCGAGCGTGTAGCCGGCACTCGTGGCAAGGGGAACCCAACTTGCTGCCGGCAGGAGCGCGCTTATGAGACCGACCCCGGCGAGGGACATGCCCATAGAAAGGCCTGCAGCCAAACCTGATGCGAACAGCGAAAAGACGGCCCGTTCTAGTTCGGTCTGACCTTCGCGCCGAATGGTCTCGAAGACGACTGCGGCGCGAGGCGGGCTCAGCTTCTCGACATCGCGCTCCTCGGTCCGCGAGAGTGCGACGGTCTCCCCGCTCCTTGGAGGGTCGTTGCGCGTCTTCGCCGCCATGTGCCACTGTTACCCGGGAAACGACCAAACGAGATGGGTGATCCGGCGTTCGTCTTCCTTCGTGACGCCGGCGCCGGCCAGTTAGCGCTGCAGTGCTACGCGCCTCGCCGCACCTGCCCGTTCGCGATCGCTTGCGCGAGGAGCGTCGATGCTGCTGCAATGGCGGCGTCGGGCGCCGCGCTCGCGCCGAGCTTCGCTCCGTCGCCGAGGACGCCGTCGAAAAGCAGATTGAGCTGTTCGGCGAGCAACTCGGGCGCCGTCGCTCCCGCGCGCCTCGCCCGATCGGCGAACCAGGCCTTGCGCTTCATCACGCGCTCGCGAACGATACGCCGCGCCGGATGCTTCGGATCGGGAAGTTCCGCGGTCACGATGACCCACGGGCAGCCACGATAGGACGTGTCTTTGAGATATTCGGCAACGGCGCGAAACGCATCGACGATTTGCCCGGCGGGATCTCCCTCGGTCGGAAAGTGGATCCGGGGCGAATACCGCAGCGCGGCCGCAACGAGGAGATCCTTGGATGGAAAATACCGATACAGCGTTCGCTTGGTGATGTCCGCGGCGAGGGCGATGCGGTCGACACCGACGGCATGAATTCCATGCTTATAGAACAGGTCGGCCGCGACGTTTGCGATGTGGCGATCGAGAGGCCGATGCGCGCGGTTCATCAGGGCAGTTTCCGAACTCGAAGTATACCGACCTGTCTACCACAGCGTGCGCGGCGCCGGATCAGCGCAACTCGAGTATGGCGCGCCGAATTTCGGCCGGCTTAGAGTCCGCGGAAAGACTCGCCGCGACGTCGCCCGCCGCGTTGAGCGCGAACATCCTCGCGTCATGATCGCCGTATCGGGCATCGCTGTCGCCTGACCCAAGGGCGACGTATAGTCGCCGAAGTGCGGCCCTCTCTCCCGTGACGCCGACGATGCGATTCTTCCATGTCCGCAAGTAGCGATGCAGGGTCGCGGGCGTGTCGTGGTCCGGATCGACGGTGACGAAGTAGGCCTTGGGCCGCTGCCTCGCAGGGAAGGTAGCGAGGGTCGCGGCGAGCTTCGCCAATGCGATCGGGCACGCGTCCGTGCAGTGCGTGAACCCGAGGAAAACGATGGAGCCGGTGGTCGACGTTCCGATACTGACGGACCGGCCTTCGTCGTCGGTGAGCGCGGCAACGTCGACGTGATGCACGGCAACCGAACCGTCGAAGCTTTGGACGACGGTAGAATGGGCGTACAGTGCGAGGACCGCGAACGCTGCGATCGCGCCAACGGCGAGTTCATACGGTCGCAATTGCCGGTTCTTTGATGCGAATGGGAATGTTGAGGAGCGCGCCGCCGTATCCGACGACGATCAGAACGACCCACATCGTTTCGTACGATCCGGTCAGCTGCAGGCTCAGACCGCCGAGCCAGGCGCCCAGAAATGAACCGACCTGATGGCTCAAGAAACAGACCCCGAAGAGCGCGCCGAGATTTTTCACGCCGTACAGGCGCGCAATGACGCCGTTCGTCAGCGGGACCGTGCCGAGCCACGCCAGACCCATCACGGACGCAAATACCAACGTTGTAATGACCGTCGGCGGCATGGCGATGAATGCGAGAATCGCGCTAGAACGGATCGTGTAGAGAACGGCCAAGAGGCGCTGGGGCGCAACGTGATCCATCATTTTGCCGAACCCGTAACTTCCGATGATGTTGAAGAAGCCGATGAGCGCGAGCGAGGTCACGCCGACGTTTGGCGCGAGGTGACACATACTCAAGTACGTGGGTAAGTGGATGGCGATAAACGAGAGCTGAAAGCCGCACGCGAAGAAGCCCGCGGTCAGAAAGAGATAGTTGCGATCCAGCAGAGCCGTCCGCATCGCAGCCCACGACGTGCCCGCGCGCGGAATTCCGGGATCGGCGCTGGGTGCACGAGACGACCCGAGCGCCCAGCCGGCCGGGATAAGGGCGAGCGCGAGAAGCGCGAGAACGAGCAGAGCGCGCTCGTAGTTCGAGAGCACGAGGATCGACTGCACAACCGGTACGAGAGCAACTTGTCCGAGCGATCCGCCGGCGGTCGCGAGCGCCACGGCCGTCGCACGCTGCTTCTCCGACGCTGCCTGACTGACCGCAGAGACGACGACGGAAAACGTCGTGGCACTCAGCGCTACGCCCACGAGAATTCCGAGGCCGAGCACGATCGTAACGGCATTGGGGTGCAGCGCTACAAGCGTAAGGCCGCTCGCGAAGACGACCGCTCCGCACGCCACGACGCGCCCCGGGCCGTAGCGGTCCGACAAGCTCCCAACGATGGGTTGAACGACGCCCCATATCAAGTTCTGAATCGCAAGCGCAAATGCGATGAGCGGAA
>Ga0302325_10034289_pt1 | contig 10382 bp, 6 predicted proteins | sample Palsa_T0_2_FD_201948 | JGI IMG/M metagenome (GOLD analysis project Ga0302325, IMG submission 201948) | Peat permafrost microbial communities from Stordalen Mire near Abisko, Sweden - Palsa_T0_2 | ecosystem: Environmental > Terrestrial > Soil > Palsa > Peat permafrost | place: Sweden: Abisko...
CGGCAAGAAGGGGACCTCGGCGACGGCGCTGATCAGCGAGATCTCTCCCTACCTCACTCCCGAGCTCGTGATCCGCAGCGCCCAGAGCCAGGCCAACGCCGAGGCCGCCGGGATCGCCGATCGCCTCGGGATCCTCACCGACGGGCTCTTCGCCTTCGGCTTCATCGCCGTGTTCCTCGGCGGCTTCGCCATCTTCAACACCTTCTCGATGACGATCGCCGAGCGGATGGGCGAGTTCGCGCTCCTGCGCGCGCTCGGGGCCACCCGTCGCCAGGTGCTCGGCACGGTGCTCGCCGAGGCGGCGTCGATCGCCGTCGCCGCCTCGCTCGTGGGGCTCCTCGGCGGCTTCCTCGCCGCCACCCTGATCAGGGCCCTGTTCGGGGCGATCGGCCTGAGCCTGCCCTCGGCCGGGATCTCGTTCCAGCTCCGCACGGCGGAGGTCGGCCTGGGGGTGGGCCTGGTCGTGACCATGGCCGCGGCTCTGATCCCCGCGCTGCGGGCCACCAACGCCTCGCCCCTACAGGCGATCCGCGAGCACCACGCGTCGCGCGGGCGGGGCCGGTGGGCGACCTTGGCACGAGCGGCCGTCGCCCTCGCGCTCTTCGCCGGCGGGCTCGTGCTCACCCTGACCGGGTCCGGGTCGGCCTCGCAGCGCCTGGCCAGGAGCGCGGTCGGAGCCGGGGTGATCGTCCTCGCCATCGTGGCCATCGGCCCGCTTGTGGTCGGCCGGGCGGTCCGCCTCGTAGGTTGGCCGCTCGAGCGCAAGGGGCGCATCCTCGGCCGTCTCGCGCGCGAGAACGCCACCCGCAATTCCACGCGCACGGCGGCCACCGCATCCTCGCTGATGATCGGGCTCGCCCTCGTCCTCTTCGTCACCGTCTACGCGAACGGCCTGCGCGCGTCGACCAACCGCATCATCGACCACACCCTGCTCGCCGACTTCACCCTCCAGAGCACCGACGGGACCAACCCCATCCCCCCCTCGACGGTGCAGGCGATCACCGCCGTGCCCCAGGTCCAGGCGGTCGCGAGCGTGACCAGCGCCGTAGGGCGCCTCGGCCGCGGCGGCCTGGTCAGCGGCGAGGGCGTCGACCCCAGCACCTTCGGGCAGGTCTACCGCTTCGACTGGGTGCAGGGGTCGCCCGCCGTGCTCTCGGGCCTCGCCCCCGGTGACGTCCTCGTCGAGCAGGACACCGCCCGCTCGGCCCATCTCTCGGTCGGCGAGCGCGTGACCATGACCACGGAGACCGGTCTTCAGAGCACGGTCACGGTGAGCGGGATCTACCGCGACCAGGCCCTGCTCCAGGGCTTCGTCGTGCCCATCACGGCCTTCGATCGGATCTTTCACCAGCCGCGGCTCCAAGCCGTGTTCATCAAGCTCCAGCCCGGGACCGACAAGGCGGCCGCCGGCCGCGAGCTCGACGACGCGCTCGAGCCCTTCCCCGGCGTGGTGGCGCGGTCCACGCAGCAGGTGAAGAGCGTGGTTGCGGGCCGGGTGAGCAGCGTGCTGGCGCTGTTCTACGCCCTCCTCGCCCTCGTGGTCGGGATGTCGCTGCTCGGCATCGTCAACACCCTCTCGCTCTCGCTCCACGAGCGGACGAGCGAGCTGGGGATGCTGCGCGCGCTCGGGATGACGCCCGAGCAGACCAAGGTGCTGATCCGCGACGAGAGCATCATCACCGCCGCCCTGGGCGCGATCGCCGGCGTGGTTCTCGGCGTCCTGCTCGCGTGGATCGTCACGCTGGCGCTAGCGGGGGACGGGGTGGTGTTCGTGGTGCCCGTGTTCCAGGTGCTGGGACTGCTCGTGCTCGGGCTCGCGGCGGGCGTGGTCGCCTCGGTGCTCCCGGCGCGCCGTGCCGTGCGGATCGATGTACTTCGCGCAATCTCGCAGGAATAATGTCTCTTATGCGCCGCTTGATCGTGCTCCTGATGATCGTGTCGTCCTGTCTGATCACCGTCGGCTGCGGCTCCTCCTCGAGCTCCCCGAGCGTCCCCGGCCCGCTGGCCACCGAGCTCTCCTACTTCCCGGCCGGGAGCCCGTTCATGGCCACGCTCGCGACGAACCCCCATGGGGCCGCGATCCAGAATGGCGAGGGGCTGCTCGGCGACTTCCCGCTCGCCAAGCTCGGGATCACCGCCATCGAGTCAAGGCTCGAGTCGGCGGGACTGAGCTACCAGTCCCAGGTCGAGCCGCTGTTCGGAAACCCGATCGCCTTCGGCGCCCTGGAGTTGCCGACCTCAGCCCGGCTCTCAGGCTCGAGCTTCCTCGCGGTGTGGATCACCGGGAGCGCCTCCAAGCTCGACGCCCTGATCAAAGCCTCCCCCCTGAGCGCGGACGGGACCACCAACGGCGCAACCCTCTACCGGCTCGGCCCGGTGGAGCTGGCCGTCGACGGGGCGACGATCTTGGTCGGCTCATCCCCGGCCACGGTCACCGCTGCGCTCGATCGCCATGCCCACGGGGGCGGGATGAACGCCGCCGACTACTCCAAGGCGATCGGGAACCTGCCCCGCGATGCGCTCATGCAGGCGTTCGGCAGCCTCGGGGACGTGCTCTCGACCCCATCGGCGGGCTCCGCGCGCAAGATCCCCTGGGTCGCCGCCATCCGCGCCTACGCCCTCTCGCTCACCGCCTCGAGCGCCGGCGTCAGCGCGCACTTCACCGTCGATACCTCCGGGGCCTCGCTCACCGGCTCCGAGCTTCCGATCGCGAGCGGGACGGCAGCGCCCGAGCTCGCGGGCACGCTCCCGATCGCCATCGGGGTGCGCGACCCCGTGCAGACCATCGACTTCACCGAGGCGGTCGAGCAGTCCATCGACCCGACCAAGTACGCCAAGTTCGTCCGTCGCGAGAACGCCGCCAAGCGCAAGACGGGGTATGACCTGAACACCTTCGCGTCGTTGCTGACCGGCAGCCTGATCATCGAGAGCGATACGCGTACGACGATGGGCAGGGCCGAGGTGAGCGATCCGGCGAGCGCCGCCCGCCAGCTCGCCAAGCTCCCGGAGGCCGTGCGTGGCCTGTTCCATCCCGTCACCGGGATCAAGCGCCTGCCCGGGGGCTTCTACTCGATCCTGGGGGCTGGGAGGCCGTACGACCTCGGGCTCGTGGGTAACGAGTTCGTCGCCGGCCGCGCGACGCCGGCCCAGCTCAAGGCCTTCGCCGCCGCCCCCGCCACTCCGGCCCCGGACGCCCAGGGGGCGGTCGCCTTCCGGATCAGCCTCCTCGATCTCCTGCGGATCGTGGTCAAGAAGACCCCGAGCCCGCTCGTCCAAGGGATCCTCTCGACCCTCGGCGATATGACGGGCTCGGCCTCGGCCAGCACCGGCGCCGTCACCGGGGACCTGGCGCTGGCGCTCAAGTAAGTCTCCGAAGGAGCTCGAGCGCGCCGCGCTTGGAGAGCGGCTCGTTGAGGTTGCCGCACTTGGGCGACTGCACGCACGACGGGCATCCCGAGGCGCACGGGCACTCGGCGATCAGGCGGTGCGCGTCGTCGACGAGGCGCTCGAACTCGTCGAACCCGCGCCGCGTGAGGCCGATTCCGCCGGGATGGCCGTCGTAGATGAAGATCGTCGGCCCCCCGGTCTGCGGGTGGGCGTTGGTCGAGAGCCCGCCGATGTCCCACCGGTCGCACATGGCGATGAGGGGGAGCACGGCGATCTGGGCGTGCTCGAGGGCGTGCAGGGCGCCGAGCAGGAGCTCGGGGGGGAACGGCTCCGCGTCGACGAGCTCGTCGAGCTCGAACCACAGGGCCCGGGTGGAGAACTCGACGGTCGGAAGGTCGAGGGCGGTGAAGCCGATCACGGCGTGGTCCTGGAGCCCCTTGCGCTGATATCCGAGCACGGTCTGCGATACGGCCACCGCGCCGAAGGAGAGGGTGACGCCGAGGCTGTCGCGGCGGTCGTGGAGGCGCTCGACGAGGGTGAAGCTCTCGCTCTTGGCCTGGGTGAAGTAGTCGCCGGTGAAGGGCTCGAGCAGGGCCCGCCGCGCGTCGAGGTCGAGCGCGAGCACGTGGTAGGAGCGCCCGAGGTGGAGGTACACGGCTCCCTCGTGGACGGTCGAGTAGGCGCGGGCGGCCTCGATCTGGCCCAGGAGCTCGCCCGAGCCCACGTCGATCAGGGCGAAGGAGTCGAGCGTGGCCGAACGGAGGGCCACGCGCGCCGCCGGATAGTCGTCGGCGCGGCGAGGGACGAACCCGGTCACGCGCTCGCGGAGCATCCCGGCGGCGGTGAGCTCCTCGGCGTGGGCCCGCCATCCGGGACCGAGGACGGCGGTGTCGTCGTCGTTGAGCGGGGCCTCGTGCGCCGCGCAGAGCAGGTGCTCGGCGTAGATCTGGGGACTGGCGTGGTCGAGGATCGCCGCCTCCACGGGCCGGCCCACGAACTCCTCGGGGTGGCGGCAGAAGAACTGGTCCAGGGCGTCCTCGCCGGCGAGGAAGACGGCGAGGCCGTGCCCGCGGCGCCCGGCCCGGCCCCACATCTGGCGCAGGCTCGAGACCGTGCCCGGGAAGGTGACACAGATGGCGGCGTCGAGCGAGCCGATGTCGATCCCGAGCTCGAGCGCGTCGGTGGCCACCACGCCGAGGAGCTCGCCCGTGGTCAGCCGCCGCTCGAGCTCGCGGCGCTGCTGGGGCGTGTAGCCGGCGCGGTAGGGGGCGATGCGCTCGGCGAGCTCGGGGCGCCCGGTGCTCTTCAGGCGGTCGACGGCGAGGCGAAGGATGAGCTCGACCCCCCGCCGCGACTTCATGAAGCAGATCGTCCGGGCGCCCTCGAGCACGAGGCGCTCGAGGAGCTCCGCCGCCTCGGCCAGGACCGAGGCGCGCGTCCCGAGCAGCTCGTCGACGAGCGGCGGGTTCCACATCGCCACCGTGCGCTGGGCCGACGGGGCGCCGTCGGCGTCGATCACGGTGATGTCGTCCAGTCCCGTCAGGCGCTCGGCGAGCTCGAGCGGGTTGGCGATCGTCGCGCTGGTCATGAGGAAGTGCGGCTGTGAGCCGTAGACGGCGGCCAGGCGCCGCAGGCGGCGCAGGACGTTGGCCACATGGGATCCGAACACCCCCCGGTACACGTGGGCCTCGTCGATGACCACGAAGGCGAGATTGGCGAAGAGATCAGCCCACGCCGCGTGATTGGGGAGAATCCCGACGTGGAGCATGTCGGGATTGGTGAGCACGAGGTTGGTCCGCTTGCGGATCGCAGCGCGCTCCGCACGGGGGGTGTCGCCGTCGTAGATGGCGGGGCGGACGGCGCCGCCGAGCCCGAAGGAGTGGAGCGCGCGCGCCTGGTCCTGGGCCAGCGCCTTGGTCGGGTAGAGGTACAGGGCGCGGGCGCCGCGGTCCGCGCACAGAATTTCGAAAGTCGGGAGCTGGAAGCACAGCGACTTGCCCGAGGCCGTGCCCGTGGTGACGATGGTGGGACCGGCGAAGGCGGCGCGGAGCGCGGCCTCCTGGTGGGTGTAGAGCGACTCGATCCCCGCCCGCTCGAGCGCGGAGACGACCACCGGGCTGAGATCCTCGGGCACAGAAACCAAGCGCGCGGAGCGCGCCTCATAAGAATCGTGATGGACGACACGATCGTCGCCGAGGACCGAGGCCCAACGCTCCGCTAGAACCGCCATGAGCCGAGTATGGCGGCCCGCGCGCGCTAGGGTCAGGCTCGATGCGCGCCCTGTACGTCGACCTCGACGGCACCCTGCTCGGACCCGACGCCTCGCTCCTGCGCGATGCCGATGACCACTTCAGTCTCGACGGCGTCCGCGCGCTCCAGGCCTGCGATCGCGCGGGCGTCGAGGTCGTGATCTACTCGGGCCGGCGCCAGAGCTCGGTGTTCGAGAGCGCGCGCCTGATCGGCTGCTCCTCCTACATCTTCGAAATCGGCTGCGGCCTCGTGCTCGACGGCGAGCTCGAGTGGCTCACGGACGGACTCGAGCCCGAGGACGGCATGACCATCTTCGACCAGATCACCGCCACCGGCGCCCCCGCGCTCCTGCTCGAACGCTTCCCCGGGCGCCTGGAGTACCACACGCCGTGGCACCGCGGGCGCGAGGTCTCGCACCTGTTCCGCGGCCTGGTCAACACCGCCGAGGCCAACGAGCTCGTGGCGCCGCACGGCTTGCGCGTGGTCGACAACGGCGTCATCCACGAGGCGGTTGGCGATCTTCCGATCATGCACGCTTACCACCTGATCCCGGCCGGAGCCTCGAAGGCGCGCGGCGTCGCCCGCCACATGCAGGCGCGCGGTTACGCGCGCGAAGAGTGCATCGCCGTCGGTGACTCCCGCGAGGACCTCGAGGCCGCGAGCGTGGTCGATACCTTCTGGCTCGTGGCCAACGCGCCCCGGCGCGACCCCGGCATGGCCGAGGAGATCGCCGGGCGTCCGGGGGTCCGGATCGCCGAGGGCGCCTACGGGACCGGCGTCTACGAAGCGGTGGTCACGACGCTGGCACAGCGCCGCTAGCCTGCTCGACCTGGTGGGCTACGGGGTGTCAGCCGGGCCGCTCATCCGCTGGCGCATGCGCCGCCAGAAGCCCAACCGGACGGCCGGCCGCCACCGGGCGGGCGGGGGCACGGTGGCGCGCACGAGCGCGACCCAGTCCTCGAGCGGGAGCTCGCCGGCGATCAGGCGGCCCAGCGCGGCCGTCACCGGCGCATCGATCCCGGCGGCGGCGAGGGCCCGGGCGAGCAGGGGAACGGTCTGGAGGGCCTCGACGGCCTGGCCGACGCGCGCGGGAATGTCGACGGCGGGGACACCTTGGGCGAGAAGCTCGCCGGCGCGGCGGTTGCGGCTCTGGGGCGCCAGGGCCGTGGCCACGAGGTCGCCCGTGCCCGCCAGGCCGATGAGCGACTCCGGGCGGGCGCCCTGGCGCTCGGCCCAGCGCCAGACCTCGGCGAAGATGTGCCCGGCCGCGGCTCCGGCGGCGTTCAGGCCTTGGGACTCGGTCGCCCCGGCGGCGAGCGCGGCGGCGTTCTTGGCCGCCCCGGCGAGCTCGACCCCGACCGGGTCGTTGGACTCCTCGCACACCACGCCGGCGCGGATGAACACCCCCGCCAGCGCCGTCGCCAGGGCCTCGGCCGAGGAGGCGGCGACCAGGCCCGCCCCCTCTGAGACCATCTCGCGCGCGTGCGCCGGGCCTCCGACGCACGCCACCCGATCGGCGCCGAAGCGCTCGCGGAGCAGGGCGGTGGCGGGGCTGCCGTGGGGAGGAACGAGACCCTTGGCGAGCGAGACGACGGAGGCGCGGGGCGGCAGACCGGCGGCCTCGAGACCTTCGATCACGGCGTCGAGGCCGTCCGAGGGCACGCCGAGGAACACGTAGTCGGCGCGGGCCAGGCCGGCGCTCACGTGCTCGATGCGCAGCTCGCGGGGGAGCTCGACGCCGGACAGGTAGATCCGGTTCTCGCGATCCGCGGAGAGCACCTCGGCCTGCTCGGGCGTTCGCGTCTGAAGCGTGGTGCGCAGGCCACCGCGCGCGAGGAGGACGGCCACCGCAGTTCCGAACGAGCCCGCGCCCACCACCACCGCGCGCCGTGAGCCGGGCGCGGGCAGGTGGATCGAACGGCGGGGGGTGAGCGGCATGGCGCGCCGAGCGTAGCGGGCGCCATGTCCAGATTGCCTTCTAGGCTTCTAGGAGAAGCTGGTGAGGAAGGTGCGTTGGGTGGCGCGGGTGGTTGTGATTCGCTCGGAGGCAATCCCGACCTCTTCGACGATGCCGCCTCGGACTTTGAAGATCGCCGTCGTGTTGCCCTCAGGGACGAGGTACCAGTAGTTCAGGCCGATGTGGAACGAAGCCCCGAGCTTGAGGTGCCGGCGCGCGACTTTGACGCTCGCGCCGGGCTGGATGCCGTTGAGCGTGTAGTAGCGGCTGGAGGTCGAGGCCCACACGACGAGTCCTTTGAACTGGCGTTGCTGGCGGGGCGAGAGGGTTGCGAGTAGCTTCGGTGAGGCGTACCCGACGCGAATGCCGGTCGGGGACAGGCAGAAGAAGTCCTCGTATCGCGTGTCGCGGTCAGAGCTGTGCGCGTATGCCTTGCGTGCCTGCGCGCGGGTCATCCCGAGGCTGACGAGCCCGAGCGTCCCCCCAGACATTCTGCCGGTCGCTGCCGGGCAGCGCTGCACGACCGGCGCCGTGACGCCGGTCACGGTGTAGTGGCTGCTCACCGTCGTGCTCTGCCCGTCCTGGCTGGTCGCGGCGACCGAGAACGAGTGCGTGCCCGAGGTCGCAGTATCGATCGGGGAGCTCTCGGCGACCGTGCCCACACAACCGCCGGAGCTCTTCAGTCCCGGACCGCTCGCGCCGTCCTGACAGGCGAAGCTTGCGGAGACCGCCTGGCCCTGGCTATAGCTCGCGCCAACAGCCGGCGTCATGATCTGCGTGCTCGGCGCGCCGGCGACGGTATAGCGGATCGAGGCCGTGCCCGCCTGACCATCGGAGCTCGTCGCGGTGACCGTGTAGGAATGCGATCCCATGGTCGTGGTGTCAAGCGAGCCCGATGTCCCAGAGGAGCCATGGGAATCCGCGCACGACTGGATTCCCGGACCGTTCGCAGCATCTGAGCACGAGAAGCTCGTCGGGACCGACCGGCCCACCGCGTAGGTCCCTCCGGTCGCCGGCGAGTTGATCTGCGCCGACGGCCCGGCCGCCACCGTATAGCCAATCGACGCTGGTTGAGCGCATGCTTGAATTGCCGCGGTGGCATCTGACGTCTCGATTCGTAAGGTGAGAAGGACGGCGCCTCCCCGCGGCGACCCAATCCTTCTCCATCGACCACTACGTCCGCTTGGTAAATAGTTCGATCGAACCCCCGCCTCGGTCAGAGCAGGTCCGCGAGTCGCGCGCCCGCCGCCTCGATCTCCTCGAGCGTGGTCGCCTCGAGGATGGCCTGGAGGTCGAGGATGCGCGCTCCGAACGCGTCGAGCTTGCGCTCGCCGACGATCGCATGGCAGGGGACGCCGGCTTGGCGGGCGCGCGTAGCGACCTCGGAGACGGCCTTGCCGGCAAGGCTCTGGCCGTCGAGGCGGCCCTCGCCGGTGAGGACGGCGCGGGCCGCGCGCATGCGCTCCTCGAAGCCGAGCGCGGCGAGGACGAAGGCGGCGCCGGGGACGAGCTCGGCGCCGAAGGCCGCCCACAGGCCGCCGCTCAGGCCGCCGGCGGCGCCGGTCATGGCCAGGCCGCGGGGGTCGCGGGGCAGGCGCCGGGCGTGATCACTGAGGCGACGGGCGAGCCGGCGCACGGCGTCGGGGTCGGCGCCCTTCTGGGGCGCGTAGATACGGGCAGCGTCCTCGAACGGCGTCTGGACGTCGCACAGGATGATCAGCCGCGTGGGCCCGAGCCCGCCCCCCTCGCGGATGGCGGCGATGGCACCGGCCCCGCCGTCGGTGGTGGCGCTCCCGCCCACGCCGAGGAGCACCGTGCCGGCGCCGGCCTCGACGGCGGCGAGGATGAGCTCGCCGGTCCCGCGGGTGGTGGCGGCCACCGGATCGCGCTCGGACTCCGCCACGAGCCCCAGCCCGTTCGCGGCCGCGGTCTCGATCACCGCGCGCGTGCCGGCGTCGAGGAGCGCGAAGCCGGCCTCGGTCTCGCGGCCGAGGGGATCGTGCACGCGAGCTCTGGCGACCTCTCCGCCCAGCGCGCCGACCAGGGCCCCGAGCGTGCCCTCGCCACCGTCGGCGACCGGGCAGAGATCGACCGCTCGCCCGGCGGCCTCGAGCCCGCGCCCCATCGCCACCGCGACCTCCGGCGCGCTGAAGGTGCCCTTGAAGGAGTCGGGCGCGACGAGGACCGTCGTCGGTATGCCCTTCACGGCGGGGACCGGGTCGAGCTCTAAGCGGCGGCGGCGGGCTTGGCCGCCCGTCGCCTGGGCGCGCTCTTGGGCGGCTTGACGAGCAGCGCGGCGCCGATCGCCCCGCCCAGGTCGCCGAGCTCGGCGAGGCGGATCGCGGGCGGGCGCTCGTCGACGAACAGGTGCGGGTGCATGGCGGCCTCGATGCGCTCCACGTAGGGCTGACCGAGGCGCACGCCGAGGCCGCCGCCGATCACCACCATCTCGACGTCGAGAAGGTTGACGGCCGAGGCGATGCCAGCGCCCAACGCATCGATGGCGTCGTCGATGAGCTCCCGGGCGAGGCCGTCCTTGCGGTCGAGGGCCTTGGCCCAGATGCTGCTCGTGAGCCGCGTGCCGTTGTTCTTCTCCATGAGCTTGAACAGGTCGGTGGGCTTGCCCGCAGCGTGGAGCTTGCGTGCCCGCGCCTCCATGGCCGCGCGTCCCGCGTAGGCCTCCAGGCAGCCGCGGCGGCCGCACAGGCAGCGGCGGCCGCCGAGCTTGACCACGGTATGGCCGATCTCGCCCGCGGCGCCGCGGCCGAGCCAGGGTTTGCGGTCAAGG
>Ga0302325_10034290_pt1 | contig 10381 bp, 5 predicted proteins | sample Palsa_T0_2_FD_201948 | JGI IMG/M metagenome (GOLD analysis project Ga0302325, IMG submission 201948) | Peat permafrost microbial communities from Stordalen Mire near Abisko, Sweden - Palsa_T0_2 | ecosystem: Environmental > Terrestrial > Soil > Palsa > Peat permafrost | place: Sweden: Abisko...
CTGGCCTTCAAAGGTCGAATCGATCAGAGTGAACTGCCAGGCCGGCGAGGTATTTTCCGTGAGGATGGCGTAGCGGCCGCCATAGAAATGTAGGTCCTCGGCTTCGTTTCCGACCTGGTAGAGAGCGGCCAGGCCAGAGCCAATGTGAAAATCCATGTGCGTGAGGAAGGCGTGCTGCGCTACATGGAAGCGGACAGCCACCGCGGCGGGATTGCCGTCACCGATTTCGAAGTCGATGTTGGTCATCGCCGAGTAAAACGTGCTGGGGTTAGCGTCGGCGACATGATCGTTGGGCGGAACGGAGCCAGGCGGAGGAAACGCGATCCGGCCGCCGGCACGGGTGGACTCGCTGGGTGTGAGGCCGGTGAACATCACCATGACTCCCATGCCTCTCTCGAAGCCTGGTGTCTGGGGCGGCAAAACGAAGACGGGACGCGTGGCGCCATACCCGATGAGGCGCACGCCGGGCCAGACATAGATGGTGAGCTTGAGCGGATAGCGACCTGCCGGGATAAAGACGATGCCTTCGCGGCCCGCGCCCGCGGCCTTGTCGATCGCGGCCTGGAGCGCTGCAGAACTGTCTGCGTTCGCGGCGGGCGCGTCGAGATAGATGGCCTTGGGATCGTCGGGACGCGTGGTGATAACGGATGCAGCGAAGGCCACGGAGCAGAGACAGAACATAAGAGCGGACAGCAGAGTTTTCTTCACCGGTTTCCCCGCAAGACGGCGGCGGAACAGCCCTCTTCGAAGCAGAGGCGCGCCTGGCCAAGCACGATTTCATCGCCATTCCGCAACGCGATCCCTTTGCTCAGGCCCTGAGGGACTGGAATCACCGAGCCATCCCTGATGACGGTCGTTCCATGGGCGCTCCGATCATCGAAGAGGCGGAACACAGCCTTCTCGGGATCGAACTCGATGTGGGCATGAGCCCGCGAGACGGATGGGTTGGGAGCCTGCGCGTCGTCTCGAAATGCCACGTCATTTTTTCGTGTGAGCCTTCCCTCCGCGTCGATAACCTCCACCAGACGCCCCAGGTTAATGCGCTTCTTTTTCAGGCAGAGCTGTTGCTCCTCGACAGACCCGGCAATCACAGTAAGCCGGACCTCCATTCCGCCCTCCGATGGCTCCGGGACGGGAATGCTGCCGTAATGCACATCAAAGCCGCGGGCCGCTACATCAGGCGGCAGTTCCAACACCAGCTCCACCTTTAACGCTAGACGCGGTGGGAGTTCTACACGCTGATCCTCGAGGCGAAGACGGATGTCCCGATCGAGAGCATCTGCTTCGACGAAGACGACTTCGTAAGAGCGTCGAAGCGACGCGTCCGGCAGAAGGATCTGCACCTCCAACTGCGTATAAGGGAACACCTGCTTGCCGCGCACCAACCTGTCTATATGAGCAGTGACATCGTCGAGCAGGGCTCGATGAATCTCAAGCAGTTCGCGTTTCTGCTCTGGTGACGAGGAGCGCAGCATGCCGCGCAGTTTCTCATCGATGCGCCGCTCCAGATCGTGCAGTCGACTCATGGCGCTCCTTGCAGGTAGCCCAGTGCCTTGGCTGCCTTCATGACTTCCGCGGCCAGCGGAGCGGCAGCAGTGCCGCCGTATTGTCCATTCTCAATCAAAACAGAAAACGCCAGTTTGTGTGCTCCGCCATAGGGGGCAAATCCGATGAACCAGGCGTGCGACGGAGCATGCTCGAGCTCCGCGGTCCCTGTCTTGCCGGCCATGGGGATATCCGGCAGATTTGCGCTGCGGCCAGTTCCAGAGGTGACGACGCCGCGCATGTACTCGCCCACTTGCGAGGATAGCTCCGGATTGAGAATCGCTAGCGGCGCGTCTTGGCGAGGGTTCGCCTGGTCTGTCACCCAGCGGCCGAAAGGCATGGAGCCGCTGTTGGCAATGGTGGCTGCCACGCGCGCCATTTGAAACGGAGTGGCAACCACCTGGCCCTGGCCGTAGGATGTTTGCGGCATCTCGGAGCGCAGAGTCTTCACATTCGATGGGTTTGCTATCGAGATGCCGAGCTGAGTGGCAGTATCCAGCAGCGCTTCCGGACCGACTTTGTAGGTGCCCAGTTGCGCGAAATATGCATTGCACGAAACAACTACAGCAGCACGCATCGCGATTGCTCCGTGAGGCGCGGAGTCTTTGACGTCGTCATGGATCGGGCGCTTCCATCCCTCGATGAAGATACCCGTGCGGCCATCCGGAAGGCGCTTGCATTCATAGACCTGATCAGCGTTCTTTGGATCCTTCCGCAGAGCCGCGATCGCAGTCACGATCTTGAACGAGGAGCCGGGCGGATACAGTCCATAGCGCGCGCGATCAAGCAGGGCGTTATCCGGATCCGGCTCTGCAGCGGAGAGGGACTGGTTTGGCCACGGATAACTTACGGAGGCAAGCAAGTCACCGTCTTCCGGATCAAGCACCACGACGGCGCCTTTTGTGCGGCCAAGCTGGCGGAGTTGGTTTTGCAGCAGGTCCGCTGCCTTCAACTGCAATCTCGCATCGATCGACAGGTGCAGATTGCGATCGCGATCCAGAATCTTCCTCACCTCAGGATCATTGGGTTGCCAGCGATGGCGTAGCAGCGGCAGCAGTTCGCGAAGGTCGAGCCGGAGGATGCGCTGCGAAGTTCGGGTACGCGGGTCAAACACTTCCACAACGCTGGCACGGTCGTCATAGCCCTGCAGGGTGCTCATGAAATCACGTTCTGCGTAGGAACTATTGTGCGCGGACCAGTTGACCCGTGTCCGCAGATCTCCCAGCAGATGGAAGGCCGCTGGTCCAAGCGGATAGTAACGAGCTTCCGCAGCCGCCGGCCGTTCACCTACGGATAGGCCCATGCCGCTATAACGCTCGCGGTTCTGCGCAATCTCGTCCCAGTTGCTGGTCGCGAGCGGGATCCCGTTGCGGTCGTAGATCGTGCCACGGGGAATCGAGTGCGCCACTGCGAGCAGCCTGGGATTGTATTCGTAGCGGCGCTCTCCATCCGCCTGCAACGCGAGAGCACCGGCCCCGGCAGTCGCGTCTGCATGGATCACCTGGATGTAAAACGCCTTCAGCAGCAGGCAGGCGCCAAGCCCGGCCATGACATAGGAGAGCGCCCGCATGCTGACGCGAAAAGGCTCGGTTGTATCCTGCGCTGGAGAAACTTCCCTACTAAGGGAAAATAAAATACCGATGATCGCAAAGTTGGTGATGAGGCCGGTTCTACCGTAGCTGAGGAACGGAACCACGACGCCGGAGAGCGGGATTAAAGCGAGCACACCGCCCGCAATCAGTAAGATCTGCAGAGCAAAGGCCAGGGTGAGTCCGAGCGCGAGAAAGAAGTTGTAATCGGAGCGTGCCCGAAGCGCGACGCGAATGCCAAACCAAACCAGGGCCGCATAGAGCGCAAGCACTGCGAGGATGCCCACGAACCCCCATTCCTCGCCAAGCGCAGCCAGGATGAGATCGGTATGAGCCGCGGGCATCCACTGCGGATCGCCCAGTCCGAGGCCCGTGCCGAAGGCCCCGCCCGTGGCGAACGCCCAAAGCGCATGCGCTACCTGTTCGCCTCCGCGCACAGAGTTGTCCCACGGTGATAGCCACATCGAGACTCGACCAGCCACATTCTGCGGAAAGCCGAGATAGTAGCCCGACGCAAACCCACAGAGGATCACGACCATCCCCATGAACGCGAACAGATAGCGATCGCGCGCAACGGCGTACATAGCGAGAAACAGGCACGCGATCAGCAGCGCAGGTCCAAGATCCTTCTGCAGAAAGAAGAAGGCGAGTGAGACGACGATACCGCCCAGCACTGGCAGAAGGTACTCGAGCCTGGGCACCTCTACCCAGCGCGAAATCTTTTTGAGACTCTTGCGTTGGTCGCGCAAGGTGCGAAGGAATTCCCATCGTTCCGCAAAGTATCCGGCCAGAAAGAAAACGATGAGAACGCGAATGACCTCGGCCGGTTGAAATCCCAGCAGGTTGACCTTCGCGTCGCTGCCAGTTGGTCCGGAACCGAAGAGGATGAGCCCGGCCGAGAGCACGAAGCTGGCGATGAGAAACACGTAGCTCAGCTTTCCGCTGATGCGGCGATAGTCCAGGGTACTGGCAAGTGCCAATACCACACAGCCGGCAGCCACCCCCTGGGCAAAGACCGAGAAAGCAAGCGTGTCGCGTAGCGGGTCGCGCAGGGTGACCATCAGCGTCAATCCGACGCCGCTCAGCAGCAGAACGGACGGCAACACATATTGCGGGCCGCCGATTCCCTGCACCGACCAGAAGATGTGCACCGCCCAGAAGGATAAGAAGAAGAGAAAACACCATAGGACGAGCTGGTTACGAAACTGTGACCTGTCGCGCACAACAAAAAATGGTTTCAGCCGCGCCAGCTCCGCGGAGTTGAGCAACACGATGGTCTCCGCCCCGGGGTGTACTGACTGCACCTGTTGGGCGCGCGCCTGCAATGCGGTGAGTCCATGCGTTTTCAGCACATCATGGATGGGAACGCGGATCTGGCCGATCTCTCCAACGTGCGACACCGAGTCCGGCCCGCTGCGAACACCCTCGAATAGCTTGCCCGCGATGTACTGGCGCTCAGCAGGAGAAGAAATCCACTGCAAGAAGGGGAGGAGTTGTTCGCGCCTCTCGAGGGTAGAGAGGTTCAGGCGCTCGCTGTCCGAGCCGACCATTCGCGCGAGCCTCGCTGCCGCCGTGAGACTTACCGCTGCAAGAATCAGGGCTGAGGTCAGCAGTAACAGGACGCGCTCCAGCGTCCGCCCTCCTGCCCCCACGTGTTGGCTAGGGTTCCGGGCCCGCTCGACCGATGTGCTACGCGTTACCGCCATTCATTCCCCTTGGCCCTATTGAACGGTTGAGATGCGATGAATCAAATCATTTATCCGTTGGAGGCTGTCTGCTGCGCCGTCCCACGGCAGGGTGCTCTCATAGAGATGGCGCGCTCGGATAAGGTCAGGAGTTGCCATCCGATAGTAACGAGCCGCGTCGCTCCTTGTGCTCGCGTGGTCTCCTATGTTGATCGCGCGCTCAGCACGGTAGCGGTACAGATCTGCCAGTTCCGCCGTCTCACGCTTGCCGGTCGCATAACCAAGCCGGCTGGCCTGTCGAATCGCTGCTTCGCCGTGCGCCAGGTCGTGCAAAGAGTATATGTACAGGGGAGCTAAGCCGAGCCATGGGTCGGGCGATTTTTTCATGGAGGTCGACGCTGCCAGAAAGTCCTGGCGTGCGTTTTCCAGCAGTCGAGGATCCTGTTCGGCGGTACCGCGCAAGCGTGCCAGGTGACCATCGACCAGCCGGATCTTTCCATGGAGCGTTTTGTCGCCGGGGTCGAGCTCGATCGCGCGCGACAGGTCGTCACGAGCGTGCGCCCAGTCCGCCTCTGACACCGGCGGCGCGTCCGGAGACCGGAACTTCACGATCGTGCTGTCCGCATCGGCGACCAGGTGGTTCTGCAACTCGTCTCGAGCGGCCCACAGGCTGATTGGAAAGTGGGAACGCGACGAAAGCTTCTGGTATTGCTTCCAGGCGGCATCCAGATTCTGCTGCTTTTCGCTCGAGAGGTCTCGTGCCAGCTGGTGAGCGCTCCCCCAGACCAGGTACTCGTTCACTAGTAAATAGAGAGGGAAAAGCGTGACCGCGAGGAGCACCACACCGATCGTACGCAGCAGCGTTCGCATCACACTCGGTTTGCGCCGCGGCACTGGCGGGACGATGACCGGTGTCCATGGCGGATTTGCGGGCGGACTTGCGGTCCTGCGGGTCGCGTCTACTGGCGGAGTAAGCGGGGCGGACTCTGGTCGAGACGTGCGTCTCGTTGCGTCGTCGTTCGGCAGTACCCGGCGTGTGCCTTCTCCATCAGAAGGGCCCGAGACGGCTTCGCCATTGCGAAATGCCTGCAGGTCTCTGGCAAACTCTCGTGCGGTTTGGTAGCGCACCCGCAAATCAGGATGGAGAGCTCGCCGGAGAATGTTGCGGAGGGCCAGTGGCCACGCGTCCGGCAAGGGCAGCACGCGGTCATAGCTGCGGATCATGTGCTCGAGCTTCGAACCGTTCTCGGCCTCAAAGTACGGATGACCCGCAAGCATTTCAAAGAGCATCACGCCTGCAGCCCAGAGATCCGCGCCGGCGTCCACCTCTCCGGTGAGGAGCCGCTGTGGTGAGGAGTACTGCACACTGCCGAAAACGTTCTGCGTGAAGTTGCGCGTCAGCGAGATCGCCTTCGCAATGCCAAAGTCGAGAACCTTCACCTCGCCCGCCGGGGTGAGGCGAATATTGCGTGGCTTCAGGTCACCATGAACAACTCCCCGGATAGAGCGGCCATCGAGCGTGGTCGAAAAGTTATGGGCGTGATCCAGAACCTCAAGAACATCCTGTGTGATGCGCGCAGCCAGTATCGGTTCGAGACCGTTCGCTGTATACAGCTCCGACAGGTCGCGGCCATCGACGTACTCCATCACGATGTAAAAGTAGCGCGGCATCTCGCCCGACTCATAAATCGCGGTAACACGCTTGTCGATCGCGCAGAGCCGCGTTTGCAACTCCGCCCCAAGCCGTTCTGCGGCCACTATCTGAAGGCTGTCCGAGTCTGTGCCGAGATCGATGAGTTTCAAAGCGACGCGGCGTGGGCCAACCGGATCTTCCGCTTCAAAGACGCGGCCCATTCCCCCGGCCGGTAACTTCCGGTAGAGCGTGAAGCGGCCTGCTGTTTCCCGGTCCACCGCGTCTTGACTCACTGCGTCGTTACCTTCAGCTGATGACTGTTATCGCGCATCTCCGGAGCCACCACATTGTCCGTCAGCAGACCGTCTGCATGAAAAGACGGCGACACCCATATCTGCTCTGCTCCGCTCTCTTCGATGATGTTCCCGAACAGAACAGGCACGGCTGAACCTTCGATAAGGATACCGGGTAGCATCGCTGAGCCATGTCCATTATGTCGGATGAGGTTGTGTTCAAGGCGGGGGCGAGCGTTTTCACGAACAGAAATTCCCGCACCAGGATTATCTGCAACCTCAGACGCCTGGATGACAGATTCACCCGAACCGGTGATCTCGATACCCGCGTTTTGCATGCCGCTCACTCGCACGCCCGTAACGTGGAGATCGGCATTCGCAATGCGAATGCCCACTCTTCCTGGACCCTCGACCTCGAAACCGGCGAAACGTGCGTTATGAATGTCCTCAGCCAAAACCGCCACATCAGCCGAAAAGATCCGGGCTCCGTGGAGCGTCGTGCTGACCACAGAAATGCCGCTGCGTAGATGTACATCTTCGTGATATTCGCCGGGACTTACTTCAATAGTATCTCCAGGTCGCGCACGGTCCAGGGCAGCTCCGATCGTGGGGATCGCATCCGGACCGACGGTCCAGGTTTGTGGCGAACGCACTACCCCAAACCTAAGCTTTAGTCCCGATGTGGAGTGCGCCCAGTACGGCCGCGCTGCCAGGAACACGGCAGAGGCCGCAAGAAGGCCGAGTAGAAACCAGGTCCAGCGCCCAGAGTGGCTAGCAGAACCCTGATCGGGTTCTGCCGCAGCGGATACTCCCGCGTAGTCCGCTGTTTCGACCAATACCACCGTGACGTTGTCCTTACCTCCCGCTTCATTGGCAGCTTCCACCAGTGCGCGGGCTGCCTTTTCGGGGTCTCCCGCGTAGTGCTCGATCAGGTGCCGGATATCAGCAGCTGTCATCTGATCGGTAAGTCCGTCAGAACAGAGCAGGAGCGCCGACGGCTGCGGGAGAGCGAAAGAATAGATCTCGACGAAGTCAGTATCGTTGGGCGTGTGCGCCGTGCTTCCAAGATCCCGGTACACCTCGCTTCTGCGAGGGTGGCGCATGGCAGCGTCTTCGCTGAGCCTTTGCGAGTCTTCCAACTCACCCACCGGCGAGTGGTCCCGTGTGATCTTCTCCATCTTTCCCGGGGCGAGGAGATAGAGCCTCGAGTCGCCAACGTGCCCGACCGTAACCTGGTTCTCCTCAATCAATGCGACTGTGGCCACGCAGGCCATTCCAGCCCATTCAGAGTGACGAGATGCGGCCTCGAAGATCTCGGTGCTGGCAAGCGCGAATGCTTCCTGGATGCGCTTATCGCTTGCACCCGTGCGGCGGGACAGCCGGGTGGAGATGATATCCACGGCGATCTCCGCTGCGCGCTCGCCCGCTGCGTGCCCACCGAGGCCATCCACAACCAGAAAGATGCCGCGTGGCGCATCGATGAAGAAGCGATCTTCGTTCTCGGTTCGCTTCCGCCCTACGTCGGAATGGCCGCCAACCAGCAGTTGCGAAGCAGTAAACATGGTTTAGTCTCTCCGGCGCACGAACGCCCAGACCAGGAAACCCACGATGGCGATGAGTGCGAGAAGAAACGGAATGCGGAGCCAGAACAGAGTGGAGGTCAAGGCTCTACCTCAAATTCCAACGTGCAGACATCGGCGAGCGCGATTTTCGCAGGCGATGGCAAGAGCACTTCGAGGTTGCGCTCCACACTATTGGGAATGGGAGTTCCGTTCACCGTTGTTCCGAATTGGCTGAGATCCCTGATGTAGAAGTTTCCTGTCTTCGGATCTCGTCGAATGCGGCAGTGTTCGCGGGACACATCCGCAGGGCCTTCGAGCTTCAGATCCACCCAGACAGCTTTTCCGCCACGGCCAATCACAATTTCTTCGCTGGTCATCACGAAGGTCTTGTCCATTCCAGAGTCCCGATAGCGCACTCTTGCCAGAACCGGTCTTGCAGGAACCTGAGCGCCGTCAATATTGCCGGCCACGGTCACTGAGTCCCCGGCATTATGCCGGGTGATGAAGGTCGTCATTGCGCCGGCTCCGAAGTCCTTAGGACGAGCGCTGCCCAACTCCGAGTAGATCTCGATCTCGCCGGGCCGGAGCCGCTCCTCCTGGTCTCCGTGGAACTGGACCACCCACTGCTTCTCAAGAATCTTGTATTCGGGACGGGGTTCGCCGGCTGAGCCGAAGCGCTTGCCGAACGGACGCGCCGCCCGGAGTTTGTTGAGGCCCAAGAGGTGTTCCTTGAGAGCACGGACCGCTTCCTCTCGAATGAGATCCGCTATGGGCTGGATGAGGTCATAGTCTCGTGGATGCAGATATACGTTGAAGATGCAGGGCACGAGAACTGTATAGCGAACCTTGAACCGCCCAGCATCGGCATTCCGGATCAGCTCCGAGATGATGTCGTCGCCCGTGATCTGGTTCGCAGCGCTCCCGGCCATAGTTGTTCAAACCCCACAGCGACTGCTTGGTTGCCTCAGATGTCACTTATAGCAAGACCGTGGCCCGAGGCTCAAATGTCTCATATATCCACTGCGCTCCCCCGGATTTCCTGTGGAGACCCGTGGCGTTGAGGATCTGCATGCGGCTCTCTCTACGGAGAGCCGCACAAGTGGACGTCGCTAGCAGCGCGAAGTAGGAAATCCGGGTACGCTCTGTCGAAAATCAAGCTGCAACCTCCAGACTTTGAGTGGGTGGCCCAGGTCTCGCTTTTGAGACCTGGGTTTCTCCTGAGGAATCGGTCCTACCGGAACACCCAGGTCTCAAAATCGAGACCTGGGCCACCCACTCAATATTCGTCCACGCCGTTGTGGATCAGGATTGCGCCATGACGTTGCGGATGAAAGCCAGGTTCCTGCGCATGTCCGCTTCTAACTGTTTCGAAGGCGCATCGGCTTCCAGGTTGGCATAGCCGGAAAACTGTATATCCCGAATCGCCCGCATGATGGGCAGAAACTGAATACTTCCTTCCCCGAGATAGTGCGGATTGTCCTTAAGGTGGAATTGGCAAATCCGGCTTTTTCCAAGCCAGCGGATCTCTTTCACCGGATCGAAACCGGCCACCGTGGAGTTCCCCACGTCGTAATACACCAGTACGCTCGAGGACTGCGATCGCTCCATGATGCGGACGTTGTCCTCGGCAGAGATCGTGTCCTCCAGGCCCAAGATTACCCCAGCTTTGGTCGCTTCGACTGCCAGATCTCGCAGCGCATCGCCGGCATAGTCCATTTCCTCTTTGGTCTGCAGAGCCCAGCGGCCAAAGAAGGGCAGCAGAAGCACCTTCGTATCCAAGGCCCTGGTCAGTCGAATGGAATCGAGTACCCACTTCGCGGCCAGCGGGTCGCTTTTCAGACCATTGTCATGCAGTTTGTCGACGCAGGTTCCGTCAATCGGAATTTTGTATTGCCTGGAAAGAGCGAGGTAGCGCGCAATCACTTCCGGATTGTCCGCAGGCATCTTGCCATCCACAAGCGTTCGCCCGAAAGAGATCTGTACCCCTTCGAATCCGAGGTTGGCCGCCATTGGAAGCGCCTCCGGGTTGGCGCCCAGGTGCAGGTTCCAGTCAGTCACGCCAATGCGCAGCTTC
>Ga0302325_10034291_pt1 | contig 10381 bp, 7 predicted proteins | sample Palsa_T0_2_FD_201948 | JGI IMG/M metagenome (GOLD analysis project Ga0302325, IMG submission 201948) | Peat permafrost microbial communities from Stordalen Mire near Abisko, Sweden - Palsa_T0_2 | ecosystem: Environmental > Terrestrial > Soil > Palsa > Peat permafrost | place: Sweden: Abisko...
TATCGGCCAGGTGACCCAGGAAGAATCCGGCGACCGCGATTCCCGCCATAGTCGCGTACTGAAACGTGCCCGCCGCCGTCAGGCTCAGGCGAAATGTCTTGATGATCTCTGGAATGATGATCCCAACCGAGTCAGTGGTCATGGCAAACACCATGAACATCAGGAAGGTGAGTGCCTTGATAGCCCTCATTGAACCAGGGCCTTAGTCTGATTGCCCGCGGGATCGGAATGCGAAATCACCGCGCGTCCAGCGGTTAGATCCACGTCGAGCCGAGCCCAGTCGGAATGCTGTCTCCATTCCATTCCCAGCGAGCTGTTGTCGGAGCCATGGATCTGAAAATCGCCCGCGAATGCTGGATGGATGTTGCGGAAACGGATCAGATCCACGAGAGAACGCACCACCGGCGCTTCCAGCCGCTGGCACAATTCGCCGCGTGAATAGTGATGACGATTGATGTCACGGCCCACGCCGGTCCGTCGCAGCAGATCCAAGTCGTTCGTCCCCGCCAAAAGCCCAACATAATAGACCTGGGGCACTCCCGGAGCAAAGAATTGGATGGCACGCGCTATCAAATAATCGTCGTCCCGCCGGCCGAGGGCGTCGTAGAAGGTGCAATTCACCTGATACAAATCCAGGTTGCTTGCAGCTGCTCCGGTGGCCTGGCGGCTTTCGCCGTTGCTTCGCTCGTGAATCGTTTCGACCAAGCTGTCGATCTCTTCGGGCGTCAGCAAACCGGGCGCGCAGTCTGAATTCTTTCGATCAGCTCCGGCGTCAATTACTCCGATTCCGTCGTGTGTATCGAGCACGGTAATGGCATTGCGAGGACTGATTTCCAGCCAGCGTTTCAGATGGCTGGAGTTGCGAGTATACAACGTGTGTAGAACTAACGGAGGCAGCGCAAAATCGTAGACCCAGTCCACGTGCTTGGCGATTTCGATTTGTTCCAGATGGTGGCCATGGATTTCCACCAGCACTTCGATTCCGCGGTCGTGCGCCCTACGCGCGAGGTCGCCGATGAATTCAAACGTTTCAGGAATCATGAAACAACTGGTGCCACGCTTCTTGATGGCGTAACCGGCAGCGTCCAACCGGATGGAACGAACGCCTGCATGCTGAAAGCGATTCAGTATTTGATCCACGTACCGCCGGCCTTGAGGAGAACGGACGTCAATGTCAACCTGCTCCGGGGTGAATGTGGTCCACAACAGCCGCTCGGTTCCATCCTCCAGGTGCATTTTCGTGAATGGGAGCCCTGGCCGCGGGCGATAGATCTTCAATAGTTCGGCTTCAGCGGCGCCGTCCGGGAAAACGCGCCCGTAGGTAAGAAACATGAATGCGTAAGACGATGCCTGGCCGCGCTTCCGAAAGTCGGTGAACTGCGGAGACCGGACCGAGATATGGTTCACGATCAGATCGGCCATGAGATCCGTGCGCTCCCCCAGCGCGCGCACGTCATTCCACGAGCCCAACCGGGCATCGACCTGAGTGTGATCGATTGGATCGAAGCCCGCATCGGCGCCATCGATCGGGTAAAAGAAGGGCAGCAGGTGAACGCCGCCGAACAATCCAGCCAATGGCCCGTCAGTGAGCAACGATTGGAGCTCGCGAAAACCACCGCCCGAGAAACGATCGACGTAAGCAACGAGTTGGACGTGGTTCTTCATGGCCGTCGGCGACGCTTTCACAGCTGCTGCTCCATTTTCTCCAGGCTGATCCCCTTGGTTTCCGGATAGAGAGCCAGCACCACGAAGAATTGCACAACCATCATCACCGCAAACAGGATAAACGGAGTAGCCCCGGAACGAGCCGCCATGACGGGGAACACGGCGGAAATGAGAGCATTCATGAACCAATGGGTAAAACTGCCGAGGCTCTGACCTTTGGCGCGAACCAGATTCGGAAACACTTCGCTAAGGTAAACCCAAATGACGGCGCCTTGCGAGAATGCGAAGGAAGCAATAAACCCGACCAGCAACCAGAGCAGCCATTGCGGGCGTTTGCCGGTCGAGAAAATCATGGCCACCCCAGCCAGGCAGACCGCCGTGCCGACGGCACCAGCCAGCAACAACTTCTTGCGTCCCAGCCGGTCGATCACGCTCATCGCGAGGAACGTGAACACAAGATTGGTGAAGCCGATGGCAACCGCTTGCGTATCGGTCGAAACCCTGCTGAATCCGGCGCGCTCAAAAATGTCGTTGAGATAGTACAAAATCGCGTTGATTCCCGAAAGCTGATTGAAGATGCCGATCGAGATTGCAAGGAAGATGGGCTTGCGGTAACGCGATTGGAATAAAGGCTCCCTCAGGGCTGTGCTCTGCGTTTTTAGTGTTTCAGCGATTTCGTGCAGGTCGCGCTCCGGATTCCGTTCTCCAACGCGCCTCAAAACTTCGCGGGCTTCTTCCATACGGCCAGCCGCGATCAACCATCGAGGACTTTCCGGGATTCCGAGCAGGGCCAATAGAAAACCGGCCGCCGGGAGCGCGACCATCCCGAATTTCCAGCGCCACTCCGATTCGCCGAATCCGACCGATGCGACGAGAGAGTTCGAGAGATAAGCCAGCAGAATTCCTACTACCACGTTCATCTGAAAGAGTCCGACCATACGTCCACGCCGGGCGGCCGGTGAAATTTCAGCGATGTACATGGGCCCAATCACGGACGATGCGCCGATGGCCACCCCCCCGATAGCACGGAACACAATCAGGGCGGCCCAACTCCATGCGAAGGCACAACCGACAGAAGAAACCAGGTACAAGGCGCCAAGCACCCGGAGGCAGCGGCGTCGTCCGTATCGGTCGCTGGGAACGGAAGCGCCTAATGAGCCTAGAACGGTTCCCCACAGCGCGCTGGAGACGGTGATGCCGAGCGCTATTGGCGATAGCGCGAATGTTTCGCTCAGCGCTTTCGTCGCGCCGGAGATGACCGCCGTATCGAATCCGAACAGCAATCCGCCGAGAGACGCCACCAGAGAACTGCGCAGCAGGTACCCATTGAGTGACCGATCGGTCGTTCTTCCGGCCGCAGTCGTTCTCACGACACGACGGCCTCTTCTACAGTCCAATCCGGGATAGCGCCGTGGCGGCTGGCGACGAGCGCCCCTACACGATTGGCGAATGCGGCGATTTTGGCGACGGGCCAATCGGAAATGAGACCGTGCAGGAACGCTGCGGCGAACGCATCCCCCGCACCTACAGGATCGGCAACGTTGATCGTTTGTCCGGCCGCCTCGATGTATTCCTCGCCGCACAGTATCGCGCATCCGCGTGCGCCAAGCGTAACGCACACAGCTTTCCACCCATACCGTTTCGATCCTTCGCGGCAGAACGCCTCGATTTCCGATGGCAGCCGCGTAAACTTGTGTACTTTGCAGAGTTCTTCTTCATTGAGCTTGACTACGTCGGCCAGTTCCAGCAGCTCGATGACAAGCTGCACCGAATAGTTGCCCGGGCGGAGGTTAAGGTCGTAGAACCGGGTAACGGCGGCCAGCGCATGCAGGAGCTTGTCGATCTGTGCCTTACCTTCAGGCGTAGATGCAAACAGTGTTCCGTAGTAGAAGCACACAGGGGCACGCTGGACGATCCTCGCGATTTGCTCTTCGCGGAGACAGATCGCGTCATATGCCGCTGGACGCTCGATGACGAAGCGCGTTTTATCCCCAGGTCCCAGTGCGACGCGCGCGGTCCCGGTTGGGTATCGGCGCGAAGTCTCCAACCAGGAAGTGTCAAGACCGAGACCGGCAATCTCCTGCAGCGCTGCCTTGCCGAGACAGTCGGCGCCGACGGCGCTAACCAGCAGCGGGTCGAATCCCAACCGCTTGGCGTGAGCAGCGAAGTTTAGCGGTGCGCCTCCCAGGGCGGTCGAATGCTCGAACAAGTCCCATAACACCTCGCCGACCACAAGAATCGAATGCACTGCGCGGCCATCCTGTAAAGACAGATTATGGCAATTTGTCAGGTTCCCCATCGGAGCAACAGCCAGTATGGTTGGTCGCAAAATACCTGTCAACTTCTTTTTCGAGCGCCGCAAGAGTCGCGGATGACCAATCGGAAGTCGAGCAGAATATCGCGTGCCGGCAATTTCGGATCTCGCAGACGTTCCAGCATGGTGCTCACGGCAATCGCGCCCATATCGGCACAGGGCTGATGGATCGTCGTCAACGGGACGGATAGCAGGCTCGCGTACTTCACGTCATCGATTCCCCCCAGGCGCACTTTCCCCGGCACATTCACTCCCAGCTCGGTAAGGGTTTTCATGAGGTGCGCCGCCGTGAAATCGTTGGCGCATACAATGCCGTCGGGGCGGGATTTGGAGAGTGCCGATTTGACCTGGTCCTTATCTTGAGGATCAATGCGGCAGACGCTGGTCTCCAGATTCCCGGCTGCTTCCCCAAGAGCCTCGCGAAACCCGGCGATGCGCGCGTCTACCGTGGGCGCCGACCCTGGACGGCCAACAAACATGACTCGCCGGCACCCGCACCGCAGCAGATGAGCGGTGATGGTATATCCGGCGCGGCGATTATCGATACCGACGAGGTCGTACTGGCTTCGTGCCGGATAGGCCACCAGATCCCGATCCAATAGCACGATCGGGAGTCCGGCTTTGTCGAATACCCTGGCGATCTTCCGATTGATGGCGTCCTTCTGCGGTGTCAGTTCCAGGGGCGCAAAGAAAACGCCGGATACCTTCTTGGCCACCAGTTGCTGGCAGGCTTGCGAGGCCTGCCTCTCAACGTCGGCTGTATCGCCCAAAGAACTTCCCCATAGCAGGACGTGATGACTGCCGTGCTGAGCCTCGGCCATTCCGCGGCATATCGGCTCGAAGATTTCCGTCCGGCCCAACTCCGGGATCAACAGCCCAAACGTGAAGCCGCGCGCCGCCGTATCGGCGCGAACATAGCTGCCCGATCCGGCGCGTCTTTCGATAACGCCGGACAGCTGAAGCTCGCGTAGCGCCCGATTCACCGTTGGCCTGGAGGCCCCAAAGGTTTTTACCAGTGCCGATTCACTGGGCAGTCGCTGACCCGCTTCGTACTCCCCGGACGCGATCGCTTGCGCGAGCGTTTTCCGAACCCTTTCATGCTTTGGAAGCGAAGGTGGATGATTCACGACCTGATAATACAGGTTGGAGTTCGCCGATGTAAAATGGCCTTGACAGGCGCCGCCGGGCGGCGATATATTTCCATCTGCCATTCTTTGCAGCCGTAGTTTTAGATATCTGTCAGGTATACAGGCCACCTACGCGATGAAGCCATGCGTTTTCCCCTTCGTGATTGCCGTGTGCTTGGTTATCAACGGTGCAAACGCCCAATCCGCCGACAACTTGAACCGTGAGGCGGTCGATCCGAGCGGAACTTTGCATATCAGCGAACTCTCAGTGCCGCTCTCGAGCTTCCTGAGTCCGGCAGCGCGTTCTTACATGCTTCATTTGTTGCGAGACAAACCCTTTTCGGGAGGCCCCAGTCCCGCACAAGATATTGAGGGGTACCGCGCGCGACAGGACGAGATCATGAATTGGTTCTTGAAGCCGATTCGCGAGCGATACCCCGTGAATGTAGAGCACAAGACGATCGCCGGGATTTATACGGACATCGTCACACCGAAGGACGGCGTTGCTGCTAGAAACCGCAATCGAATTCTCTTGAATGTCCATGGCGGCGGCTTTGTATCGGGCGCCCGGACAGCGGCGCTGGTCGAGTCCATTCCTATCTCGTCCGTCGAGAAGATCAAGGTGGTCACCATCGACTATCGCATGGGACCCGAGTATAAGTTTCCAGCAGCCAGCGAAGACGTCGCGGCGGTTTATAAGGAAATCCTCAAGGAGTACCGACCCGAGCACATCGGTTTATACGGCTGCTCGGCGGGCGGAATGCTGACCGCGATGTCGATCGCCTGGTTCCAGAAGAATCACTTCCCGAATCCGTCGGCGATCGGCGTTCTATGCGCATCAATCGGCGAGCTAACGGGGGGCGACGCAAGCTTTATTGCCGGACCGCTGAATGGGTTCACGATTCCGCCCAGACGACCAGGCTCCGATGATTCGGCGCAGTTCCGCCCGGCATATTTGAGCAACGTCGATCCCAAAGACCCATTGGCCTATCCGATCAATTCGCTGGAACTAGTAGCGAAATTTCCAGCGACTTTACTCGTGACCAGCACCCGGGGAATGGAATACAGCTCTGCGATCAATTCGCACAACGCTCTGGTGCGGGCCGGAATCGACGCTGAATTGCATGTATGGGATGGGCTGCCGCACGCTTTCTGGTACAATTCCGACCTTCCCGAATCCCGCGAGGTTTACGACGTGATTGCGCGCTTTTTCGACCGGCACTTCGGCAAATAGACGATGAAATACACCGCCCTATGGTTGTTGAGTTTTTGCCTGTGCACCTCCGGTGCTGACAAGAAGACTGTGTCCAACTCTGGGGAACACTGGGTCGCCACTTGGGCGACCGCTCAGGCTGTTGCTCCCGTTGCACCGCTTGGCGCTCCTCCTCCGCGTCCCGCGGCAGCGCCCGAGCGCCCCTCACCTATCGGACAAATTCCAGAAACATTCAAAAACCAAACGGTGCGGATGGTTGTCCGCACCAGCATCGGTGGCCATCGCGTTCGGGTGCAATTATCGAATGCTTTCGGCAATCCGGCTCTTACCATCGGAACTGCCCACATCGCTATCCGCCAGAAAGACGCTGCCGTTTTGCCCGCATCGGACCGTGCGCTGACCTTCGGCGGTAGAGCGTCGCTCACCATTCCACCGGGCGCGTTGGTTGTGAGCGATCCAGTGGACCTGGACATTCCCAAGTTCACGGATCTAGCCATCTCGCTCTACCTTCCGGAAGATACCGGACCTCCCACGGTGCACCCTCTGGGCCTGCACACGACCTACATTGCGAGCGGGGACGCCACCGCAGATGCGACGTTGAATCCAGCTGCGACGACGACCGCATATTTCTGGCTCACGGGCGTCGACGTTCTGGCGCCTTCGACTGCTTCGGCAATCGTGGCTTTCGGGGACTCCATTACCGACGGCTTTGCGACCACGGCCAATAAAGATCAGGCGTGGCCAATGTTGCTGGCCACCAGATTGGCATCCAACAAGTCCACCGCAATGTTGGGCGTATTGAACTTGGGGATTTCCGGAAATCGGGTGCTGCGTGACGTGGCCGGCACAAACGCGCTGGCCCGCTTCGACCGCGACGTGCTCGCGCGCCCGGGCATCCACTGGATGATTCTGTTGGAAGGAATCAACGACATCACGTTTTCCGCGATACCGGGAATTCCGCCTGGCCAAGCCGTCACAGCCGAGGATTTGATCTGGGGATACCGGCAAATCATCGAGAGAGCGCACACGCAAGGTATCAAGGTGGCAGGCGCAACGATCATGCCGGTGGAAGGCGTGCCTACTTATGCCGAGAGCGGGAAGGCGGTCCGCCAGGCGGTGAACCAATGGATCCGGAGCGGCGGGGCGTTTGACGCCGTCATCGATTTTGACGCCCTGACGCGCGATCCGGCAAATCCCGAAAGGCTGCTCGCGGATTTCGACTCCGGCGACCATGTGCATCCGAACGACGCCGGGAATCGGGCCATGGCGGACGTGATCAATCTGTCCACTTTTCTCAAATAGGAGCGCGGGAATGTTACTGAGATGGAAAATCCGGTTGGGTTCGATGTTCCTGAGTCTGGGCCTGCTGCCCCTCGTCGCCCAGGACCGCGCTGCCAAGAATGCCGTGGTGATCGACGACGATGGCACGGTTCACGTTCCTGCTCAGACCGTGCCGATGTCTGGCTTCCTCAGCCCGGAAGCCAAGGCCTACGTCACCCAACATCTCAAGGACATGCAGAACCCGCACATGGTCGCGCAGGACAACGGCGTGCCGCGTTTCATGAGAGGCTATCTGGAGCGGCAGAAGGTTCTCTATCCCGTGGAGCGCGATGACACCAAGATTGCAGGTGTGCACGCGTATATATACACGCCCAAGGCGGGGATCTCAGCCGCGAACCGCGATCGTATCCTGATCGATCTCCACGGCGGCGGCTTTTCCGGATGCTGGCCGGCGTGCGCCGAACTGGAGTCCATTCCGATCGCTGCCTTGGGCAAAATTCGCGTCATCAGTCTGGACTATCGCGAAGGACCCAAGTACAAGTTTCCCTCCGCGAGCGAAGATGTGGCCGCCGTGTACCAGCAGCTCCTGAAAGACCACGCGCCGCAGGACATCGGCATTTACGGATGCTCCGCGGGAGGGATGTTGACGGCCATGTCGGTAGCTTGGTTTGAGAAACACAATCTGCCCAGGCCCGGAGCGGTCGGGATCTTCTGCGCTGGAGCGGGCTCTCCTACTGGCGCGGCGGGCTTCGGTGGCGACGCGGCCTACACGGCCGGACCTTTAGGTGAGGCGCGTATCATGGCGGCGCCGCCCAAACAGAACGCTCCAGCGAACCGAGGGTCAGGCGGACTAGGATATCTGGCGGGCACCAATCCAAAGGATCCTATGGTAGCCCCCATCAACTCGCCGGAAATCATGGCGAAGTTTCCGCCTACGTTGATCATCACAGCCACTCGCGGCTTCGAGATGAGCGCCGCCCTCTATACCCACACTCAGTTGGTGAAGCTCGGAGTCGATGCGGAGCTGCACGTCTGGGAAGCGCTCTTTCACGGATTCTTCTATAATCCCGATGTGCCGGAATCGCGCGATTGTTACGACGTGATCGTCAAGTTCTTCGATCACCATCTCGGAAAGCGAGGTTAGGAGGACCCATGAACTTACGGTTGATCTGCGCGTTTTGCGCTGCCACCGGAGTATTATGCGCGGAGACGGGTGCCCAGAAGCTGGCTGAGGCCGATTGCACCACGGAAAAGTTGGGCACTTCAATTCCGGTTGAACAGATCGGTGAGCCGATTGCGGCAGTAACTCTGAGCGCCCCCGTCTGGAAGGCCCCTGCAGCGCCGCTGCCTACGTATTGCAGCATCGACGGCTCGATGGCGCCGGTCGAGACCAGCGGAAAAGCGAAGCCGATTCTCTTCCGAGTACTGTTGCCGTCAGAGTGGAGCGAGCGAGCCGCTCAACTGGGTGGTGGCGGCATGAACGGCATGATTCCTAATCTCACAATGACCTTCGGTGTGACCACCGGTCCTGGGCTGCTCGAGCGCGGCTTTGCCACTTACGGAAGCGACTCCGGCCACGGGATGACGGCCGCCGACTGGGCACTGAGCGACGAATCCATCAAGAACCTTGGTTACATGCAACTCAAAAAGACTCACGACGCCGCGATGGTGCTGGTCCAGCGCGCTTACGGAGCAAAGCCTCGTTTCAATTACTTCTTCGGAACCTCACAAGGCGGACGGGAAGCCCTGACCGTTGCTCAGCGGTATCCCGCCGATTACGACGGCATCATCGCGAACGTGCCGATCGTCAGCTTCTCTTCGCTGATGCTGGCGCCGGAATTGATTCGAATTCAGGAAAAGCCGCAGGCGAACTGGGTCACCCCCGCCAAAGTGAACGCCATTCGCGGCGAATTCATGCGGCAGTGCGACAAGCTGGATGGACTCGCAGACGGGATCATCAATAATTACATGGCCTGCCGCGCTCTTTTCGATATCAAACAAGGCAAGAAAGGACGCGATCCCTGGGCCGCGAAGCGCTGCCCTGACAACCGTGATCCCGATCCCGCGGATACGACCGACAAGGCATGTTTGACTGACGGCCAGATTTCGACCCTGGAGATGGTCTACAGTCCCTATCTATTTGCTACGCCGCTGGCCAACGGCGTGAAACAGTTTGGAATGTGGGTGCCGAACACCGATCCGAGCGGATCCGGTCTAATCTTGTCCGCGCGTTTTCGCGGACAGGAAGGCGCCGGGCCCGATGCACAGATGCACCGTCACCTGGGAGTCATCGGTGTCACCGGTTTTCTCATGCAGGATCTGAACGCGAATCCGCTCGACTACGTCGAAGGCGGCCGTTGGAATCCGCGCCGGGTCGAATTGTCGGAATGGTTGGATGCGGCCAACCCCGACCTCAGCAAATTCGCCGCTCGCGGTGGGAAAATGATCGTGACCATCGGGACTAACGACACCTTGGCGTCCCCGGGAGCCCAGCTAGCTTATTTTCAATCGGTGATCGATCGCATGGGGCGAGAAAAGGTCGGTCAGTTCGCCCGATTGTTCGTCATTCCTCAGACCAACCACGGTTTGAGCGGCATGAACTATACGACGGATGGTGACGGAAAAACGATCGAAGCTGCGCCGATTCCGAATACATATGATCGGCTGCCATATTTGATGGATTGGGTAGAGAAAAAGGTGGCGCCGCCGAAGCAATTAACGGTAACCGGCGGAGGACGGAGCCTGCCATTGTGTAACTATCCGCTGTATCCGAAGTACGTA
>Ga0302325_10034294_pt1 | contig 10381 bp, 5 predicted proteins | sample Palsa_T0_2_FD_201948 | JGI IMG/M metagenome (GOLD analysis project Ga0302325, IMG submission 201948) | Peat permafrost microbial communities from Stordalen Mire near Abisko, Sweden - Palsa_T0_2 | ecosystem: Environmental > Terrestrial > Soil > Palsa > Peat permafrost | place: Sweden: Abisko...
GAGGTGTTGGGCAGTGAGCCTGTTTTGCAAGCTGATTACATCGTGGAGACTCGCACCACCCTGTACAGTTGAACTGTGCTGCGATACGAGCAAATTCTCAGCGACGAAGCTTCCACTATAGCTCGCACCAAAGGCAAGAGTACCACCAGGAGGATGTTGCATCACTGGACCATGAAGGCCATAGTGTCGTACCCCTATCGTCCCACCCGCATTGCCATCAAGAACTTCCTTTGACTCAGCAAAATCTTGACCGCTAAGAGTGCTTTGAGCTCCTGATAGCTTCCGACCAATGTTCTGACCTAGAATACCTCTGACAGCCTCATGACCACCAATGCGCAGGGCATCTTGATGAAGGAAAGCTTGCGGGCCGTCAAGGTTCTGGACACCTCGGTGGCTCTGATCCATGTATTGAATCTCTGGGACACTTTGAGGTCGTGGGAGGATTTGTCCTGCAAGCGCAGCCTGAGCTCCGACAACAATCTTAGCATCGTTTTCACCTGGCGTGGTAAATTTAGCGGCAGTGAGCTCGGCATGACGATTCTGCAAAGCACGAAGCTGTTCAGCATAAAGCTTGTTTGCTAACGGTTGTCCCGGGTGAAAGTTCACGTTGACATGGGCGGGATAGCCATGGTTGCGGTGGGCGTGAGTCAAGAGCCCTTGGTGATTAGCAGTCTGTCCCAGAGATGGCTGAGCAGAACTGCTACGAGTCGGTGGCTCACTCTGGCCAGAAATGGTTTGCCTGTTACCGCCCATATTTTGCTCTCGGTGGAAGACATTGCTCTCCTGAAGATTACGAGCAGTCTTTACTTGGTGATGTTGACCTTGTTGCAAATTGGTTCGAGGCTCTTGATTCACTCTATTTTCATGGCCTTCAAGGAAAGCTTGCCGACCCGGGCGCATGCGATTGTGACCTCGAACTCGGCGTCTGACATTCTCACGATCGATATGTTGCAAAGTGCCGGATCCAGAAATTCTAGCACCATTGCCGAAGCGAGTGTCAACTGAGCTTCCTGGGTGTGCAAGGCCGGCAACATCAGACTTATTCTGTTGTGAATAGACAGACACAAGAGTACCACAGGAGGCAAATCTGGATGGGACTTGACTATATGTGCCAGATTCGAGTGTGACCTTGGAGAGGTTTGTGGGATCCAAAGTTTGAGTTCGGAAGTTGTCGAAGGGGTCCGGCAAGGCCGTCTCGCCACTTTGGAGGTGCTCTTGATCGTCTGCCTCGTTGTTTGGAGCGGATGCTTGTGGTTGGGCCTCGTATCTAATCCTGTTGACTCTGTTATCCCGAATAGCTTTATCTACCAATGCGACTTGATTTGCAAAGGGATCGTTTGGTCCAAATTCATCGACAGGGTCCTCGCAGGTTGTTAGCTAAGCCATATTCCAAGGAGCTTCCTTTGGGTTTACATCAGGTCCGAATGTCAGACATGTACCATTGTCGAACTTCTTTGTCTTTTGCGTACTAGCAGGTCCTACACGTTGATATGCCTATGTTCAAAATATTAACTTTGGCATATGTGATTGGCTCTGGTTGCTGACCTGTGCAAAGCCTTCTGACGGAGTTGGAGGCCGACCAGGAACAGTAAGTCCCCAGTTCTGATTGTTTGAGATTGGGTTTAGCTTCGGATTCGTCGTCATCCTTTTGTTGTACAGCATAGCACAAAGCTTTGCAATCTTGGTGGGAATCTGTCTTCTGTTTTCCAGTTAGCATCTTGTGTTTCTTTAGTGGCAAGAGCGAGTAATCTGCCAGATAAGGAGAGCAATCGAATTCTTGAGAAAGCAGATGCGGCGTTTATGTTCTGTGTTTTTGCCACCGTTGCCAAAACGTCCGATAAAGAAACAGATCGAGCGATAAGGGGGAATGATGGATAGGGGAGCGCTACTACCACTGAAAGCGACGCGCCTTTTATTTCCAATCTGGAAGTAATATGTCAGTTGCTTGTGAAATGCCAATGCAGTGCTCGGGGACATAAATAAGCTGGTCGGAAACATACATGAGGTGGTATGTTGGGAAATGGTTGCCAATGTCAACAACTGGAGCTGGTGGTCAACACTTGTCCAAAGCGAGCCGGACCCAACTGACAGAATGTTCAAGGGAATTTGAATAGGATGGCTAGGGGTATACAAGAAGTTGTAGGAGGGAGAACTACACGATGGACTGGTTCCCAGCAGCCACGGGATGAGATAGTGGTGGTGTAGCCCCGAATCCTCAGAGGCAACTGTAAATCGAATCGGGGAAATGCAAGAAGGACGATCAGGGGCATGCATGAAGTTGTAATGGGGAGGGAAAGAAGAAAGAAAGGGTTCCAAAGATCGACAGGTGGAGACAGATGCAGCGGCTGCAGCCCCTGAAGACGAGCTGGATACCATAATGCTAGAGATAACTAACAAGAGGCTTGGGAGAAACACGGAAGGGACAACTGCGGGAATCCATGAAGATGCAATAGAAGAAGGATAGAGACAAGTTGCAAAGGCTGGCATCATCAGATCTATCTCCAAGCTCCTGAAGGCGAACCGGACATCCCTGGATGAGAAAACAGAAAATAGGACTTACTATTTACGTCCTCCTTCTATGAAGAGGAGATGAAACCAACTAGAAGAGTTGGCTATCAAGCAATGTGCTATTGAGCGAAGCGTTGTGGTGATGTTGTTGTGGTGTTGGTGAGAGTTGGGTCGCGAAGTTGAGGGAGTTGTTTTGTGGTTGCAGAATTGGAGGGCGGTGTGCTGGGCGGTTGTGGTAGTGGACTTTGATTTTATCGATTAGATAGCCTTCATAGGAGCTTTAGTTTTCATCCACTGCCCTTGGAGGGCTTTGGTTTGGATGGAAGTGATTTGCTTTATTTGTGATTGCAAGTTCGAGGCTCTTTGGGGAAGAGGACTTGCCACATTTGCGCTCCTGGGAAGGTAATAATCTAGAGGGACTCGGGGAATACGAGAGAGGGCTCGAGAAGGAGAGGGTGTTGGAGCAAGAGCTTCTAAATGGATGCGGTAGGCAATTGGTAAGTTCATGAGCTTCGAGCTCCGAAGCAGTGAGCCTCTACTTACTTTCCTCCACTTTGAAAGCACTACCTGCCGCGCTACTCTTTGCTAATTTAAAGCCTATAGTCTTTAGGTACATCAAGAACGAAGACTCCTAGATGCAAGAAGGAGAAAGACCTTGTGTCCGAAGTTATTATTCCGACGTGGTGACGACGAAAAATTCTCCGTCCCAAATCACCTACCGCTCTTCGACCTATACCCATCTACATACCACAAACACTCGATCCGTAATCCACTAAATATTCGCAATCCCTCGGTCTATACCATCATGCTAATGGTGGCTACAAAGCGACCTGGCTGCAGCTGAAGAAGTAGCGCGGTCGAGAGGTACAACATCAGAGTCCTCCGGGCCATCGAAACCCGAAAGTCGAGTTCTACAAACATACCTGGGGTAGAAATAGCTGCTTAAAGGCGCAATTTGTGTGTTAGATTGAGAGTTGATGGGCTTTGGGAACTCATTTTACTTGGAGGCTGGGTTTCAGAGGCGAATGGAAGGGCAAGTAACTACTTCCTCCTAGCCAGTGATTTTCTTTTGGAATTTGTTGTTACTTCGACTGCTTGAAGTAGTCGAATAGCTAGACCAGCTCTTCGACATGGAGCTTCTGTTCTTTAATAATCAAAATGCCATCGTCCATCAGGCCCAGGTAAGCCAAGGCCAAAGAATGCCAGGATACTCATGGGACCGAATCCCCAAACCACCAATCAAGAACCTCACAACGCTGCCTACCCCGTCGTGCTCTCAATAGCTCCACCGCCTCCCATATTTTCCATGTCTACAGCAGCCCTACGCCTGCTACTGTATAATATACCTACCTACTCTCTCGTCTCCAAACCCGTCCCAGATCCTCTCACTCATCACGTGATGCCATCCCCATCGGCTGACCTCCCCAAACTCGCCTAACCAATCATGCATTAGCAACCACAATTCAAGATTCGTCGCAGCCACCTCACATTTCGAATAGCCGCTGACCACATTAACTGTACGATCACACGATCTGGAAAAGGTGCTGGCAAATCGAAAAGGTGGGAGAAACTTGGAAGTGTGATCAACGTCATGGCTCGGGCCGAGGGCTTTGTTTCGGACGCAGGACACCATCTTGCATTCAGGCTCAAGTTCAAACTGGTGTGGAAGGTGATGGCGTGTTGAAGTGTGGATTTGGAAGTTTTAGTAAGGGGACGGGAAGAGGTGTATTTGGAAGGCAGAGGGGAAGTCTTACGTCAGATAACAGGCAATAGGAAACGCGATTGAGCAATACTTGATTCAGATGCGAACACGAAGCTTGCGAAGTGTTTAGTTTCTTTGGTCGAGTCTGGTAGTAGGGCAGGGTAAAAGTGGTGTGTGGTTTACGACTAAACGATGCAGTCACGTCGGCCTCGGAAGGTCAGGTTTACTAGTCGCATGGCACATGTGGATGAGATGAGATGGTGTGTGAATGGAAACTTGTCTTGTATATAGAGGGGTTAGTGCACGCATGGATTTTGACGAGGCTTGCGTTGCATTTGTGAGGAAGGTCTGTGAATAAGAGATACATTCATGTATCGCCCGCTTGTCTATATACATTCCCTCGGACGACCACGAGAGATGAGAAAGCTATCCAACACCGCCATGGATGGAACAAGAATGGCTTTTTCTGTTGCGCCAATTTCCAATGCTATCCAAGCTGAGCTTGATGAGCAGCCGACGTATCGATGTACAATTTGCAATGAGGTGTTAGGGCTCCCGAGACTCGATGGCCAGGTAGAAACAGCAGTCATTCTGCCTTGTTCGCATATTTTTGGGAGCATATGTATTACGCGCTGGCTTGAGAACGACTCTTTGCATCAAGACTGTCCGAATTGCCGCAGAAGGATGATATATCGGGATTGCGGGCATGCTATCAAGCCGTGTGAGGTTGAGAGGGCCCCAAAGGCTGTGAGCGAGAAGGATATGCCAGAGAAATGTGGGATATGTCGAGGGGGTGGGATGTTGGGAGACCAGTTGAGACTGGTTCGAGAGAGACAGCTGGCAGAGGAGAAGGCGTTGGTGGGGATGAGGATTCAGTTGCCGGGGATATTTGGGGCGTTCTGTAGGACTTCGATTCAGAACGTTGATTCGAGGATTGAGGAGTCGAAGGAGCTTTGGAAGAGAGAACTGGATGAACTGTATGCTGAGCTCCAGCAGAAGCATAGAGAGATGTGGTAGGACTTCTTGAATTTGGGATTGGCGTTCTTGGTGCTGTGATTTGATGATACCCGCCTAGATCTATTGAGCCAGTTTGTACTTATGTTTGGCATTTTCCCTCCTAATTTATAATGACCTTTTCTGGTCAGTACATTGTATTGACAACAGAGCGGCGGAAGTCATTGGTTTCATCGGGATAGTGTTCTTCCTTGCCGCTCATCGTCTTCTTCATCATCGCTATCGTCCTTGAATCCTTCTTCTAAATCCCGACTGAGCCGGTTACCGTTCTCATTTCGCCCTCTTCGTGCATCTAGTGATAAGGCCTCCCTCCGATTGTCGTCTACCTCGTACAACTCTTCACCTTCCTCTTCGTCAAAATCGCTACCTGACCCATCGTGTGTGTTCACTGCGAACCTATCCCTCCCGAAATCAGACCTCCAAGTAGATGGTAGCAGGTATCTGACAAGGCCGCTTTGTATCCGTTGTCGTAAGGACGTAGTTTGGGTAGAAATCGTATCCAATGGCAAGTACTGACTGTACCGGCCTCGATATCGTTTCCAAATTGGAACCAGCGCATAGGATACGACAAGATAGAGGATGAGGGATATGATCGCAGGAATAATCAAAGTCTGTCAGAAGTCAGTTCCGATTACAGACATGTCAGAAGAGCCCCACCTTCAGCACTGACAGCAAACCCATTTTGACCTCGTCGTCTTCGTTCCCTGCAGAATTTGGTGCTGGATGTGGAATATATGAACCGCCGTTACTCCGTCCAGAGAGTCCCGAAGCACGATGCTGCCACGAGGTCGGCATTCAAGAAGTTAGGATGTCGCAGCAAAGAGCTGTAATCCTTCTTGCTGCTCGTGATCAGGTATAACAAAGCTCACCACCAGTCATCACTCTCCGAAACCTCAGCTGGGGAAATTGTTCGCTTTTATGGAGGTTGTCCAGCTGTGGTCTTGCGCGCGGTTGCAGGTAAGTGGTCGAGAGAGAAGCACGAAGCCATACTATTCTTGGCCGGCCTTCAGGGGTCCTGCTAGGGCCGGAAGGCTTAATAGGGCGCGTTAAAGAGAACACGACATCACGAAATAAACGCAGACACAAACACAGACATCACTCCTTGCCTTCCCTTGCTCCCGTTGAAGAAACGCTCTTTTCTTTCTTTTGGCCATTCACGCCCGCTGCAGTCGCTGTCCTTGCCTGCACTTTGATTCTTGTCCATGAGTGCCTGTGCCCGAGGGAGTGTTTGATGTGACTGCACCCCGAAGGGAACCGTTTCAGCTCCTACTAAACGAACTGCCATTATCGACAAGGGCAACTGGTGGCCGGCGATAACACGACCATTCTCCAAAATCTTCGTTTCTACCACCTTGGGACAAGACTCACTGTTGTGACGTGTGCGCAGAGTTGTAGGAGAGGAACAATCTTGGGTAAGGATTCGAACATCGGCAAATTGCTACCAACCCCGTGGGCTCTCGACCTTACCTCCTCCAACGTCGCAGACCTGGTCATTCTTCATACTGACCAAGTCTACCAATTAGCACGACTACGGTGTCAGCAAATACACTCTACCTGCGGTCCCACAGCGGTGGCAAGTCGCCCATGTGGCATGATGCTAAGGATTTGGGCCTGAGATATCGGAGAACACTTGAGAGAGTTTGGTTGACAGCGGCGCATTAAAATCGCGGGTCGGGACGGGGGATCCATATCATATTTGCATAACGAAGAGCGAAACACTTACTTGGTAGCTTCCTACCATGTCAGCCGCGGACACGAAAGCTAGGCAGTCCTCCGGCGGCAAGTCGTTCTTTTCCCGAAGCAACAAGAAGGACAAGAGAAATGTCAGCGACGAGGGGAAGTATTTGGGAGGAGACCTGGACTCTGGATCACGATCATCACGACACACAAGGGGCTCGTCAGTGGTATCAATAGAACGGCCGAATTCGCCTGGCGCGGATCAGACTGGGTTGAACATGTTGGCGGGGGTGATCACGTCCATTCCTTACGACAGCGTGACGGCAGACAACAAATCGCCAATACCAGTAGACTTTCTGCCTCGAGGCGACCAAATGCCCATTCGAAGAGAGCCGCTGCCTCACCATCTCAATAAAGGCGGCGGAGACTTTCATCAATACCCATCGTTCGACGCGTCGTCATTGTCCAATGGAAGCTCACATCCATCTGGGCCTCGGCCACCACCCAGCGTATCGAGCACAACAATGGCATCTTTAGGGAATCGCACAACGCAATTGCAGCAATGGGGCCCGGGAAGAGCGAGCGGGCCGAGCACGATGAATGGACACAACTCGAGATACGACTCTTACTCCACGAATCAATCCTACGGCAGGAGTTCCTTCGATCAATCCAGTGTTGATGGGAGTACCGAACGCTCAAGTATCTTCTCCTCAAGCAGCTCATCCAGGACCGCCATGCCCAATTCTCACTCCAACAGCTCGTTCAGCAGCAATTTATCGCCCTCGCATGCGAGCCGGGAGTCGAACCGCCTAACTAAGCTGCCTTACCATGGATCTGGATACGGTTCATCAACATCTCTGCAAGACACTAAGCCAACTGACGACAGGGTCATTGAGGAGCAGTTTCTGGCGTTGATGCAAAAGCGAGGATGGCACAATTTACCAGATCAAGCGCGACGGCAGATGATGGCATACCCCGCGGCAAAGAAATGGACCTTGGTGCATCAGGACCGGTTGACGGAATGGCAAGGCGAGCAGAAACGGCGGACGATGGCCAGGCAAACAGCAACGGGTGGCCAATATGGCAGAGAAATGGAGATGCTCGCCAATGCCGAGGAAGAGGGAACCCCGGAATGGTTTGTCAAGAAGGTCATGGACAACAGTATATCTGCGAAGCAATTGCAAAGTCTAGCAGTCAGTTTACGAACGCAACCGATAGGCTGGGTCAGGACTTTTGTAGAATGCCAAGGCCAAGTAGCTCTTACGAATGTGCTGGGTAAGATTAATCGAAGACAAGCTCAAGGGCCAGCACCAGCGGATGGGTCGACCAGCGACAAAGATCTGGACAGAGAATACGATATTGTCAAATGTCTGAAGGCGCTCATGAATAACAAATTCGGAGCGGACGATGCTTTAGCTCACCAACCTGTCATTGTTGCATTGGCGACTTCTCTGATATCCCCTAGGTTGACAACAAGAAAATTAGTCAGTGAGGTCCTGACGTTCTTATGTCACTGGGCCGATGGCCAGGGCCACCTTAAGGTTATCCAAGCCATGGACTATGTCAAGAATCAGCATGGAGAAAATGGCCGATTTGACGCTTGGATGCGTGTGGTGGAGGTCACAGTTGATGGCCGAGGCAAAATGGGAAGTCTTGTCGGGGCCAGCGAAGAAGTCAGAAGTGGTGGCATTGGCATGGAGAACCTCCTCATGGAATACGCTGTTGCTACTCTTTTCTTGCTCAACATGATTATTGATGCGCCGGAAAGGGACTTGCAGCTTCGAGTCCATATTCGAGCCCAATTTACAGCATGTGGGATCAAACGGATCTTGACAAAGATGGAGGGCTTCCAGTATGATGTGATAGATAAACAGATTGAGCGGTTCCGCACTAACGAAGCCATTGACTACGAGGATCTTCTGGAGCGCGAGAACAGCAGCATGAAAGATAGCTTCGAGGGAGAAGTCAAGGATCTCAATGATCCAACGCAAATCGTTGACGCTATCATGCAGAAAGTCCAAGGCAGTAGAACTCAAGACTACTTTATATCTGCTATGCAACACCTACTGCTCATCCGGGACAATGATGGCGAAGAGAGATTGCGAATGTTCCAATTGGTGGATTCCATGCTCAGCTATGTTGCGATGGACCGGCGCCTACCAGATATGGATCTCAAGCAAAGTCTCAACTTTACTGTCCAGAGTCTTCTTGACAAGCTTCACACAGATTCAGAAGCCCGTCAAGCACTCGATGAAGCTCTGGAGGCACGTCAGATTGCCGACTCGGCAATGGCCGAGCGTGATGAAATGAAAGCCCAAATCGAGCTTGGTGCAGATGGCCTGGTTGCAAAATTGCAAAGACAACTAGAAGAGCAGGCCCAAGTCATTGAGGTCCAAAGACGGCAAGCAGATGCCCTGAAGGGCGAAGTTGACAATCTCCAATCTATTCGTGCAAAGGAAGCCCAACGGAACGAGCTTGAAACGAGAGAGCTCTACCTCATGCTTCGTGATGCTCAAGATATAGCTGCATCAAATGCTGCGAAGGGCGGCAGTGGTGCTTTAGCCGAGAGCGATCCTTCGCAAATGAAGGGTATTCTTGATCGGGAGAAGCTTATGGATAGGCTTGAAATGCAAATTGAGCGCCAAAAGACGCAATATAAGCTGGAAGGCCGAGTCTGGGGCGATGCTGCTGGTCCGTCTGACAGACTACGGGCTCTCCGTGAGGAGATGGATGGCGACCGACCTCCAGGTGGAAGCACCCCACCAAGAGACTTCACGAATAGCATGCTTGGAAGCGTTTCTCGTCAAACCAGAATACCCCGAAAACCAGTCAATTCGCAAGACATGCTTCTTGAAGAGGGTGAGGATGAGGATGAAGATGATGCAATCTACGAGAAGCCTCGCGTTGTTGAAATGAGGCGACCCAAACAACCTCCCGGATATCTGGAAGAGATAAGTTCCAAAATCAAACGCTTCGACGCAAGCGACGATGAAGATGATGATGGAGTTACCACCGGACCTTCACATCCAAGTATCGAGTCCGATTCACCAAGAACACCCAGTGATGAGAGTGCACCTAAGACTGAAGGATTCAATGGCCCACCTCCGCCCCCTCCCCCTCCGATGCCAGGTCAGACACCTGGGTTCAATGGGCCGCCTCCACCTCCACCCCCGCCGCCTCCTCCGCCTGGATCCTTGAATGTCCCGCCACCCCCCCCTCCACCCCCGCCGATGCCTGGAACCCCGGGCAGTGCTGGCATGCCTCCACCACCCCCTCCTCCTATGCCAGGAAAGATGGCTGGCAATTTCTTGGCCTCACAACCAGCGTACAATGCAGTACCCACTCTCGGACTACCAGTTGCTAGACCGAAGAAGAAGCTCAAGGCATTGCATTGGGAGAAGGTTGATACTCCAATGACTACTCATTGGGCTGCACATGCTCCAACGGCAGCTGAGAAGGAAGAGAAATATGCTGAACTCT
>Ga0302325_10034295_pt1 | contig 10381 bp, 7 predicted proteins | sample Palsa_T0_2_FD_201948 | JGI IMG/M metagenome (GOLD analysis project Ga0302325, IMG submission 201948) | Peat permafrost microbial communities from Stordalen Mire near Abisko, Sweden - Palsa_T0_2 | ecosystem: Environmental > Terrestrial > Soil > Palsa > Peat permafrost | place: Sweden: Abisko...
ATCTCGGATAAATCCTTTAGCCAACAGACTCGCTCAAAGCCAGTTCGTCTCTGTACCTCCTGTAGTTCACCGACAGAAACGACTTCGGTTAAGCTCATGCTTGGAACCCAGGGCGACAACCCTGATTTGCGAATAACAGGGCAATTCAGACTTGCACAGGCTGTTTCAAACGTCCTCCTGACGGCAGGAGCTACTAAGCCGAAAAGCGCGATTCGGTAGCCTTTTTGAATCCGATATGTGACCAGGAATGGCCTTCTCGCGAAACATTTTCGCGTGCGCCAGGTTCGGAGAGAGAGACTCTCGAAGGCTCCTATTTCGACCCACGCGCGAAGCACATACCAAGCCCAGTTCCAGTCCAGACCGAGATGTTTTTTCAAAAGCTCCACGAGTTCGAATTCTGGGATCCCTTGCTGATAGCAGCTTCGAGCAGCGAGAAATGAAATCAACTCATCGACGATAGGGGTCTGGTCCGCGGGCTTCGGCTCTTCTGTATCGCGCGGAAGCGAATCAAGGACAACAGCCTATTGTTTTGACTCACTAGCTTCGAAGCAGTCGCCTGGAGCTGCCGGCCAATCCAAAGGTGACGCGGATTCCTGGGACCCTGCCTCTCCCAGCCACAAGTCGGGATTCGATGGCGAAACGTATTCTGTTCCGCGAACTTCCGGGCTGAAAGAAACCGTTCGCCGATCAACAAGCTCGTTTTGTGCGAACGCCCGAAGGTGATAAGTACCGTCCAAATGTTGCGCAGGGTCGTCCAGCGAAAACCGCCACATTGCGCCATCCGATGTGCGTCGCAACGACATGCTCTCGCGCTGATCAGCTGATTGCAGAGTCACTGTGTCTGCGCTCTCAGCCACAACGTCTGGCAGGAAACGAGTCAGACCGACGTACGATGATCCCGCTCTTGCTCCACCTACAAGCGCGATCCGGCTAGGCCTAAGAACTTGTTGTAGGCATTGTATTTCCGACAGAACGGAATCCGCACCAAAGACAACTTCCGAAAGAGTAGCCCCGTTACTGATCTCAATCTCGTTCCAACCGGGATATCGGCTTCGCCGTGATGAGCACTCCGCTTCAAGTGCAGCTTTTTGGAGCGCAACTGTAAATCTATGATGAAGTGTGTCCGTGACAAGACCCAACACTCTCCCAGCTTCCGGGAGGTTCCGCGTGTGTAGATAAATTTGCCCTGTTTCATCAGCGACAAATAACAATACCCCGTCCCGAATGGCGGAACCTAGATCGCGAAATATGGATGGCAAAACAGCTGCCGACCGGCCTCGAAATGCTTCCAGAAGGGCTGCGTCAATAGGGGCGTCGTCAGTGCGTACCACTAGAAACGGATAGTCGTTCAAGCCCAACGGAAATGAACCTGTTGCGTAGTCTTTGATGGAGAACTCACGCGAACTCATGATTACCAACGAGTACCCGTCAACGTCGAGTTCCAATGCCAACTGCAGCTTTGGCAGTCGCCTGCGATCAGGCTCCTCGGCGCTCGGCTTTAGAGCTGCGTCCCGTATGACAGTCCAGAAAGGAGATGCACCAGAAACGGAGGGGGCGCTCGCATGGTACAGATCGCGGAATTCAAGGTAGGTTTTCTGGAATTGGGGCGTAAAGAGCACAAGTTGATCTTCGAGCACTTTGAAAACTCGTGCCACAGGGGGCTCGACCCCGAGGAGCTGTTCGGCTCGGAAGATCTTCCTCAGGCGTTCGTGATCTCGCCGAGTTGGAAAGGCTAAGCAGTACGGATATCCGATGATTGCGAGATGTGCGGGAGGCGAAGGAAGTACGAGTCGCCTGACCGGTCTCTGGCTTTCATATTGAAGCTTTAGCCAGTCACTCAGCAGCTGCCAGAGATTAGGGAGCCGATCCAAACCGTGTCCCGTTCCCCAGCCCAGAAGTAAGGTCAAGCGTCTGCGGAAATCGCCGACGGATTCAAGCTGTTCCGCGATATCGCCTACGACCATGCACGTGAAGAGAAGGTGCGCAATAAACGGCGGGAGTACGTTATCAGTTGCCTTCCAGTGCTCTGCTTTTTTTTGAGCATCAGAACCTAGCGAGCGATGCGCGAGAGTCTTGCGTAAAACGCTCACGAGCGACTTGCGGGCGTCGTCGGGCTCGACGACGTTCTTGATCGCTTTGCTGAGTTCCTCGCTTGTGACTGCAAGCCGCGTGACTGGCGCCGTGTCGTTCCCTTCGGCAAAATAGTGCTGGAAAAGTGCTTGATTCCAGTCACCCAATTGCCACGAATCTATCGGATGCTCTTCCATTCGTAGATGCCCGTCAGAGCGGATCTGACAACGTTGCCATGGCGTAACTGACCTAAACGATATACCAATAAAGGGGTTATGCCCACATGACTTGATAATTCCCACCAAGGCCGGGATGAACTGAAAAGCAAGCGATCGTCTCGCGTAGCCTGGCAGCCGCTGACTTGAAGGGGCGAATTCGCGATCATGATTTGCTTCGGCAACTTCTCAAGAATGCGAAGAGAGTCGAAGACGGAGAAGAATTCACTAAGCAGCAGTTCCTAATACTTCGTACGAACGTATACCCCATACCGTCCGGGGCATGGATAGCCCCGAGGGTTTTTGTGAGGATTCAGGGAGCCGTCCATCGTTTTTCTATTGAACGTCTTCCGGCAGACCGTGCATCGGTAGATGTAAGTCGGCCCTTGCCGCCTGACTCTCAGAACCCGGCGCGCACTTGCGATTCGCGGCATCGCAGTAGAAGGCGCGACGGCGAGTGGCCCTGTTGAAGTTAGTTCAACGTCGTAGCGTGGGTTGAAGACCTGCGACGTGACAGTCGCTCCCTGCATCCGGTCCACCCGATAAGAACGGTGGTCGCCTGAATCGCTGCGGACGGCGTGCAGCACAAAATTCCCCTCCGCTGTCTGGCGCAAAGAATACGGCTCTATGCGGCGTACGCCGCCGTCGTATGTGAGATCAACACACAGATGGTTCGCTGCGGCGTAGCGGATGATTTCTAGCGTCGAACGGGAGCGAAGGGGAACGCCCATCGGGAGCACGCGCGCGCGGACAGCGATTTCGCCGGTGCCGTGGTGGATGAGCGCCCGCTGCGGGATTGCGGCGCCACGCAGGATCCATGTGAAGATTTCGGGAAGGGCCTCCCAGAAGTCATTCAGTGGCGGAAGAACGGGGAGCTGGTGCGATAACATGTCGGACCACATCGCCTCAAGGGCCTGGCGATGGGGTACCAAGGATTCGAACGTTGGCACAGGAATAGCTTTGTACGCGCACTTCTGCTGGAGCACGTCGCGAAGCACCGAGGCCGTTGGACGGCTGTCTGTGTGCCGGTAGAGGTTCACCACGTCGTAAAGATCGCGGGGGCGCGTCCGTTCGCCGAGCGCCCGCAACTTTTCGCCGAAGGCTTCCTCGTAGGCATAGCAATTGGCCCAGATCCCACCTTCGGGACGATCGGTGTATGGATGAAATACTTCGCGACGGACAGAAGGGAGCACGAGCCTCTCATCTGCCGTCAGATCGAGCTTGATCTTCGGCCAGCCGCCAGAAGTCGGCGAGACGGGGCCGCGGTAAGCAATCTTGCCCTGACAGTTGGGACGGCCCCGCGGGTTCTCGTAGATATCGAATTCGAGCTGATCGGCGGGAATGCTCAGTCCTGATTGCTCTGCTACCCAACCGATGATTTCTTCGAACACGGGCCTCAGAAATTCCTCGTCGAGATGACTTTCATCGCGCAGGGTGAAATCCAGGTCCTCCGAAAATCGGTATGTCTCGAAGTAACACTTCTTGAGACAGGTGCCCCCCTTGAAGATCCAGCTTTCCGAAAGCTCTTCATGTGCGTTGATGCCAGAAAGTATCCAGCCGAGTACGTAGTCCTTCTCAACGACATTGGGCAACAGCGAAAACGCCGAAGCGGCTTCGAGGATCTCGCGCTTGTCGATCATGAGGCCGTTTGTTTCCGTGCCGCCGGCACCCAAAGGCGCCAGGCGGTGATGAGTTTCCCTGAAGGAAGCGCCGGATCAAGCCGCGCATAACCCTGTGTCAGGCGTGAACGGCACTCGGCCGCGAGTTTCTTATCCTGCAGCCGGGTGTCTGCAAGAAACCCGAGGCGCTTGAAGATAGCACCGTTGCCGAACTGCGTTGCATAGCGGATCAACAAGTCGCGATCGGCTGTCTTGCTGCCGAGATACGCGCTCAGGCAATCAGCCACGTGTTCGATGCCGCCGCCGACTTCCGGCGCGGCGATCATATCCACCAGTGTACGCGCGGGGTCCGATACCGAGACCTTGGCGGAACCGCGCCACAGTGTTTTCAATCCGAAGAGATGTTTGGCTTTCACGTTATGCAGTAGGAAAACTGCGCCCTGCGCAATCACGCGCTTCTCGATGATGCGGCGTGTCGTAAAGACGAGGGCTTCGTTAAAGAGCTGCTCCGTGAGTTCCCAATGGTGGGCAGCAGTCCATCCGCCGATGTAGCATTCGCCGAAGAGCGCCGGGACGAGCACCCAGGGATCTGCGATGACCTGCTCGCTGCCAGCAAGATCTAGAGGAACGGAAACATAGAGCCCGTGCCCAATCCTTCGGAGCCAGCCCTGTTCTCTCCATCGCGCCAAGAGCTTCGCGGCCACGCGCCGGTTAACCCCGAGGGTCCGGGACGTCACGTCGACCGATACGACTTCCTTCGTGGCGCGAAGGACGGAGGCAAGCCGCATACGAGAGGCCGGCAACGTGTCTTTCTGGCGTTTCATGGCTATATCATAGCACGCCAAGTTCGCACTTTATAGGAACTTGATGCGCTGTCGTATAGCACTCTCGCCGCGGAAATTACCGTACTTCTTCCGGAAATGGTCGTCATTCTGTTCATCGCGATTTCGTCATTTCACAGCCCTAGCCCAATTCGCTGGGCGATGCATGACGCTTGATTGATTTCCAGAGCAGATGTCTTCGAGACGTCGGCTGCTAGTTGTGGCCCGAGTTTTGCCATGTCGTCGGTAAAGAGCGTGGCCTCGTGGCTGGCGCGGGAAATGGAAACATAGCCGAAGCGGGAGTTGAGCAGGTCCGGGTGGACGCTTGTATCGGCGTGAACGAGGACGCGTTCGGCTGTAAGGCCCTGGGAGCTGTGACTGGTAACGGCGTAGCCGTGGTCGAGATGACGATGCTCGTTGGGGTTGAATTCGATCTGGCGGTTGTTGTTGAGGCGGACGGACAGGCGATCGTCGGGGTGGATCGCTTCGATCACAGCAATGTCGCGATTTGCAACGCCGAGTGATTTATATTGGAGCTCGAACAGCCCGTCCCGGGAATACTCCTTCCACTAGCTTGCCATCCTTCAAAATGAGCGTCCCATTCACCGACACGAATCGAATCCCCTGCGAGTATTGCAGCGGTTGTTCGTAGGTGGCCTTGTCAATCACCGTATCAGGGTCAAACACTGTGATATCCGCATCAGCTCCAACCCGAATGCGTCCCTTATCGTGGAATGCGGGCGCGTGTTTCTCCAGCCTTTGCGCTGGCATCAGAGTCATCTTCCGCAATGCCGTCATTAGGTCGAGAGCCTTTTCTTCTCTCACGTAGTAGCCGAGCACGCGCGAGTACGTTCCCTGCCCACGCGGGTGAATATGTGACCCGTTGTCCGAGGAGCCGTCACTCGCGATCATCACCATGGGATTTGCCACCGCCGTCCGCGCCGCCTCATCCGGAATCTCAAATATCACTACGTTCCCGCCCTGCCTGCGATATTGAGCAAAAGTCTCGGGCGTCAGTCGCTCCCCGGTCGCGGACCACTCCAGGTCGCTGTACGTGATTCCCATTTTCTGTTGCCACCCTTCATCGAAGACGGCGGATTCCAGCTGAGTGCTGGCCGCAGTGTATGGATAGCATTCGGTGGTCACGTCCAACCCTCGCTTTTGTGCGTCTGCCACCATTGCGATCAACTGCGGCGTGTATTTCAAACCCATGCTGGTCACGTGCACGACATGCAACGGCGCTCCCGTCACGGCGGCGTCCGCAATCACCTCCTGAATCGCCACTAGGCCGGTTTCCGGTTCCCTGAGCCCTGAATAACGCAGATGAACGTGAACCGGAGCCTGGTATTTTGCAGCCACGCCGAAGACTTGCAGGATTTCCCAGCGCGTCGCCGCCGGTGTGTAGGCGATTCCCATTCCCACCGCCAGAGCGCCACGCTGCAAGCCTACTTCGATTCTGCGATCAATCTCGGCGAGTTCCTCAGGGGTTGCCTCGCGGTGCGCCGCGTCTGCAACCGGAAGAAAAGCCCCAGGATCGTGCATCACTTTCATGCGCACGGGAATGTGGCCGATGCTCGCGCCAAAATTAATCAGCGATTTCCCTTCCCGCGCCGCGTACCAGCCGTCGATGTCGTCGGTTCCTCGCTCGAGTTCCAGAGATGTCGTCACTCCGTCGTGTGCCTGGTATCTATATTTCTCAGTTGTCTGCCCATGTTCGTGCAAATCGATAAAACCAGGTGCCACCACTAAGCCCTTTGCATCAATCGTGCTCTTGCCATCCAGGTGAGACGTCGAAATCGCTCGAATTTTCCCCGCAGTGATCCCGACGTTTCGCACAGCATTGAGTCCTGATTCCGGGTCCATCACGCGGCCGTTTGCAATTACAACGTCATAGTTTTCTTGCGCCTCAATGGGGACGAACATTGCTACGGGGCCAAATAAGCAGATTCCGGCTAAAAATGCTGCCCTGGCGTACGAGAGGAATTTCACGGTGAACTCCTGATTGGATCGCAGCGGAGTATATATCAAGTGTAGCGAGACCAGTGCCCGATTAACGCCCATGCCGTGTTCTTACCTGAACGCGTCCCGAGGGGCTGGGCACAAGGAAGCGTAGGCGACTATATGTTCAAGTGGATTTGTTTCTGAATCGCCGAAAATTTGGAAGTTGGGGCGGCGCAAAGCGCGAAACCTTCTTTCGCATTCTTTCGCCCTTGCTGCGCAGGCTATAATGGCGACGCACCGATGACCCTTACCTCTGGCACGAAACTTGGTCCTTACGAAATATTGTCTCCGCTAGGTGCGGGCGGCATGGGCGAAGTGTATCGCGCGAAAGACACACGGCTCGACCGGACCGTAGCCATCAAAGTTCTGCCTTCGCATCTTGCCTCCGACGCCGAATCGAAACAACGCATGGAGCGGGAGGCGAAGGCCATTTCGACGCTGCAACACGCGCATATTTGCACGCTTTACGACATTGGCTCGCAGGATGGGACCGACTTCTTGGTTATGGAATATCTCGAGGGCCAGACGCTCGCCGAGCGACTGGAGAAAGGGCCAGTGCCGCTGGACCAGGTCTTGAATATTGGGACAGAAATAGCAGACGCCCTTCAAAAGGCGCATCAGCAAGGCATTGTCCATCGTGATCTGAAGCCAGCTAACATTATGCTGACCAAGGCCGGCGCCAAGCTGATGGATTTCGGGCTGGCAAAACCAAAGTTGTCGGTCGTGTCGCAGGCAATCGCCTCGTTTACGCCTTCCACGCCGACGATGAATGTTCCTTCGCTCACGAAGGCTGCCACGCCCCTTACGCAGAAAGGTTCCATCGTGGGCACGTTTCAGTACATTGCTCCGGAAGTTTTGCAGGGAGCGGAAGCGGATGCGCGCAGTGACCTGTTCAGTTTCGGCTGCCTGCTCTACGAAATGGTTGCCGGGCGACGCGCCTTCGACGGCAAATCGCAACTGAGCGTATTCACCGCCATTCTGGAGAAAGATCCCGAGCCCATTGGCTCTAACCAGCCGCTCGCTCCGCCCATGCTCGATCTAGTGGTTCGGGGATGCCTGGTCAAAGATCCCGCCGAGCGCACGCAGTCGGCGCACGACGTCGCCATGGAGTTGCGCTGGATGGCGTCGCTTCGCACCACGCTGAGCGATGCCAAATCGTCTCGCACCCCTGCGCGGAGCCGAGTTTCGTGGTTCATAGCCGCCACCGCAATTGTTGTTGGCATACTTGCGGGATTTCTGCTTCACCGCTCTGCACCGTCAGGCCCCAGCATTCGTGCGGTCATTAATCCTCCGCCAGACACGCACTTTCGGCTGACCTCCGACCTCGCCGGGCCGCCGGTACTTTCGCCCGACGGCGGGTATGTCGCCTTTACCGCGATCGGTGCCGACGGTAAAACCTCCCTGTGGGTACGCTCCATGAATGGCGCCGATGCGCGCTCCCTGCCCGACACGAGCGATGCCATCTTTCCGTTCTGGTCCCCAGACAGTCGTTCGCTGGGGTTCTTTGCCAATGGCAACCTGAGGACCATCGAGCTTACGGGCAGCACGGCGCAGACGCTTTGTGATGCGCAACTGGGGCGCGGCGGCGCCTGGGCTCCTGATGGCACGATCGTATTCTCACCCTCGCCCATCTCTGGATTGTTGCAGATCAGCGCGACTGGAGGCCCGGCAAAGCCGATCCTCAAACTGGATACCTCGTTGCACTCCTCACAGCGCTGGCCGTTTTTTCTTCCTGATGGCAATCACTTTCTCTATTTTGCCATGCATCACGACCCATCCAAGCTGTCCAACAACGCTGTCTATTATGCATCGCTCGATGGGCGCGAGAACCGTCTGCTCCTTCACTCTCAGACCAACGCGATCTATGCCGCAGGGTTCCTTCTATTCAGCCGCGGCCCTCAGTTGATAGCGCAGCGCTTCGACCCGGCGAAGGGTGAGTTGAGAGGCGAGCAGCAAACCGTCTCAAGCGGTGTGTTGACCGATGTTTCGACCTGGCATACCAGCGCTTCGGCCAGCAATAACGGACTGCTGGTCTTCGGCAGCGGCACTTCCGGCGGCGTTCAACTCGTGTGGATGGACCGCAGCGGAAAAGAACTGGGGATTGCGGCCGACAATTTGCAGAACCTGCAGTATGCCCGGCTGTCGCCTGAAGGAAATCGCGTTTCCCTCACCATCGATTCCGGCATGAATGATCTTTGGTCGCTCGATCTGGCGCGTGGCGTCCGTACACGGCTCACCTTCGGGCCGACCGGGAATACCTTTTCCATCTGGTCTCCCGACGGCAAATGGATCGCTTATAGCTCGTTACGCGCGACTGCCGGTGGGATCTACCGCAGGCGGCCCGACGGCACCGGGGCTGAAGAACTATTGGTTCCCGACGCAGGGATTGTTTTTGCTCCCACAGATTGGTCGCGCGATGGCAAGACCCTGTTTTATTCGCCTAATATTTTCACCCAGAAAGAGGATGGGATATGGTCTGTGTCCGTGGAGGGAGAACGAAAACCGCACAAAGTCTTGGACCACGGCGCCAACGCGACCCTTTCGCCCAATGGCCGATGGTTAGCATATAACTCAAACGAATCAGGTCGAGTCGAAGTCTATGTGCAGGCCTACGGCGGCGGCCAAGGCAAATGGCAGGTCTCATCCAGTGGTGGACAAGTGCCGCAGTGGAGCGCAGACGGCAAAGAGCTTTTTTATTTCGACGCCAACCAGTCCCTTCTCGCTGTCCCGGTCAAGGAGGCTGGCGGCGCGCTGGAATTCGGCGCTCCGCAAACCATCGTGAAGCAGTGGACGATTCTGACCCTACCCTTCTACAGCGTCTCTCACGACGGCAAACGAGTTCTGATGGAGCGGGTCACACAGCAGGTCAACCTGCCAGTCACGGTCATTACCAACTTCACCGATGGCCTAAGAAATAATTAACAGCATAGTGTCAGGCAGCAACTCTCGGCCTGAGCACTCGGGAACAGGGCTCCTCCCTTGCGCCCGAAGACTCAGCGTCATTGAATTTGCTCGTTTCCCTCGACTTTGCTGGATAACGGCCAATCCGCAAAGTTGGGCTGTTCGGAGTCAACTTGACGAGAAACACCCTACCCTTTCTTGTGACTTACGGCGTGTCGTACACAATCGAAGCTACGTCACAGAGGCTTCGCTGCTTTTGTTTGCAAGATAGGCGGGAATCGCGCTACCATGCTTGCCCAACTTAGAATCCCAGGAGAAAGAATGCAGCTCACCAGACGCGATCTGCTCGAACGCTGCGCAGCTTTGGGCGTTCTGACCTTTGCCTCATCCACGCCGGTTTCAGCGCTGGCCGCGGCATGGGACGATGCGGAAAAGAAGCGGCAGCCGACTCCGTTCTGCGAGCTCGGTCCGTTCTACAACCGCACACATCCATGTTGCGCGCTGCGGGAGACGCCGGCGCCGCGTCCTGAATAGATAACCTTGTACAGCAGAAACAGAAAGTCCTCAGCTAGTTGTGCTCTTCGGGCCTGGGAGGAGTCTATCTTCGAAACGGATTGGCCGACGATTGCCATCCGGTTGGCTGACACGAATCATTGTCCTAGCTTTGCCCACTGCGCTAAAACTCCGCGCCGCTGGATGTAATGATTTAGCGAGTACCTAAGGCGTGAATGATCTTGAATGCTTTGAGATGCGC
>Ga0302325_10034296_pt1 | contig 10381 bp, 9 predicted proteins | sample Palsa_T0_2_FD_201948 | JGI IMG/M metagenome (GOLD analysis project Ga0302325, IMG submission 201948) | Peat permafrost microbial communities from Stordalen Mire near Abisko, Sweden - Palsa_T0_2 | ecosystem: Environmental > Terrestrial > Soil > Palsa > Peat permafrost | place: Sweden: Abisko...
GACCCCCGGCGTCACGCCACAGATGTGCAGGCGACCCTTGTGGCCAAGGTGCTTCAAAATGAAGACCACGGCGCCAAGGCCGCTGCTGTCCATGAAGTTGACGTCGGTCATATCGAGTACAATGTTGCGCTGCCCCTGGTCGATGCGCTCGACGAGTGCTTCTCTGAAGCTGGCTGCAATCACCGCGTCCAGTCTTTTTTCCTTGAGACTGACCACGAGACAATCACCTTCGGGTACATCTTCCAGTAACACGTGCGTCCCTCCTTAGCCGACTCGTCACACGACCTGTCGTAGATCCCAGATTTCGGTGGCGTATTCCTGAATCGTGCGATCGCTCGAGAAGCGCGCACTGCGCGCAACGTTGATGATTGTTCGCGCGGCCCACGCCTCCGAGTCACAATAGTCGCGCGCCGCCTGCTCGTGTTTCCGTGCGTAATCGGCGAAATCACTCAGGTGCATGTAGTGGTCGCCATGCTCGAGCAGCGAGCGGGCAATCGGAGCGAACAGGCCCCGATCCTCCGAACTGAACGTGCCATCGATCAGTCGAGTCATGATTCTGCGCACATCAGGATTGGAGTCATAGACCTCCTGAGCAGCGTTGCCCAGGAGCCGCCTCTGTATGATTTCCTCGGCAGTCAGCCCAAATATGTAGATGTTGGCGGCGCCCACGTCGCGCGCGATTTCCACGTTGGCGCCGTCAAGAGTGCCGATGGTCAGCGCACCGTTCATGGCAAGCTTCATGTTGCCGGTGCCGGAAGCTTCGTAGCCGGCCGTGGAAATCTGCTCCGACAAGTCGGCTGCGGGCACAATGAGTTCGGCCACCGACACTTTGTAATCCGGATAGAACACCACGCGCAGTGAGCGATTGGCCCGTGGGTCCGCATTTACGACGCGCGCGATGTTATTGATGAGCTTGATGATGAGCTTCGCCAGCACGTAGCCTGGAGCCGCCTTGCCGCTGAATATGAAGGTCTTCGGCGACAGCAGCGGGCAGTTGTCCTCGGTAATCCGGCAATACAGATGAATGATGTGCAGTGCGTTGAGCAATTGGCGCTTGTATTCATGGATGCGCTTGATTTGCACATCAAACATGGTCTGCGGGTCGATTGTCACACCGGTGATCGATCGCACGCGCTTGGCCAGATCGGTCTTGTTTTGCAGTTTGACTTCGCGAAACGCGTGCCGAAACGACGCATCCGCGGCCAACGGCTCAAGGCGCGCCAGCTCACTGAGATCGGCAATCCACTTGCCACCCAGCGACTGACTGATAAGTGCGGCCAGTCGATGATTGCAGTTCAGCAGCCAGCGCCGAGGCGTCACGCCGTTGGTCTTATTGTTGAATCGGCTGGGCCATAGTTCGTAGAAGTCCGGCACAAGCTGGCTCTTGACCAGTTCTGAATGCATTTCGGCCACCCCATTGACTGAGTGGCTGCCGACGATGGCCAGGTGGGCCATCCGTATTTCCTTGTGCGGCGTTTCCTGAATGATGGACATGCGCTCTAGCCGCGCGCCGTCGCCGGGATGCCGGATCGCCACCTCGCCGAGAAAACGGCGATTGATTTCGTAGACGATTTCGAGATGTCGCGGCAGCACGCGTTCGAACAACGCCGCAGACCAGCGCTCGAGAGCCTCCGGGAGCAGCGTGTGATTGGTGTAGGCAGTGGTCTGCTGCGTGATCTGCCAGGCCGTATCCCAGCTCATGGAATGCTCATCGACCAACGTGCGCATGAGCTCCACCACTGCGAGTGATGGATGGGTGTCATTGAGTTGAATGGCGTTATACTGTGCGAACTCGTCAACCCGGTGTCCGGCGCTACTGTGGCGACGGAAGATGTCGCGCATGGCGCAAGCCACGAAAAAATACTCCTGGACGAAGCGCAGCTCCCGACCCGCTTCTGCGGAATCCGATGGATAGAGCACTTTCGACACGGTTTCCACCGCCACCTGACGCTCCATCGCGCGCAGGTAGTCGCCGTCGTTGAAGATCGCCATATCGAATTCCGCCGGTGCTCGAGCGGTATAGAGCCGCAGAAAGTTGACGCAGCGTCCGCCGTAACCGACCACAGGAATGTCGGCCGGAACTCCGATCAATGAGCTCCAGTCGAGCCAATGTGGATTGTACTGGCCGTCCTCGTCGAGATCCCCTTCAAGACGGCCATAGATAGGAATCATCGAACTCTGTTCGCGGCGCTCGATATGCCACGGCGTTCCGTGCACGGCCCAGTTGTCGGGCTGCTCGCGCTGGAAGCCATTCATGAAGGTTTGCCGGAACAATCCAAACTGATAGTTGATGCCGTAGCCGTAACCGGGATAGGACAGGCTGGCCAGCGAGTCCAGAAAGCAGGCTGCCAGTCGACCGAGGCCACCGTTGCCGAGCGCGGGATCGCATTCGGTCTCGAGCACATCGGCGAGGTTCATGCCCATGTCCTGGGCGACTTCAGCGCAGGTGTCATAGAGGCCGAGATTGCGCAGGTTATTGGCCAGCAACCGACCGATCAGGAACTCCATAGACAGGTAGTGGATCTGTTTGGCGCCGGCCAGAAGTACGCGCGCTTCGGTGGCATTCATCGCGCGGATGACCGGCTCACGTATGGCTAGAGCCAGCGCCAGCTGGTAATCCGCCGGATCGGCGTTCTGTGAGCTCTTCGCAAGGGTCACTTCGAGATGGTAATTCACCGCGCTCTGCAGTGACTGACGGTCCGGATGTGCGTTGATTTTGAGTCTCGAGGCCATGGCCTCTACGTTATCGGTCAATCGCATCAAAACCTTAAAACGGGCGCCAGGCAGGCGGCCACGATACCGCCGCACGCAATCTGCAAGATCTGGATATTGTTAGCTTTTCCTACACGCCGCCGATATCCGGCAGCCGTAGATTCAAACGCAGATTCTGTGTCGTGCTCTCCGCCGGCATGGGCTGACTGAAATAAAATCGCTGGCCCTTCGTGTTGGCACTGATCTTGACCAGAGTCGCTCGCTGCTCTTTGGTCTCGACGCCTTCGGCGACGACTTCCACCCCCAACTCGGCGGCCAAAGCGATGATGGCGCGAATCATGGCTTGTCCCCCACGTTCATCGGAGGCGGCAGCAACCATGTGCCTGGCGATTTTGAGCCGGCCCACGCGATAGGTTCTGAGGTAATCAAGCGAGGAATATTGAGCGCCAAATTCGTCAATCGCGATTCGCACACCCAGGCGACTCAATTCTTCCAGCACATCGCTTTGCGACAGCGTAGTACGCGCCAGGGCGGACTCGGTGACATCAAGCTCCAAATCGCCGGGCTCAAGCTCCCAGCGCGCCAAAGTCTCTTTCACGTCGCGCACGAATTCTTTGCCGGCCTTGAGCTGTGCCAGCGAAACGTTCACCGCGATCAGCGGCACCAGCAGCTTGAGAATGTTTATTTGCGCGCGAGTCTGCTCATGTTCGCCATCGCAATCGTCGAATACAATTTCTCCCGAGTACACGCCGTTGATCATGATCGGGACCTGTAACATCGACACGGTCTGCAAGTGCAGCATCAGATCGTGCATGGGCCCTTTAATCAGGCGACGGACGCCAATTACGACGTTGCCGGTGCGCAGAGGGCTCAGCCATTCGTCCATGGCGTATCGGTTCTGGCTATTAGCTATGAGCGCCGCTACGTGCACGTTTTGGCGCATTCTCCGAGTTCCAAACGAAATACACGTTGGGTTTCAGCTCCTTGTCGCCGTCGAGAATGTTCTCTATTACCACCATTCGATCAATCCGCACGACTCTGGCAATCGCTTGCAGAGCGTCGGGCAGGGCTGCGCGCAGCGAATCTGCGTTCAAAATATGAGTGATGCAGACAGTAACAGCTTCCAGCAGCACCTCGGTGCTGTGCGATCCGGCGGTATCGTTGTCGCTTACCGGCTGTTTGCCCATCCCGCCAATCTGCCCTCTGGCGTTGGCATTGTCTACCAAACAGACCGCGATGCCGTTTGCTAGCGCCGCAGAAGCGGCGCGATCAGATCGATTGGCAACGGAAATACGATAGTCGAACTCTTTTCATTGGAGATATCGGCCAGCGTTTGCAGGTAACGCAACTGCAGTGAGGCTGGCTGGCTGGATAGCAGCTGAGCGGCCTCGGCAAGCGCTTCTGCCGCCTGCTTTTCCCCTTCGGCGTGGATGACTTTGGCGCGCCGACTGCGCTCAGCCTCGGCCTGACGAGCCATGGCGCGAATCATGGTCTCATCCAGATCGATGTCTTTAATTTCGACATTGGTGACTTTGACGCCCCAGGCGGCGGTATTGAGATCAAGCACCTGTTGGATGGCCGCGTTCAGGCGGTCGCGTTGGGACAGAAGTTCATCCATTTCGTGTTGTCCCGCCACCGACCGCAAAGTGGTCTGCGCCAGCTGACTTGTCGCTTCATACGGATTGACGACTTGTAAAATCGCTTTCTCCGGATCGACCACACGAAAATACACGACCGCGCTGACCTTTACCGAGACATTGTCCCGGGAAATCACATCCTGCTTTGGCACGTTCAGCACCACGGTTCGCAGCTCCAGCGTTTTCATCTGCTGAATGACTGGCAGGACCAGTCTCACGCCGGGGCCCTTGACGCCCGTGAATCGACCCAAAGTGAACATGACCCCACGCTCGTATTCCTTGAGAATGCGGATCGAACTCACGGTCAACAGCAGCAGTATTGCAAGCACGATGGGCAACGAAAGATTCATAGGCTACTCCTGCGATTGTCTTTGCGGTTCAATCCAGAGCGTGAGACCGGCGACTTTGACGATTCGGGCCCGTTGCCCTGCGTGCAGTGGACTCGCGGTTTGGGCGTTCCACAGTTCCCCGCCGTATCGCACCACGCACTGCTCGCGGCACTCGGCAAGCACTTCAACGATGCCACCGATCATCGCCTCTGCGCCCGTGCTCACGGGTCGGCGCCGCGCACGGGCCGCTAGCCAGGCGATCGTAGCAATCACGAATGCACCGGAAATGGCAATCCCCACGATCACCGGCAGCGCCACTTGCAGCCCCTGAGCATGATTGTCAAACAGGATAATCGATCCGATCACGAATGCGGCCACGCCACCAATACCTAGCGATCCAAAGGCCGGCATGAAAAACTCCAGCATGATCAGGCCCGCACCCAACGCAATTAGGGCCACGCCGGCGAAATTGACCGCCAGCAATTGCAAGGCATAAAGCGCCAGGATCAACGAGAGCGCACCGACGACACCGGGAAGAACCGCTCCGGGGTTGTAGCCCTCGAGCAGCAGGCCGTAGATGCCGATCAGCAGCAGCCCGTAGGCAATCGTCGGATGGGTCAGCATCATCAGGAAACGCACACGCCAGTCCGGTGCTATTCGCGTCACGGCAAGAGCGTTGGTATGCAGTACAACTTCGTGCTGCGCGACTTGAATCTTGCGACCATCGAGTTGCTGCAGTAGATCCGGCACATCCTTGGCAATTATCTCGATGACGTGTTGCGCCAGAGCGTCTTGGGCCGACAGGCTCGCCGCGCCGCGAACAGCGCTTTCCGCCCAATCAGCGTTGCGGCCCCGCAACTGCGCCAATCCACGGATGTAGGCCACTGCGTCATTCACGGCCTTGCGTTCGCTGGCGCTGGCCGGTGTGGGCGCCGGCGCTTGCGCGGCGGCCGGAACCGCGGCCAAGGGCTTGGCGGTACCGGCAGGGCTGCCAGGCCGGGTAGCGGGTGTAGGTGCCGGTTCGGCCGCAGCCCCTGGTGATTCGCCGCCAATGGATATGGGCGTGGCGGCGCCCAGATCGGTGGCCGGCGCCATCGCCGCAACGTGGCTGGCATAGAGAATATAGGTTCCCGCACTCGCGGCACGTGCTCCGCTCGGCGCCACATAGCTCACAACCGGCACTGGCGAGGCCAGGATGGCCTTGATGATGTCTCGCATAGACGTGTCGAGGCCGCCGGGCGTATCCATCTGCAAGATGATTACCGAACTGCCCTGGGTATCAGCCTCGAGCAGCGAGCGCACAACGTAGCGGCTCAGCGCTGGCCCAATAGGACCATCGAACTCGATCAGGGTCGCGGCGCCAGCGGCGGAGACTGTCACGGCGGATGCCCTTGCCATGGATTGGGCAGCGTTGGCATCGCTGCTCGCGGCGACGTTGCCAAGCAGCAGCGCCACCGCCAGCCAATGTGCGATGCGATGCCATTCAGTCCACCTGGAACGAACCGCGTTCACTGCCTGGACCCCCGCCCCGACCGTCGGTCGCCGGAGTCGCAGATACTAGCGTGGAGCTCGCGTCAGGCGCCAATTTAGGGTCCGTTGCTGTGCGCATGGTAGGGCGCACTGGCCGCGCTCTTTCATTTGAAGCGGAGTATCGGAGCGCCCGTATTCCGCCGATGACTTCGCGCGCGGCGGATTGGATGGCGGAACGCGAAAAGCATGGAATCACTGGGCAATGCAGATCCGCGGGTCTGATACTTCGCGGCGACCACTGCGACGCAGCATGCGCCACGCGCCACCGGTTCAAATGCGTGCCCGGCCACGGATGCGAGCGCGAGGGCGACACGGCCCGCGGCGGTGGTTTATTGCAGCTGGCGTCGTCATTAAAGGTAGGATAGTCCAGGTCGGCGGTCTTATGTGTGGTAATGCACGTATAACCATGGACCTGGCGTGTTACGCTCCCACAAGCGGCTCTCTAAAAAAAGAATTTTTATAACCGAGAGGTGTTCAATCGTGGAGTCGACCGACTGCATCAGGCAGCAGAAGCGGGCAATGATAGGTCGGCATACCGGGTCCAATGACCTCAAAGGGTTACTGCAAGTACTGACTACGCTGATACCCATTGCGCTTCTATGGTGGGTCGGCACCGCCGCTGGCTTCGAGTACCCCTGGCTCACAGCCGCGGCAACCTTGCTGATGACTTTGTTTACTTTGCGCGTTTTCGCGCTCATGCACGAATGCGGTCATGGCAGTTTGTTTCGCAGTCGTCGGCTCAATCGCACGATTGGGTTTGTGCTCGGTGTCATGTCTGGCATGCCGCAATATGTCTGGTCGCAGCATCATAATTATCACCACACCCACAACGGCAACTGGGATAAATACCGCGGACCCTACACGACACTGTCGGTCGATGAATACGCGGCCCTGACCGGCGGCCAGCAGCGCATGTACAGGCAAAAATGCAGTATCGGAGCTGCGCCCCTCGCAGGCTTCATCTATTTGATATTCAATCCACGTTTCACTTGGATAAAAGGCAGCATCGCCCTTTTAATCCATATTATTAGAAAGCAACTGACACAACCGCACATATCAATGAGGCAGCATGCAGCCGGTTTTGAAACGCGCTACTGGAAGTCGGCCAAAGAATATTGGCATATGTTCTGGAACAACGTTGTGCTGCTTAGCGTTTGGGGACTGATGTGTTGGGCCTGCGGTCCGGTGCTGTTCTTTTCGATCTACATCCTCAGCGTATCGATTGCCGGCGGAGCGGGAATAGTTCTATTCACCGTCCAGCACAATTTTGAGCATGCCTACGCAAGCGACAACCAACACTGGAACTACGATGCCGGTGCGATCAATGGCACGAGTTTTCTGATTCTGCCGCGCTGGCTGAACTGGTTCACGATCAATATTGGCTATCATCACATCCATCACCTTTCTGCCAATATTCCGAACTATTGCCTGGTCAAGTGTCACAACGAGTATCAACATCTGTTTCCGGATGTCACGCGGGTCAAATTGTCTCAAGTGCACAACGCGTTAAAGTGCATTCTTTGGGATACCCGTGCGCAGCAAATCATTTCTGTGGCAGAGTATCGGCAGCAGATTTGAGAACTGCGGCCTGATAGACGCGCAGATTAACCAAGCTTGCTTTGAGCAACGGCGTGATAAGGCCGTGCGCCGCGCCGCGATCGAATAAGTCGCCCAGAATGTGCTCCGCCTCGACCAGCGCGCCTTTACGCAGGTCGCGATACATCGACGAGGTCAGCGCAGATCCTGACTTGGTCATGGCACTCGCTTGGCGTGTAATGAATGCCTGTGATGGGCTGTGGCCACAGGCGGCGGCAATCGCTGTGCATTCCTCAAGTAGCGCGAGCGACAGCTCAGTACCGCCGGTCGCTGCCACAATATCGCCGATGGTGGCGCGCATAAGGCAGGTCACCGCGCCGAGACTGGCGAGCTGAACCCATTTTTCCCACATGGCATGCTCGATATCCGTCGACAGATGAGTCTCGAATCCAGCGCCCTGCAGCGTCGCATCGAGCGATCGCAGCCTGGGTGTTAACTCACCGCTCAGTTCACCATAAGCCAGTTCCTGGATATCGGCCATTTGGACGATCCGCCCTTGCTGATCAATGTCCGCGGCGACCAGACAGACACCGCCGATCACCGCCTGGGCCCCGAACCGACTCGTCAAAAGATCCAACTGGCGCATGCCGTTGAGTACCGGCAAGATCATGGTTTGCGTCCCGACTGCTCCAGCGAAGTCGTCGATGGCCGACTCGAGTGCGTAGGCCTTGACGCTCAGGAAAATGAGATCATAGGGCGCGTCGATCTGTGCGGAACTGACCAGCTTTGGTCTTAAGTTTATGTCGCCATGCGGGCTGATGATGCGAAGACCATCCTGATTCAGCTGTATCGCTCGGGATGGCCGCACCAGAAAAGTCACGTCGCGTCCTGCCTGGGCTAGCCGGGCGCCAAAATACCCGCCGACCGCGCCGGCGCCGACGATCAGGATCCGCATTGGCATGTCCGTGTTACCCTTTATAGTCCGCCTTATAGCCCAATTTAGCCGGCGGGGGCAGAATTCGTTGCGAGCACAGATGGCCCTAGAACGCGCGCTCAGGACCCGCGATATCGTGCTGTTCAACGTCGCCGCCATAGTCGGCATGCGCTGGGTGGCGCTCGCGGCTGCGAACGGACCGTCATCTCTGTTTCTCTGGGTATTGGCTGCGCTCGTGTTTTTCGTGCCGCAGGGATTCGCGGTTATCGCGCTCGCCTCGGCGATCCCCGAGGAGGGTGGCCTATATGTTTGGACTTCCAAGGCGTTCGGCCCCCGTCACGGGTTCCTCGCCGGCTGGCTGTACTGGGCGTCGAACATCCTGTACTTCCCGACATTGACGCTCTCAACGGTGGTCTTCGCGCTGTACATTTTCGGCCTGCAATTTGCGCGGCTCGAGCAGAGCGCTGCGTATGTCGCCGGTGCTTCGCTGGTACTGCTCGGCGTTGCGCTGCTGTTCAACATCATCGGGCTGAAAAGCGGGCGCTGGGTGCAGAACATCGGCGGCGTGGCGAGTTGGCTGCCGGCGATTGCGCTGGCCGTTGTGGGGTTCATGGCGCTGCTGCATGGCGGGTCGGCCACGCCGATCTCGGCACGCTCGCTGATTCCGTCCTTCGACCGGCTGCCGACAATTCTCTTTTTTGCGAACCTTTGTTTCGGCTTCTCGGGGCTGGAGCTCGCGCCGATGCTTGCCGGCGAAGTCGTCGATCCACGCAAGACCTTTCCCCGTGCCATCGTGATCTCTGGCATGACGATCGCGGCCTGCTACCTCATTGGCACGATATGCCTTATGTGGGCGCTGCCGCCGGGGGAGACCTCGATCATCTCGGGAGTCAACCAGGCCATCACAACGGCCGGGGCGCGACAGGGGTTCGGCTGGTTGGGATCCCCCGTGGCGCTGCTCATGACGCTTGCCGGCCTCGGCGGAATCGGCGCATGGCTGATCGGTTCGGCGCGACTTCTGTTCGTTGGAGGCCTTGACCGTTACCTTCCTCCCATCTTTGGAAAGACACACCCGCGATGGAAGACACCCTACGTAGCATTGCTGGTGCAGGGAGCACTGTCGGCGCTCTTCATCATCGCCGCTACGCGTGGCGATAGCGTCAAGGGAGCGTACTTAAAACTCGTCAACGCGACTCTGATCGTCTATTTCATCCCGTATCTGTACATGTTCGCGTCGGCCATCAAGCTGCGCATGGAGATCGCACGCCAGCCGGAAGCGATTCCGGTACCTGGAGGAAAGGCCGGCAGCCTTTTCTGGAATGGCCTCGGGTTCCTCACGACCAGCGTCGCAATCATTCTGGCGCTGATCCCGCCCGCGGACACGGCGGATAGGCAGGCCTTCTTTATGCAAGTCCTCGTTGGCTCTTTCGGATTTCTCGCCGCTGGATTGATTCTTTATACGATCGCCGAGCGCCGCCGACGTGCTGACTCGCGTTTAACGCATTGAATGCAATACATTAAAAGACCTTCTGACCGGTAAGTGTGCACATGTACGTAGCCGCCGAAGATCGATATCAACGAATCCCCTATGCCCGCTGCGGGCGCAGCGGCCTGCGATTACCGCGCATTTCACTGGGTCTGTGGCAGAACTTCGGCGGCAGCGCAGCGTTCGACAACGCGCGTCGGATGGTGCTGAACTCCTT